>Ga0209512_1001310_pt1 | contig 31276 bp, 19 predicted proteins | sample frozenSSSSmetaG_FD_184142 | JGI IMG/M metagenome (GOLD analysis project Ga0209512, IMG submission 184142) | Glacier valley bacterial and archeal communities from Borup Fiord, Nunavut, Canada, to study Microbial Dark Matter (Phase II) -... | ecosystem: Environmental > Aquatic > Freshwater > Ice >...
AGAAATGGAACCAGGATAAACACACAATTTTAATGAGAAAACTAACCGCTTAATTAATCCTTGAAATTTAAAAGAATACTCTTGTTTTATAGGGGTCAAAACAGCTATAAGCCTGATGTGAAATCATTAGTTAAGCGCAGTGCGCGAAATACGCACGCCTCGTTTGACGCGGGGGGACTGGAAACATAACTAAATAATTATTAACAAATAACAAGGTAGAGTAGTGCGCCAGTCCTCGACCCTACCTATGAGAATCTCAGGCTGAAATGCCTGGGTTTACTTGACTTTGTTGAAATACCCACTTTAAACCGATAGTGCGTTTGGGTATGCTATATTTTTGACTTGCCCCACGTTAAATTAGCAAGTCGGAATGAAGATCCTCCACAATTTTTCTTACGTTTTTTCATCTGGCCTTCCCCAGCGCTGACAATTTGAATTGTAACTTTTGTCTTTTTAATAAGGCCCACTGAGAAGCTATCGCAGGACAATAGATCGTTTTTTTGTTGAGGGACCTGCGGATTCGGTCGCTGATACGGCTATATCTTCGACACGTGCAATAGGAGGTCGGATATAGATGAATTATTGAAGGCACTGATAAAGGGTTACAAGTGTTTTCTTTTCGCTTATGTCGATTACTTCTAGTCCAGCTTCACGCAGTCTGCGTAACATCGTTGGGGGAGACGATTCAGGTTATGTTATTTAGTAATTGATGAATTTCCCTTAAAAATATTGAACTTGTATTGATAATTGATCATTATGTACCGTTTTAATATGCTTTGCTCGTTTGTTACCACGGCGTTAACTTGGGCATATCTGTTAACTGATACATTTTCGTTTAATAAATCGTAAATGGATAATTTTAGTTGCCCTCGGTCTTTGTGAAGCATCAGCAATGATACTGCCATGTTTATAATGTGAGAACTTCTCGGAAACCCAAGGGCAACTTGTGGATTATATATATAGCTGTATTTGGCATCCAGAATGATTTTTTTCGGAAGACGAATCAGACCCGTCGCCCCTACCTGGTGAGAGTAAGTAGAAAATGAATTGTAATTGAGATCATTGTAACTAACCAATGATTTGCTAATGTAGTAGTTTGCATTTATCAGGACAATTGATCTGTAGTTGAAATTTAAATCCTGACTTAAATTTAATGAGTAGCTGATTTGTTTGCCCTCGTCTGAATTTAAAAATACTACATACTTATTGTATACTGCATTTACAGTTGTGGATGTTTTTATTTGCAGTTTTTGAGACTTTTCGAGCTGTTTGTTGATCGATCCTCCGACATTTGCCCAGACAGCACCATCCTTGTTTATCACTGTTGTCGTGGATGCACCATTAGGTTCAATCCCTGTCTTTTCTACGAAATTATCATCCTTAACAATCAGGTTTACAAATGCATTCATTCCAATATTTTTGCCTGGTACATATTTGTAATAATTGGCCCTTGATTGGTGTTGTTTGCTTGGCTTTAAACGTGGATTTCCGACGAAAGTAGAAAGCGGGGAGATTTCCCTAGCGATTGGCTGCATATTATAAATTAAAGGATGATCGATCCATTCTGTATAGCTCAAGGATAAGCCGACATAATCTATGCTCATCGAAGGGAAAAGAAATAGAAATCGCTGGTCAATGTTATCGATTGTCGTATTGAACTTGTTGAGTACATATTGGAACTCAAGATCAAGTGCAATTCTAATTCTTAAATTTTTGTTTATCTGATAGTTGATTAATGGTTTTAAGTTCTGGAAAAATCCAACGCGGGTAAGGTCAGTACTTTGCATTGCCAAGTATTTGTCATAAGTGCCCGATTGTTCATTTTTATCAAACGCATATAGCGTCTCGGAAGAATTTAGGTACCTACTATTTGAAAAAAGCTCAGCTGTTATTTTTTTAGTGAGAGGAAGGTTGTAAACTACCCATATTCCTGCTGAATTATTTTTTTTATTGTTGTTGGTATACCTATCGAATAATCTGGAATTGATGTTGGATGTATACGAAGTAAGTTCATTAAAGTTGTGTTCATTGATCTCCATGCTATTTATAGCCAGAACATGGTTTAAAGTTAGTGATTTGCCTTTTTTGAATCTACGGTAATAAGTGAAATCATGTGAAAATACTTCGTTAATTATCTTTCCTTTGATGTTGCCTGCAGATTCACTAACCCTAGGGTTATGTGTATTAAAAATTTTTAAGAAGCTTGAATAGGTATTTTTTTGCGGGCTAAAAGCTAATGCAGGCCGGTATCGGAAGCTATTAAGAGTGTCTGGTTTCCATTCTATTAATCCACCTAGCGAATGAGTTGCTATATTATACTGGTAGTCATCCGTTTTCAATGAGGTGATTTGTGTGCTTTCCAGTGTCTGATCAATCAAATTTTTAGTGTTGTTGTCATTTATTGTATTGCCGTAAAAATACGCCAGATTAAGTTTAAGCTTTTTACCATAGTTGTTATTGATATTGATCCCTCCAGATTTTACATTTACAAATCCACCGGTTTGACGTCTACCAAAATTCCCTTCACTCACCTGATCCGTTCCTGAACGATTAAAGCCGCCCATACTGTATAGTTCATCTTGACTAAAGCCTGTACTGTTAAGGTTATTTGCTGCACCCATTATACTAAATTGAAGGGTATCTCTAAAACTACTCAGAATTCCGCTGGCCTCGTATCTGTCTCTGGTACCCACAGCGCCCATTACCTTGCCGATTGTATTTTTTTTTATTTGGTTTTTCAGTTTTAGATTGACAATATTTTGTAGATTTATGTCGTTTATTTTGTGGTCAGGATCTTTTTCCCGATCGGCATACACCTGCACTTTATCAATGATGTCCGCATCCAAATTTTTAATCGCCACAAGTTGATTCGTCCCAAAAAACTCCTTGCCGTCAATTAGCACTTTACTAGTTGCCTTGCCATTGACAAAAATAGCTCCATTGCTATTTACCTGGACACCAGGTAATAATCGCAATAGCTCTTCTACAACTGCGTTAGGTCTTGTTTTGAAGGCTTCTGCATTGAATTCTATCGTATCCTTCCTAATGGAAAGAGGCGATTTCTCTCCTCGAATAATTACTTCATTTAGACTTCTCCGGGTTAAGGTAATTAACCCTAAATCTGCTGCAGTTCCGGCCTCTAGATCTAATAGTTGTCTGTAGGTTTGGTAACCTATATAAGAAATAATCAGTTTCACCTTCGTAGTCGTTGGTATTCCTGTCAAACGGAATGTACCATCCTTTTTTGTAACTGTATAGGAGATTAATGTCGTGTCATTGGCGTTCACGACTGCTACCGTTGCATAGTCGAGCAGTGATCTAGTCGCAGAGTCTGCGATAACACCTTTGATGGAAGCTTGCTTTTGTGCAAGACAAGTTGACGTAAATAAAATTAAAAGAAAAAATACAAGAAATTTTTTCATGTAGAGCGGCCAATTATTTATCTAAGCTGATTACTAATATATTCTTTTAATTTTAATCGCACAATTAATTATATCTTAGTAACCTCAGCTGTAAAGAAAACTTTGGTTTTTCAAGTATCTAAGAGTTTTAGAATGAATGCCTTCCAAATTAGGTTATGTATTGCCAGAATTTCTTATAGATTATCATCCTTTTTATTGATTTTAAGGTGCTATATGAGATATAATGTTACTAAACTTGCTAATTTTGGATAGTTTCTTTACTCTAATTAATAAATAATAGCGATTAAATTTAATTAATATAACTATTATTGAATAATGGTGAGTAATTTTCTTATTCTGGTTCGTGCAGGTCTAATTCGAGCAGCTGATTCTAGTTAACCATGTCATCGGCAAAACTGATTTTTTTGTACTGTTAATGCGCTTAGGTTAGACTTAGATAATATACTTACTGAATATGCTGGCTGATCTTAATTCTGATACTATGATATGCAAATTGAATTGAGGATAAGGAATTCAATTTTTAGTTATTTGAAGTTTGATGCGAATTTTCTCAGTTCTGAGGATACAATTTGAGCGAACAGGTGATGTGATAAATTGGTAACAGTTTTTGAAGATATTATGTAAAGTTAAAATCTTATTTAATTAATTTTAATAATAAAACAAAGTTAAGTTGTCAATATCTTTATTGATAAATAGTGACTTGATATTTAGTGGTTTGTGTTCAGTTTGCTTTTATTATTTTGAATTTAAATGGCGAGAAAGTACATTGCTTTAGAAATTACCATTGAAGACATATTTATTTCTATTATTTGTACAATTATTATTGACTTTATCCGTCGATTGTGGCAAGTGGTGATTTGATATCATTTTTACTTCAAGGGATAAATTAATTTTAGAAATTATAAATATTAAATCTATGTCACCAGATAAAAAATCCCTTGAAGGAATCAGCGTTTTAATGCCTACATTCAAGCATGAACAGTTTATCCGACGAGCGATAAAAAGTTTGGAATTACAAACATTTTTGAAGTGGGAATTGATTATTATTAATGATGGCTCACCAGATAATACGGGAGAATTGTTAAAGCCATATTTGACCAATAAAAAGATAAGATATTACGAAAACAAGTCAAATGAGGGGCTAGGCTTTTGCCTAAACAAAGCAATGCAATATGCAAAGTATGATTTGATCGCTTATTTACCATCTGATGACATTTATTATAAAAATCATCTTTCCTGCTTGCATGAAGCTCTGAAAAAAAATGATGCTTTACTTGCTTTTTCAAATGTGAAGAGCGAATATTATCGGGCACATGATTTTTATTTTCCAAATCCAATAATTAAAACAAAACAATTGGTACAAGTACTTCACAAAAAAATAGATGTTTATTGGATGGAACGTCGTGAACTAGTTACTGACGATCTTGACAAAATGTTTTTTGGAGAACTTGAAAAGATGGGCGAATTTGTTACCACAAATGAGGAAACTTGTGAGTGGGTTGATCATCAAGAACAACGGTCAAAAATCATTAATGAGAAATTTGAGGGAGGAATTTATAAATATAAGCTTTTTTATAACGTTTCAATACCAATTCGGTATCAATCAACTTACGGTAATTATATTGATGAAATTAAACAATTCAGTAATTATCGTAATCTAGAAAAGAAAGATACTAGCAAGGGACTAAAAATTTTGATTGTCGGCGAATTGGCATATAATCCTGAGAGAATTTGTGCGTTTGAAGAACGGGGACATACCTTATATGGACTTTGGTGTTCGAAGCCTTTGTGTTTTAACACGATAGGTCCTCTACCATTTGGGAATGTTGAGGATATTCCTTATGCCAACTGGCAGGAGAGGGTTAATGAAATTCAACCTGATATAATTTATTCTCTTCTAAATATGCAAACTATTGAATTGGCTCATGAAGTATTGACTCTGAACAAAGGTATTCCATTTGTATGGCATTTTAAAGAAGGCCCTTTTTTTTGTATAAAGTATAAGTTATGGAAAAAATTAGTTGACTTATATACATTTTGTGATGGTCAAATATTTACCAATAAGGAAACTCAAGACTGGTTTAATCAGACTCTTCAAAATAAAAATATTCCCTCATTTTTATTAGACGGTGACCTGCCGAAAAGTGATTGGTTTACAAATCACAGATCTAAATTATTGTCGGAAGTAGATGGGGAAATACATACAGTGTTAACCGGCCGCCCTATCGGCTTAGAGACGGAACATATTAAAGAATTAGAGGACCAAAAGATTCATTTTCATTTCTACGGTGATGTATTTCAAAGCCGAATAAAAAGCCTGCTTGAGGAGATTAAAGAAAGTGGTAATAAATATTTTCATATCCATCCCGTATGTGATCAGATGGATTGGGTGGCTGAGCTTTCTCAGTACGATGCTGGTTGGCTGCACTTATTTAATAGTCAAAATTTTGGAGAATTATTGAAAGCTGATTGGAACGACTTAAATTATCCGGCGCGTATTCCTACTCTTGCCTCTGCTGGGTTACCAATGCTGCAGAAAGATAATATAGGGCATATAGTAGCAACCCAGTCTCTTACAAAGAAATTGGATATTGGGATTTTCTTTAATGACATGAAAGATTTAAGATTAATTTTTGATGATAAGGAAAGGATGTTAGTGTTAAGGGAAAATGCTTGGAATGCCAGGAAGTATTTTCAATTTGATACTTATGTAGACGACCTCATTTTATTTTTTAACAAAGTGATTTCAAAAGTAAAGAATTCACCTCCCAATCACTAGAATAATATAAATGATCTTGAATTTTTATGTTATGATGCTTTCATTTAATGATTCTTTTGAATATTTTTCAATCAGGCGGTTTATACAATAAAAAAGCAAAACTTTTAGTCCTTCATTTCTACCTAATTGGATATTGATTAAGTAGGGAATATAGTAGTAACTTATCTCCTCTAAAGCTGGTGCATCCTTAAATAAAATGTTCCGGTTATTTAAATGCTCTTTACAGGCTTCCGTCCATCTCTTTAAATAAAGATGGAAATCACCTGACGGTCTAGAGGTACTGAATACATCGTTGTAAATGCGCTCCAATCGGTGTTGATGTTCTTCGTAAATTTTGTTAACTGGAACTTCATTCTCCTTTCCTAACATCTCATTTGCCCAAATATAACCACCGTAACCCTTAAGTAAAATGGTCCGTGAATCTTCCTCGCAGATTTCAATTCTTGATTTTAGCCATTCTAAATGGGCGTAAATAAGTATTGTTATTACATTTTCCATGGGTAATAATTTCTCGTTAAGCGAATTAAAGAGCATTTCAGAAAGCGGGCCTCTTAGGTAAGTATCAAATTTTTTCTCTAAAGCTTTTACAACAGTATTACTGTTATACCTGCTATTTTTTGGCTTGCTGACTATTAAACCATTATTGGCTTGTACAGTTGGTAAAGAATTTATAAAATCCTGTTTCAGTTTTTGGCTTAAGTACTTAAAGAAGAAATATTTTTTATATCTTATCTCAATGTAAATCGTTAAGATTTCATTTGGGAAATCAAAGTCGAGATAATATTTATTTATGTGTCTATTAGAGGCGAATTTTAGCAAGAAATTTCTTAAATCGCTTTCGATTATTTTTTTCCAAAAACTATTTTTAATGCTAATTGATAAAAGAATCCATCTAAATTTACAATCCATCGTTTCTTTAATGAAAGAATATAATAGTAGCTGGGCGAAATATATTTAAAAATACTAACATATGGCAACTGAATCAACAAAAATTGCTTTAAAATATGAAAATAATGAGTATTCACTGGAACATTCTTTATTTTCTGAATCCCAATTTAAGATTAATGCATCTATAGTGTCATTTTCGGGCCGCTATTGGTGTTCGCACAGATCAAACAATCTTGACAAAGATAATCATAACTACCTTACAGAACTTAATGATGATTTAACTAATAATAGACACATGCTTTTTGTTCCAGAAAATGGCAACACTGCATTTGAGGATGTCAGATTGTTTGTGTTTAGAAATCAACTAATGGCAATCTATACTTATCTTCCATATGTTCTCGGTAAATGGGTAGATCGATTTTCAATTGGTATTGGTGTAGTAAATATCCATACCGGACTGGTTTTGCAACAACAAGAACTAATTCATTATTCAAAAAGATTTCATGAGAAAAATTGGATTCCATTTATAGAAAATGATAAGCTATTCATAATTACTGATTTTGACCCTTATTTTAGGATATTAGAGGCTGAAGGAGAAATTGGTCATCTAGTATTTAATGAAATATATCTTGCAACAGAAAAGACTATGGGTTGGGAGTATGGAGAGATGCGGGGAGGAACACCATTTATTTCTAATATGCAAAAGAAAAGTAAATGGCAGTATAGTTTCGTACATTCTTCTATTCACGTACCAAATGGTACAAACTTTATCAGATTTTATGTGTCAACTGTTTTAAGATTTTGTTTGTCTGAACTTAAATTTGAATTTTTACCCTATCCCGTAGATTATTCTAAAAGTGAAAAGGACCCGCTTTATCCTTTGATATGGCGTAAAAGTAGTAACGGTGAGTTTTTTAGAGTAATTTTTCCAATGGGTATCGTTAATTATGACGAGGGTGTTTTAGTCTCTTACGGAAAGGATGATTGTGTCAGCCGGCTGTCCTACTTTTCCTGGGATTTAATTTATAGATTATTCGGTGATGTTTATGACAAATCACAATAATCTCTGTTTTTATTACGAGCTTGACGTCGATTTTTGTTTTATGCTGGGTATGTCGGCAAAAATGGCCATTCTTTATGCATTTAACTTGAGTAGTTACTAAATATAATTGTTTTGTTAATTATTTATTATATTTTTTTTTTTAGTATTTCTAGCCAAAGTAACCTTTATATAATGACTTCAAGTAAATTAGCTGAAATGAGTACCTGTAATGGAGCTGTACAAAAATATAATGAGCTTTTTAATGCTATTGAATATCTTAGAGAGTATCCGACGCCAAAGGTTGATGTTGAAATAGGGACCGCAAGAGGGGGAACATTTTGGTTGTGGTGTCAAATGGCGGAAATTGATGCTCAAATTATTAGTATAGATCTTCCCTCAGGTGACTTCGGAGGTGGATATTCTTTTGAACAGCAGGAATACTTTTCTTCTTTTGGGAAACTTCAGCAAAGTCTCCATTTTATAAGAAGTGACTCCTATCTTACTAAAACAGAACTTGCTCGTACGAAAATCTTAGGAGAGAATAAAATAGACTTATTATTCATTGATGGGGATCGTGGTCTTGATAGTGTCAGCGATGACTATTATCGTTACAGCAAATATGTTAATAAGGATGGTTTAATTATATTCCATGATATTGTTGAGCATCCTAATGTTCCTCATTGTAATGTGAAAGACCTATGGGAGTCACTAAAGTCAAAAAAAATAAGGAAAGAATTTATTGACGATGAAGATGACGACAGGGGGGGACAATGGGGAGAGATAGGGATTCTAATTAATAATTAATAGGATATTTATAATTCTAACAAATTATTCGTTTTAACTTGATAATATGAAAGAAGGACAGATTGGGGTATTGATTTATACATTTAACCGTATAGACGACGCAAAAATTAATATGGAAATTATAAGGAATGTTTGGGCCTCTAATATACTTCTTCAGGATATTCCACTGGTTCATGCATTTAATGGAGAAAAAGAATGGTGGCCTGAAAAGTATTTGGAAGATGAATTGATAATGTTGGAAAATACTGGGCATTTTACTGGAGCTGCTGAATTAATGGACGGTGGAATTGATATTTTTCATAAGAAATATCCTAATATCTCTCATGTAGTCGTGATTGCTTCTGATACATGGATTATGAAGCCTGACTATTTGACCAGTGTGATCCAAGAAATGGAGGGGCAGAAAAAATATTTAGCAACTTGCGGCTGGGTTGATGCAGTAACTAAATTAAAGGTATGGAGAGATACGGCAACAGATTTTTTTATTGTAGATTTGAAATGGGCTGTTAAAAATAAAATGTTTCCGCTTAGATACGGGGAGTATTTAGATTCTTACTCCGAAGTTTTTCATTTACTTAGCATGACTATTTATTTAGAGCAAGTCGTTCTTTTAAGATTTAGACAAGCGCTTGTTCGGGATATCGGACCTCTTCAGAGTGAAACTCTGGTAGACGAAATTCTTATTCAATTCATATATTTACTGGAAGAGCGGGAACCAATAACAGTTTATCATCCCATTTATGAAAGGAGAATGTATTGCCCTATCCTCGGACTCATAGGTCATCATGACCCTGTTGCAAAACAAAAAGTCTTAAAGACTTATCCTATTATTGAGGGGGAGCAAGTCAGAAAATTTTTGTTCAGTACCGACTTGAGTTATTACAATAATAATTTTATCGTTTCAAGCTTTAGTAAGACCAAATGATAATATTATTACGTGTGCCATTTGAATGGGATTAAATATTTTCTGGGTTTCTACATATGATAATGTATTGCTATTTATCTTATCCAGAAAGATTAGATTTTATTTCATTGTACCGTCCTCATGAGAAAATAACATTTGAAATATAAAGGTCCACTTAATTATTGCCAAGTAAGATGGAAATAAATAGTATGATTATCATTAATTAAATCTCAAGAAATGCAACGCCCTCATTACGACTATTTAATTGTAGGATCTGGCTTATTTGGTGCAGTTTTTGCTCACGAAGCAAAAAGAAATGGCAAAAGATGCTTAGTTATCGATAAACGTAGTCACTTAGGTGGAAATGTTTACTGTAAAAATATAGCCGATATCAATGTTCATGCCTATGGTGCACATATTTTTCACACTGATGACAAACAAATATGGGATTATGTTAATAGGTTTGCCGAGTTTAATCACTATATAAATTCACCACTTGCTAATTCTAATGGTGAATTGTTTAATCTGCCATTCAACATGAACACCTTTTACAAACTATGGGGGACTAAAACACCGATAGAGGCCCAAAAAAAATCTCCGACCAAATTTCGAAGTTAAATATTCTATCCCCTAAAAACCTTGAGGAGCAAGCAATACTTTTAGTGGGGCCAGAGCTTTATGAGAAACTTATTAAGCATTATACGGAAAAACAATGGGGCAGAAAAGCAACGGAACTTCCTGCTTTTTTAATCAAACGGTTACCGCTTAGATTTACATTTGATAATAATTATTTTAATGACAAATATCAAGGAATCCCAATTGGGGGATATAATCAAATAATAAATGGATTGCTCAATGGTATTGAGGTTAGGATCGAAACTGATTTTATGTCATATAGGGCAGAATTCGAAAAAATCGCCACAAAAATAGTATATACTGGAAAAATCGACGAATTTTTTTAATACAGATTCGGCCGGTTAGAGTATAGAAGCCTTCGGTTTGAAGACGAAATAATAGATATTGAAAATTATCAAGGGAATGCCGTGGTTAATTATTGTGACCCTATAAATTCGTTTACAAGAATAATTGAACACAAGCATTTTGAGTTTGGTAAAATGCCTGGTACTGTAATAACAAAGGAATATCCTGTTCTTTACACACCAAAATCAGAACCCTTTTACCCAGTGAATGATTTGGTGAATGACAAAAAATATCCATTGTATAAAGAACTTAAAAAAACTACACCCAACGTCATATTTGGTGGTAGACTTGCCGAGTTTCGCTATTATGATATGCATCAAATTATAGCTTCCTCCTTAAGCAAGGTTAAAAAGGAATTTAGCGTTCCTAGTGTACTAACCCCCTAAAGTTCTGGACTAAATTTTAAAAACAATTTAGAACCATTAAATTAGGGAATTATGAAAAAGAACCAGCATGCATCACTACAAATCACAACTGCGTATATTAAAAAACGATTGTAAAAAAAGCTCATACAGCCAATAAAAAACGATAGATTTTAACCGCCCAAATAACAACTTCAGCTGAAGCAATTCTAGATTCCTCCGAGGCTGTTATAGTCACCTTTGACCCCATGCTAACTTTTCCGCATATCACAATACTAGGACTAAAGACAAAAACGATGTGAAGATCCTAGTGAAAACGTTTCAATACAAATCAACGAGCTAAAAGCGGCAGGTCGCCATTAACTTTCAGTTTCACACGGTTTGGTTAAATACTTCGATCTACCTCATACTAGAATGCTGCAATATCGGGATAAATCCCAGGGAAGTATTTTCTTTTCCATTGGTTTGAGAAAACCAATAACAAAACCCCCACTCATTGATATCTTTTTCCAGACAATATTCTTTCTTTGACTCACTACTGGATTGCCAGTCTTCGACCGTCACGCGCATTGCGCTGCGTTTTTCTTTCAATTTATTCATAAAGGTAAAGCTAATTCTAATGAGTTAGCTAATCAAGATGCACTTGATCGGGCAAATACTTAACAACAACATCTAAATCCAAGAAAGAAATTTTTTATAAATCATCAAAAGCGTTTTGGATAGCTGTGATTATTTTAATAAATTTAATGCAGCTTGCTATCTATTATTCCTATATAGCAATCAATATTACTGAAAAAGAAAAATATCTAAATGGCCACGCGTAAAAAAAAAGCAATAATTAATTATAAGAATATAATCAATTTATCAAAGATTTTATGGGAATCCAGTCCAATAATGACTATTGCCACTTTATCTATACGTGTCTTTCGAGCACTTCAAATCTTATTTGTATTACAAATTGGAAAGCTCCTCATTGATGAAATTATAAAAGTCAAAACAACAAACGTGTCAGATTTTCACCTATGGAAGCTATTTTCTTTAGAATTAATTATCTCAATCGTATTTGTTGTAATATTAAAAGCCAACATGTTGTTGGAGAGGCTGCAAAGTGAAAAATTCATTAAATATACCTCCCTAAAATTACTTACCCATGCTTCATCACTTGATCTTCAACATTTCGAAGATCCTTTTTTTTACGACAAATTAGACAGAAGCAATGGGAACTATACTAAGAGAATAGAATTAATTTCAGGTATTTTGAATCAGTTTCAATCAATGATTTTGATAATTTCTCTATCTATCGGACTTATTGCCGCCAAAGCGTGGCTCATCATTTTCGTGCCAATTTTAGTTTTACCTGGCTTCTGGGGGGAAAAATATTTTAGTACTAAATTTTATTCACTATTCTACACTCAAACCGCTGAAAGACGAGAGCTTTATTATTATTATCAATTAGGGACTAGCTCTGCAAGTGCTAAGGAAATTAAAGTTTTTGGTCTTTCACTATTTATTTTTCAGCGCTTAAGTAAACTATATACTAAATTTTACCTTTCTCTCAAAAAACTGGCAATCCGTAGTACTTTATGGGGAACATTATGTACATTATTTGGGAATATTGGCTATTATCTGATATATGGTTTTATTATAATTCAAACAATTAGAGGAGAACTTTCTTTAGGTGAAATGATTTTTATGACTGGTTGTTTCCGTCAATTAAGTTCATCAATGGAATCGTTTCTAAGTCAATTTAACTCAATAAGGGAGAACAGCCTACATGTTCAAGATTTCTTTGATTTCTTTGAGATTGAGCCAATAGTTAGAAATATCAGCAAACCTATTCCTATCCCCAATCCTATTAAAGAAGGTTTCGTATTTAATAATGTTGGTTTTAAATACTACAATTCAGATAGAATGGTTCTTAAAAACATTAATATTACTATAAAAATAGGAGAAAAAATTGCTTTAGTTGGTCAAAATGGAGCAGGAAAAACAACTCTTATAAAGCTTCTCTCTAGGCTTTATGATCCAAGTGAAGGAGAAATTTTATTAGATGGCATTAACTTAAAAAATTATGATATAAATGACCTTAGAAAACATATAGGAGTAATATTCCAAGACTACACTAAATACGAAATGTCATTTGCAGATAATATCGCTGTTGGAAATATTGAAAATCAGTTTAACCGTGAAAAAATCTCCGATGCCGCGAAAAAAAGTCTTGTGGATAATTTGGTCTCAAGATATCCAGCTAATTATGACACATTACTCGGTAAAAGTTTCCATGATGGCATTGAATTATCTGGCGGTGAATGGCAAAAAATAGCCATCGCCAGGGCCTACATGTGCAATGCACAACTATTAATTCTAGATGAACCAACGTCCGCTTTAGATGCAAAAGCTGAGTTTTTTATTTTTAAACGTTTCGCAGAACTTTCGAAAGAAATTTCAGCTGTTTTTATATCCCATAGATTTTCAACAGTTAGACTAGCTAATCGTATAATCGTTTTAGACAATGGAGAAGTTACCGAAATTGGAAGTCATGAAGATCTACTAGCGAAAGGTGGAAAATACTCTGAACTATTCAACCTTCAGGCAATGGGATACCGTTAATTTTATAATTAAGTCTTATGTTATGTTAAAATCACAATTAAAAAACTAAATTGGGATGAAGTCATCAACATTGACTTATGATCACAGCTGTCCAAAACGTTTTTGAAAACTAATAAAAGCTGACTTTCCTTCATGATTTAGTCTGTTTTTTTAGGGTTTGTAAAAACAAGCCTTCCCTTATCCATCAAACATGCGAAGCTGTGGGTCTTTTTGGAGCTGATTTTTTGAGCAAAAAGGGTTATCTAACCATTTCTGTAGGTCGATTTTCACAAACAGGTCTAATCGGATAAAAGTCACCAGATTAGACAGGTGCCAATCATACTTTGCCTTCTCTTTCAAGAACTTCATCAGCAGTATTTGCATATATCGGTGATTCCGGGCCAAGCGTATCGCTTGAAGATGGGCCAGTCCTATCGTTGATACCGGGCCAGTAATTATAGGATTATTTTTTCACTTTTCTCAAGGATTCCCCTGATAAACTTATGCGGTGTGCACTATGGACAAGTCGATCCAGGATGGCATCAGCAATTGTTCCCTCACCAATCACTTCATACCATGTGCTTACCGGTAGCTGAGAGGCAATAATGGTTGATTTCTTATTATGCCTGTCTTCAATAATTTCCATTAACAGATCCCTTTGCGGCTTATCTAGATTCTGCAAACCAAAATCATCCAGGATTAACAGATCCTGTTTTTCTATACGTGCGATTTCTTTATATAAAGAGTTATCAGCCTTGGCACCATGTAACCTGGTGAAAAGTTTAGACGTGTTATAATATGCTACCTTGTAGCCCATAGCACAAGCCTGATGCCCAAGAGCCGACGCGATAAAGCTTTTACCGACACCTGTGGAACCGGTGATCAGTATATTTTCTTTTTGCTGGATAAACTGGCAGGTTGCAAGCCTGTTCAATAATTCCCTGTCCAGATCTCGGGCTGCCTGATAGTTGATCTCAGATAAGTGAGATAAGTAACGAAAAGCTGCCCCCTGGGTTAGCCTAACCACTTTCTTGTTTGACCTGTCCTGCCATTCTGCATCAATCAGCATGCTGAGCAGTTCATCTGCGGTCAGCTGTAAATGTCCCTGGCTCTCAATACTGCTGCTGTAAGCCTGCAGCATTCCGGGAAGGCGCAGGCTTTTCATTTTTTCTAATGTTTGTTGTGTATTCATATCTGTTTTGGATTAATGATAATAAGTGGCCCCACGCAGGTTGTCATGCACTGGCAGGCAATTCTGCTCCTGCTCATGGTCTTGCTGATCAAGGTTTTGCTTAAGTATGGACTCAAGTATTTTATATCCATACTGCTCAAAATTCGCTGCCCGGATACAGGCACTTTTAAGGCGCTCCGTTCCATAGATCTTGCCCAGTCTCTGTATCCCCCAGCATGATCGGTAAGCTTGTTCAGGATGTGCACGCTGGGCAAATACAGTTTCTACATACCCGTGGATAACCTGGTCTTTAGATTTTGCCCAGGCTAAAAAGTCATCCATATTCCATCCTTTCATGAACTGATGGTTGTCAGGCATGTGGCTGGGAGTAGTAGAAAAGCTTGCACATTTTTTGCTTCTGGGATGAGAGGCTATTCTGGAACCGGAGGAATAAACTTCCAGAAGGGTCTGGTTGTAACGGAGCTCCACTTTTTTACCGATATACTGGTGAGGAACGCTGTAATAATGTTTGTCTTCGCTGATGAACACATGGTAGTTCTTTTGGACCGTTGCCTGTTTATAGGTGATTAAAGTGAAGGCCTGGGCGGGCAATGGGGAAAGTAGCGGCTGTTCCTGTTCCAGAAATAGCTGGGTGCGGCTGGTTTGCCTTTGCTGATACATTCTTTGGTTATAAAGTTCCAATAATGGTCTGATGGCTGCATTGAGTGTATGCAGGTCAAAGAACACCTGGTCTTTTAAAGCAAAGCAGATCCGCTGATAGACTAGCCTGACCGCATTTTCAACTAAGGCCTTATCCTTTGGTTTACGCGCACGGGTGGCTAATACCGCAGTGCCATAATGAAGGGCAAAGGCTTTAAAGTCTTTATTGAGTTCCGGTTCATAACGATGGGCCTGTGTGACTGCCGATTTTAGGTTGTCGGTTACGATCAGCTTGGGTACACCGCCAATAAACTCAAGGCTTCGCCGCATACTATTCAAAAAAGATGCTTTCTGCTGGCTTTCACTGGCCTCTACATAGGTGTAACCGCTACCAGCAAGGATAGCAACAAAAAGTTCAGCGGGTCGTATTACACCTGTTTCCCGGTCGGTGAGCATGAGCCTGTCACCAGCATAGTCGATCAGTAATTTCTCGCCCATAATCTGTTCCATATGAAAGGATGCCTGCTGAATGGCAAAAGCCTTTTGTATATGCTCCTTGAACTGCGTGTAACCATATCCATCAGGATATTTCTTGCGGTATTCTTCCCAGATGTTTAAATAAGTAAATCCGGATTGCTTAAGGGCTTTTTTGTAAGTGGGGACCAGCGCTTGTAGATCCAGATAAGCCTGTGGCTTATTGAATACTTTCGGCTCAGGCAAGATAGAAACCAGCGATTCTTCATCAAGACGGCTTAATTCTGAGAAATCTTTGCCTGAGCCACCAAGGTTCAGGACATACTCATTAATAGTTTTACGGTTTATCCCTAATAATCTGGCGATCGAACGGTTACTTTCGCCACGGGCTTTTAATTGAATTATACGTTGAATATCTAACATGTCTTTTCGGTGGCCGGCCATATTCTACAGAGTTTTTTGCTGTAAAATACTGCTTTGTTTAAATTGGCCCGGTATCAACGATAGGACTGGCCCAGTATCACCGATACGGGTGGCCCCTTATAGACTGATATATGCAGCAGTATTGCCGTCGTAGCAGTCCATATCTGTATTTGAACTGCATTTTCAGAAGTCCCTATGAAAGACTTGATCTTCATGTGCTGCTTGATCTATTTGAAAAACTCCAAGAACAGCATGCTCACCAAATGTGGCCAACTCTTTAAGCCTTTAGTGTGTTTATCGCTCTTATGTTTTTTTACAAGCGCATCGAATTTTTCTTTCGAAATATGAGCCAGAATCTGGCTGAATAAATTTATTTTTAGCATCGGAGGCCATGGTTTTTCTTTCGCGATTAAAACCTACCATTTTTTTGGTAATTGGCCTCCTTTTTTATTCCGTAATTTTTAAACGTTTTGAACAGGTGTAAAAAAGTTCAATTCTTTTTATACTTTTAGGTTGTTATTTGACAATTAATAATAATGATTAGGTATTAGTTTCCTTATTGCACAACAAGGAAACTAATACCTAGATAATAATAGCAAAATCCACATACGACTTCAATTCTAATATTTAATATGTCTGATTTTAATTTAACTTCCACTTTACGTTTGATAGAGAAGGCTAATAAACTAGGGATAAAATTGTGTTATTTGAACAATGAATTGATCGTAAACATTCCCGTGCAAAATAAATTCAATGTTGATTTAATTAACGAGTTAAAAGTTAATAAAATACATTTAATAAAATATTTTGAAAATCGATTATTAGGTCCAACCAATAAGATCAAAGTTTTCAATAGGTCACATTCGGATAGGGTTCCTTTATCTTATAATCAGGAGCGGTTATGGATTATAGATCAGTTAATGGGTAGTACCCAGTATCATTTACCTGTGGTGTTGAGGATAAATGGTAATCTGAACGAGGATGCTTTAGCCAATTCGTTACACAGTATAGTTAAACGTCATGAAGTTTTAAAGACTGTAATGGAGGAGGATGATGGTCATGCCTACCAGCGGGTTCTAGCTGAAGGGGGCTGGCAGTTGGGGATTATCGAGGCGCCTTTGTATGCAAATGACAGTTCAGGCCTTAAAAGAAGGATAGAGGAGTTAGTTAGTAAGCCTTTTGACCTGGCTGCAGATTATAAACTTCGAGCAGATCTGATTAGGCTCAGCCCAACTGAGTATGTTTTAGTGTTAGTGTTACATCACATTGCCTCTGATGGCTGGTCTATCTCCATCCTTGTAAAAGAATTGGTAGAGCTATATGCCTCCTATATAGAACTCCGTCCTTCCCAATTAACATCTTTGCCGATTCAATATGTAGATTATTCACTCTGGCAAAGACAGCGTTTGGCAGGCGAGGTCTATGATAAAAAAGTTGCATATTGGCAAGCGCAGTTAGATAAAGTAGCTCATTTGAATTTGCCCCGGGATTATGTCCGGACAGGCATGTCAGGTATAAGGGGGGGGGATGTGAGCATGATGATTAGTAAGGAGCTGACTAACAGGTTGTTATCTCTATCCTTTAGAGAAGGAGTGACCTTATATATGACTATGTTGAGTGTATTCAAGGTGTTATTACATCGTTATACCGGGCAGGAAGATATTTGTATAGGTAGTTCTATTGCCGGAAGACAGCAAGAAGAAATAGAGGGATTGATCGGATGTTTTGCCAATGCCCTAGCCATACGAAGTAATATAGTTAAAGGAACAAGTTTCAGGCAATTGTTACAACAAGTAAAACAAACAAGCCTGGATGCCTACGAAAATCAAGAAGTGCCTTTCGAAAAGGTGGTAGAAGTATTAGGTGTTGAACGAGATCTGAGTCGCAATCCGGTATTCCAGGTGATGTTTGTTCTAGAAAATACGCCTGAGGTCGGTGCCTTGAGTTTAGGAGATCTAGAGTTACTAATAGAAGACACGGGGGTAGTAACCTCTAAGTTTGATCTTACACTCAGTATTTTAGAATTGCCACAAGGTTTGCACTTGAATATTACTTATCGTAGTGATTTGTACAGACGGGACACAATCGAGCGGATGTTCGCTCATTATGAAGCTCTTCTTAAAGCGATAGTGGCAAATCCAGGATGTCGTATCGGCTCTCTGGAAATGCTGACGAATAAAGAAGTTGGCCAGTTATTGGTAGGGTTCAATGATACCTCGGTAGATTACCCACGGGATAAGACGGTTATCGATTTATTCGTGGAGCAGGCAGAGCTTACACCGGATCATTTAGCGGTTGTGTTTAATGAACAGCAGCTGAGCTACCGTGATCTGAATGAGCGCTCCAGCCAGCTGGGTCATTACCTGCGGAGGCTGGGCGTAAAGCAGGAGGTGCTGGTACCGATCTGTATCGATCGTAGTCTTGAGATGATTGTAGGAATACTTGGGATCATGAAGGCTGGGGGGGCTTACGTGCCTATCGACCCTGAGTACCCTCAGGACCGGATAGGTTATATAGTGGGGGATACGGGGGCATCCCTGGTATTGAGCAGTCGTTCAGCCAGGGAGGGTTTGCCACCTGATAAAGGGCTCACCATTATAGAGCTTGATGGGCACTGGGATGAGATAGCTAAGGAATCGGAGCTGACTCCTGAGGCATCATTAAGTGCTACTAATCTGGCCTATGTGATCTACACCTCGGGCTCCACGGGAAAGCCCAAAGGAGTGATGGTCGAGCACAGGAGTCTTTTAGATTATGTATATGGTCTACAAAAAAGTATCCGGATAGATGAATGTAAATCATTTGCTTTGGTCTCTACGCTTTCTGCAGATCTTGGAAATACAGTTATTTATACTTCCTTATTACTAGGGGGCACTTTACATGTATTAGCCAAAGATATTATCAGTGATACAGAAAGGCTTCATCGCTATTTTAAGGAACAAGTTATAGATTGTTTAAAAATAGTACCTTCTCATTGGAAAGCCCTATGCGGAGAAAAGCCGTTACTGCCATTAAAGTTACTCGTATTTGGCGGGGAAGTTTTCCCTGTGGGAATATTAAAAGATCTTAACTTATCGGCTTCAGGCTGTAAAGTTGTTAATCATTATGGGCCAACAGAGACTACGATAGGCAAATTGCTTCATGTGGTAGATCCGGATAGAGAATATCATCACAGTATACCCTTGGGTAAGCCTTTTTCAAATACTTCGGTATATGTATTGAGCGATCAGGGATTAAGCCCTATAGGAGTAGTTGGAGAGATCTGTATTGGGGGCGACGGGCTGGCGCGGGGGTATTTGAATCTTTCGGATCTGACCCGAGAGAAGTTTGTAGCAAATCCTTTCATTGATTTGGCCGGTTCACGGATGTACCGTACGGGCGATCTGGGGCGATGGTTAAGTGACGGGAACATCGAGTATCTTGGTAGGGTGGACGATCAGGTCAAGATCCGAGGTTACCGTATCGAACTTGGGGAGATCGAGAGTGTGCTGCAGACGAGCGGTTTGGTACACCAGTGTGTTGTAATAGTCAGTTCGGATGATCATGGCAGCAAGCGTTTGGTGGGTTATATTGTCCCAGAAGGGGAGTTTGATAAGGAAGGGATTATAGCTTACCTGTCGGGTAAGCTTCCAGAGTATATGGTACCTAAGTTGTTTATGGAACTGGAAAGCCTACCGTTAACCTCGAACGGGAAGATCGACCGGAAGGGCCTTCCAGATGTGGACGCCGGAGAGCTGTTGGCTGATCAATATGTAGCCCCGGAGACTGATGTGGAGAAAAAGCTGGCTGGGATCTGGGAGGAACTATTGGGGGTGGAGCGTGTAGGCATGCATGATGATTTTTTCCAATTGGGAGGACACTCGTTATTAGCCATCAGAATGGTATCCCTGATCAGTAAAGAGCTAAACTTATCGTTACCGATCGGAGATATATTTGACTATCCTACGCTAGTAGGTTTGGTAGGACAACTGACCACAGCTTCAATTTCTGAATTTCGTTCGGTCATCAAGAAGGAATACCCATTGCGTATCCCTTTATCTTATAGCCAGGAGCATTTATGGTTTATTGATGTTCTTGAAGGCAGTGTGCACTACCATATTCCTTCGGTCCTGCGTTTTAAAGGCAATGTTAATATAGGCTCCCTAGAGTATGCAATAGCACGTATCGTTAGTCGCCACGAGGTATTGCGTACGGTCATCGAGGAAAAAGAAGGTCAGGGGTTTCAGCGTGTACTTGCAGAAGGTGGCTGGCATATGAGGGTAATCGACGAATCTTTATATACAGGCGAGGAGGGATCCCTCGAGCAAAGGATAGAAGCGTTAATCAGCGTGCCCTTTGATCTCTCGGCTGATCATAAACTTCGGGCGGATCTGATCAGGCTGAGCGAGGAAGAATATATTTTAGTATTTGTCCTACATCATATTGCCTCCGACGGGTGGTCGACACCGATTATCGTGCGGGAATTTATAGAACTTTATAACTCCCGTCAAGAAGGAAGAGCGGCAGTATTGCCCGAGCTTCCCATCCAGTATGCAGATTATTCGATTTGGCAGCGGGATTACTTGCAGGGGGAGGTGTTATCCAAGAAGCTGACTTACTGGCAGGAGAAGTTAGGTGGCGTGTCGCTCCTTGCTCTGCCAACAGATTATGCAAGGCCTGCCGTGCAGAGCATCCGTGGAGTCGGTAGGAATTTCCGCATCGAGAAAGAATTAACAAAAGACATTAAAAGCCTTTGCGAGTCACAAGGGACGACGTTGTTCATGACGCTACTATGCGCTTTTAAAGTCTTGTTGTATCGTTACAGCGGTCAGGAAGATATTTGTGTAGGTACAGCGGTAGCTAACCGTGAGCATTATGAGGTAGCGGACTTGATTGGCTTTTTTGTCAATACGCTGGCCCTGCGGAGTGGGCTCGGAGGAAATCCGGTCTTTACAGATTTATTGCAACAGTTAAGGGAGATGACACTGGAGGCCTACGGGCACCAGGACGTACCCTTTGCTAAGGTGGTCGAAGCAGTCGCACAGGAACGGGATCTGAGCCGCAGCCCGCTGTTCCAAGTGATGTTTGATCTTCAGAATAATTCGCAGGCGAAAGTAAACCGTTTATCTGGGATCGAGTTGTCGCCTGTAGGATCAGAGCCGAGTACCTCTAAATTTGACCTTAAGTTTTCGGTGAGTGAGACAAACACAGATCTGCACTTGAATATTACTTATCGTAGTGATTTGTACAGACGGGACACAATCGAGCGGATGTTCGCTCATTATGAAGCTCTTCTTAAAGCGATAGTGGCAAATCCAGGATGTCGTATCGGCTCTCTGGAAATGCTGACGAATAAAGAAGTTGGCCAGTTATTGGTAGGGTTCAATGATACCTCGGTAGATTACCCACGGGATAAGACGGTTATCGATTTATTCGTGGAGCAGGCAGAGCTTACACCGGATCATTTAGCGGTTGTGTTTAATGAACAGCAGCTGAGCTACCGTGATCTGAATGAGCGCTCCAGCCAGCTGGGTCATTACCTGCGGAGGCTGGGCGTAAAGCAGGAGGTGCTGGTACCGATCTGTATCGATCGTAGTCTTGAGATGATTGTAGGAATACTTGGGATCATGAAGGCTGGGGGGGCTTACGTGCCTATCGACCCTGAGTACCCTCAGGACCGGATAGGTTATATAGTGGGGGATACGGGGGCATCCCTGGTATTGAGCAGTCGTTCAGCCAGGGAGGGTTTGCCACCTGATAAAGGGCTCACCATTATAGAGCTTGATGGGCACTGGGATGAGATAGCTAAGGAATCGGAGCTGACTCCTGAGGCATCATTAAGTGCTACTAATCTGGCCTATGTGATCTACACCTCGGGCTCCACGGGAAAGCCCAAAGGAGTGATGGTCGAGCACAGGAGTCTTTTAGATTATGTATATGGTCTACAAAAAAGTATCCGGATAGATGAATGTAAATCATTTGCTTTGGTCTCTACGCTTTCTGCAGATCTTGGAAATACAGTTATTTATACTTCCTTATTACTAGGGGGCACTTTACATGTATTAGCCAAAGATATTATCAGTGATACAGAAAGGCTTCATCGCTATTTTAAGGAACAAGTTATAGATTGTTTAAAAATAGTACCTTCTCATTGGAAAGCCCTATGCGGAGAAAAGCCGTTACTGCCATTAAAGTTACTCGTATTTGGCGGGGAAGTTTTCCCTGTGGGAATATTAAAAGATCTTAACTTATCGGCTTCAGGCTGTAAAGTTGTTAATCATTATGGGCCAACAGAGACTACGATAGGCAAATTGCTTCATGTGGTAGATCCGGATAGAGAATATCATCACAGTATACCCTTGGGTAAGCCTTTTTCAAATACTTCGGTATATGTATTGAGCGATCAGGGATTAAGCCCTATAGGAGTAGTTGGAGAGATCTGTATTGGGGGCGACGGGCTGGCGCGGGGGTATTTGAATCTTTCGGATCTGACCCGAGAGAAGTTTGTAGCAAATCCTTTCATTGATTTGGCCGGTTCACGGATGTACCGTACGGGCGATCTGGGGCGATGGTTAAGTGACGGGAACATCGAGTATCTTGGTAGGGTGGACGATCAGGTCAAGATCCGAGGTTACCGTATCGAACTTGGGGAGATCGAGAGTGTGCTGCAGACGAGCGGTTTGGTACACCAGTGTGTTGTAATAGTCAGTTCGGATGATCATGGCAGCAAGCGTTTGGTGGGTTATATTGTCCCAGAAGGGGAGTTTGATAAGGAAGGGATTATAGCTTACCTGTCGGGTAAGCTTCCAGAGTATATGGTACCTAAGTTGTTTATGGAACTGGAAAGCCTACCGTTAACCTCGAACGGGAAGATCGACCGGAAGGGCCTTCCAGATGTGGACGCCGGAGAGCTGTTGGCTGATCAATATGTAGCCCCGGAGACTGATGTGGAGAAAAAGCTGGCTGGGATCTGGGAGGAACTATTGGGGGTGGAGCGTGTAGGCATGCATGATGATTTTTTCCAATTGGGAGGACACTCGTTATTAGCCATCAGAATGGTATACCTGATCAGTAAAGAGCTAAACTTATCGGTTTCGATTGCTGATATATTTATTTATCCTACAATTCTAACACTTTCGACATATATAAAATCACTTAAAAACGAAACAAATGATCGCAATCATTAAGTTATCTCTACCTTAAGACTTTTTTGATATTTTGTTCCAGTAATAGTTGAATAATTTTACTTTAAATCATTTATTCCTTATTAATTATAGTAAGAGTGTCACATCTGTCCAAAACGTTTAAAAAAGATCATAAAAAAGGAGGCTGATTCCCAAAAAAGGGTAGGTTTTATTACGAAAGAAAAACCACAGCATCCGATCGTAAAAGTAAATTTATTCAGCCAAATATTGGCCCATATTTCCAGAGAGAAATTTCATAAACTTATTGTTAAGCATCAAAGCGATAAACATGCGAAGGGAGCATCGGCGATTGAAGGAAGTATTGCACCCTGCACAAAATCCAGCGTGTAGGCAACGCGGGTATTTTCGGTTTTACTGGTGTTGGTAAAATCAACTTTATTGGAATTCCCCTCTAAGCAGATATTTTCCAGCAGCGCGCCTTTTCTGATGGCCGCAAATATCTGTGGCTCTTTTTCAGCACTCAAATCCACCACTTTGCATAACAGCCCCCTTCAAAATTAAATACTGAATCTTCATCCCAACCGTGTTCGTCATCCCCGATCAGCTTTCGGTCGGGATCGGCCGACAGGGTGGTTTTTCCGGTTCCAGATAGCCCGTAAAATAAAGCGGTGTCCCCATTTTTTCCAACATTAGCAGAGCAGTGCATCGGCAGAACGTCCCGCATTTCAGGCAACAGAAAGTTTAGTACCGAAAAAATTCCTTTTTTGATTTCTCCGGTGTATCCTGTTCCCCCGATCAGCACTATTTTTCTGGAAAAGTTCAGGATACTGAAGTTTGCGCTCCTAGTTTTGTCTATTTCGGGATCAGCCAGAAAACCGGGCTCGCAGATCACTGTCCAGCCTTGGTTGTCCTCAACTGACGAGCGCGCTGTATCATCACGTAAAAACAAGTGATTGGCGAATAAGCTCGAGTAAGCATGTTCGGTGATTACGGTCAACGGCAGCCTAAAGGACGACTTTGCGCAGGCGTAGCCCTGCCGAAGATAATAGGGATTACCGGAAAGGTAGGTAATGACTTTATCAAGCAGGTGGTTGAATTCACCGAAGTTAAATTTTTGGTTTACCGCTCCCCAGTCTACGGCACCTCTGGTGAGCTGGTCAAACAAGATGAAGCGGTCCTTGGGGGACCGGCCGGTAAATTTTCCGGTATCTAGTGCCAGCGCACCGGTGTCGGTCAGCTGCCCCTCTTTGTTTTTTACAGCATGCTTCATCAGCTCATTTACAGAGAGCTGACTCCAGGCTAAATCCAGGTCTAGGCCGAGTTCGCTCAGCCCGGACTTTGTACGAATATCCAGGTTCATATTAATAAGTTAGTGAGACAAAGTTAGATACAAAATTGGCTAAGTACCAACAAAAATCACCTTATTGTCTGAAATACACAGGGGGTAATCATCTGTAAAACAGATATTTGTTTCTATAATTTTTTTAGTGAATTGAGCTTTAATAGAAAAGTTAGCAGTCTAAAGCCAAGCAGCTGAGAAGATCTGGAGGGAGAGGTATCTTTTTCGGCATGTTCTGTTTTCTCAGTACAGTCTATTCCGCTGGTAAATTTGCGTAGAGCAGTAGTTCGGGGAATCTAACTTTCCGAGTCACCTGGCGGCGTTCCAAGTGATGTAATGTGTCAAATAAGCATTGAACCTTTGGGCCCCAAACAGCGTTATTTTGATTTTTTTTGGAATGGTTACCGCTCACCGGAGAAGAATATTTAAGATGTTCTAGAAGGTGCAACATTGCGCATAACTTGTAACGGAGATATCTTTAGTAAAGCTTCGCACTTTGTTTATTTATATTTGATTGACAATATCTTATAGGATTATTGATAGAAATCATCTTAATCTTCCGATGACGCTTTGTTATGTAATTTTAAGCTTCATTTAGTCCTTATACTTAGCTGTAAGATAGATAATTAAATTATTTATTCAGTAACTATATTTCTAAGTTAGTAGCCTATCCTCCAGTTTTTAACCCAGAGATGAATTGTGAGGTTTCCGGGAAATTTGACCTAGCCATTTTAGATTTTAAATGGGATTGTTGACCGGATCTCCGCTACCTTTGTAAAAGTTCACCCGCTCTCCTATTCCTAGCAAACTCAACATGGAAAATCACGAAACTGAAGATAAATGTAAATTGACCTTTGAACAGCTACCGGAAGTTGTTTTGCAACTGCGCGATCAGCTTCCCCGCATAGAAGCTATGCTGGGTAAACTAAACTCAATCCCAGCCGCTGAAAGTCCGTTATTGAATTTACAACAGGCTTCCAGGTTTTTAAACCTGGCCGAATCTACGATCTATTCCAAAGTTTGCCGGATGCAAATACCGGTCATCAAAAAAGGTAAAAAACTGTACTTTCAAAAGGCGGAGTTGTTGGCCTGGCTGATGGAGGGCAAGCGTAAGCCCCAGAGCGTAGGAAAGGATGCCGCGGCGGATTTCTTCGCGCCTTCTACTTTACGAAAGGCAGCGCGTCAGGGCCCAAAAAGATAACTCCGCGCACCCGGAGGTCAGGTAGCCCAAAAGCTGTCCTTTTGTTCGAGTTCAAATCCTGCTGCGCTTCAGCCATCGATGTCATTTGGAATTAGGTTTCTAGAGCACAATGCATTACACATTGAAGGTTTCAATAAAGTAGGCTTGCATGAATTTTCAGAAATAATTCGCCTAGTGATTGAGGTATTTTATTTGAGATTGATTTTGAAAAATCACTATTATACGCAGAAGCAGAAGAATTACGTAAAATAGATACGGTGGAAGAATTTTAGGCGTTACACTTATTTTTAAACCACCGTAATCTAAATAAAAGCACAAGATATTAATTACTCATCTTTAAGACTCATAAAGGAGTTGTACGCGCATCTTAAATAAAATTCTTGTGCTTATTGAGCATTTTTATTTGCTCTTCGGCTTCTTTTCTAATTTCCATAGCTGTTTTTTCTTGAAGCAATGATCCACTTATTTAGCTCAGTCTTATTGAAGTACAACCGTTTGCCTGGTTTGCTTACCGCGATCTCGTTTCTGCTTACTTTTGTATATAAGGCGGGAACTGTGACCTTCAGAAATTCGGCGACTTCATGAATCATTAAAAGCTCATTTTCGTTGGGGGGCTGTGGCGGTAAATCCTGAAGTAATTCTTCAATGTGCTCTACTTTTTCAAATAGGATTCTGATTACTTCGGGAAGTTTTTCAAAACTAAATGGTTCCATAGGCAAAATTCTTCCTTTTGGTTTTTACTGTCAATTGAGTTGATTACAATGATTGTCAATTTAAAATAGATGGAGTATCATATGGGATAAATAGGTTAGATTTTAGCCGGACGTATAGGTAAGTCTGTTTCGGATGTTTTTGGTAATAATGGCGTTAGTCAAGGAACATTTTATAGATGGAAATAATTCTCAATTCGCGAATTATTTCCATTTGGTATTCTCCAAGGTTTGGTAATGCTGTCGATTTGGCCTTACAAAAAAGATCTGTGGTATTATTCTTTATTTTTCCGGTAGGTGAGCAACTGGTTTACCTTTCATATTTTCGCTAACGAGGTATGCAATAAATTTCGAGAAGGGACCAATGTCTCCAGTAACGCTGGCAGTTTCCAGGGACTTCATATATTCATCTCTTTTTTCTACTGGAATTACTGTCCATGGATAGCCACCCGAGGCTAGCATCGTGTTCATCAGGAACCTGCCTATTCTACCATTGCCATCCATATAGGGATGAATAAAAACGAAAATGTAATGACCTAGCACTGCCCTTACTGCTGGATGCTGTTCCTTCTGAAGTAAATCAAATAACTCTGGCATGGCATCTCGCATGGCCTCTACACTCAGTGGTACATGTTTTGAAGAACTGATATACACTTGGTGGCTGCGATAACCAGCAAGATCTGAAGCTTTTAGAATTCCAGCTTGTACGCTTGGGTCAAAAAGTTCCCGATACCATTTCTGATGATCTTTATCTGCTTGTAGTCCTGCATTCTCTCCCTTCAGGATTTTCTCCAGAGATTTTTTTACTTCCTGAAAGGCCTGGAAGTAGCCTCTTGCTGCCATGGCATCTTTTTGTTTGCGGTCTTCCTGGTAGCTATCTTTATCCCATTCACCACTGCTTACTTTTGCGATGAGTTCCGGTGTGACGCGGTAACGTTCTATGGATAGGGAATGATAGGCATCTGTAAGGTAAACTTCTTCCACAGTTTTAATATAGGTTTCCTGGTCTGCAGATATACCTGGGGCTTTAGGGAAGTCTTTTAAAATTACTTCAGTCATTTGTTGCCACATCATGCGGATGCGATTAACAAATGGAGAGCGTTCGCGCGGGCTGATCACCACTTGTAGCTTTTTCTGAAAAGGGTCTTCTTCTCTGACGTCATATCCTGCCTGTTTCATGGTATCAATGATCTGGTCTGCAATTCTGTCCCTTCCGATGTTTCGGAATGCGCCAGCTAGCCTACCGCTGATGGTGGAGTGACTATTGTCCAGCAAAATTGGTAATAGTTCTGAGGCATCACTTATACTGGCTAATCCAACGCGGCAATCCAGTGGTTTAGCACGGTACGTACCTTCACTACTGTAAATCAATGCCCCCTGAAGGCTATATAACCGAAGGCCGTTAATGTTAGTAACTATTTCATCTGCGGGAAGCTCTGCCCTGTAGTTAAACAGCGAAGTATTATGCGGTAAGGTAATTGAACTGTTATTTCCACTTGGTGAGCGTAGCTGTAGCTGGGTAGGCACGGTCCAATTACCTGCATGTATCATGACCGACTGGTCGGCAGAAAGGCACCAGTTTTCTCCATATTTGTGGCGGATAAATTTTGCACAGAATTCCCAATAACAACTGTACCAGGATGTGGTATCACCTGGAGCTTCTGAAGGGTCTGCAGAGACATACCAACCTTTGGAGACTTCTTTGATAAAACCGTTTTTTAATAAGATTTCACGCTGTGAACGGTTGGGTATTTCGTCAGTATAGAATCCTGCAGATCCTTTATCCTGAAGCTCTTTTAGAGTGAATAATGCTTCTGCAAATTTTTCCTTTGGTGTTGCCATAACTATTTACTTTTTGTATTGATGCTGTTTCAAGGTCACCATGGTAACTCCTTCGATTTTGGCATCATCTATTCGAGAAGTTCTTTTTGTGCTGTATCATTTCAGATGAAAACAACTAATCTTTTCTATTTCTTGTTGTGTTATTTCTATTGTTGGTCTTCGTGCTGTTTTTATTGTTTGTTGTTGTGTCATTTCTATTGTTTGTTGTTGTTCTATTTCTATTGTTTGTTGTTGTGTTATTTCTATTGTTTAATGCAAATATATGATTATTATCCTTTTATCTCCTTTTTTAACTTTATATAGCTTAACATTATCTACTGTTGTTGGTGCTATAAAAAGAAGTGCAGGTATGACTCCTTTTTGCACAAAGGAGTCATAAAGATAATATCGATCAAATCATTTTCTGTTCTCTGACTGAATATAACAGGCTTAATATTAGTAAGGTATGGCTTGTATTCCATCTCTTGTTTTGTTGTATTCATGACTATTTTAGTATTGTATTTGAGATTAAGATTGATGAATTTGGAAGAAATGTCGTGGAATTAGTTAGGCGTGCATTTGCTACTGATATGCTGCCGGGGCGAATCAGGAAATAGGTAATTAACTGAATGGTAGATAACCTGAAATTTGTGTTTTTTGGATATTATTATATCCAATTTTACTTTGTTTGGGGGATCTTGAATAACGATGTACTACCAACTTTTAAATTATTCATAATCAAATACTTGTAAATTATTTTTTTAAAGTAGTTTACTTAGTTTTAGTTAGTTTTACTAAGTTGATTGTCTGTGCATTATTTGTCCCTTTTTACAGGTAAGCTACTGTTTGTCAGTAATTAATAAGTTCTGTATCGGAACATAGTTTTCTTAGACGGTTTAATCAGACATTTTATTACTATAATAGTTTATTCATTGTAGATTAATAGTTAATTATTCAACTTGATCCTCAACTACCGTTAAGGATACTTTACTTGCCAGGTAGGGATCGAACGATGGCTCATAGGTAATGTATTTGAAGTGTACTAAATCTGCTATGCATTTGTGATAGGTCGTCTTTGATTTAATGCGCGAAAACTGCATCAGTTTTCTACGAGAAACTTGGAAAAAGCCCTTAGGATTCTTCTCAGGGCTATAATAGAAGATGGAGATAAATAGGATAATATGAGAAGGAAACAAGTGGGAATCAATAGCGGCCCGTTTTAAAAAGTTGTCTACCGGATAGGACGATTTCATAGGCTTAGTAATTAGCTGAAAGGTTGCCTTCAAGTATTTTTTCAATGTCTTCTTGCTTATAGTATAGTATGCTTCCAATCTTGGTGAATCTGAGTGTGCCGTTGATGCGAAGATTCTGCAAGGTGCCTGGCGAAATGTTCAGCAGTTTTCGAACTTCAGCACTTCTCAGCCAGTTCTTCTGTTTCTCGTCCGATATGCTTGCGATGCCCATTTTTTTTAGCTCCTCGAAAAGTTCGGCCTTGAAAAATTGAAGGTCTGTTTTAGTTATTAAATCTAGTGTCGTCATAAGTTGCAATTAGGATATACGGAGAGTCGAACAGGTTCACAATGAAGTTTCTCTATAAATTAGTATCATGGATTAGCGAATTTATCGGTTTGAACACTTCCACTTTCCCACATGGGAATGAAAAGTTATTCAAATAGAGGAGATTCCAATTTAAGAAAATATTAGGATTTCAAGGGCAGGTATGCACTAAAATATTGAATCAAAATCGTGACATTGAGCAGGGCTTTCTGACAAAACACAAACCATTTCAACAATGTATTTGTAGCTAACTTTGCTAATACCAATATATAGTCGTACTTTTAAATTGTATTTTTGGCAACCCGTATACTTCTCTGGTGAATAATTCGGGAGTCAGAAAATAAATATTTGTAAGGTTATGTAAATCAGTAGGTTACAAGCTGGGTTCGGGAGCCTCTTCCTCCGCTTGATAACATCTTAAAATGAATTAAAAGCCTGAATCAAATGATTACAGGCTTTTTTTGTGTTCGCCGGGCATGGCGATCAGCTATAGGGTGCGAGTCCCGAGCCCAGTTTGCAGTAGGAAGGGGTAGCCAAAAGCAAGGGTGTCGTGGGCGACTGCGAATCTGAAGGAAGCTGGCGGCAAATATGTGGGCCTACGAACTGAAACTGTATATAAGGCGGGATGATGTGGGTGATGTTGCACAACAAACAAAAGCCCTATACTGCACAGCACACATCACATAAATACAGTGGCCACATCCATAGAAAGCGGATCCTCTTACCCCGGGAGATCTTTCTGTAATCTGTCAAGGGCATACCGAATGCCGGAGAAGAAAGGGGGGCCAGAATAATAATGGCTAATCGGTACAGTTAGAAGTCAGCAGAGTCCATAATACTGTTAAACAGGAAGGGATGAATGTTAGAATGACAAAGGAAACAAGACGTTTACGGCGGAGCGTGAACAGCAGAAACGTAAGCCAACGGCTAACTACCTGAATCGGCATTTTGGCCACTATTGACCCAATTCTGCGGTAGCAGTAACTCTATTTTATTCGCATGATGGTCAGGAATTCTGGTGAGTA
>Ga0209512_1001312_pt1 | contig 31239 bp, 22 predicted proteins | sample frozenSSSSmetaG_FD_184142 | JGI IMG/M metagenome (GOLD analysis project Ga0209512, IMG submission 184142) | Glacier valley bacterial and archeal communities from Borup Fiord, Nunavut, Canada, to study Microbial Dark Matter (Phase II) -... | ecosystem: Environmental > Aquatic > Freshwater > Ice >...
CTGAAAAGGAGGCTGCTGAAAAGGAAGCTGCTGAAAAGGAGGCTGCCAGAAAGCAGGCTGCTGAAAAGGAGGCTGCCAGAAAGCAGGCTGCTGAAAAGGAAGCTGCTGAAAAGGAAGCTGCTGAAAAGGAGGCTGCTGAAAAGGAAGCTGCTGAAAAGGAAGCTGCTGAAAAGGAAGCTGCTGAAAAGGAGGCTGCCGAAAAGGAAGCTGCTGAAAAGGAGGCTGCTGAAAAGGAGGCTGCTGAAAAGGAAGCTGCCGAAAAGGAAGCTGCCGAAAAGGAAGCTGCTGAAAAGGAGGCTGCTGAAAAGGAAGCTGGTGAAGAAAAGGCGAGAGAGATTGATGCATCCCAGCCAAATCTCGAAGATGCTTCCAATACGACTTTTGAATACAGGGACGTGGTAGTGGAGCCCGAGACTGAACCTTTCGAACATAAGAGTGCTGTTGCCGAGGCCGATACTCCAGTGGCCGGCCACACCGATCTAGGCCCTCCACCTGCAGTTGGAGCTAAACCAACAGTTACGGAAAAGCCCTATATGCCTGGGGCTTTTGGTGATGATATAGATTTCGCCGCTACTGTTGCAGCAGGCTTGGAAGATTCTGGGTTTGATCCGAATATTGTCTTCAATGATGCAGCCTTCATTCGCCGCTCATCTCCGCCAGGTTCAGATGTTCAGACAGTAATCTACCATCCGCCGTTTGCCGAAACTGTTACGGATCTTGGTGTATACGAGAAACAGCCTCAAGGCGAGAAGGAGGGCCCGCTCCTCGAGGAGGTTGAAACCCGTGATATATCAGACACGCTAAAAGCAGAAGAAGATACCCCTGCCGAAGATATTCCCTTTACGAAGAAGCTCAGCAAGAAAGAACAAAGAAAACTAGAAAAAGCTGCAGAGAAACAAGCAAGAGAACGTGAGCTTGAGGAGGCTGAGATTGCTGCCATCCCGGCAGTTGAAGAGCCTGAGAGCTTTACAGAATATTCCGTGTCGAAGAAGAAGGATAAGAAATCGAAGAAGTCCCGAAAGAGCCCAGGATACGACGACGAATTCGATGATCGCGCCGAAGAGAAAGTTGCAAAGATTTCTGTTCCCATTGATGCCTTTGATGATTTACGTGAAGATGATCAAACTACTCCTCTTGACGAATGGGCCGCACCCAAGAAGTCGAAGAAGAAGTCAAAGCGTGACAGCGAAATCTTCGAAGATGCTCCTGAATCTTTGTCAAGGAAGGATTCAAAGAAGGACAAATCTCGGAAAAAGGAGACCCAATATGCAGCACAATCTGATATTGGCCCTTCCTTATCGACAGGGGAAATTGATGACGGTGAAACTCGCTCTGTAGTCTCCGAAACAGACAAAAAGACCTCTAAGAAGAACGGCGGATTTTTCGGCCTTTTCGGATCTTCAAAACCTGATCCAGAGCCAGAAAAGCAGTCGGAAGAAGCTGCAGACAATGGATTGTATGATGCAACTGAATCAAAGTCGGTGCCGGGCATCTCCAACAATGGCACGTCTAATGGTAATGGTCACGATGAAAACGATAACAACGACTGGTCTACCAATACTAAAGGCAAGAAAAAGAAGAAGAAGCAGAAAAATGGCGCTACAGAAGATGATTTTTCTTCCGAGAAGGATTCTTTTTTAGCTAATGCCGGCACCCTTGGCGCGGGTGTCGGCCTTGTTGGTGCTGCAGCGACAATTGCTGTCTTGCATCAACATTCAAAAGCCAGCGATGCAGACAGCAGGGAGTTTCCAGCCGAAAGATCACTTCCTGTCGAGCCTCAGCCTATAACTACTGAACCAGAGCACGGCCATGATCGGTACGTGAGCGAATTGATCGATCCCGAGATTACGGAACGAGTTTTCCGGCCATCTATAGACCCTCAGTATGGAGATCTGCTGCCTCTGCCTCCAAGCAATCCTGGTTCCCCAGAACCAGAACCTGCTACGGAGCTGCCAACTTTGCCTGATAGTCGTCCTGAATCTCCGCTCAGCACTGAGTCCGTCCTGCATCGAGAGAAGCCGACTCCAACGCCGCGCAAGAGTGAACACCGTCACGCTGCAATCAAGTCTCCAAGCATAAGTGCTGTGCCGCTCAAATTTATGTTAGGCAACAGATCTAACCCCTCTTCACCTGGACTTGCGAGGTCATCGCCAATCACTTCTCCACTAGCGCCTGGCCCCGACGCGGTGGGTTTTTCGAGACCGAGACCTCGTCCAACATCTTGGGAAGCTTCGAGGGAAATACAGCCTCTGTTCCTTCTTGATCCAAGTAGACGTGACTCTTTGTTATCGGATGAGGAAAGGCCTGTTCGATCACGCTCGTTGGAAAGCGAGCATGCTATTCACAGTCGTCAGTCATCATTGGCTAGTGCTGAACAAATTGCTGGAGCAATTGGCCATTCGCAGGATGTCATCCTACCCCCGTCGGACAGTTTTGTTAGCTTGCCACCGCTGCCAGGGAGTCGTGACTCTTCTCTGGAACGCGTTGAACAACAATCATCTGTTGAAGAACTTCCAGCTGAGGGGATAAATACTGTTCACGAGAGTGCCGTTTTGAAAGACATAGTCGATATATCTCCTACAGGGGAAGCAATTTTGTCTTTAGAAGAGGTTTCCAGGGTGGAAGCAGCTGTTGATCAAGGCATTCTTGCTGACAACCCTTTGCTGAAATCTGAAGCGATAGAGTCTGTAGCACCAACTGTCACAGACACGGCAGAATCCGCTGAAGCCAAAGATACCTTTGATGAAGGAGATGCCGGGAAATTATTCGAGGATGCATGCAATCTTCCTCCACTCCCTGATAGCCGGTCCTCATCACCGTATTCTGTCGATCGAGAAATAGGTCCAGAAATGATAGCGATTGAGGATTCTCATGACAAGGATGCCTCAGTTTCTTCAGAAAAGTTAGAGACCGATTTGAATGAGGCCGTTCCAGCGGAATCTGGTCACTTGACAGCTGCATCGATAGTTCCAGAGATTGAATCATCACCTCTGTCTATTCAAGAATCCGAACTTCCAAGGAGCATCGATGCTCCATTGGTGGATGATCCTCCTATAATAGTCCCGGCAAATCCTGAAAACGAGTCATTAACCTCAATTCCTGTGGAAGAGCCGGTAGCTTCAGAAAATCTCTTAGAGTATGTCAACACGTCAGGGCCTTTTGATACAACAGCATTACCACGGCTCCCTGACAGTCAGCCTTTGACGCCAATAGAGGACGAAGTGCCGTCTACTCCAGGCGCCATCCTGCCAACTGCTGTAGATCCTGCCATCGATCCTGAAGATCTGTTCTTATCCCCTGATGATGACAAGGAAGGACCAACGACTGCAGCCGCCGAAGAATTGCCACAACCGTCTCCTATTGAGCCAGACACGCGCAACCGAAGCTCTTATCTATTTCAACCAACTCCACAGACAACCCCAGTCAAGCCATCTAGAGATAATGACGCTATGATTGAAGAAACAGATTCCAAAAATCAATCTGAAATCACTACCAGAGACAGTGAGCAAATCGTCCAAAATAATGAAGCTGTCGTTGAAGCCGAGCATTGCGTTCTGAAAGAACGTGAAGCCGCCTTCGAAGCGTTGAGCGGAAGTCATCCGTTATCTGAAGCTGAGATACAAGATCTCGCTGTAGATGAGCCTACGGGTGCTCCTGATGTCCAAGATGTCATTTTGTCAAATGATTCTACTTTGACCGATGCAGTAGCAGAAGAAGTTGACCCCACAGACGAGTGGAGTTCTATGCCATCAAAGAAATCCAAAAAAGATAAGAAAAAGGACAAAAAAGGCCGCAAAGTCCCTTCCCAAACTCCGAAATTTGACGATATAGAGTCAGGAGAGCCATCCGAGACAGTTCTTCCTCCAACGGAGTCTGAGGTCCAACTTCCATCTTCGTCTGAAAATCCACTCGAGGCAATCCCTACCGTTATCGAGGGATCTGTTGCTGATGTCGATGAGCTTCCAGAAACTCCTGCGGAGCCAGAGGAGCCGCAACGCCAGACATGGGCACTGAAGCCATCAAAAAAGGATAAGAGGAAAGGCAAAATGGTTTCCAGAGGCCCAGTTTCATTTTCTGCTGTGGATGATATTGCAGAACCAGCGGGCGCTTCTGAATCTACACCGCAGGATACGATTGTGGTAGAAGAGCAGCAACTTCCTCCGTCCAAAGAGTCAGTTCAAGGGACTGGCACAGATGTACAAATATTCGATCCTTCCTCGAATCTCGAGGAGGGCTTGGAGACGTCTATACTCTCTGAGGAGCCTAGCGAATCCACATGGTCATTAAAGCCCTCGAAAAAGGAGAAAAAGAAGAAGGGCAAAGCTGCCAAGGCTGCTGAAGCAACTGTATCTCCTGTAGTTGAGCCTTCACGCTTAGATGCTGACCAGCCAAATGATGAGAAGCCAGAATCGGTCGAGGTTCCTCTTCCGACTAAAGAGGAAGCGTCTGATAATGGCAACACATCGAATAGGGACGCTATTCTAACAGACGAATTAGGTGCTCCGTCTATGGAGCGCGATATGAGTCTCGCAGATCAGGATGATGAGTGGTCAAATACGAAGAAGTCGAAGAAAGATAAGAAGAAGAAAGGCAAAGTTTCTAAGGCTGCGGAAGCAATTGCATCTCCTGTAGTTGAGCCTTCAAGTTCAGGTGTCGACCAGCCAGAGGAATCCGTTGATGTTGCTCTCACAACTGAAATGGAAGCATCTGATAATCGTGATACATCGAATAGCGATGCCTTTCTAACAGGCGAATTAGGCATTCCATCTGCAGAGCGTGATATGAGCCTAGGAGATCAAGATGATGAATGGTCGACTACGAAGAAGTCGAAGAAGGACAAAAACAAAAAGGGTAAAGGACCGAAAGCACCTGAAATTGCCGAACCTCCATCAATCGAGTCCGATACAACAAAACAAGGCATGGACATAGAAACTACAATGTCTGTTGAAGACTTTAATGAGGGGCCGAGTACAAAACTATCTACAAAAGACAAGAAAAAGCAGAAAAAGAAGCCGAAGCAAGTGGAAGCTGTTGTGGGCCCGAGTGCTGAGCCAACAATAACCATTGAAACAACAACTATTCCAGAAGCGGGAAATCCTTTACAAGATGATGTGTCGAGATCAGCTGATCAAGAATTGTCTGGAGATATCTTGGAGCCATTACCTGGCTTGCTCACATCTGTCGCCGCTTTGGACACAGCTGTTCTCGGAATATCAAAAACACTTCCTTCGGCAGTTGACGAATCTGAGACTCATGTGCTCACGAAAACAGTCGAAGAGCCAAAGACTTCTGCTGAGATTGCAGTCGATGCACCCACGATTGCCTTTATTGATACAGTAATTTTGAAGTCGGAGGGCAACTCAAATGAGAAGGAGCTTGAATACGACGAAGTTTCTAAGCAGCCAGACTCCTCAAAGGGCCACGTTGAATCCACTTCACTGTTCGAAACGCCAGCAGAAGACTTTGAAACGTCGCTTTCCAAACCATCTGCACCAGAATCTCTTCCAGTCGCTCACGATGTGGTCAACCCCGATGGCCATAGCGTTGCCAACGCAGAAATTTTGGATGTTAATCTTACGTCGCCAATTGATGCTATTCCACCTATCGAACCTTCTGTGCACCCTGTCAAGGACGATGATGTTATTGAAAAAGCGGTGAAGGAAGTAAGCCAAGACCTTGAAGAACCTGGATCATCCTCGCTAAAGGAAATCGAGAAGCATGAGAATTTTCCGGAATTTGCAAATCAAATGGAGGCAGAGAAAGATTCCATTGAAGTTCTTCATACAAAACCGACGGCCGATGCCATCCCACAACCTAAGCTCCCGACCGGTTATAGTGAAGACCAGCTTGAACTTGCTCGACAGATGAAGTTGGAGTTTGAGGCCGGCAGCAAGAAGTCTAAGAAAGGCAAGAAAAATCGTAAAGGACTTTCATCAGCATCAGCAACTGATGATATGTGGTCAGAAGTCACGAACGATTTTGACCCTCCTGCCAAAGATCCCGTGACAGCAGTGCCAGAGACGGAAAACACTACTCAGCCAAAGGCTATTGATGGATTCGAAGCTGGTTTCAATGCGGAGCAATTATCTCTCGCAAAACAATTGCAAGCTGAGTTCGAATCGGGAGTCAAAAAGTCCAAAAAGGGAAAGAAGAATCGCAGTACACCGGCTACACCAAAGTCAGATCATGAATCGGCTGCATCGTACTTCAAAGAACCGCAATCCCCAGCGCCCGAATCCATTGAGGCAGTTGCAGAAATCCCCAGAGCAGAAGCCATTGATACTGCTGGAGCTCCGGATGGTTTTCAATCAGGATACAATGCTGAGCAACTTGAATTAGCTCGCCAACTGAAGGAAGAATTCTCATCAGGATCCTCGAAGAAATCGAAAAAGGATAAAAAACGCCAAAGTCTGCTGCGTTCGGTGACTAATGATGAGACCGTTTCGCAAGCAGCGGAAGAATCCAGCGACAAGGCATATTCTTCCAATGCTGTTGTAGACGAACAGACTCCCGCTGAGCTGGATGGCTTTGGCTTTGTCTCCAAGAAGAACAAGAAAGACAAGAAGCGCCAAGGCCTTCTGCGATCTTCATCTCGTGATGACGAGCCATCAACTTCCGTCACAAGAGACTCTTCCCGTGATATTGAGCCGTTTCAAAGGATTACAGAGATTTCTGGAACTCCTGGCCCTGAGATTGCCTCTGAATCTCCAGGAGCTGATGCCGAAGACGAGGTATTTTCACTGAAAATATCCAAGAAGGACAAGCGGAAATCTAAACAGAAGGGTCTGGCATTGCCAGAGGAAGCTAGACTAGAAGACGCTAGTTCTGAGTCTGCTCTTGAACCTTCTGCACCTGGTCCTGAGACCGTTTCTGAAACTCCAGCAGCGGATCCTGAGGATGAGGTCTTCCTACTGAAAAAGTCGAAAAAAGATAAACGAAAATCCAAACAGAAGAGTCTTGCTTTGCCAGAAGATGGACCAGAAGATCTTAGCCCTGAGGCTTCTCTTGAATCCTCTATTCCTGATTTGACCTCCACTGGCTCGACTGAGATCGCTGCGGAAAATCCTGTTCCCATCACGGAGGAGCCTTTGGGAGAGCCAAAAGACGAGGTCTTCACACTTAAGAAGTCGAAGAAGGATAAGCGAAAATCTAAACAGAAGAGCCTCCCATTGCCACAAGAAGAAGACCCTAGCCCTGAGCCTGTTCTCGAATCCTCCGCGCCTGATTCGGCTGCCACTGCTTCGACTGAGACTGAGACTGTTCCCGAAATTCCAGTTCCCATCACGGAGGAGCCTTCGGGAGAGCCAGAAGATGAGGTCTTCACACTTAAGAAGTCGAAGAAGGATAAGCGAAAATCTAAACAGAAGAGCCTACCATTCCCAGAGGAAGCTGAATCAGAAGACGCTAGTCTCAAGTCCGCTCTTGAGTCCTCCTCTGATTTGCCCGCCGCCACTGAGATTCTACCGGAAACTCCTGTTCCCATCACTGAGGAGATCACTGAACTCGCCAAGCCTTCGAAAGACCCAGAAGATGAGGTTGAGGTTTTTACACTGAAGAAATCAAAGAAGGATAAGCGAAAATCCAAACAGAACAGCCTAGCATTGGCAGGAGAAGGACTGGAAGAGGCAAGCCCTGAGTCGGCTCTTGAATCCTCTGTTCCTGATTTGACTATTTCGACCGAGATCCTACCCGAGATGGGCGAAACGCCTGTTCCCGTCGCCGAGGAAATCAGTGATCTTGCCAAGCCTTCGAAAGACCCAGAAGATGAGGTTGAGGTTTTTACACTGAAGAAATCAAAGAAGGATAAGCGAAAATCCAAACAGAACAACAGCCTAGCATTGTCCGAAGACATGCCAGAAAACGCAAGCCCAGAGCCTGCTCTTGAATCCTCTGTTCCTGATTTGGCTATCTCGACTGAGGTCGAACCGGAATTGCCTGCTCCCGTCACCGAGGAGATCAGTGACATTGCCATCGAACCTTTAAAGGAGCCGGAAGATGAGGTTGAAGTCTTCACGCTAAAGAAATCGAAGAAGGATAAACGAAAATTTAAACAGAAGGGCCTAGCATTGTCCGGAGATACGCCAGAAGACGCAAGCCCAGAGTTTGCCCTTGAATCCTCCGTTGACTTTCCTGTTTCGACTGAAATCATACCGGAAATTCCTGTTCCCGTCACCGATGAGATCAGTGACCTTGCCATCGAGCCTTTAAAGGAGCCGGAAGATGATGTTGAAGTCTTTGCGCTAAAGAAATCGAAGAAGGATAAACGAAAATCTAAGCAGAAGGGCCTAGCATTGCCAGAAGATATGCCAGAAGACGCAAGCCCACAGTCTACTCTTGAATCCTCTGTTCCTGATTTGACTACCTCGACTGAGATCAAACCGGAATTGCCTGCTCCCGCCACCGAGGAGATTAGTGACGTTGCCATCGAGCCTTTAAAGGAGCCGGAAGATGAGATTGAGGTCTTCGCGCTAAAGAAATCGAAGAAGGATAAACGAAAATCTAAGCAGAAGGGCCTAGCATTGCCAGAAGATACACCAGAAGACGCAAGCCCAGAGTTTGCCCTTGAATCCTCCGTTGACTTTCCTGTTTCGACTGAAATCACACCGGAAATTCCTGTTCCCGTCACCGATGAGATCAGCGACTTTGCTATCGAGACTCCGAAAGAGCCAGAAGATGCATTTGATTCTTTTACCACGAAGAAGGGCAAAAAGGCCAAGGGCAAAGCAAAGCACAAAAGCATCGCTGAGTCATCGACGAACGATGGTGCCCTTGATAAAGACGCAGATAAAGACGCACAAGTTATGACCAAGTCGATGGAAGATCCATTGGCAATTACAGAGCCACAGACAACCCAAGATGAAGTTGCTGAAACAGGGGAAACGACTGGTCAAGCATCGCAGAGTGAAATACCTTCTGGTGAAGCAGACGATCCGTTTGAGCCGACAAGCTCGAAGAAGTCGAAGAAAGCCAAGAAGCAAAAAGGAAAATTAAAGACAGATAGACTTCCCGTCTCTGCTCCATCGATCATTAAAAGCTCGGATGCTTCTGAGAAGGTCGTTCCAAAGCTCGATACGGACAAAGCGTCTTTATCTTGGGCAGATGAAATGGAAGACGAGGACGCAGCATTCCATGAATCTCCCAAAATTTCGGATACTCCTGCAGATATGCCATCGATCCCGATGTCTGAGGACAAAAAGAATAAAAAGGGCGTTTCAATTCTTTCAGAGCCAGAAATTTCGAGTCGAGCCTTACCTGTCGCAGCAGCAGATATCAGTGTTGCTGGTGCTGTGGCCCTTTTTGAAGCAGCCTCCAAAAAAGCGGCTTCAGGCACAGGCAAGAAGTCTGATAAATCCTCAACCGAAATATCAAATGAAGCAAGTTCCTCGGCCTCGCCTGTCCTCATCACTTCGAAGAAAGGCAAAAAGAAGAAGAATAAGATTGTCGATCGACGATCAGCGTCAGATGACATTTTTGATGACCCTGCGCTTTGGGAAGGTGCTGAACCACGACGATTCGAGGAAGACAAAGGTGATGAGCTTCAGAAGGACGATAGGGAAGTTTTAGACATTACCATGGAGGAGACGCAGAATTCAGAAGAGACAGTAAAACATGGCGTCGCTGCTCCAGCTGATAATAAAATCGACGGCGAACTGCCTGAGGACACTAGTGGCATCCTCGATGAACCTGTCAAGAACAAAGACGCAGATCCAACTAAGGACTCTGATTTATTTACAGAGCCATTATCTGCTCCAGGAATCGAACTTCTTGAGACGCGGGCAGTCGAAGTGACAGACTTCATCCCAGAGCCAGTGGAAGCTTCTGCGAATGCTGCCACGGATGTTTCTGTACTTGGAACTCCAAACAGTCCCTCATTGTCTCCACAAGTCCAAGACATTCCCAATGCGCCTTCTGCAACAAGAACAACTTCTTATCCACAAGAGGAATCTAGTTCAGCACTTCCAGATATTCGTGTGTTAGATGATGCTCTTCTTGCAGAATCATTATCTGCATCCGCAACGGAGATTCTCGGACCTCACAGCATGGAGATACCGACCAGCAGTGCTGAACAGACTGCCATTGCTGCCGAGGATAGTCATGAGACTCGAACAATGGAAGATTCTGTTAAAGCAGAAGAACCAAAGGCAAAGTCATATCAATCCACCGATACGAGGGCTGATCAGCAATGGATTGACGTCCCAGAAGAATTTCTTGTAAAGCCGTCTAATAAAGATAAGAAAAAGAAGACTCAATATGCGACATTGCCAGCTAATCCGCCAACTGAAGCAGAGGGAGAGGCATATTCTTCTCGGTCATTACCGGATACTCCAGCACCATCACAAGCCAATGTTGATGAGGCTAAAATGGGTGATGTTCAACGTGTTGCTAGCAGCATTCCAAACCCCTCAACTAGCCACGTTGAAGATATCACAGTCAAAGAACCTGAACCACAGGTTTCTTCCCTTGAATATCAACAGTCCAAGGATTTCTCAGACACAGTAGCATCAAAGGATGACGTGGACGATGAAGACATCACGGAGAGAGATATCCCAAAGGAAAGGCATGCCACAGAAGAACACTTGAACCGTGAGGTTCAATGGTCAACTCCTTCTCGATTGCCTGTTGTCCCTGAAGAAACTAGTCCAGACTACCGCAAGACCCCAAAGACTTCACCCCAGGAATCCTTGTCTTCTGATCGGAGCATCTGCGACATCAATCGCGATAGCGCATTCGTCACGGAGTCACCAATACCTCCGCAACGCGCATTGGCAATCGACCATGAATATTCCAGAGACAGTGGTGTTCATCTTCGTGAATGGAGTGATACTCCAAACGAGAGACGAATTTCTCCCGCGGTATCTCTGGCGGCTCTGTCGGATGATGCTCTCGCGCGAATGTCATGGCCACCTGTCAATGAGGCTGAAGAAACTGTGGATCTCAGCAGATCACCACGTCCCAAAATCCAGCAACCCTCACAAGACTCTCCTCTGAGCAAGCCACGTATCGCAGCTGGTCTTGGACTCACCGGCGTTGCTTTGGACGATGTGCAAGGTTATGACGATAAGATGTCGATGTCTCGCGCAAAGAGTCCTCAAATTGGTAGAAAATCACCGGAAATCAGACGCTTACCGACTCCGCATCGTGTAGAGACTCCGCGAAACGATCGAAGAAATGATGGAAGAACTCCCGAGATCAATCGTCTGCAGACCCCGGATCAGGCTAGAAGCCGTCCGGGGAGTGCAAATAGTAATCGTTCGTCTGGCGCGCATTCGCTCCGCCGTAGTGACAGAAAGCTTAGCGGGGATTTAAGGTCGTTCAGCCAACGGAGCCAGGCGAACCTCGCCAAAGCAGCTCAAGAAGCTGAACGCAGTCCTGCGAGCTCCGTTGTCAACGATAGTAATCCCATCGCAAATGAAGGCCGCGTCCGGGCTAAGGACATGGCTGACGTCTATGTAAGCATACAGCAATCAACACTGTATCTAGAATGATTTACTGATATTGCTTAGGATGGCTTTGGCGAAGGGCGCATCGGTTCACCGATGTCTCCGACTCGACCCCACAGCATGCGTCGGCGGCAGAGCATGCAAGTCATCGACCTCGAGGCGCGACTAGAACAATTAGCTGCAGAAAACAGAATGCTAGCGGAAGCCAAGGAACAAGCAGAGATGAATCTGCATGCGTCTCAGCGCGCAACGGCTGATCTAGCAGATCGCGATGCAGAAATCGATACACTCAAGCGAACACTCGACTGGTTCCACAAGGAAGTCGAGCGCTTAAAAGAGATCAATGATGGCTTGACAAGCGCCAGCATGACCCTGGGCAGGCAGCATGATGATCGATATGGCCAACTCGAGGCCAAGCATGCTCAGACAACGAGGGAGCTTGAGGACGAACGGGTCGCGCACGGCAATCTGTCCGCTGGCATGGCTGGTATCATACAGAACAAGGTCCAAGAAGAGCTCCAAAATAGGGATCAAGAGCTCCTCCGGTTGCGCGAAGAATTGGAGTCTGCCAGAGAACAGATCAGGGAGATGCAGAGGCAAATACTATCCTCGAAGTCGGGAGATGCGGAGTTCCTGACCATCAGAGACGAAGATTACTTCGATAATGCTTGCCAGCAGCTCTGTCAACATGTACAGCAATGGGTGCTGCGATTCTCCAAGTTTTCCGACATGAGGGCCTGCAGGCTCACGAACGAGATCAATAACGATAAGATCATCGATCGTCTCGACAATGCCGTGCTGGACGGCTCAGATGTGGATGACTATCTTGCGGATAGGGTTAAGCGTCGTGACATTTTCATGTCGATGACCATGACAATGATATGGGAGTACATCTTCACACGTTACCTATTCGGCATGGATCGGGAGCAGCGGCAAAAGCTAAAGTCACTCGAGAAAATGCTATTAGAAGTCGGGCCTCCTGCGGCTGTGAACCAGTGGAGGGCGACAACGCTGACTCTCCTGTCGAGGCGAGAAGCGTTCCTACAGCAACGAGGGCAAGATACCGAAGCAGTCGTGCAGGCAATCTTGCAGACCCTCTCGACCATTCTGCCTCCACCTAGTAACCTCGAGGAACAAATCCAGGTTCAGCTCCGGAGAGTGATCAAGGTCGCAGTCGATCTCTCGATCGAGATGCGTACGCAAAGGGCACAGTATATGATGTTGCCACCACTGCAGCCGGAGTATGACGCGAACGGCGATCTGGCGCGCGAGGTGTCGTTCAATGCGGCGTTGATGAATGAGCGCAGCGGGGATAGCTCATCGAACGAGGAGCTCGAAGCACAGCAGGCCGTCGTGCAGGTCGTCCTCTTCCCTCTCGTGGTGAAGCAGGGTGATAATGACGGGGTTGGAGATGAGGAGATCGTGGTGTGTCCAGCACAGGTGCTGGTGGCCAAGGGGAAGAGGCCGGTTCATGGCATGAGAAATGTGTCTCGCGTGAGCATGCAGGTGGATGGGAATTATGATTTGGATCGTTGAGGGATGGAATATGCGCGGGATGGAGATGGAGGGGTTCCAGTGATGCGGATACGGGTAGGTGGAGATGGAGGGTTCTGGTGATGCGGATACCGGGTATGTGGAAAGGGAAGGGGTATGGTGATGAGTGGTGATGATGACACGAACGATTTGTTAAGATATGATGTTCTTTGGCGTTGGGTATACCTGCATTGCGTTTTGTAGAGATTAGCGAAGGGTACAAGATATAGTTTGTTTTTCTATTTGTTTGATGAGTGATGGTTCATGTGATTGTGCGTAGATGATGCACTTGGATACTCAGGTCTGCTCGTGCTCGCTCGCTCGTGTGACCTCACGGTAGGTAGTTGTCAGAGCCGCCCTCGTCTGCCCCTGCTCTCCTCCCCGACTCCTCGGGAAAGAAGGCAGCGCTGCCAGCCAGCCTGCTCGCCAGGAGACCAAATGACGCGAATAAGAAAAGCACGAGATGCCGTGGCATTCGCTATATATAGCGCTCTGACAGTAAGAGGAAGTAGTAAGACGTGTGTGTGCGTGGGCGAGAGATTTCGGTATCGGAGACGGGTTCCTGACACGGATCAAGGGGGTCAAAAGGTAGGTAGGCAGGTAGGTAGGTACGGATGGGAAAAACTTGGGCCCGGGGTTATATGGCGCATGCACCCCGCATTCATCCCACGCGTGCAGGCATTGTGCCAGCGTGCTGGGTCGATGGTGGTGGGTGGTTGTTTCGGCACAGCCGCGATCGGTGGTAGGTAGGTAGTGTTGATATGATTGATGTTATGGATATTATTGATATGGTCTTGGCATTGGTATTGGCATTGGTATTAGCATTAGCATTAGCATTGATACCAGCATAACCTGTTTATAGCAGCCGCAACAGATCCGTCCGCCATACGCGATTATACACAGTGCGTAAAGTAGGAGATTGGTTCGTTGTATCAAGAATTTCGGTGCAGAAAATGTTCATTATACTTCGTACATACAATGAATGATGAGGTTATACTGCCAATTGCCGATTCATGTGACACAGCCAGCCGGCACGCACCGGGCAGGAGGAGAGAGCAAACGCGCAAGCGAGAGGGAGGGAAAAAAAAAATCAGTCCCGATCTTTCCCTAGGGCTGTCAAGAGACGAACGACGTGGGTCGGATCATCTAAGGGCCGCTGATCCGCCATCCGCCATCCGCCCTCCGTCCGCTCGCTACCCGCTCTCCGCCACGACGGGCGTGTCACAGAATCTCGTCACACACAGGATCTCGTCGGGCAGGGCGGGCCGCCATTGGACAATCGCACCAGGTCGACGACAGATAAGGCCATGCCGGATCGGGCGTGGGTCGCCGACCCCCCCTGCGACATCCTTATCTGCACATGGGCTCCCCGCGTCGCAGCTTTTACGGCAACGTTTTACAGGAGCGAGGGGGCGACGAATAGGGAGGCGGGATTAATACAGGGTGTTGCTGATTAGAGAGCGAAACGAGATGCAAGATGGGCCCATCAGCCAGCCCCCCAGCAGCCCCGTCAGATCTTCGATATTTCTCAGCTCAGCTCGGCTCGGCTCTTGAAGGGAAGGGATGGATGGGGAGAGAGGCGAGAATCACACGAAAAGCAAAAAATACGGGAAAAGGGCATGCGACGTCACCAGCATGACTGACTGGCTGATGGCGATGATGGGATTCTGCAGATCACGAGACTGCATGTGGCTGACTTTTTCGCTATTCCCATTCCCATTTCCAATTCCCATTTCCAATTCCAATCCCCAACTCTTCTGAATGCGTGATGATGAAGAATCAATCAACAACCATCGGCCGGGGTCGTGGTCGTGGCTCGATGAGTCGATGGATGGGTCGATGGCTCGATGGGTCTTGGCGCGATGGGTCTTGGCTGACGCTCTCAGTCCGTACACGGCTCCAGTGCAAAAGGCTTGTTTTAGGTGCCTAGGTCGTAGGTAGGTATGTAGGTACGAAGTACCTAGGTAGCTGTGGATGAGTAACTGTGGATGAGTAACTGTGGATGAGTAGCTGTAGATGCGTACTTCGTAGATGTCTGAAACCCGGAAACCCCACATTCGACAGAGTGGCAGTGCGAAAAGGAAAGGCAAAAAAAAAAAAGGGAAATGCCCTGCGTGCAGAGGGTGTGCGCTAGCAGCAGAAGGGGCTAGCGTGCGTGTGAGGGTGCGAGGATCGTTAGCGTGTTCGCCAAGCCGCATGCGCCGCGGCCGCCGATGAAGTTTAAATGCGTCAACTATCAATTATAGGTACATATGTATATATCATATCAATTACGGGGCGGGCTAGGCGACGTTGGCTTGAGAAGAGGAGACTCCATACGAACACTGCAAGTATCTACAGAGACCACACAGTACAAGAAAAGAGGAAGAAGAAAAGAAGAAGCAAAGAAGAAGGAGAAGAAGAAGAAGACAGCACCCTACGGAGTACTGTGTACTGTATTTACATACTGTAAATATACATATGTAGATCGGTAGGTATTGTGCTCAGTAGAGTAAGGACTCTCTATAGCTCTCCCACTCTCCCTCCCACTCTCCCATTCTCCCACTCTCCCACTCTCTCCCACACTCCCACTCCCGCAATTTCTCGCCTCTCGCCTCTCGCCTCTGGCCTCTCCGTCAACCGGCGCTCTCAAGCAAGTAGTAGTGACTCTCATACTCTCTACTCTACGCTGTACTCATTCTGTACTCTATACTCTACTCTATACTGTATACTCTATATTCTATACTGTATACTCTATACTGTATACTCTATACTCATACTCATCCTCTCCTCTCTCCTCTCTCGTCTGGCTAAATACCCGTCCATTCCCCCTTCCACTTCCACTTTCACTTTCACTTCCACTTCCACTTGTATCACCACATCAACATAACATAGCATTCCCTCAATTCTCATACTTTTTCTATTGTTCTACCACACCGGTACTTGGTGACACTGTGTACCAACTACAACCACACTACCACTACCAACTACACTACCACTACACACTACTCACTACCAACCGCTACCACTACCCACTACTCACTACCGCTACCGATCAAGCGTCCTCCCATCTATACCATCACCACACATACATACATACATACATACATACATACATACAGTACATACCATCAACATCGCTACCCTGAAAATAACCTTACTTTCAACCCGCCTACCCTTTACCGGCGTCATCAACTACCCTTAGCACTTAGCACCCTCGTGGGTCTGCTTCTTAATAGGTAGCCCATCCGACACTTTCCGGCCACTGACATACTACGGATACGTCCTTACTACATACTACATCTACATCCCTACTACATCCCTCGTGCCGTTATCCCATCGACACAATATACTTATCCTCCACCTCCCGGCGCTTCTCTCTTCGCTCAGAAAACCTTTCTCTCTCGACATCTCTCTCCCCCCCTCCTCCTCTACCTCGATCAACGACGACGACCTGCGCCATTGCATTCTTGCTTCTCGCCCATTTTTGCATATCGATATCGATTTTCGATTTCTGCCTGCTCGACATTGGGCATCAAGTCCGCCATTTTCTGAAGAGCGATCGTGTCTTGCTTATCATCAGCTCCAGCATTTCAACGACCCCCAACGCTTTCGAGTCTTTCTTTGACAACAACTCCACCCCAATTACAACATATTCTTAACACACTCTGAAGGCGACAATTACGAGCGATGTCATATTCGGGAATAGGCGCCCCGACCGTGTTCAATGGCACAGAGGGCGATGGTGGCGATAGCAGTGAGTGATCATGATGGGCCTTTTTATCATAGTTGCGACGAGCCGAGTCCTGGGCGCTAATGCTTGATTTCCCTCCAGGAACTACGAACTTGAACCAATGGTACCAATCCGGTGACCAGGCATATATTCTCGTATCGGCATGCATGGTACTGCTGATGATTCCGGGGCTGGGCTTCCTCTATTCTGGACTTGCCCGGCGCAAGTCTGCCTTGTCGATGATCTGGGCGTGTATGGGCTCCTTCTCCGTCATCGTCTTTCAATGGTATTTCTGGGGATACTCGCTTGCCTTCAGCCCGAGCGCCACGAACGGCTTCATTGGCGACCTGCAACATTTCGGACTGATGAAGACTCTGGGAGCGCCGTCGCCGGGTTCGCCGCTGGTGCCCGAGCTTCTGTATTCCTTCTATCAGGTGAGGATTGCAGCATTGTGCCACTACTTGACGCCTACTGACGAGTCATAGATGATGTTCTGTGCTACAACTGCTGCTATCGTCATGGGTGCCGTCGCTGAGCGAGGCCGTCTAATACCTGCAATGGTCTTCACCTTCGTCTGGGCAACACTCGTCTACTGCCCCGTGGCCTGCTGGGCCTGGAACGTCAACGGCTGGGCCTTCAAATACGGCGTGCTGGACTACGCAGGAGGCGGACCCGTCGAGGTCGTCTCCGGCTTCAGCGCCCTCGCATACTCCATGATTCTCGGCAAGCGTCAGGAGAAGATGATGCTCAACTTCCGCCCTCACAACGTCTCCCTCATCACTCTCGGCACGATTCTGCTGTGGTTCGGATGGTTGGGGTTCAACGGCGGATCGTCGTTCGGCGCCAACCTCCGCGCCGTATATGCTTGCTTCAACTCGTGCTTGACCAGCATGGTTGCCGCCGCTACTTGGGTTCTCCTTGATTTCCGTCTGGCGAGGAAGTGGTCCATGGTCGGCTGGTGTTCGGGCTGCATTTCTGGTCTCGTTGCGGCGACTCCGACCTCTGGCTTCATCCCACTCTGGGCATCTGTCATCCTCGGCGTCGTCACCGGCATCGTTTCTAACTTTTCGACAAAGAGTAAGAAGCCCCGCCCCTGCGAGCGGACAAATGGATGAGTGCTAACCCTTCCACAGTCAAGTTCTGGATCCAAATCGACGACAGCATGGACGTGTTGGCAGAGCACGCCATCGCCGGCGTCGTCGGCCTCTTGTTCAACGCCTTCTTCGCCGCCGACTACATCATCGGCCTCGACGGCGTCAACACCGGCCTCGTCACAGGCGGCTGGCTCAACCACAACTACAAGCAACTCTACATCCAAGTGGCCTACACCCTCGCATGCTGCGCGTACACCTTCGTCATGTCGGCGCTCATCGCCTTCGTCATCGACAAGATCCCCGGCCTCAAGCTCCGCGCGTCCGAGGAGGCCGAGCTCCTCGGCATGGACGACGACCAGCTCGGCGAGTTCGCCTACGACTACGTCGAGGTGCGCAGGGACTACCTGGCCTGGACGCCCGCCAAGGACATGCCCGACAGCATCGAGACGCACGTCAACCCGGAAGACCGCCACGGCATCGCCGAGCACGTCCAGATGATCCACGGCGAGTCGCCGGCGTCGTCGCACGAGCACGCCGCGCCGCAGGGCGGCCTCGACCAGGTCGCCGCCGAGGGCATGGACAAGGAGAAGAAGCTGGTGCTGAACAACAACAATGAAAAACAACAATAAAATTTCCTTTCTCGTTTGACTTGCAGCATTTCCGGGGTGGGGCGGGGGCGGGGAAAAGGATGGGAGCATTGGCGGGATGGCGGGATGTACACTACTCATACGACACGGGGGCGTTCTCTTTCTGTCTTCTTTTTTTTTATTTCCTGCATCTCGAGCGGCTGCTGTTCTCACGTTCTGTTTCGGCTGCATGGGAGGACGTGCTGGTTGGTTGGGTCGCACATATATATCCCGGGGATCTTTTATTTTTTACCTTCATCTCTATCTTCTATCTATCTACTGACGAGGCGGGGCCTTGGGATGGAGCAGAGCAGAGCAGAGCAGCTCATTGGATTCGAGAAAAAGCGGTCGAGGATGGGACTAGATACCAAATCATACCTCTTATTATCCTTATCTTTCGACGTCTTCGTGCCTGTGATATCCGCGTGGAGAATGCTGCGCAAGCACATCGAATGCCCGGAGGGTCCGTCACTCCTCGCCCCCAGGTCTCCGGCATAAGACGTCGGTCGCGTCGAGCGCAGACCGAAGACGGTATCGCCATCGCCGACGACGTCGGACGGAGCACGAGATGGCATCACCGCTGGCCAGCCACCTCGGCGGTCTGCTGGGAGGCGGGGATCGGGACTCTTCTGCTTGCTTGCTTGCTTGCTTTCCTTCCCCCGTCTAGGCGGGCGGGCGGGCAGGCAGACGCGGATTGGGATTGGAATATGGGAGGTTGGCTGACGAGGGCGAGGAGGGGGAAGGGAGGGGTGAAGATCAGCTCTGGCGCAAGCTCGGGTCTTGGAATCGAGGCGGTGCGGTTGAGAAGCGGTGCGTTCAGTGGATGACGTAGGTAGGTAGGCAGGCGTGTGGCAGAGGTGAAAGTCCAGTCGATCGAGAGACTGATTTGAGAGAGAAACCATCCACTACTGTACGTTAGATTCCCCCTCTGGTAACAGTCACCATATCCGGCCAGCCCAACCCGATCCAGGCAGGCCCCGTCCACAAAAAGTCGTCTCGTTCTCGCCTGACTGAATCAATCAACGCGCCACCATCCAGGAGCCGATGGATACGGATGGATGCTGCGACGATGGCTCCTCGGAAGCGTACAGATGCAGGACGAGAAGTCGTGTATGTGTGTGTTGTTGGCTGTGCCGGCACCGCCGAGGCCATGAGGGCTGCCTACCCTGCATATTCTGGGACACGACCGATCCCGTTTCGTGCAGCATCCCTTGGAGAGAATAGGCCATGTTATAGGGATGGTTTCGCTTTCTATGGAGTTGCCTGTGGATAGACTGGAAGTACCTAGGTGGGCAGGTACGCACAAGACGGGATGGCCGAATCATCGGTTCGTTGTCATACCTTCCTTCCATGCTTCTCTGAACCCATGAGGAGAGGAACGGGTCTCCTGGAAGCTCTGGCCATGAGATCTCAAGGACACTGACGCAGAGCAGAAGAGACGTCGATGTGACATGAAATTCCTGGGCAGCTTTGAAGTACTTGTGATAGGCAGGTTGATTCTCACAGTGCCAGGCCGATACAACGCCTCAGAATGTTCATTGTTTCCAGCATTGCGTGGCCTATTTCACAAAGCAAAGGTCCAGAAATAGGTATTTTCCGTAACAACCCAATGATGAGTCACTTATTCCCGAATATCTTATGTGCCGATAGCAAGCCCTGGACGCCGTCGAGCAATAGCTGCCTATACACTTTCCACCCGCAATTCATTCTCGTTACTTATAACGTAGCTCAAGATCGTAAGATCATAATAGTGCAGCATCAACCTCCACCTGCCCAGTTCTCGTCCTTTCGCACTCTCGCTCCTCGGCATCGGACTCACCCCCATGCCCAGCAGCCCTGTGCTCGGTCGAAAACCCTTCACGCTGTCCTGACTTGCAAACGGCAATATCGTATCGACCCTCATCGACGGAGTTCCCCAAGGAGTCTCTCGACTGTGGTAGACGGCTCTCGTTACGGTGATTAGGGCCACCCGGCCAACCTGCGACGCTACGAGTACCAGCGAGAGCTCGGGGATAGTTAGGAGCATATTGAGACGGTTGTAATGTGTGATGTCGTGTGGGAAGAATGTGTCGTGGGGGATGTCTTGTTGCAAGAGCCGAGTGCAGTGTGTGTAGAGGCGGTACCGTGGCTCACTTGGAATGAGTGCGACGTCGTGTCGATTAGCATGGAAGATCAGAGAGCCATCAGGGACGAGATGGTCAATGGAACGGCTATCGTCGAGCTCGCACTTGATGGTTCCCCCGGTGAGCTCCATACAGCTGGCCGACAGCGGATAGTTGAGATAGTGGGCCACAGATGTGTTGCGGAAGTAGGCGAGGAGGGGATTATCATGCTCGTTGCTCAAAAACGCTGCCCGAATCTCACTAGCAACTTCGTGGGCAATTTGCCTCGAAATATCGGATCCGGCATTACGAGCCATAAGACTAGAACTTTCATTCGTGGTAACAGACAGCACTTCGCTTTCATTTGCATCGTCCTCGGATCCATTTCGTAGGATGTCATCTTCTTCATCAACGTCTGAATCTTCATCGTCGTTCAATGGATCTTCAGCAACTAGTATCATGTCCGCCTCAAAGTCTGCGTTAACAGGAGAGCGGTGCCAGATAATATTATCACGAATGGTAGAAGTTGTGGGACTGATATCGAAGGCCACAGTCCGATTCGCCACGATCTCAGGGCATCCGTAGGCTTCGAACATAGTTCGCGCTGGCTTAAAGAATTCTGGTGGCAGAACTAGTACGCCCCAGCCCATGGGTTGCCGTCGAACATTGACCGATGAAAGCACCATTGGTAACCGTTTCAATGTCCTGTCCCAGATCCCCAAAAACCAGAGGGCGCCTCGTATGTCTGATGCTACGACCGAGAATGCCTCACCATCTTGGTCACTTGCAAACGAAATAGACGGTATGTTATCTCCAATGTCCGTCAGAGGCAACTTGAGTCGAAAATTGACGGCTCTTAGTATCTTGCCAGTGGCTTCGCTTCTAGGCACGGGAGATTTCTTGGTGAATTCCCGGAATTGCTCATTGGAGTGCCCAGGATAACCGCCAACGCAAATACCGCCGCGAAACACAACAGACAGTGCAAAAACGAATACCTGGACCTCATGAAGGTTTGAGCTGACAGCGATGAGGCGCGACTTCTGGTGTATAGCCAGACCCCAAGCACTATCACCGACATTTTCATGAAAAAATGGCTTGATCTTGAGATTCGTATAATTCGGCGGTGGAAACTTGGAAAATTGGATGGAATAGTCCACTCTTTCTGTGTAATATGCAAGGACATCCCCGTCGTCGCAGGCACACAGCACTATCTCCTTCTTGCCCAGGTTTCCGATAATAAGATGGTTGATATTGTGGTCGCTTGATGAGTCGGAGCGATTACATACGTTACGAGCATCTGACGATTGGGGTAGATCAAGAATGAGAAGAGGTTCTGGACTCAGCAATTGCTGCGACCCTATAGGTATATAGACGTAAATTTTGGCACCATATGCGACGAAATATAGCTATGGTCTGTCAGTGAAAACTTCGAGGAAATGGCGAATATGAATGAAACTTCAGGGATAGCTTCGTCCAAACACGAATTCCTTTCTAAAAGCATGAAGAACTGAGATTCGGTGACGGAGCTATTTCCCGAGCAGGCATTCAAGAATGACCGATGCGGGTTCAAATACTAATTCCCAGAGAGGCATTGCGGGTATAAAAAGATGGACCCAATATTGGAAAGCATGACAAACAGAGGAAGCTTGACAATAGCTCCAAGTCGCTTTCAATGAAAGAGCTTTAACTGACATTATATATCTGTGAAAGGGCAGTAAGGTTCATGGCCCAGGCCGTACACCGTGGGATTTGAATATCATTCTCCATAACATATTCTCGGGGATACTGTAAAGTGAGCTCAGCCTGAGTCCGCTACCACCGGATCCATGAGTTGAATCTGCTTATGGAGACGACCTACACGTTCGTGCCTGGCCTGCCGGCCCAGGGCCCGCACTGTAATTTCTTGCATGCCACGCCACATGGCCATGGTGACCTGCCAACATATTGCGGTGACGAAAGATGGGAGTTTCAAGTTTCAAAGGTGCAGAAGGCAGAGGTCTGTTTGGATTTCAAAAGAGCTTCCATGTTGTGCTTGAGGTAACTGGCCATCCACTAGCGCGAGGCTGTCGACGAGGCTGCGTGCACCAATTGTGACGTATGTCAACTGGGGAACATTTTGAAAAACGAGGTAAGCTATGAAAAGATATATATTTCTATCTAACTTGATATCCATCTTCGTTGTATTTCATATTGTATGATCAATATTGGCAACTTAGCAAACCGTCAGATACCCACAACTCCCCATCCAGAGTTCCAAATTGGATGGGTATTCTTCCTACTCTAAATAAGGTATTCCTAGGTATTCTGACGCCATTAAAATCCAGACTCCAAGGCGCCACACAGGTAAAGAAGAAGCTTCAAGCTTTGCTCTTCATCAGCTCCAGCATATCTTTCATGCGATAGTCTAAAACAAGCGTTTGCCAATCATCCCCAACCAATGAATAGGTCTCTTCCGCAGCACCCTTCGGTTTTCTCGGATTGACGGCCCAATAGGCAAAGTCCGCGTCTATTCCTTTAAGAAACCTCATGAGATTCTTCCAATAATGTGCATCTCCTTCGGCGGGTATATGGGGCGAGCCAAATTCTCCAACCCACACTGGTGCGATGTTCTCCTCGAGCAAGTACGCCCAATTCTCGCGCATCGACTTAACGAATGATGCGTAGGATCGCTTGGCATACCGTCCTTCCCGGCTCCCCCAGCCAGACCAGCTGTATATATGCGACGAGTAAACCACTCGGTCCGGGAGCAAAAGTCGGACAGGTCTGTTCCTCACACCGTCCAGAAAGTTTTGAGAGCCAAGTCCACCAACTATTATCAACCAATCAGGCCTCAAGCGCAGAAGCGTGTTGCCCGCTCTCTCTGCAGCTGAGGCCCAATGGTCCCATGTCAACGTGCCCCAGAGAGCCCTCACCTCATTTCTTAAATCTGCTCCTATTACCAGCGGATTGTTGACGTGAGGTGTCATAATTCGCAGCCAATGATCCATCCATTGCTCCTCCGATTGACGTATCCTGCAAAGAGATCGTGGGAGGTAGTCGTTGTACCAGAGTCCATCGCAAGGATCTGCACCGCAGCACCAGGTTGAATGTGTGATATGATTATTCACTATGACTGCCAATCCAGCATCTGTAAGGGATTTCACAACTGCCTCGAATATGTCCAGCGCTCGAAGGCCGACCAAGTCCGCATTCGCTGCAAGCAGATGAGGAAGGATTTCTGGGTTGGTCATGACCATCTCGTCCGCGTATGGGAGTCGAACGCTGTTGAAGCCCAGCTTTCGAATAGTTTGTGCTATCACATCTCGATGCTGGACGTCGAGTCCAGATGGAATGAAGAGTTCGTCGCTAGCCCCATACCAGTTGACCGAGGCAAGCTTGACGCGCTGGTTCTTCGCGTCGAGAATATGGCGGCCACTGGCACGTAAGGGCGTGTTGGCGATGAGAGTACTGGCAAATGATTCGAGTTCCGAATCCGAAGCCTTCAGTCGTTCCAAGAACAAATCGGTCTCTGGGTCCGGAATCCATACTTTGCTGAGTGCGACCTCGTCCTTGTGCCACATAAAGGCAAAGAAGCCGCTGCCCGTGAGAAGGCAGCTGAGTATCAGGACGATTAGCATTGTTGCGGCAGAACTTTGTGTGAGGTGGGACTGGTGCTAGAGCACGAAGCCATCACGGATATTGAATAATGTTTATAGCAGACCGGCTTCGTCGGATGCGGTCACATCGGTAGTGGGATGGAATGCCTGAGTGTCGACGTAGGTAAGGTGAGAAAGCAGAGAGTGTCAGCAAATGATCGATGAGGAAAGGATTCTGGCCTCTCCTTCTTTGGCATGTTGGCGGACGGCAGGTGACAGGGGGAGAGGCCAAAGACCGATGCATCCGGCACCGACGTCACGGGTAGGCAGGTATGTAGGTAGGTATAGGTAAACTCTAATTCTTCTACAGGACACCTGATGAATGATTATGGAACACATACATACATGCATACATACATGCATACATACATGTGTGATATATATAATATCTTTTGGATACTATGAGTATGAGTATAATAGGTATACTACTTGATGTTTTAATCAAGCAACATTCTCTTGACGCGTCACCACAGCTGATGCGGCCATGGCCCATTGGTATGCATTATGTCAAGTAGGTACATATCTAGGTACTGTACCGTGTATTTTGTATGTCTTTGGTGATAACCTCAGTCCTTAAGCGCCGAATGAGAGGGCCGAATGAGAGCGTCGATTCTACAGGCCATGGCTTTATTATTTCGCACACCATCGCACCTAGAGTAGGACTTACGTGAGCATGTTTTTGGAAGTAGGCTGAAGATATATATATATATATACACACATATGTATATATATGTATATAATATGTTGCTCTGCAAGGGGGCACTTACGGTATCGGCGTATGTACTTGCACACAGGAAATGTGAGACCCATTCTTCTTGTGTGAGGCTCATCTTGTCCTGCAGATCTCTGGAGCCTTATTGAAGTGAAGGCCTTGCTCAAGCTTACTCAAGCCGTCTTGTGACCAGGCTCATGAGTATGTATGGCAGAGTAAAGTTCCGGAGACTGGGCAGCATGGGCATTGGGGAAGATTTGTGCACATGAACTCTCTCCTCTCAGCACAATACTCTATCTCCATATGTACATACATACAGTACAGAGTACTACAGCAGAGTACTACAGCAGAGTACTACAGTACATCCATCCATACACGCTCGTGCTCCGACGCCCTTCTAAGCTATGTAAGCTGTGCTGTGGCTTTGGCTGCTTGTCATGTGTGCGTGCATGTACATATATATGTACTGTATGTAGTATGTGCTGTGTGAATAATGTATATCTAGATAATACCTAACTACGGAGTAAACACATTAGCAGTGATTCCAGAGTTACGGAGTACTGTGGCTCCGTACTCTGGGCAGGTATGTATGTATGCACCTAGGTCTCCCGTTTGCACCATCTGCCGCCGTCAGCCGTCAGCCATCGAATGGCCACGCCACCTATGCCCATCTAGAGTACTATTGTATATATAAAGTACTATGTATGTATACTTATATATACGCATGAATATAGGTATGTACATACCTACCGAGCTGTCCCCTCCATCCGCAATCCCCTGGCCCATCTCGCCTCCTCCCAGCCATCCAGGTACGTACCTAGTTATATATGTACATACCTACCTAGCCTACCCCTGACTAGGAGTGATGACAATGACAGGTCCAGCAGGGATATGCGGCCTCTAGCGCCGTTACAGATATGCAGCTCCAGCTCCTCGACCCCCCTCTCCTGGCCATCGAGGACTACGAAGTACTACCTACTGGATGTATGTATATTCTATGTATGTTGTATGTATCTATATATGTATGTACTACTCTGTGGAGTACACAGTAAACACGAACCATCTGCTGATGAACACTCACTCGCTCGTGGGCGTCAATAATGTCAAGAGACTGGCGCGTCTTCCCCTTCTCTTCTCCTTCCCCTTCCCGAGTGTTCTGACCCCCATCAACGGCTTTCACCTTTGCCTTCTCCTCCTCCTTCTCCTCCTCCTTCTCCTTCTCCTTCACCCTCACCCTCATCTGCACCTCCTCACGACCTCGACATCGACTTCGTCATCGCCAGCTCGTTTTAGAGTAACAACAACACCAAGAGAAACATACACATCTGTTTCGCCAGCCAAACGCATTCACTTCAGATCTATAACCTCCCCCCAAACTGTTTCCCCCACCTACCCTCCCCGGCGACATAGTTTCCCGTTTCGAAACCGTTCAGAGGAAGCGAGCAACTCTCTTGCCTTTTGGTTTCGCTGCAAGGGGCCCAACCACACAAGCCACACTATTTTCGAAATAGATCCTGCGAGATCCTCGATATCCAGACAATAATAAAGCTCATCATACTCCTGTTGAAACGACTTTCAACAACCTTTGCACTGCGACGCCCACTCGCTCCTCGTCAAGTAAAACCCCTTTCTGGGAAGGGCCGCGAAGCCCTCCTTTTCTATCCACGACGTCGGATTCTTTCGACAGGTGCGGGCTGTGACGCGCGCTTTGGACATTTCTTCTTCTGATTAACACTTTCGGCACGGCGGCTTCGAAATACCATAGGACGCGGGAGTATTGTGGTCAACGAGAGAGGCATACGTTGTTTCAAAGGCCAGCCTATATATGCCCCTGCCGGGATTACCGAAACCTGATCGCCATCATCGAAACAACAGGAGACATCAGGGTTTTGCTTTGTTCTGGGACTTGCAGGAACAATTGTGCTGAATGAGTGCTCTCGACATTGTTTGTTTCACCTGCATTCTACCTGTTTGAATCGAACTCGAACAAACATCCCCATTCCGGCCATCGATCACTTCGAAACGTTGACGTCTCTCGTCGTCAGATCTTCCTAAACGTCAGAATATCACTTCGAAAGGCGCGATTCTACATTCAGTGACTACCTCGCTTTCGATCCACCATCTCCTCGATCCACCGACGCCGCATTTCTTTCCCAAGACTTTCATCTTTACTTTTGAATGCCAATCGACACACCACGCCATGTTATAATAGAACAACAGGACTCTCCGATTCATTATTTTGCGGATTGCGCCAGACATCGTGGGGAATAGCCGCTAGGCTTTTCCAAAAAACACATCATCAGTAGACGATGTCTATTCCCTCGCCCCCAGTTCCGCTGGTTAACGGCTGCTCGGCGGTATATAACAACACTCTCTACACCTATTCAGCTGACGCTTTTCAATCTTTGCCTTTAACCGAAGGCGCACAATGGGAGCAATTACCAATGGGGATATCCGTCACTGGAGGGGTCTGCGTCCACGCGACTCCTCAAAATGATTCATCCCCACCGGCCCTATATATTGTCGGTGGAAATGCAAACTCAACGCAGGGAAGCTACCAAGGATTTCAGAGATACGTATTTGGAGACGGAAAGTGGGAGTCTATCACCCTTTCAGCGCCGCCCGTAACGCAAAATCGCCTTTACCACAATGCCATCTATCTCAATGCCTCGTCCTCGATCCTCATGTATGCGGGAACTCAGGATGGTTCCCGTCAGTATACCTCGCACACCTTCACAATTTCTACTGTCCCACCATATCAAGTACTATCCTTCGAATCCGTTGCCCCGCCAGCAATATCACCACTTCTGCTCACATGGACAGACAGCCAAGCTGCTATGATCGGGGGAACCGATACGAATACGAAAGTCATGGTATTCAGCCCCTCTTCACACTGGGAAGACTCCAATAGCTCGTTGGAATATCCATTAAAGAATGATAGCGCTGTGAAGGCCGTGGTTATTACTGGGGATGACGGAAGTAAAAATCTTTATACATTCGACATGACTGTTTCACCCAATCAGGTTAATCGAACCATACTGATTGATGAGAATGGCAATCCTATCAAGAATGCCAAAGCCATCTCAGCGCGAGACTTGAGCGAAGTTAGCCTCGAGACCCGGGACGTCGTCCGTTCGAAAACCAAGAGAGCCCACCTCACCGTTGCTGAGTGGCCCACATATAATGCAACGCTTGCTCCTAGAACCACACGGACTGAATATTCAATTGCTCATGACTCCAATGGTCTAGTTGTATTTTCTGGGGGCAATGCAGACGATGTTTTATGCATGTTCAAGGCCCGAGAAAATTGCTGGGCGAATGCAACGGCATTACTAACCGGAGCGCAAGCACAAACCGCGATCGATGCCATACCCTCCTCGGTTTCCACAGCTTCGTCGACCCAGACTCCGTCGCAAAGTACAGCTGAGTCAGTGGCTGGCAGTTCGTCGACATTCAAGTACAAAGTGCTCGGTTTAGTCATGGGTTCGGTGGTGGGGTTTGCTCTATTGGTATTGATTGTTGCACTATGCATCAGAAGACGCACCAAGCTAAGAGCCTTTGCTGAAGCTGGCCACCAAAGAAGAGCCAGTGGAGTACCCGATGAGAAGGATCCGATGGACTTCGCCGATCGTGGAATCAGTTTTGACACCGCGACCCGCTATCAACGTCATGCGCGAGATAACTCGCAGGCTTCATTCTCATCTATGGCCATACTTATGGGCAAGGTTGGCTCAAACCAGTCTCATCCGGTCATCGGCAGACGAAATGGCAGTAATGCCAGTGACTCCAGCAGTAATTTCAACAAGAAGTACAAGAATGCAATAAGCAAACCCATACCTCAAGTCCGCCATATACCCCCAGAGAGCTTCATGCGAGCCGAAAGGCCCGCTGTGGTAGGGGCTTCTGGTCCAATTCCTACACCACGAGCGCGTGGGAGTGGGACGAATAAACCGGGAAGCGCTCGCAGAAGTTCAGGATGGAACAGGTATTGGTCTGGAGGAAGTGCTCTAAACATCTTGGGTTTTGGGAACAAACGAACTACATATGGCTCGCAGTCTGATCGGGAATCAGTATATTCTGAAGGAGGGCTTCCGTCAAGGGTTACCCAAATTTCGGCGATGGTACCGCCGCTCAATCTGGGCCCTCCGCCACAGGGACGCATGAGCCAAGTACCCTCAGGGAGCCCCACGATTGCACATCAAGCGAAAGGGTTCCCCTTAGAGCAAGGAATGGCGGGCCAGATCGAAAGATCACATTCCGTGAGCAGTGTGTCGTCCTATGGTGATTTAAGAGATGGATTTTCTAGTGGCGTGCCAGCGAGCGTCGATGAAGAGAAGACATGGACACCAGTAGGTGGCCACGGCTGGGGCACAAATCGAGCACCCAGCAGCATCTACACGGACAGTAATTATGCTCCAACACCACCACGAACAACCATGGTGGAGGATACGAATCGCAACCCCGGGCCTGGGTTCCCGAGCGCACCTCCATATAAGACGCCAGCACAGCGTCCGTCGGATATGAGCTGGCTGAATCTTGGAAATGGGGATTGAGCATGAAAATAGTCCTCTGGGCGTGTGAAAGAGCGCGCCTTCTCCTTTTCTGACCAAAAAATCATTTAGACTTCCTCGTCTTAGCGTCGTTGCATATCTCGAACCATTGCAGCATGTCCAGGAGGTGGAAGGCTAGACTGCGGGGAACAAATCTAGCCATGGCGTTTTTAAGGAGTTGGACGAACAGGTCGTCGTCGTATGACAACAATATTGTTTTGTCTAAGAGTCATTGTCTGACATCTGGGGTTTTTTTTTGTTTTTTTGCATTTTTGTTTTTCTATTGCTGTTTTCCAACGATACCATTGATGCTTTGTCCAGAGCATACCAGAAGACATGGACATAATGATGAGATAGGGACAGCCCAAATGCAGATGCGTGGGAGGTAGCTGTTTAGATAGAGACGTCATGCAGTGTAGCCGTACTCCGTAATAAAGGAGTCAAAGATCAGAAGGTTTGGGGCTCGATACATGTTGGACTGGTGACACAGTGACACTAAAGTTTTCAGATATGGTCTAGAAAAGCAATGCGGAAGCTTCTGGACGGATAGCATGCATGCTTGGCAAACAGAAAGAAGGTTCTATTTCAGAAAAGAAGCGCGTACTCCAACCAGGATGGATCTGGAGAGTGTGTAGTGTAGGCAGCTAGCCAGATTGAGGTGGCATCTCCAGCAGCGGGGGTTCAAGGGAACTCGAGGGAATTCAAAGGATCGCATGTCAGTAGGCAACGCCAGACACATACGGAGCAGCACGTGGTGGTGTCGTCGGTGTTGTGGTTATGTTATGGGAACCGGCTTCTCCTGGGCATCGGCTTCTTCTGGGACTCGGCTTCAGCCTCGCATTTCTTTTCTCTGCATGGCTGGCAGCTCATTCTCGGCGTCTCGTGACGAATCATCGAGAGAGAGGCAGAGCGGGGGGAATAGCTTGTGCAGTCTCGATCTGAAGAGTGGTATGTATTCGCATATAGACGCGCCATAAAAAGGCTAGGAGACCTACGAAGTATGTATGTCCTCTCGGTAGGTACCTAATACCTAATAATGGAACGGGCGGTGTCGTGACTCGCGCGTGATGTGGTGTTGGAGAGGAATAATATAATTATAGGGTAATGTAATCTTGGAGACGATGGGGCGGGGGCGAAGGCGAGAATAAAATGAATAAAGTGAATAAATTGGATGGACCCCCAAATATCCCGCGAGTTACCTAGGTATGCTACGGGAACCCCCGCGATTCTTCAGGGTTTTCTTCAGGGCATCTTCCTTTCTTTTCTTTGCTTCTTCGCACTGGGCGCCCAGGGCTCGTGACTGGTTGATGTTTGATGTTTGATGCTTGATGCTTGATGCTTGATGCTTGATGCTTGATGCTTGATGCTTGATGCTTGACTCCTTGAAGTGATGCAGGTGTCATACTGTCTCATAGATGCAGAGGACTCTCTACTCTAGTAAGTATCTATCCTTTGATAATAGGATGCTACGACTACTCTACTACTCTACTACTCTATGTTCAACCAAATCTTCGATAATCCAGGGCTCTAACACTGTTGGGCTTAGCTATGTATATGTACAGTACAGTATTATATACATATGTGGAGTTGTGGATATCGTGACCGGCGGTGCTGCTCACTCTGCTCACTCTGCCCACTCTGCCCACTCTGCCCACTCTGCCCACTCTGCCCATACTACATGCCATTTTCCCCCATTCTCCCCATTCTCCCCATCCTCCCCATCCTCCCCTTCCTCCCCTTCACGTTCGATAGACCCTCGGGATGTTCAGGTGCATACCGACGACCCATCGACCTATTCCTTTGGGATTATTGCTTTGGGATTATTCCTTTGGGA
>Ga0209512_1001315_pt1 | contig 31201 bp, 31 predicted proteins | sample frozenSSSSmetaG_FD_184142 | JGI IMG/M metagenome (GOLD analysis project Ga0209512, IMG submission 184142) | Glacier valley bacterial and archeal communities from Borup Fiord, Nunavut, Canada, to study Microbial Dark Matter (Phase II) -... | ecosystem: Environmental > Aquatic > Freshwater > Ice >...
GCCTTAAAAGAAAAAACAATATCCAATTTCCCGAAATGGGCCATTCGCGAGTTGTTGATGAATGCGATCATGCACCGCGATTACGAATCAAATACACCCATCAAGTTTTATCAATATACCGACAGGATTGAAATTGTGAATCCCGGTGGACTCTATGGAAATGCCCGTCCCGAAAATTTTCCGTCGGTGAACGATTACCGGAATCCGGTAATTGCCGAAGCCATGAGGGTGCTGGGCTATGTCAACCGCTTTAACCGCGGCATTGCACGGGTACAGCGCGAACTGGTTGAAAATGGCAATCCCGAGCCTGTGTTTGATTATCAGCGAATGGGTGTTTTTGGAGTTACCGTAGTTGATGCACTTTACCATGAAAAAGATACAGAGATAAAAAATATATCGGGTAGTGTTTCTGGTAAGACAACGATTGTGGGAACATTACAAGATTCGGTTAAAAATTCAGAAAAGATACTGGAACTTATTTCCCAGAATAGCAAAATTACCACTATAGAATTAGCGGTATTAATAGGCATAACAGAAAAGGGTATTGAGTATCATTTGAATAAACTTCAGAAGGATAAAAAGCTTACACGTCTGGGCTCTAAAAAAGATGGTCAGTGGAAGATCCTTGATAATGAATCTTTGCATGAATAATCTAAGGAAATAGTTAGAGAAAGATTTAGGGATTAAACTAGGGATTAAACTAGGGAATAAACTAGGGATTAAACTACACGAGTAGGATATAAAGTAGGGTAATAACTTGACTTTTAGGGATAAATGACGGGATAAATATTGGTAGCCCAGGGCAAACGACGGAGGAGTGCAGCCCTGGGTTAGAAAGTACAAAAAAGAAACCGTCCGCGTGAAAGTGTTTATCAAAGCACAAGCCTTCATTCGGGCGGAATGGCATAAGTCTTCAAAAAAGTAGTTAAAAATGGAGTTGAAGAAATAAATGAAGGAATAAATGAAGAAATAAATGAAGGATTAAATGAAGGAATAACTAGGGATAAACTAGGGAATAAACGAACGCTGATTAGAACGAAAAAACCAAAATGAGCAACAAACCCATCGAAATATTAGGAAAAACCTTTGCCAATGAAGCCGAAGCACAGGCCTGGTACAAAGACGACCTCCGTAAACGCCTGCCCGAATTAAAGAAACTGGAAGACTTCCCGATTGGCGACGACGAGGATATTTTAAACCTCTCCAACCCGCCTTTCTACACTACTTGCCCAAATCCATATATCAATGAGTTTATCGAAAAAAAATGGAAAACCCTATAACAAAGAAACTGATGACTGCCAGTTTTTTGTGCGGTATTTTTAAGAGTATAATGAGAATTTGAATTTTTCAACTAAAATAAAAATTGACATGAAATTTTATTTGGGAGTAACAGATAATAATTGGTATAAATATCTAAGCCAGATAAATCCTGAAGATATTAATTTTTGGCAACCAAGTGGAACTGTTAATTTTAAAGTAATACCTTCTGGTGCTCCATTTCTATTTAAGCTTAAAAGTCCATTTAATGTAATTGGTGGAATCGGTTTTTTTTCAAGTCACACTTTTTTGCCAATGTCCATGGCATGGGATACTTTCAAAAATAGAAATGGGTGTGACACTTATGATGAATTTAGTAAAATGATAATAAACTACAGAAAGGATAAACATAATATCAATCCAACTATTGGCTGTATTGTACTTACGAATCCTCTGTTCTTTAAAAGAGAAGATTGGATTGAAGTACCAGAGGATTGGGGGAAAAGTATTGTTCAGGGCAAATCATATGATACTGTTGATGAAGTTGGGAGGAAGTTATGGACAAAAATAGAGCTCATGATTAATAAATACTTAATCACAAGGTCAATTGATGAAGGAAAAAGTCAATTAATATTGGAAGAGCCATCATCTCCGGCTTATGGAAAATCAATTTTAACAAAAGTAAGACTTGGACAAGGTGCATTCAGAATTCTTGTTACTGATGCATATACAAGACGATGTTCAATTACTGGTGAAAAGACCTTGCCTGTTCTAGAAGCCGCACATATTAAACCATATGCAGAATCAGGACCTCATTTTATTTCAAATGCAATTTTATTGCGTTCTGACATGCATAAATTATTTGATTGTGGATATCTTACTATTACAAATGATCGCAAAATTGAAGTAAGTTCAAGAATCAAAGAAGAATTTCAAAACGGCAAAGAATACTATCAATTTCATGGAAAAGACTTGATGTTTTTGCCAAACAGAGAGATGGACAAGCCTAATATCAAATATATTGATTGGCATAATTCAAACATATTTAAAGGATGAAATCAGACATTGAACAAATAATTGAGGAGATTAAAACATTTCGTGACGAGAGAGATTGGGGTGTTTTTCATGATGCAAAGAATTTAGCAATCTGTTTAAATGTTGAATCATCAGAATTATTAGAAATTTTTCTTTGGAAAGAAGCTAATGATGTAGATTCAAACAAAGTTAAACAAGAGCTAGCTGATGTTTTTTATTCCGCATTTCTTTTAGCAGATAATTATCAATTCGATGTGCTGGAAATAGTTAGAGAGAAGTTACGCGAGAATATGGAAAAATATCCGGCGGATAAATTTAGAGGTTCTAATAAAAAATACAATGAACTATAAACAAGCTTAATAGATTAGTACGATGGAGTAAAAGATTATCTGCGCGATAGCCGGGTAAAACAAATCATACAGGAATTGATTGCCCGGGACTTCACCATTTACATCTGTTCCGATCACGGCTCAACCATCGCCCGTGGTAACGGCAAACGGATTGACAAATATTTACAGGACACCTTCGCCAAACGGGGAACAATCATCTCCCGCGATGCAGTTGAACTGACCAACTATAAGAAAGTAAACATTCCATTTATCGATGATAAAGTCATCATCATTCCTGAAAAATGGGAAATGTTTGCGGATAAAAACAAATTAGAAATTAATCATGGCGGCATAACCCTCGATGAAATGGTCGTGCCGTTCATTAAAGTGATAAAAGAGTAGAGCGATATGTTGGGATACGACAGGCCATTAAAACCGGAGTGGATATATAAATCATTGAAACTGGTGGAACCGGGGCGAAAACCAGAGGAATTCTATGAGGTATATAACAATATTGCAGTAGAATTAACGGGCAAAGATGGCCGCAGAAAAACGCGGACCGTATTGTTCTGCACATTCATATACTCCTTTCAGGAGAGGCAATCTACTATCGAAAACAACATGCTGATGGAGCTTTCGAAACAACGCGATTCTGAATACATGAAACCGCTGTACATGGCCAAATTCATGCTCGATTATGAAATACTGACTCAATTTACAAAAGTGTTTTTCCAAATTTTTGATCCATCGCAGACCATTAGCACAAAAGCGCTGACATCAAAAATGGTTGAAAAATTTGGGGATACGGAAATCGTCAAACGTTCCACACGTGCTTTTCTTAAAACATTGTCTGATTTTAATCTCATCGAAAAAGTGACACAGGATTCTTTTCACCAACTACCGAAAGAGGAACTATCCGACGAACAAGTGAAAGACATTATTAATCTGTACGCAGTTTGTAACCATACCAAACAAATGAATATAAAATTTCTGGACATTCCGATATTCGCATGGTACCGTGAACCTGATTTAAACCGGATAGGCCATAAATATCACCCTGCCGAATGGGAGTATATAGTTGGGAGTGATCGTCAGTTATTAATTTTAAAATAACCTGTAAGCTTTTCATTTTTTAAAGCGCAAAAGGAAGGCTTTAGCTCATTGTCCTTTAGAGAGGCTCCAATTGAGTTGGAAGATCAAATCAACAATCCAGAAAAAATTCATTTCATTATTAAGCCACTTCAAAAATATTGTCACGTTTTAACCGGTCGAAACGTGACATTTTATTACTAATTTTTAGTTAGTAACAAATACCTGCCCTTGCAAACTTCAAGTAGGCTTAAAAAATCAGCATTGGTAACAATTACACAATGACTTTTGTTTAAGAATATTTGGATTAGTAACTAAAAATAATTTTCTTTGTGATAAAAATAAGTAAAATTCTATAATTAATCTGTAGATGATTATTTGAAAAAATAAAATAGTTCATTTGTTTATAAAAAAGCGGGCCGAGATTGTCTGTATGTTAGTATGATGAGTTCCAGAGATGATAATAATTTTAACATTACAGGCGAAAATATAATGTTAAGTGACTATGCAGATATTCTTTTAAACTGCAAGTCAATTGAAATCGATTCAGATCAAATTAAAAAAGTAAAGAAGTCTTATGACTTTCTAAAAGATTTTGCCAGGAACAAGGTTATTTACGGGATAAATACCGGATTAGGTCCAATGGCACAGTATAAAATCTCAAAACAAGATCAATTATTTTTACAATACAACCTAATCCGGAGCCATTGTTCCGGCACAGGAAATATTATGTCACCCCTGCTTGTAAAATCGGCGATGATATGTCGCATGATCAATATCTTAAAGGCCTATTCCGGTGTCCATCCTGAAGTAGTAATTCTATTAAAAGAATTTATAAACCGCGATATAATACCTGTAGTTTTTGAACACGGAAGTGTCGGAGCAAGTGGTGATTTGGTTCAATTGTCGCACATAGCCCTTGCCCTTATTGGTGAAGGTGAAGTGCATTATAATGGAAATATTGTACCAACAGCTGAAGCTTTGAAAAAGGAAGGTTTAAAACCCGCATCTGTCCATTTGCGCGAAGGCCTGGCATTAATCAATGGTACTGCGGTAATGACCGGCATAGGTATAGTAAATATTATCAATGCTAAAAATCTATTAAACTGGGCTATAGTCGCTTCGGCGATGATCAATGAAATTGTTGATTCTTACGATGATAGCTTTTCAGATGAATTAAACTCCAGGAAACTGCATAAGGGTCAAAATAAGGTTGCCAGTCTTATGCGCACAGCCCTTAAAGGAAGTAAACTGATAAAGCACAGGGAGGAACATCTCTACGATAAGGAGGTTGAAGAAACGGTTATTAAGGACAAAGTACAGGAATATTACTCAATACGCTGTGTCCCACAAATTCTTGGTCCTGTTTTCGATACCATAAAATCGGCGGAAAATGTTGTAATGGATGAAGCTAATTCGGTAAACGACAATCCGGTAATCGATTGTGAAGCTAAAAATGTATACCACGGAGGAAATTTCCACGGCGACTACGTGTCGCTCGAAATGGACAAGGTTAAAATTGTAGTTACCAGGCTCGCAATGCTTATGGAACGCCAACTGAACTATGTTTTAAACCCTCGCCTCAATGATAAATTTCCACCTTTTGTAAATCTTGGTACGCTGGGACTAAACTTAGGTATGCAAGGCGTTCAATTTACAGCTACCTCTACAACAGCCGAATGTCAGACACTTTCATTCCCAAACTACATTCACAGCATCCCTAATAATAATGACAATCAAGATATTGTAAGTATGGGTACCAATTCAGCTCTAATTGCAGGAACTGTAATTACCAATGCTTACGAAGTGATTGCGATTTATTTTATGGCATTAATTCAGGCAGTGGATTGTGCAGAATTGAAAGATAAAATGGCCCCTTTTACCCGTAAGATTTATAACGATTTGCGAGCAATTGTCCCAACGTTTGTTGAAGATTCCACCAAGTATAACCAGATCCGCGACATGAAGAATTACCTGTGCGCAACTAAAATAGATCTAACTAAAATATAATTAGCTATGAACTATGCATTAGTAACGGGAGGTTCCCGCGGGATAGGAAAATGTATTTGTATTGAATTATCGAAACAAGGTTACCCTGTAATCATAAATTATGCTGCGAACGATGAAGCGGCAAACGAGACCAAAAAAATAATTGAAGCACAAGGCGGTATAGCCGAATTGCTTAAATTCGATGTTTCGAACGTTGAAGAAGTTGATATTGCTTTGGATAAATGGTCTGATGAACATCCCGGGGAAATTATTGAAGTGTTGATAAATAATGCAGGTATTAGAAATGATAACCTGATGATATTTATGCAAAACTCCGACTGGGACCAGGTCATTAACACAAATCTCACAGGCTTCTTTTACGTGACCCGCCGTTTATTGAAGAATATGCTAACCAATCGCTACGGGCGCATCGTAAACGTTGTATCTCTCTCAGGACTCAAAGGAATGCCTGGCCAAACCAACTATTCGGCCGCAAAAGCAGGTATAATTGGTGCATCAAAAGCCCTGGCGCAGGAAGTTGGTAAACGTAACATTACCGTAAATTGCGTGGCTCCCGGATTTGTTAAAACTGATATGATTCAAAATATCAATGAAGAGGACTACAAGAAATTAATACCACTCAATCGTTTTGGAAAGCCGGAAGAAGTTGCCGATTTGGTAGCATTTTTGGCATCTAAAAAAGCTTCATACATTACTGGTGAAGTTATTTCTATCAATGGCGGATTATATACCTGATAACAAATACAAACGAATGGCAAACAGAGTAGTTATAACCGGAATGGGTATTTATTCCTGCATAGGAAAAAATCTGGAAGAAGTAAAAGAATCTTTATATCAGGGAAAATCGGGTATTGGAATCGAAGAAATACGCAAAGAGATAGGTTATCGCTCGCCGTTAACAGGTATACTTGAATTACCACAGCTTAAAGGCAAGCTTGACCGTCGTTTACGAATTGGTCTGGCTGAAGAAGGCGAATTTGCGTACATATCCACACTCGAGGCCTTGGCGAACGCCAATGTCGACATGAAATTCCTTGAGGAAAACGAAGTAGGAATCCTTTTTGGCAACGATAGTTCTGCAAAAGCAGTTATTCAGGCAAATGACATCATATCAGAGAAAAAGGACACAACCTTGTTAGGTTCAAGCGCCATCTTTCAGTCGATGAACTCGACAGTAACGATGAACCTTGCTGTAATTTTCAAACTCAAAGGGATCAACTTTACCGTTTCTGCAGCGTGCGCAAGCGGCTCTCATGCGATTGGTCTGGGATACCACTTTATAAAACATGGTTTGCAAAAAATGGTTATTTGCGGTGGAGCTCAGGAGATTAACTTTTATTCGATGGGTAGCTTCGATGCGTTGGGAGCATTTTCACTACGTACCGATGAACCCACAAAGGCATCCCGTCCGTTTGACCGCGACCGCGATGGAATGGTTCCCAGCGGAGGTGCTGCGACAGTTATTCTTGAAGATTATGACCAGGCAATAGCGCGTGGGGCAAATATTATTGCGGAAGTGGTTGGTTACGGTTTCTCGTCGAATGGCGGACATATTTCGCAACCAAATGACCAGGGTTCGCATATCGCCATGAAGCGGGCGCTCGAAGATGCAGGAATGGAACCATCTGAAATAGACTATATTAATGCACATGCAACTTCAACACCGCTTGGAGACCAGTATGAAGCAATGGCCATATTTCAAACTTTTGGTGAAAATGGCCCGTTAGTTAGTTCAACCAAATCAATGACGGGACACGAATGCTGGATGGCTGGTGCCAGCGAAATAGTGTATTCAACCATTATGATGCAAAACTCGTTTATTGCCCCCAACATCAATTTTGAAAACCCGGATGAGCACTCTGCAAAACTCAATATTGCAACCAAAACCATCGACAAGGAAATAAACGCCTTCCTTTCGAACTCATTTGGTTTTGGCGGCACAAATAGTGCACTTATTGTGAAAAAATTTAAGGAATAAATATAAAAATATGACAAGAGAAGATATTGTTAAAATTATCAATGATTTTTTAATTGATGAAATTGAAGTAAAGCCAGATACCATTGGTGAGAATGCCACTTTCAAAGATGATTTAGGTATCGACAGCCTCGATTTTGTTGATATTGTTGTAATTGTTGAAAAGAAGTTCGGATTCAAAATCAAAGCCGAAGAGATGGGCATGGTAACCACACTTGGCGAATTTTACGATTACATCGAATCGAAAATAAACAAGCTGTAAATCGTTATGAATAAGCATCCTCAATGGAAAGGAAGAACTCAGGGAGGGACATTCGGGCAAAAAGGATTATTTTTCTTTTTCCGCCATATGAGCCTTTCATTGGGATATGCCATTCTTTCTGTTGTTGTTGTTGTTTTCATGGTAATTAATCGTACCGGGTTTAAGTCAATTTGGTTTTATTTCAGGAAGATACAAGGATTTGGGGTTGTTAAGTCGTTTCGAAAAACGTACTTCAACCATTATCTTTTTGGTCAAACGCTTCTCGACAAGTTTGCTCTTTTTGCCGGCAGAAAAAACAGTTTTAAAGTGACAATAACCGGCAAAGAGCTTTTCGACGAAATTATTAATTCACCAAAAGGGGCAATTATTGCTGGTTCGCACATGGGTAATTTCGAAATAGCGGGTTATCTGTTACACCAAAATAAAAAACGGATCAATGGCATCGTTTACGGTGAAGAAAACCCTGTAATTCAACAATATCGTAAAACCATTCTCGAAGAAAACAATGTTTTTCAGATTCCTGTAGTTGCCGACATGTCACATATTTATGCAATAAACTCGGTTCTAAGTCGTGGCGAAATAATGAGTATGCCTTGCGACAGGGTATTTACAGGTAACAAAACAGCAAAGCTCAGTTTTATGGGAAAAATGGCAACCTTTCCAACCGGAGCTTACCATTTGGCTGCCATTTTTGATGTACCTGTGCTTACACTTTTTGTTATGAAGGAATCGTTCAAGCATTACCATGTATTTTTAAGCCGAATCGACCGTTATCCGGGAGACCTACCCTCCACCAAAGAAAAAGTGGATTTATTGGCTCATAATTACGTTTCAGAACTGGAAATGACATTAAAAAAATATCCGGAACAGTGGTTCAATTTTTACAAATTTTGGAATTAAGTGAGTCCGACTAAAAACATATTACTCGTTTCGGCAAATACCTATACAACGCCTTACCCAGTTTATCCACTGGGTATTTCGTATTTATATACCTATTTAAAGAACCGGTTACCTCACTATAATTTTCATTTTTTTGACTTCAATCTTCAGTCACTTTCCGACTTTGTTAAAACGCTCTCAAATGTAGAGTTTGATGTTGTTGGCGTTTCGCTTCGCAATGTTGACGACACCAACATTTACAAAAAAAACAGCTTTATTGACGGGTACGAACAGATAGTAAGTACCATAAGATCAGCGTCATCGGCGAAAGTCGTGGTTGGTGGCCCTGGCTTTTCCATATTTCCCGAACAGATATTCGAAACCTTACAACCCGATTTTGGTATTAAGGGCGAAGGTGAAGAGGCTCTCCTTCAACTTATTAAATGCATTGATAATCATTTAGATTACAGTCAGATTGAAGGATTGGTATACAAAATATCCCCTTCCGGAATAAAGGTAAATCCCCGAACTACTTATCTGAATTCGCTGGAACTTTCATTCGATAAGGATTTGGTTGATTATTACTGGAGCAAAAGCGGAATGCTTAATATTCAAACAAAAAGAGGATGTCCGTACAATTGCATTTATTGCAGTTACCCGGTTATTGAAGGGAGAAAAATACGTACGCTAAATGCCGACTTTATTGTAGAAACACTTAAAGACCTGTATTTCAATAAAGGGGTAACGTATGTTTTCTTTACCGATTCGGTCTTTAATATTTCGAATGAATATAATATACAACTTGCCCAAAAGATTATTGCAAGTGGCGTCAAAGTGAACTGGGGCGCTTATTTTTCGCCTTATAACCTTACCCTTGAGGAATTGACGTTGTTTAAGCAGGCAGGACTTACTCATATTGAGTTTGGAAGCGAATCGTTTTCGGACCAGCAACTGAAAAACTACCGCAAACCCTTCAAATTTACAGATGTACTCGAAGTGTCGCAGATTTGCTCCGATCTTGGAATTTTCTTTGCTCATTTCCTTATATTGGGAGGTTATGGCGAAACCGAACGATCGCTCGACGAAACTTTCGAAAATTCGAAGAAAATACCGCTTTCGGTATTTTTCCCATATGTCGGCATGCGTGTTTATCCCCATACCGAGTTGCTTAATATTGCAGTCGCCGAAGGGAAAATAAAAAGCGAAAACGATCTTTTAGAGCCGGTTTACTACATAAGCGACGCGGTTAACCTCCACACCCTTAAAGCCAGGGCACTGGCAACCGGAAAAAAATGGATTTTCCCCGATTTCGATGATAATGGGATGATAGAGAAATTTCGGTCGCGTAATAAGCGCGGTCCACTTTGGGAGTACCTACGATATTAATTGATTATGAGCATGGATTTTACAAAAATTGATATAAAGCAGATTATTCCACAACAACCGCCATTCGTAATGATTGACAGGCTGGTGCATTTCGATCAGGTTTTCACCAAAACCGAGTTCGAAATACGGCCTGATAATATGTTTGTCGAAGACGGAAAACTTCTGGAATCGGGATTGATCGAGAACATTGCCCAGACCTGTGCTGCCCGTTTGGGGTACATTAATACAGTAATTTTGAAAGATGAAGTGCGTTTAGGATTTATCGGTGCAATGAAGTCATTATATATTAATAAATTACCAAATGTGCATTCGACACTCGAAACAACGATCGAAGTCATAAACGAGGTGTTTAATATTACGCTTGTAAAGGCCACCACCATTTGTGAAGGTGAAGTTTTGGTAACATGTGAAATGAAAATATCAGTATAAAAAGATGGAAGAAACCCAACTTATAGCTTTAAAAGAATTTGAAGTTCGCTTTAGCGAAGTCGATTCAATGGGCATTGTATGGCACGGCTCGTATGCAAATTATTTTGAAGACGGCCGCGCAGAATTTGGAAAGAAGTTTGGGCTTGGCTATATGCTGATGTTTCAGAATGGTTTTTACGCGCCACTTGTAGATCTCAATTTTCAATTCAAAAAGCCGTTGCCCTACGAAACCAAAGCGGTCGTTGAAACAAAATATATTAACACCCCTGCTGCCAAAATTCTGTTTGAATACCGGATTTTTTTGCCGGAAGATAACTCCACTATTTGTACAGGGTCGAGTACGCAGGTTTTTCTTGATAAAAATTACCAGTTGGAATGGTTTAACCCACCATTTTACGAAGAATGGAAAAACAAAATGGGATTAACCGATACTGAATGAAGGTTGTATATAAAATAGCCGATAATATTATCTCCTCACTGGGTTTTACTACTGCCGAAAATATGGCGGCAATAAACCTGGGACAGAGCGGTATTGCATTGCATGAAAACAAGTTTGGTATTCCCGAACCATTTCAGGCATCGGTCATTGATTTTGCTAAACTAAATGCAAAGTTCTGCTTATTTGCCAAATTAAACCAATATACTGATTTTGAGCGCCTGGTAATATCTTCTGTAAACGAGGCTGTTACTAATACAGACATCGACCTTTCTTCCTCAGAAACGCTGTTTGTGCTATCAACAACGAAGGGAAATGTTTCTCTTCTCGATCCAAAACTATCTCAGGGATTTGATTCGGATCGGGTTAATTTATGGGCTGCAGCCAACGAAATTGCGACTTTCTTTAAAAATCCAAATACTCCGGTTATTGTTTCGCAGGCATGCATATCGGGTATTTCTGCGCTCCTTGCCGCAAAAATGTACCTGGAATCCGGCAAGTACAAGCGCGTGGTTGTTACCGGAGGAGATGTGCTTTCGAAGTTTATCGTTTCAGGTTTTCAATCGTTTAAAGCGCTGTCACCAAACCGATGTAAGCCGTTCGATTCCTTACGTGATGGTTTGACACTTGGTGAGGGAGCCGCCACTATTATCTTAAGCATTGCCGACGAAAATTCACTGCCGGCCAATAGTATTGTCATAAAAGCAGGTGCAACATCCAACGATGCAAACCATATTTCGGGACCTTCGCGCACAGCAGAAGGTTTATACAGGGCAATAATGCACACTTTGAAAGATGTTGAAATTCAGAACATCGCATTTATAAGCGCTCACGGAACTGCAACTCTTTATAACGATGAGATGGAGGCCATCGCCATATCACGTGCCGGACTGGAACCTATACCTGTTAACAGTCTGAAAGGTTATATTGGTCATACATTAGGCGCTGCCGGACTAATTGAAACGATTATTTGCTCACATTCGCTTCTGAATGCACAACTAATTAAGACATTAGGATTTAGCAATTTAGGGGTTTCCAAAAACCTAAATGTAATTACTAAAACAAGCGGATTTAAAGCAACCGAATGTTTAAAAACGGCATCGGGTTTTGGCGGATGCAATGCTGCGGTTCTCCTAAAAAAATACAACTAAATGGAACTAAGCATACAAAAATACTGCACGATTTTGCCTTTGGAGGTTGGCATAAACGGCCACAGGCTTATAGATGTTGAAGTTCAGGAATCACTTGAAAAATCGCTGGTGCAGACTTATCGCAATTTAGGGTTGGAATACCTTAAATTCTTTAAAATGGATAACCTGCCAAAGCTGGCTACTTTGGCGGCTGAATGTTTATTGAAAGACACTGAATTGTACCCTAAAACCGACAATGATAATGTGGCCGTGGTATTATCTAATGCCTCATCATCATTGGTAGCAGATGCCAAATACCAGCAAACAATCAACGATCCGGGAAACTATTTTCCAAGCCCTTCCCTATTTGTTTATACCTTGCCCAACATCACCATTGGTGAAATTTGCATAAAGCATAAAATTTATGGTGAAAATATATTTCTGGTAAGTCAGTCTTTTAATGCTGAAACTCTGCATTTACATGTAAATGAATTATTTGAAAAGACAAATACCAGGTTTTGCATAACCGGATGGGTTGAATGCAATGAAACAACCTACGAAGCATTTTTAATGTTGGTCGTTAACGAGAAAAGCGACAATATATTCGATATAAAGACATTAGAACATTTATATAAAAATAAATAACTATTAAATATGGAAGCGTTAATTTCCGAATTGAAGGAAGAAATTATTAAAGTTTTGAACCTCGAAGGGGTAAAACCTGAAGATATTGACAATGATGCACCTTTGTTTGGCGACGGCTTGGGACTTGACTCAATAGATGCCCTAGAATTGATTGTCCTGCTGGAGAAAAACTATGGGATAAAGCTTGAAGATCCAGGTAAGGGTCGTGAAATTTTTGGTTCAATAAATACTTTTGCGAAATATATTTCCGAAAATCAAAAGAAATAAGATGCCAAAGCAGGTTTTAGTAACTGGTTTAGGTATTGTGTCCGGAATTGGAATTTCGGTACAGGAAACATTGGCATCATTACTGACTGGAAAATCGGGGGTTGGGGTGCTCAAATACCTGCAAACCAACCACAAAGACATTCCATGTTCCGAAGTTCAACTGAGTGACGTGCAAATGCGGACAATGCTTTCGATTCCTGATAGTGTGCCGATGAACCGCACGTCACTTTTGGGAATACTGGCTGCTAAAAGTGCTTTAGCCAATGCGAATATTACGCCTAACAAGGCTTTACGCATCGGTTTTATATCGGGAACCACCGTTGGCGGAATGGAAAAAAGCGAACAATATTACAAAGATTTTTTAGAAAACGACACGCGCAACGAGTACATCAAAATTCATGACTGTGGAGCCTGCACTGAAATTATTGCCGATTACTTTGGCGGATTCAGTTATGTGTCAACCATTTCAACGGCTTGTTCGTCTGCTGCCAACGCAATTACTTTAGGCTCGAACCTGATCAAACAGGGAATATTGGATTGTGTGGTTGCCGGAGGTACCGAATGTCTGACTAAGTTCCATCTCAACGGATTTAAAACATTGATGATTCTTGATAAGGTACAGTGTCGTCCGTTCGATGCAACACGTGCCGGGCTAAACCTTGGAGAAGGCGCTGCCTACATCGTACTTGAATCGGAAGAGAGTGTCAAATCACGCAATGCCAAAGTGTTGTGTAAGGTGTCGGGGTATGGCAATGCGTGTGATGCTTACCACCAGACGGCGTCATCCCCGGATGGGAAAGGTGCTGCACTCGCAATGCAGGCAGCATTGGATATGAGTGGATTAATACCTTCAGATATTGATTATATCAATGCACATGGTACCGGAACTACCAATAACGATGAATCGGAAGGAGTTGCAATTATGAATGTGTTTGGGAATACCATTCCTCCGGTTAGCTCCACCAAAGCATTCACCGGACATACAACCAGCGCTTCAGGTGGCGTGGAGGCAGTAATTTCGATATTGGCAATGCAGGAAGGATTTTTGCCACCCAATTTAAATTTCAAAAACCAAATCGAAAAGCTTTCGTTTGCACCTGTCAGTAAACTCAGGCGCAATGTAAAGATAGATCACGTAATGTCTAACTCGTTTGGTTTTGGGGGAAATAATTCGGCTATTATATTCTCTAAATTACAGGAAATAAAATAATTACATGAGCGTTTACATACAGGGTATCGGAAATATTTCAATTCAGAACACGTTTAATCAGACAGGTTTTCCTGAACCTGTGTGGTACAACGAACCTTATGTACGCTGCATTGACCCCGATTTTAAGCCCTTTATAAGCCCAAACGAATCGCGCCGAATGAGCAAAGTGATAAAGCGTGCTATCGCTTCAGCCAAAGCTTCAATTGCCGATTCCGGAATTGAAATGCCCGATGCCATCATCTCCGGCACAGGCCTTGGCTGTATTGCCGATACCGAGAAGTTTCTTTCGGCGATGATTGATAACGATGAGAAGTTCCTTCAACCCACTTTTTTTATTCAATCGACGCACAATACAATAAGTTCCCAGATTGCCATTAACCTTAAGTGCCACGGCCACAACAATACTTTTGTGCATGGAGGCATTTCTTTTGAATGTGCCCTTACCGAGGCGTTACTACTATTCGCTGATAATAAAGTAAATACAGCATTGGTTGGCGGATACGATGAAATGACCCCTTCCTACTTTAAACTACTCGACCGTATTGGTCTTTGGAAGAAGGAAATTGCAAGCAGCGCCGAACTCAACCAAAGCAATTCAATCGGGACTCTTGCCGGTGAAGGAAGTGTTTCTGTGATGCTTTCGGATAAAAAGAACGAAAAAACATATGCCGCAATTGATGCGCTTGAAGTCCTTTACAAACTCGAAAACTTCGAAACTGCGATAAATGATTTTTTAATCCGAAACGGAAAGACGACAACAGATATTGACCTTGTTGTTTTGGGCATGAACGGAGATGTAAAGGGTGATGAGATATACAAAACCGCAGCGGCCAACTTGTTTGAAAACAAAGCTCAGGCATGGTACAAGCATCTTTCGGGCGAATACTTTACATCTTCAGGTTTTGGACTCTGGTTTGCGGCTAATTGCATAAAATACAGGATGCTGCCAACATATACAGCACTCAACAGTAAAAGTGCCGGAGCGTTTCAGAATGTCCTTTTGCTGAATCATTATCAGAATAAAAACTACTCATTAATACTTCTATCAGCATGTTAAAACTACTGGAATTAACCATTGTACAAAGTTTTCTGCTGATGCTTTCACAGGTTTTTCTGAAACTTGCCGTAATGCAATTTGGAGCATTTCAGTTTACGTTTACTTACATTAAATCAATTATCACCAATGTCAACCTGGCCATATCGGGAATTGCGGTCCTTAGCGCAATCTCCATTTGGGTCTATATACTCAAACACTACCCATTTAGTATTGCTTACCCTCTTGGAAGCATGAGTTATATATTTGGTCTGTTTGCCGCGGTATTGATTTTCCACGAACAGGTTTCGCCTGTCCGCTGGATGGGGGTTTGCATCATTATTGTTGGCATATACTTTGTAACAAAATAAATATGAGAATAATATTATTGATTTTGGTAATCTTTCGATGTGGTTCGGTTTCAGCTCAGGATGTTAATTTTAAGCTGATTCCAAAATCAGAAATAACTTCTTACACAGCAAGTATTTCGAAAGCTTCGGCTTCTCTTACTTCGCTTCAATGTTCCTTTACACAAACAAAGAATATTGCCATACTCGCCGAATCGGTGGTTTCGAAGGGAAAACTTCTTTACAAAAAAGAAAATAAGCTATGTTGGGAATACGTATCACCTTACTACTACCTTTTTGCGCTGAATGGTGATAAGGTATACATCAAAAACGACAAATCGACAAAGCAGTTTGATACAAAGTCGAATGCTCTTTTTAAAGAAATCAGTTTGCTTTTGGTAAACAGTGTCAGCGGAATAGAATTGATCGACCTAAAAAAGTTTGATGTCAGTTTTTACGAAAATGCCAAAATGGTGCAGGCACGGCTTACTCCAAAGAACAAAACATTAAAATCAATGTTGAGCACCATTGCCTTGAATTTTGAAAAAACAACTTATATGGTTCAGACAATCATTTTGACTGAATCTTCAGGAGATAGTACCACGATTATTTTTAGCGATAAAAAAATAAATCAGCCAATCGATGATGAAAAATTTATGGTTCGTCAGTAGCTTCATTCTGGTTTTAATTTCTTGTAATTCATTTATCTACAAAAACATACAAACCAACAACGGTGTAAATAAAAAGGTTGCGGTTAGTTTTTCTGATACAATAACAGTTAGAAGATATAAAGCGAAGATAAACTACAAAACCACTGAAATAACGGGAATTTTAATCTGTAAAAAAATAAATAACAGCACTTTAGCCGGAGTTTTCATCAACGAATTTGGCATAAAGGGATTCGATTTTACACTTACCGAAACCGGGGCAAAAATGGGTTATGTGTTTAAAAACCTCGATAAGTGGTACATTCGCAAAACCCTTGAAACCGATTTGCATTTTCTGTTTTCAAGGCCAAAAGTGGGGTCGATGTGTACGATTAACGATACAGCGGTTTATATAGTTCCGGTTACCAACAAATTACGTTACGCATACCACCTTGCCAACGAAAGCGGAAAAGAAAGGATCGATATGTATAAAGGAAGTCGTAAAACGGCAGCCATGGTGCATTACACCAATGAATTGTCGGAGAATGTATTAAGCATGCGGCATACGGATGGTGTACTAAGTTACGAATTTTGCGAAATAAATAAAGTACAATAACCGGATGTTAGAGAACTCTTTCTATACTGTTGAAAAAACAGCTTCAACTGAAAATACTTACCTGGCAGATGTGGTTTTAAACGCTTCGCACGGGATATATAAGGCTCATTTCCCCGAAAATCCAATTACACCCGGTGTTTGTTTGCTACAAATAGCGCTTGAACTCTTAAATCTAAAGTTTGAACGCGATCTTCGTCTTGTTCAGGCTAAAAATATTAAGTACCTGAAAGTGATTAATCCGCTCGAAAATCCGAAAATTGAATTTGTGATTCAATACAAAACAGAAAACGATTTGATTTTTGCCGATATTAATATTACGGATGGAAAAACCGTTTTCACCAAGATTAACGCAATTTACAAAGGTCTTTAAACATGCTGACAAACGCCAATAGCATACAATTAGCCGGCAAATTGCAGTGTTGTGTAATTATGCCAACCTACAACAACGCCCGTACTTTACAAGCTGTAATTGATGGTGTTTTGCAATACGTGGGTGATGTTATTGTGATTAACGATGGTGCTACTGATGAAACTTCTGATATTCTTGCCTCAAATTCTGCAGTTACTGTGATAGAATATCATCCCAATCAGGGAAAAGGTTATGCTCTTAAAAAGGGTTTTAAATGTGCCGCTGTGAAAGGATTTCAATATGCAATTACAATCGATTCTGATGGACAACACATGGCAAGCGACATCGGATTATTTCTCGATAAAATACAACAATATCCTGACAGTTTGATTGTTGGTAGCCGCTTACTTCGTCAGGAAAACATGCCAGGAGGAAATACCTTCGCCAATAAGTCTTCGAATTTCTGGTACAGATTGCAAACCGGCATCAACCTGCCCGATACACAATCTGGTTTTCGGTTGTACCCATTGCAAAAAATTACACGGATGCACTTCATTACCAACCGCTACGAATTGGAACTCGAAATGCTCGTGCGTGCTGCATGGAAGGGAATTAATGTAATCTCGGTGCCAATCTCGGTCTATTATCCGCCACGCGAGGAAAGGGTAAGCCATTTTCGTCCCTTTATTGATTTTTTCAGAATCAGCATTTTAAACACATTTCTTACCATCATTGCTTTGGTGATTATATATCCTTCAAAAGGAATTTCAAAACTGTTGCAAATTCGCTAAATATTTAGATTGAATTGTTTATGAGCAAGTTATTTACATCAATATATCACTACTTTCAAAAAAGGAGACTTTCACTTTTTGGAATTGTCATCGCATTGTTTGTTGTATGTATTTATTTTGCCACCCAACTTAAACTGGAAGAGGACATTAGCAGTTTCATGCCCAATACTTCCGAAACTGAGCGCACCAATTTTGTAATCAGGAATATTAACATCAACGATAAAATCATTGTAAAACTGTCGGTTACCGACTCCACGATGCCAGATGCTCAGGATTATCTGATGGCCTGGGCCGACACACTGGTCGATTCGTTAAGAATTAATCCGGGAGAAGGGTACATAAAAGACATTTTTTATAAAGTTGATGATTCAAAAATTACCGAAACCAGCGATTTTATTCTTCAAAATCTGCCACTCTATTTAGAAGAACTTGATTACCAGCGACTCGATTCAATGCTAAATTCCGATGGTATTCGGTCGACATTAGATCAGGTTAAACGGGACCTGGTGTCACCGATGGGACTTATTTATAAAAAATACCTGATTGCCGACCCTTTTCATATTTCAAACCGGGTGTTTGCCGATATGCGGAAGAATGCGGTGGATAGTTTGTATAGTGTTTACAATGGTTACATCTTCAGTAAAGACAACAGGAATCTGCTCATATTTGTTACCTCCTCGCACAGTATCGGCGAAACAGGCAAAAACGAAGTGTTAGCCAATGCTTTAGAAAAAAACATTCACAAAATCACAGAACGAAGCGGTGGCAAGATTGCTGTTACAAGTTTTGGAGCAGCCATTGTCGGAGTTTCGAATGCGACGCAAATCAAAAAGGATTCGTACCTCTCAACAACAATATCAATCATTCTGATAGCATTGCTCTTAGGTGTGTTTTTCAAGAGTAAACGCTCTCTCTTACTGATCCTTTTACCTGTAGCGTTTGGGGTAGCCTTTTCGCTGGCGCTGCTGTTTTTTATAAAAGGGACGATTTCCGCCATTGCCATTGGAGCAGGGTCGGCAATTTTAGGAATTGCCATCAACTACACGCTTCATTTTCTGGTACATTACAAGCACAGCAAGTCGGTAGAACAAACCATTAAGGATCTTGCATCCCCGCTATTAGTGGGAAGTATAACAACAATTGGAGCATTCTTAAGCTTAATGTTCGTTAGTGCAGGTGCATTGCGCGATTTTGGTCTGTTCGCCGCTTTGGCACTGAGTGGTACCATTCTGTTTGTACTTCTCTTTATGCCTCATTTTGTGCGGAGTGCCACTTCAAAATCTTCACATTACCGGGCATTTTTCGACCGCATTTCGGAAGTCAGGTTCGATAAAAATAAATGGGTTTTTATTTTTATTGTATTGCTTACAATAGTTTTCGGATACTTTTCGGGGCGTTTAACGTTTGAGAGCGACATGAACAAAATATCGTACATGACCTCCGAACAGAAAAAGGCATTCAACGAATTAAGCAGTTTTACCAATCTGTCACAAAAATCAATCATTCATGTTTCAGAAGGTAACAACGAAAACGAAGCGCTTCGGAATTATGAAACAGCTAAAATTAAAATAGACAGTCTGGTGCGAACCCGAAAAATTAAATCAGTTTCGGGTGTGGGGAATATGCTGATAAGCGATTCGCTGCAAAATCATAAAATTAACCGTTGGAACGAATTTTGGGTTAACAAAAAGCAGCTGATCAGTGAATCCATTGAAAACGAAAGTATTAAAATGGGTTTCAGAGAGAATTCTTTTGAACCATTCCTCAATTCGATCGCAAAAAAATATACCAAACAAAGTCCCGATGAACTGATGCAGGGAGCTGGGTTTGCTACCGGGTATGTTATCAACAAGCAAAACAGATCAATGATTATCACGTTGTTATATGTTACTCCTGAAAATGAAGAAATTGTAAAGAGAACCCTTAACAATCAGCCCGGAACATTTGTATTCGACAGGGCATCGACTACAAAGGCAACAATCGGCGTGCTTTCCAACGATTTCAATTTTGTATTACTTGCCTCTGCCCTGCTTGTACTGGTTTTTATAACTCTTTCGTTTGGTAGGTTCGAGCTGGGTTTGCTCACCTTCATTCCAATGGTTATCGGGTGGATCTGGATACTGGGACTGATGGCCATTTTCGATATAAAATTCAATATCGTAAACATCATCCTGGCAACTTTTATTTTCGGATTGGGTGACGATTACAGCATTTTTATCATGGAAGGATCAATGCATGAATATGCCCGCAAACGTAAGATCCTCAACTCCTATAAACTGGCAGTCATTCTTTCAGCCTTAACGATGTTTATCGGGATCGGATCACTTATATTTGCCAAACACCCGGCTATGAAATCGCTCGCACAGGTAACCATTATCGGGATGATTTCGGTAGTTGTTGTTTCGTATACTATTTTGCCATTTTTGTATCGCTGGCTGACTTATTCGAAGGACGAAAAACGAACAATGCCCATTACAGCACGGAATCTTTTCAATTCAATTTATTCTTTTACAGCGTTTCTGATAGGAAGTCTGATCCTTTCGTTTATTGGTTTTCTACTATTTAAACTTACAAAAACGACTGACCGGAAAAAATTATTCTTTCATAAATGTCTGGCATTTACCTCCAATTTTGTGATGGCACATCTTCCCAATGTTAAAACGAGCGTCATAAATCCCAGAAATGAAGATTTTATGAAACCGTCAGTGATTATATGCAACCATCAGTCGCATATCGATTTAATGCTGATCATGATGCTTTCGCCGCGCATTGTCATACTTACCAACGAATGGGTATGGAACTCCCCATTTTACGGAAGTATCATAAAATACGCTGACTTTTACCCTGTTGCAAATGGAATCGAAAAGAGTGTGGAACCTTTATCAAGGTTAATTGAAAAGGGATATTCGATCATGATTTTCCCTGAAGGAACGCGTTCCGGAGATTGCTCAATAAACCGGTTCCATAAAGGTGCATTCTACCTTGCTGAACAATTGAAGCTCGATGTATTGCCAGTTATCATTCACGGAATGGGCCATGTTCTTCCAAAACCCGATTTCTTAATTCGTAAAGGTGCGGTTACCGTTGAAATCCTCGATCGTATTACACCAGACAACATGAATTACGGTGAATCATACTCATTACGTGCCAAGTTTGTTCGCAGAATGTACCAAGAACAATACCAGCGTATTGCGTCAGAAGTAGAAACACCAGGATACTATGCTGATAAGCTTTTTCACAATTATATATACAAAGGCGTTTCGGTAAGTACCAAAGTGAGCATCGACCTGAAGAAACACAACAATTACAGTGAGATCATCAAACTGTTACCTGATAGTGGTCAGGTTTTAGTTTTAGGTGCAGGTTTAGGTTCATTCCCTTTATTGCTCTCCATGGTAAAACCTTCCCTAATCATTGATGCGGTTGAAGATGACGAAGATAAACTGACATTGGCCCGGAATTGTGCCTCGTGTACCGAAAACATTACATACAGACAAGGTAATCCATTAGATATAAAATTAGAACAAACATATAAAGCAGTGATACTTATAGATTGTTTGGCGGCTTTTGAAAATGTCGGACAGCTGCAAATTTTACAGAATTGTATGAACCATTCGATGTTGGTATTAATTTCAGATATCGGAGATTCCAGTTTCAATAAAATGCGGCTGAAACTGACTGGAAATGAAATACCCAAGATCAAAATGAATTATCAATCTAATCTTGGGCAATTATCTGAAAATATGGGTTTCAACATCGTCCAAATGGATCATCTAACAACAATCTCTAAGACGTTATGAAAAAATACGATATCGTAATTATTGGTAGCGGACTGGGCGGACTTATTTGCGGATATATCCTGAGTAAAAACGGGTATAAAGTAGGGATTTTCGAAAAGCACTTTCAGATTGGAGGATGCCTTCAAACATTTGAAAGAAAGGGAATTACTTTTGACACGGGAATGCACTATATCGGAAGTATGGAACCGGGACAACTCTTGTACCGAATCTTTAAATACCTTGACCTTCTCGACGATGTCAAGTTGCATAAACTTGATACTGAAGGTTTCGAACGCATTTCATTGAATGGAAAAGAATTCAATTTTGCGATGGGATACGAAAATTTTGTGGATACACTTGCACAAAGTTTCCCAAACGAACGAAAAATATTAGAAAAATATGCCTCGGACCTAAAGAAATATACAACATCGTCACCTATTTTTAATCCAGAGAAACTCGCAGCCATCCAATTCTTTACACAAGATGCCGTAAAAACCGGAATTGGTGATTACCTTGATGCATTAACGAGCAATTCCGAACTAAAAAATGTGCTTTCGGCCACAAATATGCTTTATGCAGGAAAGCGCGACAAAACTCCGCTTTATATCCATGCCCTTATAAATGACTTTTATATCCAAAGCGCCTGGCGCATAGTTGGTGGAGCTAACGTTATTGCGGACAGTCTTTGCAAGTCGATTGAATCTTTTGGTGGCGAAATCTTTACACAGTCAGAGGTGAAATCGATTGTCTGCAACGCAAGTCAGGCCACCTCAATCATATTAGCCAATGGTGAAACAATTGAAGCCAACTATTTTATATCGGATGCGCATCCTGAAGTTACATTGAAGATGCTTGATACACCGCTTATAAAACGTGTTTATCGTGAACGTATTGTCAACCTGGAGAATACGGTGTCCAACTTCACTTTATATATCGTATTTAAGCCTGATACAGTTCCATATGCCAATTATAACTTTTATAAATTCAACACTGACTCTGTCTGGGATTCTACTGAATACAATCAAATAGACTGGCCACGGAATTATATTTTGATGCACCAGGTACCCCAAAAAAACATGGCTTTTGCCGAAAGCGGCGTGCTGATTACGTATATGCGGTTTGAAGAAGTTGAAAAGTGGAGCAATACTTGCATTGAAAAACGTGGTGAAGATTACAAACAGTTTAAAGAAGCTAAAAAGGAGATTTTGCTCAGGCAACTCGAAATCGATTTTCCGGGAATCCGAAAAAACATTAAAGAGGTATATACTTCTTCACCTTTAACTTTGAGAGATTATACAGGAACAAAGGATGGATCGATGTATGGCGTTCTAAAAGATAAAAATCACCTCGAACAAACATTTATATCGCATCATACTAAGGTGCCGAACTTGTTTTTTACGGGTCAGAATATAAATTCTCATGGAATACTTGGCGTTGCTGTAAGCGCACTTATTACTTCGTCCGAATTTGTCGATATGAAAAAGGTAGTCAAAGATTTTTTTTAAAACAGAACCAATTGAAATACGATTTTATAATAGTTGGAGGTGGTATTGGCGGACTAATCTGTGGTTGTTTGCTTTCGAAGGAGGGGTACAAAGTATGCGTTCTCGAAAAGCACTATACGATAGGTGGCGGTCTGCACGTGTTTAAAAGGGGCAATATGACCTTTGAAACCGGTATTCATTACGTAAGCGGTTTTTCGCATAACCAGGTGCTTTCAAAGCTCTTCAACTACCTTAACGTATTGGAAGATTTGAATCTGAAAGATCTTGATGCAGACGCCTTTGATATCATGCACATTGGCGAAGACAACCAGAAGTATAAACTGGGATCAGGCGAAGTAAATTTCATTGATGGACTGTGTGAACACTTTCCTGATGAACGTGAGAATCTGGAAAGGTACTTCGAAAGTATCAACCAATTGAGCAAAAAATTCTACCTCTTCAACCTTGAGCCGCGCAAAGCCGACCTGTATTCGATGGAAGATGAGTTAGTTCAGCCTGTGGGGGAATACATCGATCAGTTTTTCACCAACGGAAAGCTCAAACGTATTATTGCGTGGAATAATTCGCTGTATGCCGGGATATATGATAAGACCCCTGCTTTTGTCCACATACTCATCACCAGATTCTATCTCGAAGGAGCCACACGTTTTATAGATGGTCCCCAGCAACTTGCTGATAGCATGGCGAATATTATAAAAGCCGCTGGCGGAGAAGTACTTACGTCGAGCGAAGTTGTGCATATCGACGTTACAGACAAAGTCGTGAAAGGAATAAAAATCGCTGATGGCCGGAATTTTGAAGCCGAAAATTACATTTCTGCAATCCATCCTTCTACAACGCTCGAAATGATTGATGCTGATCAGGTACAAAAATCGTATCGACACCGTATTGCCTCACTGAAAAATACTACTTCGGTATTTACCGTCTTCATTACTTTCAAAGAAAAAAGCTTTCCATATATCAATTCTAATTATTACTATGCCCCAACCTACGATTCCATCTGGAAAGCAACCGAATACAAAACCGATACATGGCCAATGGGACTTATGCTTCTTACACCGCCAACTTCGGGCGAAAATAAGTTTGCCGGAAAAATGATTGTGAACTGCATCATGAATTTCGCGGATGTTATTCAATGGACAGCTACCAAACCAGGCAAGCGTGGCGAGGGCTATTTAGCTTTCAAAAAACAACGTACCGATAAGGTATTGAATATTTTGAAAGGTATTTTCCCAAATATCGAAGATGCCATTGCAGGAATTTCATCATCAACTCCGCTTACCATACGCGACTACACAGGTTCGAAGGATGGTTCGCTGTATGGCATTGAAAAAGACTGTAACCATATGATCAATTCACAGATTGTTCCCCGGACAAAAATAAATAACCTGTTTTTAACAGGTCAGAATATTAACTTGCACGGAATTATTGGGGTGGCCCTGAGTGCAATCCTTACGGCAGGCGAGTTTGTTGGGGTAAATACCATCATAAACAAGATCAACGACGAATATCAACAGAAATAATAAGTACAAGAATAAAATGAAATTCAGAATAATATATCCAAAGTGGGAAAAGCTCGAAGGCCAGACAACGTTTAACCTTCCTCCTCACGGACCTGTTGTATTTGCAGCTGCATTGCCCGGATACGTGGATGTTAAATTAACCGACGAAAACGTTGAAACAATTGATTTTAACGAAGAAGCCGATTTTATTGGTATCTCTATGATGCTGAGCACACAGGTAAAACGTGGCTGGGAAATTGCCGACCTGTTCCGCAAACAAGGGAAAAAAGTAATATTTGGTGGAATTTCAACGATGCTACACGCTGAGGAAACAATGCTTCATGCAGATTCCGTTTTTCTGGGTGAAGCTGAAGGCCGTATGGAAGAGGTATTTACTGATTTCAAAAGCAACAGTTTAAAAAAGCTTTATAATTTCATGTATCAGTTCCCCGATATTGCATCTATTGGCCCTGCACGTCGTGATCTGCTGAACAGGAAACTATACAACCATAAAGGTGTTCAAATGGTCGATTTGTTTCATGCCTCACGCGGTTGCAAATTTAGTTGTTATCCTTGTGCCGTAACCTATCTGGGAGGGCGTGGTTTCCGTCCGAGGCCTGTTGCAAAAGCCATCGAAGAACTCGAAACCATCGAAAACAATCGTTTGTTTATAGTTGACAACTCGCTGGCGCAAAGCACGAAATGGGAAATGGAATTGTTCGAAGCGATGATTCCCCTTAAAAAGAAATGGATAAGCCATACCATCGAAGACGATCCTAAAGTGTTGAATCTGGCAGCGAAAGCAGGTGCATGGTATGTTTATCAGGCAATTTTCGATACATCGGATTATATTAAAGAACGCATAAAACGTTACCACGATTATGGTATCAGCGTGGAAGGCACCATTCTTTTGGGGCTTGACAATCAAACCGAAGATGATATCAAGCGTTTGATCGATTTTTTGCTCGAAATTGACCTCGACCTGGCCGAGTTCACCGTTCTTACACCATTCCCGAAAACAAAAGTTTATGACGACTTAATACGGCAAGGGCGTATTTTCGACCACGACTATAACCACTACAATGCGGGCAAAGTTGTTTATCAGCCCAAGCATATGTCGCCGGAGCGTTTACAGGAACTTTATAATTATGCCTGGGAATCGTTCTACCACGATGAGCCACAATCGCAGAAAATGTTTAAGCTTTTTGCGAAAGTAATGCTTCGCGAAATGAATGACAATACATTCCGCCCTCGTCAACGCGAATTGATAAATTTAAGTTTCGGAAAAGAAATATCAAGATCAATCTAATTTTTTATCAAAAATGAAAGCGTCATTGGATAATATTGATACAATTTTCGAGTTTACAGGCTCATGGGGTCTTGCTTCAAAATGTGGACTTAAACGTTTCGCATTCAATGGCAAAGATGTCGTTTTAGTTTCAGAGTTATACCTCGATAATCCCGGAACATCCATCACACAAGTGACAACATCACTTGCAAATCAGGTATGCGAAAAGTTTAATATCGATCCTAACAACCTCATCTATATCGAACACAGCCCGGAAATGAATTCAAAACTATCGTTTTACAACGAAGAATTCTACAAGGTCAGTTTTGAAATCATTGACTCAAAATTTACTAACCCGTCGTGGCAAATGCTTTCGATGGACGAAAAAAAGATCTATTTTAAAATTAAATAATTAATGAAATTTCTTTTATCTGTTATTCTCTGTATTTCAATCATTAGTGGAAGTAAGGCACAACAAGCATTCAAAATATGGGAAGGCATCCAAATTCCTTACAACAGTTTAGTTACACCAGATTTAACTACATTTGAGGCAAACAGCACTCAAAATACACATGCCGCAGTTATAATTTGTCCGGGTGGAAGTTATCATCATTTAGGGATGAAAAATGAAGGATTCGAGATTGCCAAATGGTTTCAAAGCAAGGGAATTAATGCTTTTGTTTTGCGATACCGTGTCGGTTTCTGGGGATTTCATCATCCGGCAATGATCCAAGATCTTCAGCGTTCCATTCAATTTGTAAAGGAAAATGCTCAAAATTGGAATATAGATACAACCAAAGTTGGATTAATCGGATTTTCGGCAGGCGGGCATCTGGTAGGAACCGCCGGGACATTGTTCAGGGAAAACTATCTTACACCACTTGGAATACACCCTAAAGTGAGCCTTCGTCCAAATTTTGTGGTGGCAGTTTATCCTGTTATATCGATGCAGGACAGCCTTGCGCACAAGCGTTCACGCGAAAATTTATTAGGCAAGAATTTCACCAAAGAGCAAATGGACAAAATGTCGCTTGAAAAACAGGTGAGTCACAACGACCCACCAATGATGATCGTTGCTGCCAAAGATGATCCCGTTGTAGATTGGCGTAATAGCTTTTATTTTTACAAAAGCCTGCAAACTGCGGGTGTTGAAAGTAAACTTCTTTTAAACGAAAAAGGGGGTCATGGTTTTGGTATAGACCCTGAAAAAGGTGGACAGGCTGCTCTATGGAACATCGAATGCTTTAAATGGTTACACGAAATAGGTGTACTTTCCGATAATATAAGTAGTTTAAAATGATACCCAAAATCGAATTACAATCGCCTGAGACAATTGAAAGGTTTCAGGAAACGGAACTGCAGAAGTTGATAGCGTATCTGGCTGATTTTTCGCCATATTACAAAAGCTTGTTCCTGAGAGAGAAAATTAACCCGGCAAAAATAAAAGTGATGTCCGATTTGTTGCAAATTCCTGTAACGGACAAGTCGCATCTTCAACTTTTTAACGACGACTTTATCTGCGTTCCACGCCATAAAATTATTGATTACATTACCACAAGCGGAACACTGGGCGATCCGGTTACATTCGCCATGAGCGATAAAGATCTCGACCGCCTGGCTTACAACGAATATATATCGATGATCTGTGCAGGTTGCCAACCGGGAGATACATTCCAACTGATGACCACCATTGATAAACGTTTTATGGCGGGGTTGGCGTACTTTTTAGGCGTTCGGAAACTTGGTGCCGGAATCATCCGTGTTGGAAATGGAATACCTGAACTCCAATGGGATTCAATTAAACGATTCTCACCCAACATCATTATTGTTGTCCCCTCTTTCATTCTACGTGTTATTAAATTTGCCGAAGAGAATGGGATCGACTACCGTAACTCGGGAATTAAAAAAGCCATTTGTATTGGAGAAAATATTCGTAATCAAGACTTTTCGTTCAACCTTTTGGGGCAAAAAATAAAGGAAAAGTGGGACATCGAACTCATTTCGACTTATGCCTCTACCGAAATGGCAACCACATTTACCGAATGTACGCATGGCTGTGGTGGGCACCATCATCCCGAACTCATTATTACGGAGTTGCTCGATGACAATGACAGGCAAGTTGCGGATGGCGAATCGGGAGAACTAACCATCACCACTTTAGGCGTTGAAGCCATGCCATTGCTGCGTTTCAGAACCGGCGATGTATGTACATTTCACAGCGAGCCTTGTGATTGTGGCCGACAAACCAAACGCATCAGTCCGATCATTGGCCGCAAAAACCAAATGATAAAATTCAAGGGTACGACCATTTTTCCTTCTTCCATATTCGATATTCTTGATCATATGGATAATATCGAGAATTACGTGGTGGAAGTCAATACAAACGATTACGGAATGGATAACGTTGTTGTTTATGTTGGATGTACCAAAGGTTCCGAAACGATCGAAAAAGAATTAAAAGACAAATTCAGGGCTAAATTGCGTGTAACCCCTGAAATAAAGCTAACCTTTGTCGAAATTATTCAAAAGATTCAGGCACCAGGAATAAACCGAAAGCCTATTAAATTTATCGATAAACGAAAGTAAATGAATCGCATGGTGAATGAATTTGAAGATATACGCCCCTATTCGAATAGCGAAATAAGTGACGCAATGCAGCGCATTGTCCGCAATCCAATGTTCGATTATGTTGTAAAGTTCCTTTACCCCGATGTACCAATTGAAGATATAAAATCAAAGTTCCGTTCGATCAACAGCGCACACAGCTTTCAGATGGAAGTTATGGATTATGCCATCCGGAATATTCTGGAAAAGAGCTCATCCGGGCTTTCGTATGATGGAATTCAGAACTTGTCGCATTCAAAAAACTACCTGTTCCTTTCGAACCATCGCGACATCCTGCTCGATTCCGCAATACTTCAGGTCATCCTGGTTGCCAATAAGCACGACTCGACAGAGATAACGTTTGGCGATAATTTGATGAATTCAGAATTTATTGTTGACATTGGTAAGTCGAACAAAATGTTCACTCTCATCAGGGGAGGTGCAACGAGAGAAATATTCAAGAACTCGGGGCATACTTCAAAATATATCCGTTACGCCATTAACGAAAAACGGCAATCGGTTTGGATTGCACAAAGTAATGGTCGTACAAAGGATGGAAATGATCAGACACAACAAGCTGTTCTTAAAATGCTTGGAATGAGCGGAGGGCATGACTTTGTGCAGAATTTTGCAAGTTTGAATATTGTACCAACTGTTATTTCGTATGAATACGATCCTTGCGACTTCATGAAAATCCGTGAGATATACCTCAGCAGACGACAAACATACCTGAAAACAGAAAACGAAGATTTAAACAGTGTAATAACCGGGATCCAACAGTTTAAAGGAAAGATTCATTTGGAGATTGCGCCACCCATTTCGGAGGAGGAACTTCTCAAAATTGAGGAAGTACCTAAAAACGAACGAATTCAAAATCTGGCTGCATTTATTGATAAATGTATATACGAGTATTATAAGTTTTGGAATACCAATTATATTGCATACGATATGCTTTATGGAAATCGTTTCAAAAGCCATTACACTGCTACTGAAAAAGCGGCATTCACTGAATATATGAACAAAACATTATCAAAGATTGAAGGCGATTATGCTGAATTGGAAGCTATATTTTTGGCAATTTATGCCAATCCCGTTGTCAATCATCTTAAAACTAAAGGTTCCGGCAGGAATTAGAAGACACTATTTTGCATTTCAAGTTTTTTAACCGTTTCATCATATTTTACGGCCAATCGTTTGTCGAATTTCGCCAATTCCGTCCATTCTGGGGAACCATAAACGCCAGCCTTTGAATAGTCGAAAGGGATGAAACCAATTTGCTTCATCAGCGCCAGCTTTTTGATGGTGAAATCAAAGTTCTGCGGATTGACAAATCCAGGATCGGCAATCACCGAATTTTTGTCTTTGCCGCTGGTCTGCCATTCTTTGAAAGATTGCTTATCGAATTTTATATCTTTCGTCCGCGTATCCCAATAACAGTTGCGATCTGAATTAATATTGATCTTTTGCCAGTTACTGCTCAGTAAACTACCGGAATTGAACCAAATAATGTTGTTTGTGAATGTGAACGAAAGATGTGGTTCAACGCGTGTTGCCTGTAATTCGGCATTGATATTTGCTGCAAAGATGTTGTTGTGGATTATATTTTCCTTACCATAGTGCTGATGAAAACCCGAATTTTTGCACGCATAAACAAGGTTGTTCTCCAACATCACTCCTGTAGATCCCTCGTCTGTATATAAACCCCAGCCGCCATAATCGAATGAATAGATGTGATGAATCACATTATTGCTAACTGTAGTTCCCTGCGCCTCACCCAGTAAATATACGCCACCCATATCGCTTAGCTCGCCCCACCCAAGGTGGTGAATATGATTGAATTCAATACTATTTCTCTTGGAAGGACTGTAAGAGTAACCCCACACCCAACCAACGGATACACCCGAATAGCGGAAGTTCGCAATTTCGTTGTGCGTCACCTTATTGTCACTTGCCTGAAAAATAGTGACACCCACTGCGCATGGGAAAACGAATCCTCCCGCGCGGATGATGTTGTTATCAAAAATGATTCTTTGCGTCAGGTCTTTTTCGTTTGCCGGAATAGCGATTTCTCCTATTTTTATTCCCCCGGCACCTAAGTCGTGCAGGTAACAATGCGAAACCAAACAGTCGGTACAAGCTTTGCGGAACCAGATACCGTTCGTTCCGATTTGTGAAATTTCGCAATTGACAAACTCAATTTTTCGGGCATAATCAGCCATGATCACCGCCTCAACCGGAGATGCAGCCTGTGCAGCCTCATTTCCTGCAACTGGCATCCGATAGCCGGCAATTTCAAAACGAAGGTTTTCAAATCGAATGTTCTGCACCTTTTTTCCATTGCCTTTATTCCCTTCGAAAACAATAAACCGGTCTGCTAATGGGGCATAAACCTTTGTACTTG
>Ga0209512_1001316_pt1 | contig 31197 bp, 35 predicted proteins | sample frozenSSSSmetaG_FD_184142 | JGI IMG/M metagenome (GOLD analysis project Ga0209512, IMG submission 184142) | Glacier valley bacterial and archeal communities from Borup Fiord, Nunavut, Canada, to study Microbial Dark Matter (Phase II) -... | ecosystem: Environmental > Aquatic > Freshwater > Ice >...
CACCACACATCACGCCGGCGAAGCGCTCTTGGCTGGTTCAGCCCTGAGCCTCGCGCCGCCAGACAGTGACGAGCGACGTGGTCCACTGGAACTTGCGGGCGGTTTCGCGGATGAGAAACGGCTCCTCCACCTGACGCTCCAGCGTGAAAGCGGGGGCCAGCGATTGTTGGAGCCATTCGAAGGTGGCTGCGACCGGCCAGTTTTCCGACGGGGTAAATTCCTCCAGCCAGGTGCATGGCGTGGCCAAAACGAGCTCGCCGCCGGGCATGACGAGCGACGGCAGACGATCCAGCAACCGCTTCGGCTCGGGCAGCCGGCAGATCAGGTTAGCGGCGTGGACGCGTCCGAACGATCCGAGGTCGGCCGGCAGGTTCATCGCATCGCCCTGGAGAAAACGGATTCTCGAACCATCGACTCCGGCGGGTAACCTCGCCTCCAGACGTGTGCTGATAGAAGCCTCCTCACGGCGTTCATACGCCAGCGTTCCGCCATTCCGCAGTGTTTCCGCGGCGCGGATGAAGGCGTGGGAAAAGTCAATGCCGGTCACCTCGTCGCAGGTCGCCGCCATTTCAAACGCCGAGCGGCCGACCGCGCAGCCGAGATCGAGACCTCTGGCGACTTTGGAAGAGGAAAAATGCGCCGGGGTGCGTTTCGCGAAATCCAGCGCCTCGCGCATGCCCGGGGGCCAGGTCCGGTCGGGCGGCAGAATTTCCTCCGCGGTGCCGAAATGGAAAAGCAAGTATTCGGATAGAATCTTGTCGGACTCGTAGATGGCGCTCATCGTTTGCGGTCGTTGATCATCTGCTCCGCTTCGTCCGAGCGGGAGTATCCCGCCTGCGCTTCCCGCAGCGTGACCCGACCGTCTTTGTTGGTGTCGTAGAAAGCGATGATTGCCTTACCTGTATAATTGACTTTCCTCGAAGTGTTCTTCATCTGGTAGATTCCGTGGTTCAATTCGGCTTCTGTCAGTTCACCGTCCCCGTTGTCGTCCCAGCGGTCGAACTTCTCAAGCAAGCCGATCATCTGCCGCTCGGTGCGGGTTTTCGGGACGACGGGACCGGGACCGCTGGAGCAGCCGACCGAGGCGATGGCAAGTGATAGACCGAGAATTTTCATTGATGATTGAAGTTGGCGCAAGTGCGGCAATCGGGCAAGCTCCGATCGCCGCATGCAAATCCGAATCATCGTCGCCGGAAAGCCCGCGCTCGCTTATGCCAAGGCGGGCGTGGAAGAATATCTGAAACGCCTTTCGCGCTTCGGCGGACATGAGATGATCGTCATCAAGGCGGGCGGACGCGACGAGGTTTCGGAGCGGCTGCTGGAAAAATCCCAGGGCTGCTTCCGGGTTGCGCTGGACGAGCGCGGCGAATGCCTGACTACCCGAAAATTCGCCGACCGGCTGGACTCCCTCGCCATGCGCGGCGAGGTGAAAGCCGTGGCTTTCCTGATCGGCGCGGCCGACGGCCACAACCCGGCGCTGCGCGATGCCTGCGATCTCGTTCTCACGCTCTCGCCCCTCACCCTACAGCATGAGCTGGCGTTGCTGGTTCTGCTGGAGCAGCTCTATCGGGTGGCCTCGCTGAAAAGCGGCTCACCCTATCACCGGGACTGAGTCCCACACCGCTCAACGGCGGTATTGGTTCTGCGGCATCATGCCGAACTGGCCTTGGCCTTGACCTGCAAGCGGAGAATTCCAAGGGATCTGGCTGGTCTCGCTCACCGGGCCGACCGGCTTCTTTTCGGTTTCACCGGCACATCCGACCAACCCGATTCCGGCAACCACTGCGGAGAGCATGAGAAACAGTTTTCGCTTCATGGGCTGAACATAAAACAAGCTCCGCAGCTTGCAAGCGCGCGGAGCTTGTGGGGAAAAATTTCCGTGGGATCAATTTCCGGTGGGAGTGGAGAGAATCACACGGTCACCCGGCTGAAGGCGGACGCCAGCGGCGAGGCTTTCGAGATCGATCTCGGCGATGGTCTGGGTCGGCTCGATCGAGGAAGGACGGACGCGGCCGATCTTGCGACCGTCACGCTGGACCAACAGGCTCGTCTGTGGCGTGAAACCGGAGTTCGAACCGGCACCGATCACGAGGAATCCCCACTCCTGGTTCACCGCAGTCACCACGGCTTCCATCGAGTTGCGGCTGATGCGGGCGCTGCGCTCTATGCCACGGGTGGTAAGACGATCCGATTCGGCACGCTTGGTGGCAAGGCTCTTTTCGGCACCGCCAACAAGGGTCTGTAGCTCGTCCAGTTTCTTTTGCTTGTCAGTTTTGCTTTGCTCGATTTCAGCGATCTTTTCAGCAAGGTTTTCGAGAGTCACACCACCACCGAGATTTTGGAGGGTCTTGTTGACTTCCTCGAGCGCCTTTTCGAGTTGGGTGAATTCGTCTTTCTGACTTGCGAGTTCATCATCGAGTTTGGAAATGTCGCTCTTGAGGGTGGAATTGGCAGCCTTGATCGTGGAAATGCTCTGGGTCACCAGCTCCAGCTTGTCTTGGGAAGCGACAAGAAAAGCCTTTTCATCCTTGATGTTTTTTTCAGCGGCTTCGGCCTTAGCGATGGTCTCCTTGTTGGTGGAGATCGTCGAAAGGCGGTCCTTTTGAAGATCCTGAAATTTGCCGGAAACGGAGAAGGAGAAGAAGGCAGCACCACCGGCGACAATGATGGCGAGGAAATAGGGAATGGCTTTCATGGGGTATCCTGGAAGAAAGGGTTTTTACAAGTAATCCGGGGATCAGTTGGCGGCGGCTGGTTTGGTGGCCTTCGCGCCGGGGACAACCTTGTCGCCGACCATCAGCGTGACATCCGGGGCGATCGAGTCAGGTACGACGCTGGCGGAGGCGGTGCTGCTTTCCACGGCCGTGACCATGAGCTTGGCGATCGTCTGGCCGTCGCGGATGACATCGAGAGTGGAGTTGGTCACCACACCAGCGGCGTTACCAGAAGCCAAGGTAACGAAGCCCCAGTTCGGATAGATCGAGCGAATGCGGGTCTTGAGCGACGGCAGGGATTCGCCACGGCTGTAATAACCAAACCTTTCGGTGGCCGCCTTGATCTCGGATTCCGTCTGTGTGTTCTGGGAAGTCAGGTTGGCGAGCTTGGCTTCGGTCGAAGTGACTGACTGGCTAAGTCCTTCAATCTCCGAGTTGAGTGTGTTAAGCTTCGAAGCAAGCTCGTTGATATTGCCGGTCTTCTGGGTCTTCTCACGGATGTCGTCGAGCTTGCCCTTGTTGGAGGCGACCAGGGCGGTCTTCGTTTCCGAGTCAGCCTTGAGCTTGGTGTTGTTCGCCTGCTCGCTCGCTTCGGTTTCCTGGAGCTTCACGACTTCGGCATCAACAGCGGCACGCTCGATGGGAAGTGCGGTGAGAATCCCCTCGTCCGTCTTGAGCCGTGCCTGGCTTTTCTGGAGGATGCTTTTCTGGTTTGCCGTCTCGGAAATCTCCGATTCGTAAGCCGTTTTGTTTTTGGTGGCAATGAAGGCCGCTAGGGCGAGAACAATTGCAGTGAGGATTCCGAAGACGTTTGCCATGGGTTTAAAAAATGTGAGCTTTGAATTCCGTGTGGGCAGACACTAGGAAGTCCCGATTGACCTCCGCAATCCCAAATTTCACAGAGTTTCCATCTTATCACGGCCTTGCCTTTACAAAGCACCCACACAAGACCATCGCTCTCCCGCCCTATGAAGTCGATCTTCCGAGTTTTTTCCTACCTCCGCCATTACCCGGGCCTCGCCACGGCTCAACTTTTCTGCGCCGTGGGGATGACGCTGGCGGTATTTGTATTCCCGAACGCGACCGGCCACGTGATCGATGAAATTATTCCGAATCCGGCCCGTCATCATGAGTTTTCCTTTTGGATTTGCTTGGCATTACTCGGATTCCTTACCAAAGACGGCCTGAATTCGCTGCGGATTTTCATTAATAACATCTTCGAACAGAAGGTGATCTTCGACATCCGCTCGGACCTATATGAGAAAATCCAGCGCCTGCCGCTGCAGTGGTTCGACACACGTCGCACCGGCGACATTATGACCCGCGTCGTCGAGGACGTGACCAACATGGAGCGCGTGCTCATCGACGGCGTGGAACAAGGGCTGATCGCGGCGCTGCAGGTGCTCGGCATCGGCATTTTTCTTTTTTTCCTGAATCCGGTGGTCGCGGCGTGGGCCACGCTGCCGGTGCCGTTCCTCGCATTGGGGGCCTGGATCTACTCGACAAAAGGCCGCGACCGCTATCGCAACCAGCGCGATGCGGCGTCCGATCTGAACGCGCTGCTCCACGACAACATCTCCGGCGTCCGCCAGATCAAGGCCTACGCGGCGGAAAGTGCCGAGCACGCGCGCTTCAACAGCTTTTCGGACGCCCTTCGGACCGCCTCGCTGCGGATGATGAAATGGTGGGCGCTCTACTCGCCCGGCATGTCGTTCCTGCGGATGACCGGCTATGTGCTGGTGCTCGCTTTCGGCGGCTCCGCAGTGATGGCGCACACGCTGACGATGGGGGATTTCACGAAGTTCCTTCTGTTTCTATCACTTTTCTACGAACCCATCGACCGCCTGAACTCGCTCAACCAGATGATCCTATCAGGCCGCGCGGCGGCGGACCGGGTGTTCGACATCCTCGACTCCGAGGAAGAGGCGAACTCCACGCAGGGCGGAAAGCTGCCGGAGAAAATCGACGGGCACGTGCGTTTCGAGAACGTCTCGTTCGCCTATCAGGACCAGCCGACGCTGCACGGGGTGACCCTCGACGCGCTGCCCGGCCAGACGATCGCGCTGGTCGGCTCGACGGGCGCGGGCAAGACCACGGTGCTCTCGCTGTTAGCCAGATTTTATGAAGCAACATCGGGCGTCATCACCATCGACGGCACCGACATCGGCGGGCTGGCGAAACCCTCGCTGCGCGACCGCCTCGCCTACGTCACCCAGGAGCCATTTCTTTTCAACGGCACCGTGCGGGAAAACCTGCTGCTGTCGAAGCGCGGGGCCACCGACGCCGAACTCTGGCAGGCGCTCGATGCCGCGCACGCCGATCACTTCGTGCACGGCCTGCCGCAGCAGCTCGACACCAACGTCGGCGAGCGCGGCGTGAAACTATCAGGCGGCGAGAAGCAGCGGCTCTCCATCGCCCGCGCGCTCTTGAAAAACGCGCCGATCCTTCTGTTGGACGAGGCGACCGCATCGGTGGATTCGGAAACCGAGCGCCAGATCCAGGACGCGCTGGACCGGCTGATGGAAAACCGCACTGCCTTCGTGATCGCCCACCGGCTTTCCACGATCCAGAATGCGGACCGCATCTACGTGCTCGAAAAAGGCCGTGTCATCGAACAGGGCACCCACACCACGCTGCTGGCGGAGGGCGGGAAATACGCCGAGCTCTGTCAGAAATCATTCCTCGCCCAGGAGCCCTCACACGCTGCCGAGGAACTGGCTGCCAATCATTGACTGATAGGTCGGGTCCGTTTCCCGCAGCGTCGCGTGGTTTCCATCCGCCACGATGCGTCCCTGTTGGAAAACCAGCACGCGGTCCGCGATGGTGATCGTGCTGAAGCGGTGGGCGATGATGAAAGTGGTGCGGCCCTTGACGAGCGCGGCGAGCGCCTGTTGGACCATCGCCTCGCTCTCGGAATCGAGCGCGCTGGTGGCCTCGTCGAGGATCAGGATCGGCGCGTCCTTGAGGAAAGCCCGGGCGATGGCGATCCGCTGGCGCTGGCCGCCGGAGAGAAGATCGCCGCGCTCGCCGACTTCCGTTTCATAGCCCTGCGGCAGCGTGCGGATGAACTCGTCCGCATGCGCGCGGCGGGCGGCCCCGATGACTTCCTCGTCCGTCGCATTCTCACGTCCGATGCGGATGTTCGAAGCGATGGTGCCGAGGAAAAGCGACGGCATCTGCGGCACCACGGCGATCGCGCCCCGCAGGTCCTTTTTCCGGAACTCGCGGATGTCAGTCCCGTCGAACTGGATCCCGCCGGACTGAGGATCGTAAAATCTCGGGATCAGATGCGCGAAGGTCGATTTCCCCGCGCCGCTCGGGCCGACGAGGGCAACCACCTGGCCGACGGGGATGTTCAAATTGAGTTCCTTCAAAACCGGCTCCTCACCATAGGCGAAGGACAGATTGTGAAAGCAGATCGCTTCCCGCGGTGCGGAAAACGGCCGGGGCGAGACCGGATCGGATATCGTGTCCGGCTCGTTGGAAATGTGTTCGATCCGCTCGATGGACGCGCCCGCCTGGCGCAGCAGTGAGTTGACCATGCCGAGTTTTTTGATCGCATCCACGGCTACGAAAAGCGCAGCACCCATCGCCATGAAATCGCTCTGTTTCATGCCCCTGCTGACGCCGAGGTAGAGCGCGATTGCGAATCCAACGGCCGACACCGTCTCGATCACCGGGGAAATCGCCTGGCGGTATTTCACCACCTTCATGCCCAGCTTGAACATTTCGTGGATCCGCTTTCTGAAAAGGGAGATCTGGCGCTCCTCCAGATTATAGGCGCGGATTTCCAATGGTGCCTGAAGGCTTTCCGAAAGCGCGGCGGTGAGCGTTCCCCCTTGGTTCTGCAGGGCCCGCGCCCGCTTCGCCAGCTTGTTTCCGGCAGACCGGATCACCAGCACGCAGGCCGGCACGGTGACGATCACGATCAACGCGATGAAAAAGCTGTCGCTCGTGTAGGCGTTGTAAATCAGATACCCCAGCGCCCCGAGCAAGGTCACGGGCTGCTTGATGAGATCGCTGGAAACGTTCGCCACCATCTGGCGCAGCAGCGCGGTATCGCTCATCAGCCGGGCCAGCAGGTCGCCCGAAGTGTTTTTCTTGAAGAACGAGAGCGGCAGCCCCTGCAGCTTGATGAACAAATCGACGCGGATGTCCTCCAGCACCCGCTGGCCGGCGAACTGGATGAAATACGAGTTGATGAAATCCGCCACCGAGCGGACCGCGAAAACCAGCGGCAGCCACAAGCAGGTGATCAAAACCAGACGCTGCTGCGGGATGTCGCCCAGTTGCTCACGCATCCAGACATAATACCACTCGTGACTGCCGCCGCTCTCCTTGAAGATCACTGGGAAAACCACTTTCAGCATCATCGGCATGCCCGCGCCGCTCGCCAGCGCGTAGATCACTCCGGCGAAAACACCGAGCGCGAACTGCCAACGGACAGGACGCAAGTATTTGTAATAGTGAAGATGGCGCATTTCCGGAGGCCGGAGATTCAACACACCACCCCCCTGCGGCAAGCGCGATTCTCAGCCCGCATCCCTCCTCCAGATTCCCTCGCCCTAAAAAATTTCGGGCGGAAAAATAAAAAAACCGGCTTTCACCACGACGGCCAACTCCGATCCAATACCTCACAAAGGCAATCGCCTTACTACGCATTCTTTAAATATCGCGCATTATGTCATGTTAGGCAGAATAAGGTTGCTTCAGCACCGCAAATGAGGCATCTGGCCCGCCAACGGCTTCACGGGTTCCCGCCGGAACCCTAGGGCGTCGAAAAAATCCGGAACGCCAATCTTCACCTATGAAATGCAAGGACTTACAAGCCTAATCACCCGACACAGCGACACCCGGGAGGTGATCGATGCCGGGCGGCGGAAGTTCCTTTCCACTGAGTGCGTGGCACTTGCAGGACTGAAGTCGCTCTGCTGGCTCTTCCTCACCGGATTGTTCTCCCTGCTTTTCCCCACCCACGTCTTCGGAGCTACCTCGCCCGACGTCATTCTGGCTTGGAACGCAAATGCCGAGACAAACGTCGGCAACTACCAACTCCGCTACGGCACCGCCTCTGGAGTTTACACGAAAACGATCAACACCGGCTTCCGCACCCGCGCCGCGGTCACCGGCCTCCAAGCAGGTAAAACCTACTACTTCGCCGTCTGTGCCTACAGTGTCGGCGGCCTGCAGAGCGATCTCTCGCGCGAGGTCGTTTACATCGCCCCTCCTCCGGCGAACGACCCTCCGGATAGCAGGATCACTTCACCCTCCACCGGCGGCACCCTTTACGCGGGCCAAGCCGTGAATTTCACCGGCGGTGGCAGCGATCCGGACGGAAATTCCCTGACTTACCGCTGGAATTTCGGCTACGGCTCGGGCATCCCCGATTCCACTGCGAAAAATCCCGGTAGCATCCGCTTCAATGTTCCGGGAACCTACCAGATCACCTTCACCGCCACCGATTCACTCGGCCAGGCAGATCCGCAGCCGGCCAGCCTCACCATCAGGGTGCTCGACCCCGCTACCACGGTCATTCCCCGCGACGGCTGGACCTTGGAATACGTCAACAGCGAGGAAATCAACGGCTACGCCGCCACCCGCTCCTTCGACGGCGATCCATCCACCTTCTGGCACACGAAATTCTCCTCGGCCAATCTGCCAAAGCCGCCTCACCAGATCCAGATCGACCTTGGCACCGTCCGCAACGTCAACGGTTTCGAATACCTGCCCCGCCAGGACAATGTCGTTGTTGGAAACATCGGCGGTTACCAGTTTTACACCAGCATGGATGGTAAGAAGTGGGGCAAACCCGCGGCCACCGGCTCGTTTACCGATTCTTCACTGGAAAAACGCGTGAACTTCTCCTACCGCCGCGCGAAATTCATCCGCCTCGTCAGCATCAGCCCCGCCGACGGCTACACCGATTGCAACGTGGCCGAGATCAACATCCTCCAGGGTCCGCCACCCAACACGCCGCCGGTTTCCTCCCCGCTCACCGTTTCCACCCAGAAAAACAAGGCGGTCGCCGTCAAACTGAAAGGCAGCGACGCGAACCTGAACCCGCTCACTTTCCAAATCGTAAAAGCCCCGTCCAGCGGCAAGCTCAGCGGCACCCCGCCGAACCTCATATACCGACCCAAGAAAAACTTCACCGGCAAGGCCACCTTCACCTACCGCGTCACCGACGGCACCGTCAATTCCAAGGTCGCCACCGTCACCATCCAAGTGAAAAAATCCGCCGCTTCTTCCTCCGCCGCGCCGCAGGACACGCTCGTCGCCCGCTCCGCCAGCAAAACGAGTGACCTCCTTCCCAGCGCCGCGAAATCCACCGCCCCGCCCGTCACCTCCACCACCGTCATCGGCGGCGAAAAATTCCTCGTCCTCACTGTCGCCAAGCCCGCCCTCCCAGATGGAGTCAGCCGCACGGTCCAAGTTTCTCCGAACCTCCTCGATTGGTTCAGCGGAAAGGAACACACCACCGTCCTCACCGACAACGAAATCTTCCTCAAGGTCCGCGACAACGTCCCGATCGCTCCGGGTAAAAAGCGCTACATCCGCCTGAAGACCCGCCCGCACTGAGTTTGCGGCCGCATCAATCTCGCCGCCGCAGGATTTCCGCCTTGTTCCGACGCCGGACGGTGGTTTCCTTCCCCCATCATGGCCGCGCCGCAAAACATCATCGCTCTGGTTTACGATTACGACCAGACCCTCAGCCCGCGCTACATGCAGGATGACGTGCTTTTCCCCGAGTTCGGCATCGATCCCGCCCAGTTCTGGAAAAAGTGCAACACCCTCGTCCACGACCAGAAATGGGACGGTGAGCTCGCCTACATGAAGTGCCTGCTCGACTACCTCGGCATGGACAACGTCACCAACAAACGCCTCGCCGAGCTCGGCGGCGGCCTGCGCTTTTTCCCCGGCCTGCCCGAGCTTTTCGAGGCCCTGCCCAAGGCCGCCCTCCGTCCCGAGCACGAGCTCGCCGGCATCAAGGTCGAGCACTACATCATCTCCTCCGGCCTGAAAGCCCTGCTCGACGGTTCACGCCTCCGCCCTTTTGTGAAAGCCATGTTCGGCTGCGAATTCGGCGAGGACGCCGAAGGCCGCATCAGCTTCCCCAAGCGCGTCATCTCCCACACTACCAAGACCCAATACCTTTTCCGGATCAACAAAGGCATGCTCGGCTACGACCAGGACGTGAACGACCACATGCCCGCCGACCAACGCCCGATCCCGTTTGAAAACATGGTCTATGTCGGCGACGGCCCCACCGACGTCCCTTGCTTCACCGTCATGATGCGCAACGGCGGCCAAGGCATCGCCGTTTACAATCCCGAGGACGCCACCGGCCGATCCTTCCGGAAATGCTTCCAGCTCTCCACCCACGCCGGCCGCGTCAAACACATCGCCCCCGCCGACTACCGCGAAGGCTCCCACCTCTGGCTCCTCCTCCAGGAAATGGTCACCGAAACCGCCGACCGCATCCTCCGCCGCCGCATCGAGGAAAGAGACAACGCCACCGTCGCCGCGCCGACATTCTAAAACTGTAGCGGCATCTCTATGAGTGTCGCTAACTGAAAAGCGACGCAGGACAAAGGCAGCCTCACGGGAAAAAGCCTATCCGGCTTCAAACCGCAGACAATTCCCTCGCATGAGGAATGTCATGCTCATCCAACGGCCGGATCTGTTCACGCTCCAGGGTCACCAGCGCCACGGTATGGCCGTCGTATCCTACAAACTCCACCTCAAACGCCGCCCCATCACCATGCACCAGCACGGCGGTCCCCACATCTCCGCGCACCAAGCCATGATCGGCCAGATCGCAGGTCAGTGCCACCACATCAAGTTCACGGATCGGTTTCATGGTTTTGAAAGTGGATAAGCCGTTACCAATCGAGGCGTCTTATCGCCAATTTCAATAAACCACACACACCGGATATTCAAGTGCGTTCCATCCGGTGCCGTCAGCGGACCTTCCACCACATGGCGCGTCCCGTAATCGGATTCGTGGCTTGTTGCCACGTGGTTCTCGTTGGCGTGTTCGAGCAAGGCCACCGACAATCGCTCCCAATCATCCATTCTAAAACCCAAGCGGAGAAAAAATGCCGCTTTACTGCCACCCGCCGGGTGACCCGGGTTCAGCAGGTAATGGGTGATCTTTCTTTCCGGCACCTCGGCCAGTTCGCGGTACGGCAGTTTCATGGAGAAAGTGGCAGGACCGGGAAATATCCTGAATCCGAACCACCTCTCCAGAAATGGAATCCGCCCGCCACTGTCAAGATTCCTGCCCGTGGCTCCTCCAGGAAATGGTCACCGAAACCTCATCGCCCACCACGACAGCGACGGCAAGCTCTGGTCGAACGAGCGCCTCCTCCAACAGCTCAACACCTATCACGCCGCCCGCCACCAGATCCGCCTCGATCCCGAAGCCCGCAACGCCCCCGCCACACCCACCTCTCCGAAGACGGCCTCACGATCCACCAAACCCTCATCGACCCCGACGACCTCAACGACTGGTCTCTCCATCTCACTCTCGACCCCGAAAAATCCAACGAGGCGAGGACTCCCGTCCTCCACCTCGAATCCATCGCGCCGATTTAGCTGCTCGAAAATCTTCTATGGCCCATAATGCCAGCTGCTCGAGGGTGAAATCGTGCTGGATTGACGGCAGCCCAAGTGGCATGGTCTCTTCCGAATGGAAAAACCTACTGAAAACGTTCTTCGGCTTACCGCAAGGAGCCAAAACACCCGGAAGAATTTCGGGACAGCTGTGTCGCGGAAGCGTGGGGAGTCGAACTTTATGCGCTCTTTCGAGCGAGCATACTTTGCGAGGCACCGTGTGAAGGGGATGGCTGCTGGAGAGTTTTCGTTGGCTGGCTTCGGGGTTGCCGACTTGGTTTGGATCGGCTGGCAACCCGATACCGCCGCCGAAGATTTTACGGCATTGAGTTTGGAAAAGCAGCTAAGGAAACGTCACTTCTACGCGTTTGAGGGCAAGCTTAAGGATTGGAGACGGGCTCTGCAACAAGCGTTCCGCTATCGTTACTTTGCTGACAAGGCAATTGTTGTGATGCCGAGTGCAAACGCAGAACCTGCGATTGCCAATCTTGAAGCATTCCAGCACCTGTGCGTGGGATTGTGGACTTATGATGCCAAAAACGGAAACATTCGCGAGCATTTCACCCCTACTCGCGTTCGTGCATTTAGTGAAGAGGCGAGGCAAAAGGCGATCAAGGCATTGACTTCAAAAATCAATCTCCGCCAATTCAGCAAATAGTTCGAGGCCGCCCCGTAACGATTCAAGGTGATCCCCATTGGATCGCCCATTGAGCCGCATGCCCGGCGACAGATTGATGCGCTCATAAAGTCCACCAGCTTCCGAAATCCATTCCCGGCAATTGTCCAGTGTGGGCTCGGAGCTTATCGGTGAGAAACTCGAAATGGCGTCCCACGTTTGCAGGACCTCTTCCATTTGCCCGTTCGGCATCGAGCCGTTTTGGAAATCATAGAATTGATCTGTACTAAGGTCGTTGAGAACTTCAGGAAACCGTCCGCGCAATAACTGCAATTCATCAAAACGGATTGAATTCAGCAACCCGGTGGACAAATAGCGCAAGACCGGTCTCCTGCCACCTGGGGAAGGAGGAGAGAATCGATCCAATGAAAACACCTTCTGAGTATTAAACCAGCCTGTTGCCCCTGCTGATCCTCCAGCTGCTGCGAGAAACGGGGTAAGGATATCTGAATACCCATTGATTACTTCAAATCCATTGATCCTAAGTGAATGGTTCATCAGCATCCAACCTGCGAGTGTCCTAGGGTCCACAAGTTCGGGGGCGATCCCCGAGGTCGGCTGATGCACTAGAAGATAGAAACCGTCGGGAGGCGCTTCAAGCACAGTGATATCCGATAGAAATTCCTCAAGTGAGTGACGGTCTTGCAAGGCTTCCGCATCCATCGCCAGCGTCACATAGACGGGTCGGTCGTCTCCGACGGATTCCCATGTGTCTTTGGCATTGCGGATGAAGTTTTTGGCTATGACAGCCTCGACTGAATTGAAGCGCTGCCTGATCACTATTCCCGGAGCAATCACGGCACTCAATGGCAGCGCCGCTTGAAAGCGAAGGCAGGATTCAAGATCAGATCTCACAATCGACTCGGATTCCAATTGTGAACGCCGACGTGCCTCAAAATAGGAATAATCACCAGAGACCAATTTCCCCATACGACAATCAGGATCATAAGCAAGGACACTCGCGTAACATTGCGGGTCAAATAAACGATCCGCGTAAGGAAACTCGCCAAGCATGCGGTCCAGCAGCGCATTTGTCCTTTCAAGCGGGAAGTCCTTCGGGCTTATAATGGCCCCATGAATGTGACCGGAAGACAGGCCCCGAATAATCCTGTCACTCTCACCACTTCCGGTGCCATATCCTTGTTGGGCGTAAAGTTTCATGAGTCAGATTTTCGTTTGAGAAATGAGTGAGGCGAGGTTTGCAGGACGAAGCGCCGGCTTTTTCTTGAGAAGTTGGTCGATCAGCTGACAGAATTTTTGGCTAAAGTCCGGGCGAAGATTGTGTAGAGGTTTGGCAGGTTGGTGCAGGGCTCGAGTCACGGTGCGGATAGGGTCGTCGCTATCGCGTGCGATCGGGTGTTGCCCAGCAGAATATTCAAAAACCGTCAGCGCAATGGTGTAGAGGTCCGTTCGGTAGTCGAGATTACCGCGGAAGTTGGGATTTCCCATTTCAGGAGCAAGATAGCGAGCCGTGCAGGGCACGCCTTGCACAGTAAGCCCGCTTTCAAGCAGTCCGAAAGCGATTCCCAAGTCGATCAGAACAAAGGGCCGGTCTGCATCGCTAAGCTTGATGACATTCGCGGGCTTGATATCGCGGTGGATGTAGCGCATCGACCAGATCTCCTTCACCGCCTCAAGCAGGCATCGCATCAAAAGCTTGGCTTCCGTCTCGTCGGGCAAAGATGATTTTGCGCGAATCAATTTCCACAAATCAGGGCCATCTAGAAACTCTTCGGCATAGATCGAATAGAAGTCCCCTTGGATTTCATGTTCTCCCAGAGGAATGGAAGAGAGCTTTACCATGAAAGGTGACTCACATCGTTCGAGAATGCTATACTCTCGACGAACTCTAGCAAAACACTCGTCACGGAATCTTTCCTGTTCGTCCGATCCGTCCGTGCGTGGAATACTGATTACCTTCAATACTTCTGGGACGCCGTGGACGTCACCTTTGAAAACGGTCTTGAACCCGCCGTGGCCAATCTCAACGAGCCCCCGAAACTGAGGGAATAGAGGAGCTAGCTCAAACGCAGTAAGTTTTGATGGATGCATGATTATTTGGCTTTCCGCGGACTTGGGCGCTTGCGCGCGACTTTGGTTGCGGGTTGGGCGGTCGCTTCCGACGCTGGAACGTCTGCTTGTTTGAAAAAAGTGGTGGAAGGAATCAACAAGGGTCCATAGGGACCACGGCCCGTAGCGGCGCGGAGGATCTCCCGCGCAGCTCCGAAGAGCATCGAAGGTCCATTGGTTTCCACGGCCCGCTGGACTCTGTCCTCGGGGAGGTTAGGAGACACCTCGATGAATCCGATCATATGGAGTTCATAGGAATAGGGCAGGTTTTTGCCTTCCAGCGCTTCCTGCTTGATGATGAGGTCGATGAGAAACCGGTGCGGCTTGTCTTCACCGGCAGGCACGCAGTTTTCCGTGACTTGAAGATTGGCCACGTCGAGGTCCTGTTCTTTTCCGGGATCATGATCGGCCAAGGCCTCGACGTGAATCGAGAGGACAAAGTAGTCCGTGAGTTGAAGGGGCGCGAGTTTCATGGATCACATGGCAGTGGGCTCGGATGTCTCACCGGGCGATTTCGCCCATTCGCCCGTGTAGGTGCGAGGGGCATTCCGGCGGTTGCCGATGAAGTGGACGATCTTGTCGCAATTCGTCATCCGGGGTTGGCGGACGGAGCGAAGGTCTTCTGGCGTGACTTTTTTCTCTTCAAGCAGCCGGAGCAGGGTGTTGACGAGTTGGCTCGGGTATTCCCTGCCGTTTTCCCAGCGCGAGAGGGATTTCTTGCCGCAACCCAGAAGGTCGGAGAGCTGGTCTTGCGAAAGGGAAAGACGTTCGCGCAAGGCTCGGATGTCCGAGTCAGCAAGCAGGCCCATGTAGCGCGCCTGGGTTTTGTCGATGAGAATGGAGGACTCGGGAGTCACCATTTCGTTGCCGAAATCATCGGTGTAAACGTCGATTTGAATGGTGTTCACCTTGACTGCCGCACGGTGCTCCGTAGCGGGGATGTAGATGGCGAAGGGAACTTGGTTGGCTTTCATGGTCGTTGTTGTGCTTTGGCGATTCGCCTTGCGAGGTCGCCCGTTAAATCGATGTGAAGGGAAAAAAGATCGATGGTGATCTTGTCCGCAAATAGGCCGATCTTGGCGTAAAGGGGCTTCGGACCACCCAGTGGATGAGAGAAGAGAAACCCATAGACCACTTGCTTTCCGGCGTTTTTCGGAGCGTTGGGCAGGGGAATCATCCCGGTGACGCGCTCGCCCCAGATGCCGGGTTGTTGGAGCGTTTTGGCGAGCCGGGAAAAGGCGTCGTATGGCATTCCAAACTGTTGCCAATCCTGCCGCGCCCGGAGGGACCAGCGGATTTGAGTCGGAGCGCCTTTGTTGAGAATACGGATGACCGACTCGCACCAGTCCTGAGGTAGAGGTTCGACAGGGTTCATGGCGGCGGCACCGGGGCATAGGGCGAAGTTACCAATTGATACCCTTTCGTCAAGTGGTGTTTTGATACGCGTTCGCGGGAAGTTTGTGAAATGAACCTTGAACGATTGTTACCTCGAATCTGAGGTGATGAGGCCTGTGAACCATCGCATACCGGACGATTTAACTGTTCGATGTTCATAAGATCACTCGACTACAGGCCATGATCCGGGCGTTTTGCCACCAAATAAAAACAGCTCCAACGATTCCATCGGAGCTGTTGATTTCAAAAGTTGGTTTTTCGTCATGGAAATCGATCATTTTCGTGACCCTACGAAAATGATCGGAGGAAGGGAACGGACCATTTTCGTGGCGTCACGAAAATGGTCCGGGAGGTGAGGTTTTAGGGCGTTACGATCGCTGGTGCCGCCGGGGTTTCCTCCGCCCCACTGCCGCCGGTGTGGTGGAGGCGGGAGGCGGTGCGCCATTCGGCGAGGATTTCGGGCTTGGCGCGGAAGAAGTTGCGGACGGAGGTGTTGAGGCTCTTGATGAGTGCGCGGCCTTCTTTAATGATGAGGCGGGTTTGGGCGGTGTCGCCGACGTCCTGGAGTTTGTCGTCGGTTTGTTGGTCGCTTTCGCCGGAGATTTCGGCAAGGTCGGCTGTGAGGGTGGCGGCGAAGTCGGCGGGAAGGAGATAGGCGACGAATTTGGCGACGGTGGCGGGGTCTTCCAGGTGTTCGAGGAAATCGCCGGCGGAGGCGAGGATGTCTTTGTGGGTGTCATCGCCGAGGCGGAAGCGGGTGGAGAAGCCGGGCTCTTTGACGGAGATGGTGCGGGCGGTGCCGGAGATGGCCTTGAGGTCCTCCCAGACTTTGTCGAAGAGGTGGTCCATGGCGAGGGTGGAGGGGCTGGCCGGGGTGCCGGGGCGGGAATCGTCGGGGCCGATTTCCTCGACGAGGACGGCGCAGCGGGCGAACTCGGTGAGGGCGATGCAGCCTGCGGGGAAGGCGGCTCCGTGGGTGATGCTGAAGCGGCTGATGCGGCCGAGGGTTTTGAAGACTTCGATGTCTTGTTGGTTCATGATGGGATGTTGTTGGGGATGACGGGTGATTTCCGCCCGAGTGGTTTTTTCCTATCAGGTTTCTGATATATGGCAATCCGTAATCGTGGGGTGGGCTGAAATTTCTGGGGAAGAGGTTTCCATGTGAAGTCGTAATTTTCCCGGATTTGTCGGAAAGTGTTGGAAATGAAACAGATAGGGAGCGGACGCCGATCTTGCGATTACCGGGACCCGGTCTCAAGGATGGGGGAGGCAGATATCGAAGGGGGCCGCAGCGGCGTTTTGGTGGGGGACGGCGACCTCGTGAGCACCGGAGGTCGATCTCATGGAATCCGCAGGTCGATGTCGCCAGCGCTGGACTGCGAAATGATTGAACCGGAGGCTGATCTCATGGAGGTGGAGGGAGATGTGGGGTGCGCCGGAACACGACATTGGTCCGGCCGGGGGGAACTTTTTGTCCGGAGAGGTTCATTCCAGCGGATCGTTTCGACATTCATCCGCATTTCATGGGAATATCTGTGAGCAAAATGCGTCCGGTGTTCTTACCGCTTGGCGGGGCGGGATCTTGTGGCAGGTTTGATCCATGGACTCGGAAGACATCACGATCGTGGGGAAGCAGTTGGTTTTCAGGGAAAACGGCAAGCCGGCGGAGGTGCTGGAACTGGATGCGGACGGGCTGCTGCTGGAAGGACTGGAGGACGGCCATGTGCTGGTCCGGATGCTGGCGGCGCCGATCAATCCGGCGGATCTGAATACGATCGAGGGGACCTACGGGGTGAAGCTCGCACTGCCGGCCACGCCGGGGATCGAGGGCTGCGGGGTGGTGGAGATGAGCAACTGCTCGGATTACCAGGAGGGCGATCAGGTGATTTTCCTGCGACGTGCATCGACTTGGGCGAGCCATTTGATCGTGCCGGGAGCGGTGCTTTTCAAGCTGCCGGCGGGGATAGACGTGCTGCAGGCGGCGATGCTGAAGGTGAATCCGGCGACGGCGTGGCGCTTGCTGCACGCGTTCGGCGAGCTCAAAAAGGGCGAGTGGGTTGTGCAGAATGTGGGGAACTCGGCGGTGGGCCGCTGTGTGATCCAACTGGCGCGCGATTTGGGGATTCGCACGATTTCCTTCGTCCGGCGGGCGGAGCTGATCGACGAGCTCAAGGCCCTCGGCGCGGATCACGTTTTCCTCGATGATGACGGCGGCGTTTCCTCGGCGAAGGAAGTCCTCAATGGCGCGAATGCCGCGCTCGCCTTCAACGCCGTGGGCGGCGACAGCGCGCTGCGCCTGATGAAACTCCTCCGCGAGGGCGGCAGCCACATCACCTACGGCGCGATGGGGAAAAAGCCGGTGACCATTCCGAACGGTCTGCTCATTTTCCGCGACATCCAGGTGCGCGGGCTGTGGGTGAGCCGCTGGATCGAAACCGCGCCAATGGAGGAAATCCGCGCGGTTTACGCAGACCTCGCCGCCCGCGTGGCTGCGGGGAATATCGTGCAGACGGTGGATTCCACCTATCCGCTGGAGAAATTCCGGGAAGCGCTGGAGCGGCTGGACGCGCCGGAGCGGTCGGGGAAGGTGTTGTTTGTGCCGTGATGGGAAGAGTTTACCGCTGAGGCGCGGAGGTCGCGAAGGTACGCAAAGTGAAGAAGGGGGATGATGGAATCTGACGGCTTCCTTGATGGCGAAACTCTGGGTCTTTGCGCTCCTTTGCGCTCCTTTGCGACCTCCGCGCCTCCGCGGTCAATCTTTCCCCAGCTAGTTCCGCCCTTGCGTGATCGCTTCCAGGCCGCTAAACGTCCGCCCGCATGGCCACGATCAATTCCAATTTCCTCAAGCTCAAAGCGGGTTATCTGTTTCCTGAAATCGCCCGCCGCGTGCGGGTTTACACCGAAGAAAACCCGGACAAAGCCGCCCGCATCATCCGCTGCGGCATCGGCGATGTGACCGAACCGCTGCCTGCCGCGGTGGTGAAAGCGATGCACGAAGGCGTGGATGAAATGGCCAACCGCGAGACGTTCAAGGGCTACGGTCCGGAGCAGGGATACGAGTTCCTGCGCCAGGCGATCGTTGACAACCAGTTCGCCGATCTCGGCATCTCCGCAGACGAGGTTTTCATCTCGGACGGCTCGAAGTGCGACACCGGCAACATCCTCGACATCTTCGGCAAGGGCAACGTCATCGCCATCACCGATCCCGTCTATCCGGTCTATGTCGATACCAACGTGATGGCCGGCAACACCGGTGACGCCGATGAAAAAGGCGCTTACGAGGGCCTGCTCTATCTGCCCTGCAACGCGAACAACCATTTCGTCGCCGACGTTCCTGATAAAAAAGCCGACCTCATCTATCTCTGCTTCCCGAACAACCCGACCGGAGCCGTCGCCACTCGCGAGCAACTCGAAGCCTGGGTGAAATACGCGAAGGCAAACGACGCGATCATCCTCTTCGACGCCGCCTACGAGGCCTTCATCCAGAACCCGGCGATACCGCGCTCGATCTTCGAAATCGAAGGCGCGCGCGATTGCGCCATCGAGTTCCGCAGCTTTTCGAAAAACGGCGGCTTCACCGGCGTCCGCTGCGCCTACATCGTCATTCCGCAAACCGTTAGTGCCAAGGCCGACGACGGCACCCGCGTTCCTCTCCATCAGCTTTGGAGCCGCCGCCACAGCACCAAGTTCAACGGTGCTAGCTATCCCGTCCAGAAAGCCGCTGCCGCCGTCTTTTCTCCGGAAGGCAAACAACAGGTCAGCGCGCTCATCGAGCACTACATGGGCAACGCCAAGCTCCTCCGCGAAGCCGCCGCTGCTGCGTGCCTTCCGGTCTTCGGCGGTGAAAACGCGCCGTATGTCTGGGTCGGCTGCCCGGCTGGGCTGAGCTCTTGGGATATGTTCGACAAAATGTTAGGCGAGACCCAGGTCGTCATCACCCCCGGCTCCGGCTTCGGTTCCGCGGGCGAAGGCTATTTCCGCATCTCCGCCTTCAACTCGAGGGCGAACGTGGAGGAAGTCTGCCGCAGACTGAAAGCGTTGGTAGCGTGAGGTCATCCTCAGCGGAATGCCGATCAAACCACGATGGAAATGCCACACGATTCATACCTGAGGGCGGTTGTTCCAGTCGTGTGTTTGTTTGGCCTGGCCGCCTGCCAAACTGTAACCCAGCCTTCTGACAATCTACCGTCGGCGCAGGAACACATGCCCACTGCGGATGAGAAAGCAGCATGGCTGAAACAAGAAGGACTCCTCGAAGCTACGGCGGAGGAAGTTACGATCGCCAGTGCTGGTAAAATCGGCTTTGAAGAGAATAAGGCGATTCTCCCGAACAAGGAATTACGCCTCGTATTCAAAATGGGAGCACGCCAGTCCGTTAGCGGGACCGCAAACTCGGGACCACAGACGACCACCTCCTTTTACGCATTGAAAAGTATTGGCTCCGGAAATGCCGTAGTTAGAATTGCAAGTTCCCTCTCAGTGACGGATGCGAAGGAAATGGGTTACAAACAAAAGATCCTGATTTCCCGAAATGGACAACGCCTGTTGATTTACGAGACGTGGTGTGATGGCCGCAGCTATCATGACACGGTCGCTCTTGTATCGGCCGTTCCGAACCGGGAATCCTGGACTGTCAAATATCTCAAGCTTCCGGAATTCAGCGGTTACCCTGGAGTCAATGATCACGGTCCGACCCCTGTCGGCTTTGCGGGCGATGATCTGCTTTTCAAGACTCTGGCATCCGACAAAGTCGTTAAGAAAAATCTCGGGGAACTGGAAGAATCCGAGCCCCCGGTTCCATTCACGATCGGTTGATTGCTGGAAAAACGGATCGCAGGAATTCATCTCAACGCGAATTCCCGCCGGCAAATAACTAACGCGGGAACAGAGCCTTCTGCTCCGCGACTTCCGTTAGTATCTCCACGGATCCTGCCTGCAGCAAGCCTTTTCCGGTCATGGTTTCACGCGCACAGATCCAGAAGCCGGCTTTGGCGGACGGCGCGAAAAGGAAATGCCAGTGGTCGCCGATGCTGCCGTAGAGGAGAACCCCCTTCCGGTTATTTTCGACAAAGGTGATGAACTGCTCGTCCCAACCGGTCCAACGGGACGAATCCGCGCCGAAGAGCTCCCTGATGATGAGTTCCACGTTGTCGGGATCGGCCACGCGCATGGTTTGAACTGCGGCTATCCGTTGATAATCGAGCGAGAGATCAAAGTCTTCCATAACGCTGGAAATCGGTATGGCATTTGCAGGCTTTGTCAAGGAGCAGGCGGGCATCGCGCAAATTGATGGAAGCGCGGCTGATGGGTTGTTATAGGTGATCCATGGATCGGGCCGTCGCCACCGGGTGCCGATGCCGGATTCCCCCCCCTCCGCCTCCATCGGATTTCCGGGCTGCGCTCCATCACTACCTCCAGACGCTGCAACTAGAGGGAACTCCCTTCCATTTTCTGCTCGGCGATTGCAGTCATCGACTTCGCCACGGGTGAAAGAGTTCGGCCTAGCGAGGACCCCAACTTCCCGGAGCGTAGATCGGCAAGTTTTCCATGGATTGGGAGGTCCATGTATCAAGGATTGGATCCGCTACTTTCCAGGCGGCCTGCACCATGTCAGTCCGGTGAAACAGTGTGGGTTCGCCGATGAGGCAATCGTAGAGCAGCTTTTCGTAGCCGGTGGTGGTTGCGATGTTTCCGAATTGCGCATAGTCAAAGTCCAGCGTCACGGCTCGCGTGTGGACCGTGGGGCCGTGCATCTTGGCTCGCATTTGCAGGGTGATGCCTTCACTTGGCTGGATGTGTAGGATTAGCAAGTTAGGGCCGAGCGGGGAACATTCGTTGCCGCCAAACAGCCAGAGTGGCGGACTTTTGAACCTAACCACGATCTCGGTGACTCGGCGGGCGAGTCTCTTGCCGGTGCGCAGATAGAATGGCACGCCTGCCCAGCGCCAGTTGTCCAACCACAGCTTGGCGGCGGCATAGGTCTCGACCGTTGACTCCGAGCAGATGCCCGGCTCTTCGCGATAGCCGGTGACGGCTTTTCCGCTGACCTAGCCCGCTCCGTATTGCCCGCGCACCGTGTCTCGCAGGACTTCGTCCGGTTTGAGAATTCGCATGGCTTCCAGCACCTTTGTCTTTTCGTCGCGCACGGCTTCGCCTGATAGAGAGGCGGGTGGTTCCATCGTGATGAGGGCGAGAAGCATCAGCATGTGGGTTTGCATCATGTCGCGAAACGCCCCGGCGGTTTCGTAGAAGGCTGCGCGGCCTTCAACCCCGATCGACTCCGCAGCCGTGATTTCCACGTGATCGATGAACGTGCGGTTCCAGACGGGTTCGATCATGCTGTTGCCCAGCTGGAAAACGAGCAGGTTCTGCGAGGTTTTTTTGCCGAGGTAGTGATCGCTTCGATAGATCTGACTTTCCGCCATGGCGGATGAAAGGGCTGTATTCAATTCCCGGGCGGACGCCAAATCATGCCCGAATGGTTTCTCGATAATGATCCGTCGCCATGCTTCAGGTTTCTCATCCAACAATCCGCTCGCTTTGAGTTGTTGAGCTATGGGGCCAAACGTCGTGGCGGGCACGGAGAGATAGAACAAGGCATTCCCGCCGGTGCGATGACTGGTGTCGGACTCGGACAGCAAAGCGCGCAGCCGTCGATAGGTTCCGGGATCGGTGTGGGAGCCACTGCAATACCGCATCCGCCACTCAATGTCCTTCCACAAAGCCGGGTCCACTTTCTGCGGGGCAAATTAGGCCACCGCGTTCCGCATTTTCTCGCGAAACTCCTGGTCGGACCATTCCGTTCGACCCACGCCGATGATCGCAAAGTCCTCGGTTAACAAACCGCTGGCGACAAGGTTGCAGAGGGAGGGGAGGAGCTTGCGACTCGTCAAATCACCGGAAGCGCCAAAAATGATCACCAAAGGATCGGTGCGCCGAGCAACCACGTAAGCGCTCAGAAATTACTCCCTGCATTCTTCCCTGCAAAAATAATGCGGTCTGCCCGTCGTGCGCGGCATGGAGGGCGGTGTAGGGGTTGACGGTCATTCCGCAGATGGGATCCCGTGTCATAATCGTGGTGTTTGGAAATTCGTTGCCTATCAAAACCAAATCCGAATACCCGCGACGAAGGCAACGGCATCGCTGGACTCTCCTTGTTGACGGGCGATGCGCCCGGTTTGACCATAGCTTCGCAGCCACGACACGCCGATGTAGGGCGCGATTTCGCGGGTGATCTCATAGCGCAAACGCAGCCCGATGTCGGTTTCGGTCACGCCTTCACCGGTGCCGAAGCGATCATCGCCCTTGAACGAAATCTCGCCCTGAAACCGCGGCTGCAAGATGAGATGTTGGGTCAGGTAGAGATCGTAACTGGCTGTTAGCTCGGCGGAGACTTCGCCGCGGTCGCTCAGATAGATCGCGGGCTCGATGTCGAAATTGCCGGGGGCGATCCCCTGCAAGCCGATGACGGCGTAAGTTCGGGTGTTGCCGTCAAGGCTGGAGCCAAGGTTGAACTTGGTGCGAATGCCGGCTTGGAGGTCCCAGAAGGGCGCGATCAAGCGACCATAGAGGAGCTGGAGATCGCCGGTTCCGTCGTTGCTTGAATTGAGATCCTGACTGCCCTCGCTTTTCACCCAAAGTCGATTGTAGTCGCCACCATACCAGCCGGTGAAATCCCACGAAAAGGCGTCTGGCCCGAAGTTGTTAGCCCGGTATTCGAGAAGTTCAAACAGGCTGAAGCTGTAAAACATCGAGTCCATGACGGGGGCAGGCAGTGGTCTCATGTGCTCTTCCAACTCGCTGCTGGAGAGCAGTTCGGCAGAGCGGTTCTCGCCGCGGGGTGGCACCCACTTTTGGGGTGGGCGGAGGATGGTGATGCCAGGCGCGCTCATTCGCGGAGGAGCGGCGGCGCCGTTCGGCTCCATCCCTGGCATCCCTTCCATGTCATCCGCGCCCTTGATGGTGGACTTCTTGCCGGTGTTCATGCCGGGCATCGCGTCCATGGCTTTGTCTTTCGGCGCGCTGGGCTTTTCCATTCCCGGCATTCCTTCCATGTCGTCCTTGGGGGCTGGTATGGTGGGTTTCATGCCAGGCATGGCATCCATTTCCTCCTTCGTCATCGTCTCCTTGTCTGCAGCGGGTTTCTTGGCAGCTGGCTTAGCCTCGGGAGTCATGCCGGGCATGTCTTTCATATCGTGCTGCGCCAACACGGTGCTGGGCAGGCAGGAAAATAGAATGAGAATGAAAGCGGCGGTGAGTTGATGTTTCATGATGATGGCGATCAGGGTCTTGGCACGACGGACACAACACGGAACATGCCCATATCCATGTGATAGAGGACGTGGCAGTGAAAGGCCCACAAGCCGGGTGCGTCGACGGTGATATTGAGCGAAATTTTTTCACCTGGCTTGAGGATGACAGTGTGTTTGCGCGGGTTGTGAATCCCGTGGCCGTTGTCGAGCTCCATGAACATGCCGTGCAAATGCAGTGGATGCTCCATCATGGTATCATTGACCCAAGTGAAGCGGAGTCGCTCGCCATAGTAAAACTCGATCGGCTCCTTGGCTTCGGAGTATTTCTTGCCGTCGAATCCCCAGATGTAGCGCTCCATGTTGCCGGTCGCGTGCAATTCGATTTCGCGCTCGGGCGGGCGTTTGTCGTAGTTGGCCACCAGGCTTTGGAGGTCGTTATAAACGAGGACGCGCCAAGGCATCCCTTCGAGGCCTGTGCCGGGGTGGCCGAGGCGGTTTTGCGGGGACATCGCGACCATCGAATTCCCAGGGCCGTGTTGGTCCGGGCCATGCATCAAGGGTGCGTCTCCGCCTGACATTTTCATTCCCGGCATGGAGGCGTTAGAGCCACCCTTCATCCCGGCCATCCCGGCCATCCCGGCCATCCCGGCCATCCCGGCCATCCCGGCCATCCCGGCCATCCCGGCCATCCCGGCCATTCCTGCCATGTCGCCCATACCCATGTCTGCCATGGTGCGAACCGGGCGTTTGCGCCGCTCGGGCAGAGGGGCGTTCATGCCCAGCTTCGGAGCCAGTGTCCCGCATGCAAAGCCGCTGCGGTCCATGGTTTCGGCAAAAAGGGTGTAGGCGCGATTTTCAATCGGCTGGACGATCACGTCGTAGGTTTCCGCGATGCCGATGCGGAATTCATCCACGGTCACGGGCTTCACATTCTGGCCATCGGCTTGGACGACGGTCATCCGCAGGCCGGGGATGCGCACGTCGAAGAAAGTCGCCGCCGCCGCATTGATGAAACGAAGGCGCACGCGCTCGCCGGGTTTAAAAATACCGATCCAGTTAGAGTCCGGCGCGAGACCGTTCATCAGGTAAGTGAAATGGTGGCCGGTGATGTCCGCGATGTCGGTCGGGTCCATCCGCATTTTGGCCCACTCCCACCGATCCCTGGCGGTCGCGCCGAGTCCGTCTTTCGTAGCGTCACCGATAAAATCGCCGAGCGTTTGGCGCTGATAGTTCGAGTAGCTGCTCTGTTTTTTGAGCTTGGCGACCATGGCTTCCGGGTCGCCGGAAAGCCAGTCCGCCAGGATCACGACATATTCGCGATCATAGCGAACGGGATCGGAGTCCGCCGGGTCGATGATGATCGGGCCATACACTCCGAGCTGTTCCTGCATCGCCGTGTGGCTGTGATACCAGTAAGTGCCGCTTTGCCGGACGGGAAACCGATAGGTAAATGTTTCTCCCGGACGAATCCCTGGATAGCTCAGCCCCGGCACTCCATCCATTTGAAATGGCAGGAGCAAGCCGTGCCAATGGATCGAGGCGTCCTCATCCTTCATGCGATTGGTCACGCGGATCACGGCCTCCTGCCCTTCGCGCAAACGCACCAGCGGTCCCGGCACCGTGCCGTTGACCGCGATGGCCGACACACGTCGTCCACCGATGTCGAGGTCATACTTGTCGATGGTTAGATCAATTGGCCCGCTGCCTCCACGGGTGGATCGCGCATAGGCGGGGATCATACTTTCGATGCCAGCCAGCAGGCCGACGGCGGTAGTGTCGCGGAGGAAGTTGCGGCGGGTGTGCAGGTGTGTTGGAGGATTCATGGTGGATAAACTTCAATTTCAAAGTTGGTGGGTTGCCCGGGCGGTCACGGCAAAGTTTCCGCTAGAAGGGTGACAACACCGTCCGCAGTGGATTCCCAAACCACGATCACGCCGCCCTTCGGCAGCAGGGCCGCGGCCGCCATGTGAGCGCGATCCGCCAGGCGCGCGGGTTGGGCATCGTTCCGCCGGATCATCAAGCCGCCGGCGCTCTCCCAAAAGTAAAGTGTGTCCTTCGACGTGCTCAGAACGAGCGCTTGACTGCCCTCCGCGAGGCGCTGCTCCGGCGTGGTGGCACTGCTGGCGAAGACGGTTTTTTCACGCCGCCACGCCGTTAGAACTTCGCCTGAGGGGTTGATCGCAATCGAACCGCCGTCCATCGGACAACCGTCCAGTTTCCACGTGCCTTCGCCGAGTTTTCGCGCCGGGCCGAAGGTTTTTCCGCGATCGCTGCGGGTCACCAGGTAAAGGTCGCGCGAGCCGCCAAGCCAGTTGCGCCACATCACCGCGACGCGGCCGGTCGCATCCATCGCCACATTCGGGTGGCAGCATTCGCAGATGTGGCCGTCCGGCGAGTGATAGATCAGTGCATTAGGGCTCCAGCTCGCGCCGCCGTCCTGCGAGGCGGCACCCCACAATTCGGTCCCACCACTGCGGAGGTCAAGCCAAGTGGCGAAGACATTTCCTTGCCCGTCGCCCGCCATTGCGTGCAGACCTTCTCCTGCGGATTTCGGCGCGCTGTTCAGTTTCGCACCCTCCTTCCATGTCGCCCCACCGTCGGTCGAGTTCCAACTCACCAAATCTCCGCTTGCGTGTGAAATCGCCGTGATCGCAATGACCTTGTCCGTCGCGACGATGCGCGGTCCGCGCCTCATGCCGAGCGCGAGCTTCGGCAGTTCCGCAACTTTTACCGGCAGGGAAAACACCCGCCCGTCCGCCGATCCCGTGTGATAGATCGCATTGCCTTTTCCAAACGCGATGTGAATCCGCCCACCCGGGGCGACCGCGACCTGGGGCTGTGCCGCTCCACGCAATGCGGACGGTAGGATGTCAACGGGCGCAGCCGTCAGCCTCGTGCCGGGAAAGAAAACGCAGAGGGCGGCGAAAACAAACAGGGTAAGTGACAGCATGTGAGTGAAGCGATTTTTGCTGGTGAGTCCGAGTTCATTTTGCCAGCCGGAGAAGGCAATGCAGCGGTGCCATTTGCGAAGAAATGATGGGGTCATGGGACGGCTACCCTACTTGGTTTCGGCGTTGAGCGCACGCATTGATTTCCGCACTTTCTATCATCTTTACCGCCAACGCTAATATAGTCTCGGCGGTTGTTTCTGATTGCTGTTTTTTATTCGTCAAACGCAATCACATTCGGATGCGACTATCGCTCGCAAGGAGCTGCTTACAATGGGGTGTATCCCTACTGCGATTGGCCGGTGGAATGTGGTGGGTGTCAGCGCTCCGATTTGACCTCTGTCTAGGCTTGGTGGGCATGAATTGAGGCTTTTTCTGAAAGTGGTCGCTGCAAAAGTGTAGGCAAATCCAGCCGCGCCACACCGATGCAATTGTCCGCCATGCCGTAGTAAACGTCGAAGCGGTCCGGCAATCCCAGGTCATCTCGGCGATCAATCGCGGTGGGAAAGACGACGTTGGGCACAATCCCGATGCGTTCTTTGGGCAATTCAGGAGTCAACACCGGTTCGGGCGAACGATAGCGGATGAGATGAGGGTGCTTCTCATCCAGCACAAGTAGTCCCCCCGAATAGCTCAACTTGTGCACCGAATCCGTCTCGCTGAATGCCTCACACACTCCATGATAGAGAAACAGCCATCCCTGCTTCGTAAGGATGGGCGGAGTTCCACCGCCGATTTTCAACTGCTCCCAAGCCTCGACCGGCATCGCCAGCCGTTGGTGGGAACCGAAATGGCAGAGATGATGATGCTTTTCGCAGACTTCATTGACCAAAGAGTGATAGGATATCCAAATGCTTTCCCGCAGGATGTCCATCATCCGTGGAAACCGACAATGAAGCTTCTCGTCCGGACCCGTGCCGGGAAAGAGCGGGCGATGGATGAGCGCCATGGCGGGTAGCCCGTCCGGGTCCGAGATGGCCACGGGAAACACCAACGCGTCCTTGTTAGCCACGTCGTTGAAGTCCACCCCCTCGTAGGGCATGAAGATCGCCAGCCCCATCCGGTCCCAATGAAACAAGTCTTCAGATATGGCGAGGGCGATGCGAGGTCCTCTTGATGAAAGCGCCGTGTAGGTCATCACATATTTTTGCACCGGCTCGACGAAGGTAATACGCGGATCCTCGCAACCGCCGCCACCGGGCCGGAGTTCGTAGTCCGCTTCCGGTTCGAGCGCGATGCCCAGTCGCTCGACGCCCACCGGATCGCCAATCCCGTTGAAAATCACCCGGGCGATGCCGATCCGCGAAAAGTTGCCCGCTGCTACAAGCCGGGGAAACAGATAGAGATGGCCGTCGCGACCGCGGACCGATGCCGGATTCAATACCCCCTCCGCCTCCATCAGATTGCCCGGCTCCATCACGATCACGATGCGCTGCATCTGAATCGGGTGACTCGCGATGTCTTGTTCGGCCTGTGAATTCATAGCTTCACGCTCCTCAATCGCAGCGCATTGGTGATAGTAGACACGGAACTCAAGCTCATCGGGGACAGCCGGTCGGAGATCATGGTTGGCGACGCCTCATGTGAATTCAGCTTCCGGTTTGAGAGTGACGGATGCCTTGCCTGTTTCCATGTCGAATGGGACCGAGCTGTGCAGGTGGGTGACGACCCATTCCCCGTCGCGCTTGCCGAAGCCAGTCGTCGCGCGCCACCACATGTCCACGGCTCCGCCGTCGGTTTTGGTCCCGGCCACGTGATTGAGGCTGTGGCAAAAGGCGGATTCGCCACTGACAGAAATGACCAGATCCCGCATCTCAAATTCGATCGGACCTCGCCAAGAAACGAGCCATTCTTGCGCCCGCCGCCGCACCTCGTCACTGCCGCGATACTGCAAAGGCTCGACCACATCGAAGGCGAGCACATCGGCAGTGTAACGGGCAACTATAGCCGCAGCATCCTTCGCGCGGGTGGCTGCACTCACTTCCGCCAGCAGGGCGCGGAGTTCAGCCTCTTGCCCATCGGCCGCAGTCTCCGAGCCGAAATAAACTTCCACCTGCGTGAGTCGGCCCGCCTCCGTGCGGAAGAACTCGGTATTGCGGAATCGCGTGCCGTCGGACTGGGCACACGAGTAGGTCACAAACACCTCGTCACCCTCGCCAAAGACTTTCTCGATCTCAAAGGCAGATAGATGATCGCCATTGGGCCAGCAACGCTCGAAGTAAGCCTTCTTGTCGATCTTGTTGTCTAGCGGGCTGCTAAAAGTAAAATCGTCACTCAGCATCGCGTATGCGGCTTCCCGGTCTCTGGCGTGGAAGACGTCGAAGTATTTTCGGATCAGGTCGGTGGATTTCATTGTATTTTCAGTTTGGCTATGCGCCATCGGCGGCGAGTTCCACTTCTGCGATATTGATTTTGCTCATCTTCATCATCGCCTCCATGGCGCGGCCTGCGCGCTTCGGTTCTGGGTCGGAAATCAGTTCTAGCAAGCGGGTCGGCGTCACCTGCCACGACACTCCCCAGCGATCTTTGAGCCAGCCGCATTGGCCTTCCGATCCGTTGGCCGACAATGCCGCCCAGAGCTGATCCACTTCGGCTTGGTCCGCGCAGGAGATCTGGAACGAGACAGCTTCGGTGAACGGGAACTTCGGCCCGTTAAGCGCGACGAACTGCGTCCCGCCGAATGTGAATTCGACGGTAAGCACTTCGCCCGCTGGGCCGTCCTGCGTATCAGCGGGCCAGTGCGTCACCCGGTCAATCTGCGAGTCCGGCAGTAGCGCGACGTAGAATCGGGCCGCATCTTCAGCCTGCCCGTCGAATAACAAGAATGGTGTGATTTTTTTCATGGGTGATGTGGGTTTACGAAGGAGGATACTTTTCAAATTTCGGTAAGTTCGGGTCCATCAGGTCCCAAGGCTGGGCGTCCGACGTCCATATGTCCATTTGTGGCAGGAAGGTGCTGGGGTCGTCCAAGCTTCCGGCGTTCACGCCGACGACGCCTGTTGCTCGTTCGGAGTTTTCGCCCCCTGTCACACGCGAGCCGCATTTGGAACAAAAGCCACGCTTGTGCTGGCCGCCGCCTTCACTCGGAGTGAACTGATAGCTTGGAGTGCCGCTTGTGAATTTGAAAGATTCCACGGGCACCAGCACGGCGGCAGCGAACGCTCCTCCGCCCGCCTGCTGACAATCGCGGCAGTGGCATTTGAGCATGACCACGGGTTCCGCTGTACATTCGTAGCGGATGGCTCCGCAGGCGCATCCTCCGGTAAATGGGACGGTCATGACGTTTTTTTGACGAACAGCCGTTCTAGTTTGTCGAGCGCGCTGTCCCAACCCTCTGTGTGATTGTCCCGCGATTCCTCGCTGGGGAGGTTTTCGTGGGTCAGGTGGATCTCGGTGGTGGCGGCGTCGATTTCTCGGAACTCGACCGTCACGAGACTTTCGTCGGTGCCTTGAGAGGCGTCGCGGGTTCCGAACCAGGTGAGTGCGAGTTTTTCACCGGGGAGCACCTCTTGATAGACACCCTCGGCGGTAGTCCCCTCACTCTCCGGGGTGCTGAACACCCACTGGAATTTTCCTCCCACATGAGCGTCGGTGACGAGGTCAAGAGTGGTGGTGCCGTCCGGCCCCCACCATTGTTTTGCCAGCGCGGCATCGGTCCAGGCAGCATAGACGCGGTCCTTTGGTGCGTGGATCTCGCGGACGATTTGTAATGTAGTATTTGTGTTCGTATTCACTGGTAATTGTTTGTTTGTGCGTTTTTTCCGGCGGATGGTTTTTCCGAAAAATCAGTTCACGAGGGTCTTGAATCCGCCGTAGGCCATGCGCTTGCAGTCGAACGGCGGGTTACGCGAGTCGCCACATATCTCTTTCATGCGCGGATCGGCCATGACCGTGGCGTTCACTTCGTCACGATGCTCTCGGGATTCGAAGGCGATCCAGGAAAAGATCACCGTCTCGTCCGGGCCCCGGAATCGAGTGACGGACGTTTTGAGTTAGTCCGCTATCGTGCCGCAGGTGAGATTGGCGACGGTCGCTGTCATTGGGCTGGCATAATCTGACGCCATGAGGGCGGCCACGTTGCCGACCTCGGCAAGCTTGGGCGCACATTTCAGCAGAGTCTTCGCCGCGATCATCTCCGCAATCTCGTCACGCCTGTCACCCATCGTCTCGTCCTTGGCAGAGTCGGGGAAGGACTCGGGTGAACCCGCTGACCGAAGGCAAATGACGCGAACGCCCTGCGGTCCTACTCCTCCGGCGGCGGTGATGTCCTTGACCACCTTGTTGAGCTTGGCAAGCGTGCGACCGGCAAGGAAAACGTTCGCGCCCTCGCGGGCGAAAGCGCGGGCCACCGCACCGCCAATCGCCCCTCCGCCTCCGTAGATGATTGCGTTCTTGTTTTGTAACTATTCAGGTCTTTAAGAAAGTTTGAGTAATTTCCTGCGTATTGATGACGACTAAATGTTGAGCGACCGAGCCAAAGCCCTGCGTCCCGTAATCCAAGCCGCCTTCGATGCGGGTGGGCTGGA
>Ga0209512_1001319_pt1 | contig 31123 bp, 38 predicted proteins | sample frozenSSSSmetaG_FD_184142 | JGI IMG/M metagenome (GOLD analysis project Ga0209512, IMG submission 184142) | Glacier valley bacterial and archeal communities from Borup Fiord, Nunavut, Canada, to study Microbial Dark Matter (Phase II) -... | ecosystem: Environmental > Aquatic > Freshwater > Ice >...
TATATCCTGGAGGCGATGCGGTTGGAGGGGAAGGGGGTGGTGGGGAGCGTGGCGTGGCTTGTTGAGCCGGGGAGGCGGGGGGAGGAGGGGGAAGTGGTGAGGGGGTTGGATGTGGATCGGGGGAGGTTGAGGGGGGTGTTGGAGGGGCTGAGGGGGAATACGAGGGAGGCATGGAGGTGGAAGGGGTTGTGGAAGGCGGTGGGTGGGGAGGGGGAGGCGAAGGTGGGTGCGAAGGATAAGGCGAGTGTGTGAGCGTGAGGGGGACGTTTGAATGGATGGATGGAAGCATGGGATTGCACGGGCGGCGTTGGGGATATGGAGACGAAGTTTTTGTCAATATGGGGGATTGGCATGCTGCGATGATACCGATGTGCTGCGGCTAGAGGGAGGGAAGGAATGTATAGACGGCCATCATGGCAATTAGCATACGTGAGATCAGACACGGATAGAGATTTAAACCGCCTCTTCACACATATTCCCGAGACCTCTTCAACTCGACGCGGCAGCTAGGAATGCAATGCATTGGTTGGATGTTGCAATCGCCGTGGTTCTCGACCTTGTCTAAACCGTGAAGACTCATGTGTATCATCTACACCAGGATCGAGAGGAGCTATGCCCCGAAACGTGATTGGAATGGAAGCTCCCGAGTAATCCTTTTAATTCTGGGTATCTGCATTATTCCCCTCCTCTCTGTCCTGCGATCTACAGACGATGCACCTTCGCCCCAGCATTAATCTGCACCCTCCTATCCTCGCCTCCACTCACAATGCCCACCTCCCGATCCGCCACAACGCCAAACACCTTAACCCCCTCGCCACCAACCTTCCTCCTCGCCTCGCCCTCCCTCCCACTCTCCCGCTCAACCACAAACACCGCCTCCCCGACCCTCCCGCCCTCCTCCCTCGTCCCCTCCCTACACGCTCTCACATCCCACACCCTGACCGTCCCGTCATGCGACCCCGACACCAACCCATACTGGCTCAACGGATCCCTATCCAGACTCACGACCTTATTCGTATGGCCCCTCAACGTCATCACGCTCGCGCCCCTCGCATCCACCCTCGGATCCAACAGCGTCACATGCCTTGCCGCCGTCCCCACCGCGACCACATGGCCCGTCCCGCCCGGCGCCAGCGTGCACAGGCTCAGCAGCGCGTGCGCCGTCTCGCGCGCGTCCACGACGGCCCCCGTCGCCAGGTCCAGCGTCTTGCACGTGTGGTCCAGCGACGCCGAGTACGCGACCGTCGCGTCGTCGGGGTGGAAGACCACGGCCGTGGCGGGGGCGCCGTGCGCCGCCATCGTCGACAGCGCGCCGCGCGCCGCGACGTCGACGGCCGCGTTCATCTTCCTGCGCTTGGCGCTCGGCGCCGCGCCGGGGAGCAGCTCGGCCGGCGCGGCCGGGGCAGACTTGGCCGTGCTCCAGAGCCCGATGGTGCCGTCGGCCGAGGCGGAGAGGATGCGGTTGCTGGGGCCGTGCACGGCGATGGCGTCGATGGGGAGCGTGTGGCCGTAGAGGACCATGGTTGGCGCGAGGGAGCCCTGCGTCTCGGGGGCCGAGGGCGCGGTGTAGTTCCACACGCGGATCGTCCTGTCGAGGCCGGCGGAGACGACGGAGGTGGGGGAGAGGAACTTGGCGGCCTTGATGCCGGCGGTGTGGCCGCCTTGGGAGGCGGGGACCGAGGTGGCGAGGACGGTGCCGGAGGGCGACCACATGCGGAGGAGGCCGTCGTAGGAGGCGGACAGGATGCGCGGGTCGGAGGTGTAGGGGGCTTTGGCCCAGGCGGCGGCGGGGGAGGTGGAGGAGAGGACGTCGACGGCGGAGACCCAGTCGTCGTGCTCGAAGCTCGCGGTGAAGGTTGGCGGGATGGAGCTGCGGACGTATTGGAGGGTCAGTGTGGTTTCGGAGCTGAGGCCGGCGGAGACGAGGTATTCGGCGAGAGTGGTGCGCAGGAAGGTGCCGTTGATGAGGATGTCGAAGGGGACGGGGGAGGGGAGGTCAAGCATGGATTGGGAGTTGAGGATCTGGGAGAGGTTGTAACGGCGGATATCTGGCATGTATCAGCACGAGCACCACATCTGAGGCAGGACCGGACATTTGTATCTCAGAATAACATACCGGTAGGAACAAGCAACACCCTCTTCCCCTCCTCGAGTTCGAAGTCCTTCTCCTCCGTCACAAAGTGCACCTGCACCTGTCCGCCCGTCCTCTTGACCTCCCCATTCTGCGCCGCTGCATCAGTCATATCGCTGCTGTTTCCTGTACGCGAGTCCGATTCCTTCAATTGGATATGCGCAAAAGAATGTAGATATTTGGAGGACAAGTATCGACTGTCGACGTTGGGTCGATCGCAGTACCGCAGTGGAAAATGCGCCAGCAACTTTTCAAAAACTTTCTGGGTGGCGGGAGGGACCAGAAGCGCAGGATATGCGTCAGCCTTGTGCGAAAGGCTGAGGTACCTACTATTGAGGGTATTTATTCTTATCGTTTCCTTAAACTGTAACTTCCTTCTTTACACCCACCGCCCATTTCAGACCCGTCACTTATGCTTCCTCGATTGTAACTTCCTTCTTCACGCCCACCGCCCATTTCACACCCGCCGCCCAACATCAACCCATATGTCATAGACTGTGAGAACATTCTCTTATTTTACAGAGAAGTTAGTTATGTTAACGGAATATAGGGTTCTACGAAGGCGAGGAGTTATCGTCATCTCAAGCAGAAGGGTGCAGTGTGCACGGAAGATCCATATACCATTGCTCTACCTTTTTTCATTATCGAGTTCAAAGGTCCGCAAGGAGTGCCTTGCGTTGGACAGGCACAGGCTGCATACGATGTTGCATGCATTATTTATGGCCGCAATCAAGTGAAGAAACACTAAGCAAAAGATATTGATAACGACAAGAAAGCCCATATCTTTTCAATAACGACAGATGGGCATCATGGTTTGCTCATCAGTTTGGACAGCCACAGACAATGGACAATTAATCGATATGTACAAGAAGACGACTTCTAGTATCCTTGTCATAAACAAAGATGGCGAGCCGTTCATTACGGTCACGACTCACAGTTTTGAGGCTGACGGGCTTGTGTATCACCTAAATCCGATAAGTGGATCTGTAATTGGCTGAATCGTCAAACACCTGCCTAGCACCGACATTTCTGTTGTGAAGCTGAATTCTGGATTACGCTATACTAATTATACCTTTAGGTTAGAGATAAAGCCAGATGGCATCAAGACTTCCGGTATCTCGCCATGTTATCCTACTCACATTCGGAGATATGATTTCCTTAGTATGGATAATCCATACTCGGGGTTTGCAGAAGGGACTGTAATCGCTATGGGTTTCAAACTTGCTGAGGAGGGAGAGACTGACTATGTTCATCACACCTGGACTATATTTGAGAACGGGAGTGAGCCAGTTGATGGCAGTTGTGGCTGTCCGATTCTTGATGACTAGGGAATGGTTGTTGGGTTATTCCGATTTAAGATGGGAGGAGATTAGGGATGCCTAGCATTTTCTGCGATGGAGTTACGGCGATTCGGGTATGAGATATGTGGTGTAGAACAGCAGTTCTAATCATAGGGTTTGCTATATTTGCTTACACGGGGGTATGAGATATGTGGTGTAGAACAGCAGTTATAATCACAGGGTTTGCTATATTTGCTTACACGGGGGTATAAGATATCTAGCTCTAGGGGCCGGCCATACACAGGACTATTCATGGACCTTTACCCTCAGTGGCGCTCTCATCAGTGACTGTATCCCATACCCTTGGTTTCTAGGTGTTCTTTAAGATACCATCCCACCCCTCGACAATATCTCAACCTCGACATACCATCGATGCTTCATTCAATACAAATATACATTACGTTTAATACTCGGAAGAACACACTAGGGTGGGCAGTGCAATGCGGGAGGAGAAAAGCAAGTAGTAGTGTGGTGGAGCAGAGTCATATGGGTCAGGTGACGGGACTGAGAGACGCGCTGGATTTACTGGGCAGTGCAGTTAGGTGTGACGCTTCCATTTATAGACTCATGGAGCTATCATCAAATAACCTGCAATTCAGTCGTCCTCGCCTTCGATCTGCATCCCCTTGGCATTTGGATTTCCCAGGAGAACTCTTCCCTTTGGGACTTGGACATCCTTAACCCCGAAACAGCCAAACACCTTCAACCGCTTTAGATTCGGGCAGCTCCGGAAGATGCTACCGACGACAAAGTCATCGATTCCCCAGCAGAAGCTGACATCGAGGGTGTCGAGCTCCGGATGCTCCTTATCCTTTCCGAAAACCATCTCGAAACACTGTTTCGTGATATGGCGGCAGGAGAGGGCGTTGAGAAGCTGCAAGTGCCGTCCCGAATGAGCCATCAGAGCTTCGAAGCCATCAGAGCAGAGGCCAATCTTGTCGGGGTTCTCCAACGCGACGAGGGTGTCGAGATGACGACACTCACCGAGATCAACGTAGCGCAGAGCAGGATTTGTCCAATTGGTGAAGAGATTGACGAATCCCGCGTCGGTGAAGGTCTCATTGCGTGTGAGACGGAGCTTGGAAAGCTTGGTGCAGTTGTTGTGAATTGCTTCCAGCAACGAATCCCCAACGTAAGGAATGCCCCGAAGTGCCAATGTCTTTAGGTTCTTGCCGAGAGTATTGATTATTTCGACATAGGGTTCTGTTGAGGTCTCCTTATAGATTTCCAGCGACAGATGTTGCAGTTTATGGAGGCCGGTAATGTGGCGAAGACCTTCATCAGTGACCTGCTGGTTGTGAGAGATCTTCAGGCGAACCAGATCAGGGCATAGATCTTTGATGGAACGCATAACGTCGTTTCCGAAGGACACATCGGTGTAGTAGACCTTGAGTGTCCGAAGATGGCTACCCTTCTTGATCAAAAAGCTAGTCCAGTGGTCATCATCAATCAAATTCGCGCCGTGTATGCTGAAAGACTCCAGTTCGACGGTAGAGTTCGTCAAGTACTCCATGACCTTTCCCTTGAACTGGATAGCGTTCTTCAGCCGAAGATGCTTCACTGTCGGGACAAGTTGAAAAATCCTTGTATAGTCATCAGAGCTGAGCTTAGCACCATCGTAGACGGTGATGGCTTCTGTAGACGGCTTTAAGAAAAGATTGAGAGTCCTTGAGTCTAGAAGGCGCTTCTTTGACAGAAGCTGTGATAGTTTGTCAACAAGCTGTATTGGCAAGTCGCCAAAGTCTTCTGCTTGATGAGCATTATTGACCAGAGTGCTGACACACTGAGAGACCAAGTCTCTCGCACCACGCTGAGATATACCGTCCAAACGTCCACTCTCTATTTGGCGTCGATTAAAACGAGCAGTATACTGTCTTTTTTTCTTTGGACCCTCATCTTCATCATCTAGCTCCTTGGTACATTTGACGCAGAGTAGCCCTCCATCAGGTCCAGTCCGACTATAAGCGGTGACGGTGAATCGAATTTCGCAAATCTGGCAGTTCTCGAATTGGCCAATGTTAGGAAGGTTTGCGGTGTCGTAAAAATTATCGGCAGCCTCGTCCGAATCGGTCAGGCCAGCATCATCAAGGCCTCGTTTTCTCATTTGCTGGAATTTCTTTGAAGCCTTTGCCTTCGCAATGGCTTTCTCACGAGCCTTCTGCTTCTCCTTCTGTGCCTTGGTCAAAGGTTTTTCCTTCTTGGTTTCATCTTCGGCCGGCTGTTCAACAGATTCTTGCTCTTCTTCTCCATTGGCTTCCCATGATGCTTGTGCTGCATTTCGCCTGCCAATAGCATCCATGCGAATCCTGTTGGCATCGATGTTGTGAGTCTGAAGCTACATTAGCCAATGATTTCACGAATTGCTGAGGCTATGGAAGCCGCTTACGGCAAGAAAATCAGTCAATGCAGATTGCCTGGAGCCAAGTCAGTGAACAGCTCATGATGTCAACGCAGTCAGTATCCTTTCCACTTACGGTCCTTGAATACGCCGGGAACGATTGGAGACTGGCCGCGATGCATTCCCATTTGGGCCAGCTGCCGGAGGAGGAGGAGGAGGTGGAGCACTGGACCTAGATAACGATGAAGTCAGCCATGGTAACCATAGGAGAAGTTTGACAATAACCTACATTGTGAAGGCTTGATTTGCGTTCTCTTCTGTGGTTTAAGAGAAGACAATTTGGTGTGGGATTGGAAATTCAACTTGGACTCAGAAATCGATAACAGACGACTTGGATCGGTCGACGGGAATATATTGAGAGGATTCTACTTCCCACGTTGGATGTAATTGTTGTTTCAGTTCGTTATAGGAGTCTATGGTATGGAAAGAGAGAGTGCGTGGGAGGGGTCCTGAGCTTCTCGCAACCTTGAGGTTCCAATGAACGGCGGCTATGCGCCAAAGAAAGATAGATGGCCGTGAAGAAAATTGGACGGTTGATGTCCGTCGACGTCGGTTTGAGGATAGAGGATAGACGTCAGTCCGAGACAATTCTCGAAGATGAAGATGGAGATGGAGATGGAGATGAAGATGAAGATAGAGATGCGATGGAAAGAGACGACAAGGGTTCCGTCGCGGCCTTTGGCCCAAGTTGTTGCTTATCCTTCCTTATCTTATCCCTTATCCCTTATCCTTATCGACGACGGAATAAGAGAAATTTCTCTCACAAGCGAACTCCGCACCAATCAGAAGCCGCTGTTGCCTGAAATTTACGAAATGTACCTGAAAATGTACCTGAAAATACACACTTTAGATCACATGACACCGCGTCGAATCAGCAGTTTGGCTAACGCGTTGGCAATTTGCGCCTCATCTTCACTGTACATTTATATATATATATATATATATAAATGTAAATATATACATTAGATACATATATTTTCTTTTCCTATCAAGAGATTTGATAATACTATAATACGCAATCAGACTACAACATTATTAAGATTCTGCTACTTGCAACTTCCAGAGGTGGCGAGTCAGCATTATTCCGTTACCTCGTTGGTTGCCTTTGGCCAGCATCCTCCCATCAACCCAATTCCCAATTCCCAATTCCCAACTCCGATCTCTCCCATCAATCAACATATTCCCTCTTCCCTTTCCCCCAACTCCAGACCTTCGATCCTCATGGGAGATTGAAGTCTTCTTTTCGATAACATTTACCCTGTTCCGTCCTTCTCCGTCGACCACTCAGGCACAACTGAGGGACGACAATTGAGGGATCCTGAGATCCTGGAGGATCTTGCTTCAGATCGGGAGGAGTGATGAGGAAGCCCACCTCATTTCCCGTTGTCGAGGTTCCCAGCTATCAACCTGACGGATCAGAGTCGAGTGCGTATTTCGGATTTCTGCATCTCTCCCCTCAAGCCTGCAGCAGTCATTCAAGACGCCCTTTAGCATCTTCAATTTCTCTTTCACCATCATATCTCCTTGTCTCTGTCCTCGAATCGAGCTGATCTTCCCTCCTTCCAGTCGTGACGAATACGCGCAGCACTAGGTCGAGTCTCAATCGATCAAGCATGGCACCTTCAACCACCATGCGCCGAACTCGAAGCTCTTTGGCAGGCAACTACAACAAAGAGGAAGATGACACGATGAAGATCGAGGACGAAGGCGTTAATGCTGCCAGTCGCGTTTCCATCTCATCCACCTCTACACACGAGAGCAGTGGCTATTCCACACCTCTTACCAGTGCTGTCACGACTCCAGCTCCTGTCAAGGAAGAGACCACAACGTGAGTAACCCTTTACTGGTAGCTCTTGGAATACTCATTCCGACCCTCCCTATGCGCCTTTCACCCCAGTCTATAACGCTAACGTGCAGAGCAGTCGTCCTACTCGTCACGTTGCATCATCTCTTGCCAATGAAGTTCCCAGAGCAACTGCGAATGCATTTCGGCGAGCTAAGCAGCTTCGCAATAGCGAATTCGCATTAAATCCGGTAAGCAACAACAAGAGAACACGCAGCATGTTTGATGGGGATAGCGAAGAGGATGACTGCGAGGACAATTCAAGGGATGCTCAGCTCGCCCGAGCCTTACAAGATGAGGAGAATCTCAAAGCCGATCTTGCTAGCATCGAGCCAGTCGCCAAAACTGAGCCAGGTCGTCGTGGACGCCCTCGAAGGTCTGCTGTTGCCAAGACTTCCTATGCTTATAATCCTTTGGACGATTTCGATCTTTCGGATGATGATTTGGTGTTTGAGCCAGCATCAAAGAAGGCCAGGGTTCCCTCTCTGAAAAAGAAGAAATCAAGCTTTATTGTCCCGGATTCAGATCAAGAATCTGAGTTCAATGAGAGTGACACATCAAACGAAGATGAGGACGATGTTCCTCTTGCTCTGAATTCATCCGCTCGCAAGGCGGTGCCCAGCATGGCTGAGACTCCAGACATCACAATGGCAGATGACGATGCTGTGATGCTCTACTCCCCTTTACAATCAGATTCTACACCTTCCTTTCTTAGCCTGCCAGCGGTGAGTCGTAGATCAAGAGCTGGTGCTCGCTCAAGAGCTAGCCGTGTTCCAAGATCTGTTGGTCGTCGTCAGCAGATGGTTTCCTCAGAGCCATCTGGAATCCCCCCCGACACTGATGGCGACGATTTTTACGGTGACGGCATAGAAGGCCTGGCTGCCGATGATGGTAATTCTGATGCACCTGACATTCAAAACATGGATTGGCAAGAAAGAAGAGAGTATAGGCTGAAATGTAGGGCCCGGGCGAGCCGCAAGCGACTTGAAGCCAACCATCCCGAGCTCTTAACCATGTGGAAGGATCTCGAAGATCTACCAAATATTCCACCAACCAAGGCCGAACAGCCTGCAAATATCTCGCGGGAGCTGAAGCCATTTCAACTGGAAGGCTTGAACTGGATGAAGATGATGGAGAAGACGAAGTGGGGCGGAGGACTGTTAGGCGACGAGATGGGCATGGGAAAGACTATCCAAGCAGTTTCCTTGATCATGTCTGATTATCCAGCCAAGAATCCCTCGCTTGTCCTCATTCCTCCTGTCGCTCTTATGCAGTGGCAGCAGGAGATCGAGCAGTACACCGATGGCACTCTCAAGACTTTCGTCTATCATGGAACAAACAGCGCGACGAAAGGAATCACTGTGGCAGCTCTCAAGAAATATGATGTTATCTTAATGTCATATAATAGTTTGGAGTCGCTGTATAGATTTCAGGAGAAGGGCCGAAAGAGGAAGGATGAGACCGTTTTCCAGAAGAGTCCAGTCCATCAGATCCAATTTCATAGAGTCATCCTTGATGAGGCTCACAATATCAAGGTAAGCTCTCTCGGCTTTTGAAGTCATCTTGCATGTCACTGGTCACTGACACCTTTAAGCAACGTACCACAGGCTGTGCAAAGGCATGCTTTGCACTGAAGGCTGACCATAAATGGTGTCTCTCCGGCACTCCACTTCAGAACCGTATCGGAGAATTCTTCTCCCTTATTCGATTCCTCGATGTCCGTCCATTCGCGAGCTACTTCTGCAAACAATGCCCATGCAGTCATCTGGAGTGGACAATGGACCAGAGCAACCGCTGTGTTCACTGCTCACACAACGGCATGCAACACGTCTCGGTCTTCAACCAAGAGCTGCTCAATCCAATCCAAAAGTATGGTAACGTCGGCGAGGGCAAGAAAGCCTTTGCGAAGCTCCGTCTCCTCACCGACCGCTTCATGCTCCGTCGTGTCAAGGTTGACCACTCCGCCGCCATGGAGCTTCCGGCCAAGGAGATCTACGTTGACCGCAAATTTTTCGGCGAGGAAGAGAACGACTTTGCCAGCAGCATCATGACGAATGGTACTCGCAAGTTCGAGACTTATGTCGCACAGGGCGTGCTGCTGAATAACTATGCCAACATCTTCGGTCTCATCATGCAGATGCGCCAGGTCGCCGATCATCCCGATCTGATCCTCAAGAAGGACGGTGCTGGAGGCCAGAACCTCCTATGTTGCTGTATCTGTGACGAGACGGCGGAAGACGCCATTAGGTCGACGTGTAAGCACGATTTCTGCCGCACGTGCGTCAAGAATTACATCAAGTCGTGCGAGGAGACGGACGCGACGCCCGACTGCCCACGCTGCCATCTGCCTCTGTCCATCGACCTCGAGCAGCCGGAACTGGTGCAGGACGAAGCGGCGGTCAAGAAATCGTCCATCATCAACCGAATTAACATGCAGAAATTCACGAGCAGCACGAAGATCGAGGCTCTGCTGTATGACCTGCACCTTCTGCGATCCAAGCACTCGAGCAGCAAGAGTATTATCTTCTCGAGCTTCACGACGATGCTGCAGCTTGTGGAGTGGCGCCTGCGTCGGGCGGGGATCACCACCGTCATGCTTGATGGGTCCATGACACCTGCTCAGCGCCAGGCTTCCATCAATGCCTTCATGACTGACCCGACTATTGAGTGTTTCCTCGTCTCCCTGAAGGCCGGCGGCGTCGCTCTGAACCTCACCGAAGCAAATAGAATCTTCCTCGTCGATCCTTGGTTTGTCCCCCTCCCTCTCCATGGACTCGCGTAGACAGCTGGCTAACTAAATCCACAGGTGGAATCCGGCAGCCGAGTGGCAGAGCGCAGACAGATGCCATCGCATCGGGCAGTGCAGACCGTGCAGCATCACGCGGCTGTGCATCGAGGACTCGGTCGAGAGCAGGATGGTGCTGTTGCAGGAGAAGAAGAGCAATATGATCCGCAGCACGATCAACAACGACCAGGCTGCGATGGAGAGTCTGACGCCGGAGGACATGCAGTTCTTGTTCCGGGGAACTTGAGCGTTACGTTGTTTGCGCGAGGAGTTTGCGGGGTTTAGGAAGACAGTGGGAGGATGGTGGTGTTATGAGGGAGCAAGCGTTACTATGGGGAACTGGGTGCTATTACTATGGATGATGGGGACTGGGGTATATATGACTCCTGAGGCGCTTGGCGCGTTATTCCTATATCCCTTTTGCGAAATCTGCAGATGGGAGGAGGAGATGATGGGCGGGGCGGGGCGGGAGGTGTGGGAGGGGGAGTTTGGAGCTATATATCCCTCCATGCTTGCTTGCTTGCTTGCTTTATTCATCGCGAGCGGAGACTTACTTCGTGCTGCGTGACTACGATAGGACTTCAGCGCTCCTTCGGTCCTTTAGGAAGTGTATAAATATGAGCATAAGTCCTCTGAATTTCTGCAATCTTCGTTCCCTAGTTCTCCGTTCTGCTATGTCTCTTTTTGAATGGAGGTGTGATACAGACGACGGTTTGAGAGTTTTACAAAAGGGCGCGCGGGGGTTTTGTGGGGGGGGGGAGGGAGAGAGAGCAGCAACGGGCTGCGAAGAGAATCCGACATTCTCTGCAAAATGGGCATCACGTGAGACACCACGACCACGACAACAGAAAATAATTCCAACGATCAGGCACAAGTGGACAGGGCATGAAGTCACAAGGGTATCATATTCGTCTCCTCTTATCCCTAATCTATACTCTCGATCCCTTACACTCACATCATCTTCTCCGCCGCCACCCCCCTCGGAAAAGGCTCTTCCCTAATCCTAGTAATCGCCTCCCTCGTGCGATAATTGCTCTCAAAGCTCAGCTCAATCAGCTCCACCACCTCCTGCGCCGTAAAATACACGCTCAGATCGCTCTCGAACCACAGATACTTCAGGTCCTTGAGATCGCTCTGCAGCACCTCGCTCAGGAAGTTCAGCTTCAGCCAGTTCGGCGCGTACTGCGACGTCATCGGGATCTGCGGCGCGGACTTGTCGTCGGGGAGGAAGAGGTCGTCGAGCTTGATGATCATTGAGATGAGTGATGCGACGCGATAAGCTTCGTCGGCGCCGAGAGAAGTGAGGTCTTCGACATCGACGATTATTTTCTTGGCGAGGGTGGAGAGGAGGGAGCCGACGGCTTGGGCCCAGGCGGACTTCGAGAGGATCTTCTTCCACTCTTTTGACAGCTGGCGGATGTGTGCAACGACGGATTTGATAGCTAGTTGGTTGTCATTTGCATCACTTCCCTGCTGAAGGAAGTTTTGTGCGCCGCCGAGGAGATCAGTGATGATGGTGCGTTGGGTACTCATCTCGTTGCCGTAAGCGCGACGGCTGAATTTCTCAAGGGCTTCGATCTCGCTGTCGAGTCGGACCTTACCTTGAGCTCGAGGGCCGAGATCATCGCGCGACGACCAGGCTTTGACGAAGTCTTTGAGCTGTTCGGCTAAGTACATTGCGTCGTTGTAACAGTACCTTTGATTGTCAGTCAGTCCAGAATAGAGAATGAATCAGCCTAAACTTACATATTCCCACCTGGACTAAGATTATAGTACCAAGGTGAGACAGCTCGATACATTGCCAAAACTAAAGTAGGAAGGGCAAATAGTCCAACTGCTGCTGCAGTGACAGGATTGTTGACATTTCTATGCAACGTCAGTATTTTCAAACATGATCTGCTTTAGAAGGCTTACTCTTCACGTGTCAATGTTACTCCATCTTCTATGATGTCTGTAATCGTCTTAAAGACTGGATCTGGCATCGATGATATGGTGTATTTTTCAGTCAAAGTGACCTCCCTCTGCACCTGTCGCGGCGCCTCGGGCTCCTTCCCTTTCGTTTCTTGTCGCATAGCAGTTGGCCCACCAGCCACTGGCTCAGCCACATCCACTTCATCTTCATCACCCCAACCCCAAGCATCTGCTGTATCATCATCATCGGCAGTCTCGTCCTTTTCAGCATTATCCTCCTTCAAAACTTCAGCCGTCCATTGAGGTTTCTCTTGATATTCCGAAGAAGTCCTGCCAAAGCTTGCGGAAGATTTTCCTTTTTCCTCACTGTCCTTCCCTTCGTCATCTGACCACGCAGCATCCCAGTCATGTTCTCCTTTTCCCGTTTCTGTGCCGTCGCCGGTCGCGGTGAGCTGCTCACCTTCAGATTCTGTGATAGTTTGTGTTTCTGTTCGCTTAACTTCTTTCGTGCTACGAATGCCTATAGATAGTTGTCTTCTGGTATAATCGAGTGAAGTCTCTCTTCGTTTCGTTACCCATAATCTTGGCGCATTTTCGACCCAATCGTGCAGATCAGCATCTCCGTCCCATCCCAAGTTAGTAATTGTTTCAGCAAAGACCTGGACAAGAGCAATGGCCTTTCGAAAGTCTCTCATGTCATCCAATGACACCGGAACTGCTGAATCGAGCCATGTATCTTTGATAAGAGCAGACAGCTTGGGCATTAATATCGTAGAGAGTGGCCGAGCAAAGTCAGGAGGGAAGTGATCGGAAAGGAAATTGACGATCTTCTCGAGATCAAGAAAAAGGTCTTTTATGGCGAGAGAAGCTGGTTCCGAGGAAGTTCTGATAGTGTTCTTGTAACATGTCAGCGAGATATCACGTTATACAGGGACAATGCAAGCTTACTCCTTCAACCACAATGGACTTCAGTACCCCTGAGTCGAGAAGAACACGAGGTCTGATAATCGTATCATCAAAGTCCTCATAAAATTTCTGCAGTCGCTTTTCTTCGTCTTTGTACGCCTTCATAATAAGTATTGCTTGAGGGATATCCGTACCGCCAACTTTCGAGAATTAGTATCGTATTATAAGGGGTTTCGGCAACAGATGCTCACGAATATTCTCCGTTATAGTTACAATGCCATTTTCCTTATCGATAGAAACAAGTTTGCCCCAAATGTTGTTGAAGTTTTCATGAAAGGAGTCCTTCAGTTCGAATGATCGCGCATTGAGAACGGACAATGGCCGAGTAATCTCGTGTGCAGGTATATTTCCCATAAGGCTCCAAGCACCTGTCAGGATATCAGCATAATCCGGCATAATAATTTTGGGGAAGATCATACTTGATAATATATTCAGAGCCTCCAGGATCCGGTGCGCCGTGCCTGCCTCTTCAGCTTCGTCCAGCATTTCCTTGACCACCTTGATGCCTTTCAGTGCTTCCATAAGCTGACTATTGTAAACAATCTCCTTTTCAAGAAACTCGACATGATCTTCATCTTCCTTCACTGTCTTGTATAATGCATTGCCCGTTTCTGCGTCTAGAATAATTTCGTCGGCGAATGCCTTGGTGTTCTCTATGTCCTCTTCGAGGGCTTTGGCATGCTTGATCCATGTGTCGACCTCGGGGGCACTTTCACGACTAATCTTCTTGACTTCGTTCTACAAACATAGTCAGCATTCAAGTTCATATATAGGCTGTCGTTATCGTGAGAGAGGCTTCAAGATGCTTACCTCAAGCTCTGACCTGGCAGTTTCGACAGCTTTCAACGCTGATGCCAAAGCCTCCTCTTCCAAATAGCTCTTCGAGATCTCATCTTCTTCTGGAAACGTGCCATCCCGAGCAAAGTTGACGATCGTCTGCCCCAGAACATCGGGAGTCTTTACTTCCGCCATGGCTGTTCGACCTTCGTCACTGCCGGTGTCTTGGAATCAGACGCATTTGGAGTAATTATGTAGCTCGTTGATTTAATAGTTGACGCTCTTCAAAGGATCACAAGAGCTTGTTATCTTCCCTCTAGGTTATTTACGAAGGCGAAGTATTTCAAGCAATGGCGGGGTCGTGAGTAAACAATGGTTTATGGTTTTGGCAGTTTTGGCAATCGTACTGGCCATGTATGAAGCTTGGGTTCCATGCTCGAGCCACATTGTGGCTTGCCATGCGCGCGACGGAGAATTGTTGATGCGGATGACGATCAAACAACGCAAACTGACCTGGACCCTTGACCATCGAAGGCAAACATCTACGGAATCCATCCAGCCAAGACAAAACATAATCCACAACATAATCCACCTTGCTCTGCGCCTTTCGAAGCAACATCTCGAAATCGCAGTCACAGGTGCAGCGATTGCAAGTTTTGGAGCAAGGATTTGGTTGGCGAATTCCACATCGCGCAATTCCACTTCCACTTCAACCTCACCTCGCGCCATTCGCCATGTCCTCCAGCAATGGCACTTCCAAACCCTCCTTCTCAGGAATGAAGTTCTCCCTCGGGACCTCGAAATCGGCCTCCTCTGCCAAACCGTCCGCTCGTCCTCCACCGCACAGCCAACTCGGCAAACGCCCCCGCTCCACCCTCCGCCACGACTCCGAGTCCGAAGACGAGCGCGCGCCCGCCGCAGTCGCCGTAACTGCCTTCGGCGCATCGGGGGCTGAGTCGAGCGACTCGCGCGAGAGGACACCGAAGACTCTGGTGATTGAGAAGCTCGGGAATAAAGACTGGAGAGGGGAGATTAGGCAAAGGAGGGGAGGGAAGAATCTTTTGCCTGCAGAGGTGCAGGCGCAGCGCGCGGCTGCGGCACGCACGGCTGAGAGCAAAGACGAGGTGCTCGCAGAGGAGGAGATTAAGTGGGGGTTGACGGTACGGTCGAAAGAGGATAGGGATGCGCAGCGGGAACAGGTTTTGGGCAGGAGTGTCGAAACTATACAAACAAGTGTCGCAGTAGAAGCAGAAGCGCCAGCAGAGAAACCCAGAACTGACGATGAGCGTGCCCTGGATGCCTTGCTCGGGCGCGACACCAAGCCTAAAGGCCCAGATCTCGTCATCCCCTCTGGCCCAGACACAACATACACCGGTGACACCGAGGGCGACGCCTATCACCGCGCCCTGGCGTCCGCGCCTGACGTCTCCACTCTCGAAGATTATGAGCGCGTGCCGGTGGAAGAATTCGGTGCTGCGTTGCTGCGTGGAATGGGGTGGAAAGGCGAGAAAGTCGCGATGCCGAAGGAGGGGAAGAGGAGATTGAACTTGCTGGGGCTGGGAGCGAAGGAGTTGAAAGGGGCGGAGGAGTTGGGGGCATGGGTGCAGAAGAGCGACGTTAAGAGGTTGAATGCTGGCAAAGGAGGGGATGGGGGCGGGCATAGGAAGGAGAGGAGGGAGAGGCCGAGTGAATATAGGGAAAGAGAGGAGAAGAGGAGGAGGGACAGGGATGAGCGATATGGGGGACGGGATGAAAGGGATGGGAAAGATAGTAGGGATTACAGGGACAGAGACCATGATAGAGATAGGAGACGCTGATTGAGATTGATGAGAAGAGGATATGGCATTGTTGGGTTAGCACGATTCGTCAATCGTAGTGCACGAGCGACGAGAAGCATTTGCTTACTACAGAGGAGACACAATATAATATGAAATTTGGATTATCAATGTGGTTCAAATATCATCATGCATGCTACCCGGTTCCACAATTCACCGTTTCGTATCCTACGCAAGATAGCGACTATAAATACACAATCACAACCACATAAACCGCTCTCAACATAGCATTCTTAAGATAAGTTCTAGCAGCGCAAGCATATGATTTGTTTGTCGGACAGATTTCCAATTTCGGAAAGAGGATTCCGTCTATGAAGCAGAGTCGGTCCCAAATATTTCAAAGCTTGTCAGCTGTCCGTGCTGCTGTCGTATACCACTGCTGTCCTATGCCACTGCCATCGAAGATTTCTCCCTGTTGCAGAGTTGTCAGTGTCAAGACGGCTCTTGCTGAGGCTATACAGAAGCTATGCATGCTGATGTATATGGTGAATGGAAGCCGTGCCACGCAGAGCTGAGTGGCTTAAGCTGGATGGGAAAGTGATAGCATTAGTCAGAAACACATAAAATGATGGGCTGATCTAATCCTGAGTGTTGCAGGATGAGAAACAGAAACGGATTCTGGGGAGATTTATATCCTGCCAGGGACGGCAAAACGGATGAAGAAAGCGAAATGGATCTGATATGGCAAATGCAGAAAACAGTCGTCTGAAGCGCATCACAAACCCCCTCTCCAAAACGAGACAAACTTTCTGCCGATCACATGCGAATCAAATCCTCATAGTGGGTGGTGCATCCATCATGGTATTTCTCAGCTAGACAAGCCCTATCTCAAGCCATCAACCAGGGAGGCGATTCCCTTCGGAGCCTCCAATATATGATATGTATCATGCCATGCAAGCCAAGCCAAGCCGTACGCCCGAGTGCTCCCTGCGAATGCATTGCCACCCGCCCTTCACAACCGCCCCAACATCGCCACGAGATGCTTAGGCGACGCGCTTGCCCTTCTGGTTCTTCTTTGGGGTATCGGCGATGGTCAAGCCTAAGGATCGTTGTCAGCCAGATTGTCCTGTTCCTCATGCACTGTTTTGCGGACTGGGGCGTCAGAACGTACTCGGTGGGAGGGATTGCTTGAGCTTGTCGGCCTTCTCGGAGTCCTTGAGGACAAGGGTGTACAGGTGACGCTGGCAGCGGACCTTGAACTTGATCAAGGAGGTCTTCTTGCTGCGCTTGATGCGAGCCGAGCTGGCGTCCTTGCGGCGGCAGATCTCGATGAACTGGGAAGAGTTAGTATGGCTTCTTTTCAACCCTTTCGCGTTCCTGAAGCCGAGAGAGAAGAGATAGGTAGCGAGAAGAGAGGTTCGATGGACGAGGATTCGGCTTCGAGAGTCGGACGTGGGTTCTGCAATTGTTGCTCGGCTTTTAACGTCGTTGCTAAGTCGCTAGGCCAGCAGGAAAATGGCAGCCTTCAGCAGTTCTGTTCTCGTCGTTCTCGTAGTTTTTCGCGCAGCAATTGGCGATGTCGAAGGCGCAGCAATATGTCGAATCCAGATGCGACGTCCTTCGTTCTCATCCATGTCACTCTCTTCCCTCGCCCTGTCCCTCTCTCCATCTCTCTCCATCTCCCAATTTCGACATCTCCTCTCTCCGGATGCAAATAGGCGCACTCACGTTCTTGATGTCACTGATCTCGCGAGGCATTTTGGCGGTTGTGGGTTGTCGAAGAAAAGGTTGTTCGATGGGAATTGTCGTCGTTCCTGCGAATAATTTGGGTGTGCGCGAGAAATATCTAAGCGAAGGGCTTTGGGGAGGGATGAAATGTGGGAAATGTGGCTGGTGTGAAATGTGGCTGGTGGTCTGGCTGGTGCTGGTGTGGCTGGTGCTGGTGACCACGCGGCGGACAGACTGGCTTCTTGAAGAGGCGATTCGCAACTCTTCTATTTTACAAAATATACACTTTATAAATTACATTTTATAAATTACATTTTATAAATTACATTGACTATTAGCCCTCAAATTTCTTCCTCTTGGAGAAATATACCACAAGCTCAAGGTCTCATCTCATATCGAAATCCCACCCTCATCTAGAGTCGCCACGCCCGATCACTCAAACTTCAAAATGCCAGCCCGAACTCCGTTAGATAAAGCCCTGAATTCAAGAGTAAGTTTGCTGTTCTTTGTGTATTCAATCATATGCTAATACAGTCACAGAATACATTCTTTGGTAACTATATAACTATACCACAAGTTACCCCAGAAAAACAGACGCTGACTATCCACAGCGTTCACCGGCATCGTCACAGCCGTAGCAGCGTGGTCGATATGGGGTAGTGATATGTTTCCACAACAGCCGGATCCAACTGGGGGTATGTCAATCTCATTTTATCTGTCTCTGGTCTTATTCCATTCTCCTTCGTCATGCTGTGCTTCACGTCTATTTCCCACTCGTCTGAGTTTCCTATATATTTCTTGCCATAATACGGCACCATGTACTCCATATCCTTCCGCATTCTATAATTTGTCTTCTAAACACTAACAAACACCAGATCCCTCAAAATGGACCGAGCCCGAGCTTCGCCGGTGGCTCGTCAACGTATTCTTCAGCCTCTCATTCCTCTCCTTCCTCTTCCTCTGGTTGCATTCCAAGCTCTGTCCAAGGAGGCTCCCTCAAACGAACCCGAAGATCAAAAGAATAAGGAAGCCAGACTGACCACAGTGCCTCTTTCACAGCGTGATCTCCATCCCTCCGCAACAGCCACGAGAGAGGAATTGGTTGAGCGGGTGAAGGCGAATCTGAGGGCGCCGAGGGCGTGATTGCTTGAGAGCTGCTCACCTCACTTCTAGGGGGGATTGGCCGAAAGTTGGTGTCTCTGCATAAGGATCTGGGAAGCAACGATACTCTCGTTTTTGTTGTTATTGTACTTTAGTCTGCATTATTAGGTCGATACCCGCAGCGCACGTCAGGACCAAGTCTGGAAATCTCCAAGTCCTCACATTTCCCCATTTTGATCTACTCATCTGTCGCTCCCATTCACTAATCTCCGTCCCCAAGAACTATATAAACTCGCACCCTCAGAAAGTGTGCATCACCGCATAACAAACTCGCTTCTTTAATCAACTCACACGGGACGATCCTCTCCCCTCGGAAAAATCGTTTCTCACTATCCCTACCCAACTTCTTAGATCCAAACCCTACATATTTGCAAGAATCCTGCGACCACTCGTCGCCGAACGAGCTGTCACCATCTTCTAACCTCTTACCATTCCCCCTCTTGCCATCTCGTTCTTCCCACTGCCAGCCCGTATGTCACTCATCATCCTTAAATCCCACAGCCAACATTCCACATCCACACCACCCATCCTCCCTCCTATCCTCCTCAAGCACACACAGCGGCCTCCCTTCTGTTTCGCAAAGCAACCATGTAGATCTTGAACGGTTGTAATAAAGAAATTGTGTCTTGCCAGACGTAAAAGAAGAACGAGGAGTATGGTCATTTTATCTTTACACCCTCCAACCATCTCTCGACACAATTCTCCTCTTCCTCTTCCTCTTCCTCTTCCTCTTCCTCTTCCTCTTCCTCTTCCTCTTCCTCTTCCTCTTCCTCTTCCTCTTCCTCTTCCTCTTCCTCTTCCTCTTCCTCTTCCTCTTCCTCTTCCTCTTCCTCTTTCCTCTTCCGCTCCTCTCCTACAACCCCACCCCCCTTGGCAGCCAGCACCAACACATCAACCCCATCCGCCTCACCCTCCCAACCCCCGCCTCCAGACCCATCCGATCCCGCAAGCAACCCGCAAACCTCCCTCCCCCAAGTGCCTACACGAGAAACAACCAAAGTCGCCAGAGACAACAGACAAAGCAGAGCACTCATGACAAGCTGATACATCCCTCGCGGCACCTCACATTCCGAAACCGCCTCCCAACCCCAGTTCGCTCGCCAGAAAGCCAGACACCATCGCTGGTCACATGCACGCACAGAGAGGCATCGAACCTCACGCCGTGCCTCCCATGAATCCCGTCCGACTCCTCTGCCTCTGCCTCTGCACCTCCTTCTTCTGCTTCCCGGCCCGACTCAGACTCATCCCCACCTCCTCATCCATCTTCTTCGCCACTCCATCATCCATCATCCATGCCAAGCCTGCGCTCTACATCCACCACACATATCCCACAACGCCCCAGCAACCATCTCCGACAAAAAACAAGTCGACTTTTCTCCCACGATGCCTATGCCCCTCCCCCCACCATCGACGTCACCGCGCCCATCAAAGCTCTCAAGAGACGACGACGCGGCCGCTGAAGCTGACACGTTCCTGCCACCGCGTCTCGTCTCGTCGTCGCACGTTGCCTTCCCGCTGTTGCTGCTGTCCATTTCCCACCACCTCGCCCCTCTGCTCGTCACCGCCGCCCCTCTCGCCATCAAGTGTCCTGATCGCTGCCCACATGCCATGCTCGGACTCTGGTAGACGTCCGGATTATGCCCTTCACCTCCCCTCTAACTCCTCTAGTCGTCGCTAAGGCTATAGGCGTAGTAGCTTTCGCAAAGGCGGTAGACTTCTTTCTCATTCCTACTAATGTCGGCATCTGGTGAGGCAGCGCCAGTGAATATGTATCGTTTGTGCATGCAGATTGCGCCGTTGATCCGGTCGATAGGTGTCTTAAACGATGGCATTGCTAAGAAGGTCGTGGGCCTGAACAGCGATAGTAGAAAGCATTTTATACCCCTTCCTTCCTTCCATCCACCCATCCACACCGTTGGTCATCGCCCAAGGCATCATTAAATCACATTCATCCCTCCACTCCACTCCACTCCACTCCCACACTCCCATCCAATCCAGCATAAAAAGTCCAGTCCCATTGTCTACTCAAATCTACGCACACCCGAATCCTCCCATCCCTCCATCCCATCTCCCACGCCCTCTAATGCCCATGTCCATGACCGCACTCGCTGCCGCAACCGCTCCCGCTCCCGCTCTCATCCCCACTCTCATAGCTCCCCTCCTCCTCCTCGCTCTCCTCCCCGCCCTCACCCTCGTCCTCATCCGCCGGGAGGCCGTAATCGTCCCTGAAGTCGCCGAGGGCGCGGATCTCCGTCTTGAACCCGTCCGCCTCGAAGGATTTCGCAAGAGCCTGTTCGTACCTCGTCAGCCACATCATCGCTCCATTCTCCAACGGAAATAAAAAGCAAATAGAGCATAGAGCAGACATACCTCCGTCATGATCGGCGCACACGTCACAACCACATTCGCCCTCCCCACCTCAAACACCGGCAGCAGCACCTCCCTCATCGCGCCCATGATCTGCTCCTCCGTCACCCCCCTCACGTCCCGCAGCAGCCTCGCGTTGTACTCCTCGCCCACGCCCCTGATCACCGAGTTCACAAACGCCATCTGCGCCGCCATCGCCATCGTCGGCTGCTCGTCCGCGATCGCCACCACGATGCTGCTCCGCGCGCCCTCCAGCGCGCTCCTCTCGAACCGGAACCCCTCCGCCCCGCCCGCGTACCCCTCCACCACCCCCCGCGCCGTCCGGAACGCCTTGTGCGCGTCCGGGCTCCGGTACACCCGGAACTGCATGAACCCGCCGTCCAGGTCGCGGCTGAAGCCCGTGCCGTACGCGAGCCCCGTGCCGCGCACGGCGCGCCAGAGCGGGCCCTCGACGGCGTCGAGGTACGCGACGGCGACGAGCAGCGCGGGGAGGCGCGGGTCGCTGTAGGACGTCGGCCCCGAGGCGGAGGAGAGCGCGAAGGACGAGTCGATGGTGGGCATCGGCACGATGACGGTGCCGAGGGTCCCGGGGTTCAGGCCGGCGGGGCTGAGGCGCTGGTGCTGCTTCTCGATCGGCAGCAGCTCGGCCTTGGTGTCGAGGCCGGCGATCAGATGGTCCCAGGCTGTGGTGGGATTGGTCAACTTGTTGACGTCGGCGATGACGAGGACGCGGAAGTTGTTGAATGTGAAGAGCGACCTTCTCAGCTCCTCGAGCTTGGCAATCACGGCGGCGGGGTCGGCGGCCAGGAGCTTCTTGATGCGCTTGAGATAGGTGGCCTTGACGAGCGTGTTGCGCGCCTTGACAATGGATTTGGAGTCGAGATGGAGCATCGCGTCCACGGCATAGAGCATGGAATTCCCGCTCCGTTTTGCTTCCGGGATATCAGCAAGGATCTTGGTGAGTCCTGCGCGGAGACGCGTCTCGTCGAAGACGCTGTCGAACATCAACGCTTTGATCCACTGGATCGCCTTCTCATACTTATCCGGCTCGACTTGGAATTGGATGACGACGCCTTCAGAGTCGCCGATGCGCGAGCCGCCGTTGATGCCGTAGCTGATTGTATCCTTCTCGAGCTCGGTGACGACGGCTTCGAAGGGAACCTGGACGCCTTCGTGCATGACTGGAGTGTTGAAGAAGTTGTCGATGAAGAGAGATAACAGTGGACGAAGCTCAACCGGGATGCCTGATGTGCCAAGCAGCACGCTCACAAGAACGAAATTGGACGGAACATGCTCGTATTGAACGAACAGCGGCGTATCCTTGATGTCAATGACCTTCTGGGCACCGTTGTCCGGTATGCCCAAGCTGCGCGCCAGCCCAGCTCTCGCAGTCTCGGGATGGATGAAATTGATCGAGTCGACACCAGGGACTGGCCATTGCTCCAACATTTCCGGTGGAATGGGAGCGTCATTCTTCGCCTTGGCTTCTTCGAGCTTCTTAGCAAGCGCCTTCAGGCCTTCCTCTCCCAACTTCTCCTTCTGCGCAGCAACGCGAGCAACCTCGTCCGCCTTAAGCTTCTCGGCCATTGCCTTTGATGGCTTCCCGAGAATGGAGACGTGCTTAGCATCTGAGATCCAATGCTTGAGGAAGTCGCGCCACTGCTCATCTGTCCATTTCTCGAGAACGTCATACTCACGGATCGTCGCCAAGTCTCTAAGAGTCGAGCCATCACGCTTCCCGAACAAGAAGTCGCTGATGACATTCGTCGAGAAGAACTCTGAGCTGCTTTCTGCCTGGAACTTGACCTGTCGCTTCTCGCGTCTGACGCACTCGATCATGTAGGTCATATCCAGAGGCTTCTCTGCGACCTCCTTGAGGATCTCAAAGAGCCTCTTCTCGACCTGCTCGAGCTTCTCGGTCGCGACACTGGTAGGCTGGAACCAGATGACCGATTTGGGTCTCGCATCCCACCAGGTGCTAATGGAGCTGGCAAGTTCTTCCTTCTCGACCATGGTGTTCTCCAATATCGAGATGGATGATCCAGCGAGGTAGGTGAGAAGGACGTTCAATGCGCCGGTTTGCACAACATCGTTGCAGTCTGGGCCTAAGAAGCCAACCAGAATATCCCCAGCAGACTCATCCTCCTCTGGAAACTCGACCGTCTTGATGACGCTCTCCTTGAGATCTGGAGTCTCAGGCGATTCGATCCACGGCCTCCTGAATGGATCATCTGGCTTTGGCACCTCTTCCAAAATGGCATCCTCAAACTTATCTAGGATGTCCAACATATTCTCATGGTCGACCTCTCCCACGATAACCAGGCAGAGATTCTTGGGCTGATACATCTCCTTATGAAACTCCCGGATCCGCTCAGCAGTCAAGACGCGCAAGTGCTCCATCATACCACCAGTCTCATATCTGAACCCGACGCCTTCGGGATACAGCAGTCTCCTCGCCGCCAGATCCATCAACTCGCCTCCATTATTCTGCACGCCCTGCATCTCGGAGTAGACAACACCCACATCATGGCCCTCGCCATCGACGTGATGGACCTCGGTATAGCAGCCCTCGTCCGTCAGAGTCGGAAGCATCACATGCTCGAGGTAAACCGGCAAGATCTGCGCAAACCCCTCCCAACCCGCCGTATCGAGCGTATACGCCGTGTGATCCGTCGCCGTCCACGCGTTCGTGTTCGAGTACGCGCGGTTCGCCAGCTTGTCCAGCACGCCCTTGTAGTGGTAGCTCTTGGAGCCCATGAAGACGAGATGCTCGAGCGTGTGCGGAGACCCGGAGTCGTCGAAGATCTCGGTCGCGAGCGTGAAGTAGCCTTGCACCTTTGGGCCCTTGCGGTCCACGACCACGACGTGCATGCCTGTGCGTGTGGACTTGTACTGGGTGAGCTTGGTGGGTGCATAGTCGGCTTCGAAGGATTGGATGGTCTCGAAATGAGACTTTTTGGTGAGGCCAGGCATGATGGCTTTTAGGGAGGCGGGGAGCCAACGATCGAGCTTGAAAGATTGCTGGTCTGGCCTGTGCCTCTTGTTAGTCTTGTTTTGAAATAAAGGTACGACTTTGCAGACGACGATCAAAGGAGAGGAAGAAGGAGTTGTTTCGCCGATGCGGGCAGTGACACAAGCACTTCAAACAAGTCACAAGATCTGGTTTGAATCTATGAAAGCATTCCGCCCCTGAGGACTCATATGCAATCTGTCTATTCGCAAGATCTTCGTCACGCAGCAGGCTCAAAGCCCAGCTGGCTCAAAGGCAGACATAACAGCACTGCCGTCTCTCTCGTCTCCTGGCAAACCGCTCGCCCGTGCATCCATGAACAATAAGAGATCCCTCACCGCACCAGCCAACACCGCCATACTTATAAAGCACAACAGAGAGCAACGGCAGCAGCCACCCAACGACCAGGAGCCGGCGGCGTACCGAGGGCTGGTGGTTGTGCATGGCGGCCTGCTCAAATGCTCAATTCGAGGCCCGAGACGACAGACCGATGGGATGGGGGACAATTAATCTCACTCCACAACAACCCGTCTCCCAGCCTCGAGCCAACATCCGCAGTCTAGACTCGTTCGCCCTGACAGAATGGCGAGTGTTTGCCCAGAACAAACGAAACGGGGCGCAGCCTCACCTTACCTTGTCCCGGTCGGTCGTCCCTGCAGATGTCGCAGCCTCGTATGGCGGGGTAGGTTGTAGTCGCGCTGTCGCAGTCGCAGTCGCAGTCCGTCTGCAAAAACTCAAAGCACTGGAGAAGGAGGAGGAGAAGGAGGAGAAGAAGAAGCGTCTGGAGATCCGTCGGGCCAGAGCTGTGATTTTTATAGAAGGAGGATCAGAGAAGGAGGATCGGAAAAGGCAGAGATGTATCGCATCTCTATCTTATATGTACCTTGCACATCTGCCCGCCCGAACAATACTTAGCCACTCCTGACCGCCTTCGAGACCAAGGCCACTGTCGCCCCCGCTGTGATTGGCCCCGCCGGGTTCCTGATTGTTCGTGGAGATCACGTGGGATTGTTGGAACCTGGATTCCTGATCCGCATGTGGGAATCACGTGCGGGAGATAAAGAGAAGTCTTTGAGCGGGAAGGGACAATGCTAAGCTATTCATTATTGCTTCTGGAAAAGGGGCTGTTGGTATCGACGGATGTGATTATTGGAGTCAAGGCAAGGTAGAGTGATTATTAATATATATTTTTTGTTACAGCTCAACTACACCTAATGGCGAACGAATCACCATCTGTCCTCCTCTGTGCCTGAAGCTCTCGCTCTGCGCTTCCTGTGGGCAATGAGCCGAACGGTATATCTACACGCCTCCAGTCCCGTGCTCCTCCAAATCGCGAAGAGCCCAGCCTGGCCCGTACCAAACCCCACATGCGCTACCAAATAGGTACTCGGCCCCACGAGCCCTTCCAAAACATGACTAGTACAGCAATAAACACTTCCGCTGGTCTCATCTCCCCAAAACTCCAAATACACCACGGTTCAACGGCAATTGAACAAGCTACTTCGCCTGCGCAGACGTGGCGCTAGCACTCCTCTGATGCTGCTGAGCCTGCTGCTGGGCTTGTTGGTGGACTTGTTGCTGCGCCTGTTGCTGGGCTTGTTGCTGGGCTTGCTGCTGGGCCTGCGCCTGCGCCTGCGCCTGTGCCATCTGCTGATTCTGCTGCTGAACTTGATTCTGCTGGCTATGCTGATTCTGCTGATTTTGCTGGCCCTGGCCCTGACCCTGGCCCTGCTGACCCTGATTCTGACCTTGGGCCTGAGCTTGCGCCTGCGCCTGTGCTTGCGCTTGAGCTTGAGCTTGAGCTTGAGCAGCTTGTTGCGCCGCCTGAGCCGCGACAGCAGCAGCCTGCCGTTCCTGCTGTGCCCTCAACATCTGCGCATACTGGACCGGACTATTCTGCATTCCCGGCGACATACCCTGCATCGGGTTACCGCCGGCCGCTGCGTGCATCGCCGACTGTGAAAGCTGTTGGCGCTGTGCTTGGACGAGGGCATCCGAGACGAGTTTGCGGATCTGGTCGGGTGAGGCCGTGGGGTATTTGGCGCGGAACTGCGCTTCGAGTTGCTGGACTTGCGCGGCGGGCCGAGGCGATGAGATGGTCGGGACGTGGAGACCCTGTGCGGGATTCGAGGGTGAGTTGAACCCGTGCATGGCGTTCGCAGCCATGTTGTTGCTTTGCATAAAGCCCTGCTGATTCTGTGGCATGTTCGGCATGGCAGGACGCATATTGTTGGGAGGTGAGTTGTGCATCTGCGGAGTTTGTCCTTGGTGTCCTGACTGCTGCATCTGGACGGCTGCACGTTGCTGTTGAGAGATTCGTTGAGCTTGCATGACGAGATTAATATCAGGTGTAGCATTGGGAACGGGAAGACGATGAGCTTGAGGTTGCATGCCTTGCATGCCTTGCATGCCCTGCATGCCCTGCATGCCCTGCATTCCTTGCATTCCTTGCATCTGTGCTTGAGGAATACCCTTGAGTGGCATCTGGGCCATGCCAGGATGAACATTTGGCATTTGCATCTGGCCACCCATTCCGTTTGGCATAGGCTGCATTGGGGCGTGAGGAAGATGGCCTTGACCGGGTACAGCGAGGTTGTTAGGTCTGTTTGCGTTGACTCCCATGTTAGGAGCGGTTGCGACGTTCATGTTAGGATTGCGAGGTTGCTGTGCCGGTCCACCAGGGCCAGCGTATTGCTGAGGATTCAACTGAGGATTCCTAGCTGCTGCTTGTGCCTATGAGAAGTAGAGTTAGTTTTTAGATCTATGCATAGATGGCAAAAAATAGTCCGAAGTAGGATCAGGAAGAAATTGAGGATTTACCCTTCGGTGAGCTTCCTGTTGCATTTGCATCCTCGCGTGCCGTTCCTGCAACGCTACTTCTCGCTCATGCTTCAGCTTGCTAATTTGCTGCGGCGTGTGCTTATTCATTGTCGGCTGAGCGGTCTCATTCTGCTTGCGCATATTCGCCGAGTGTTGGGCCTGCTGTTGCTTCTGCAACGCCGTTTCCCTCTTCTTGGCCAACTTCCTCATGGCATCCACCAGCGTAAGGTGCTTTTGGTTCCTCCTACGCTCGACGCGGACACTAGTCGTGCTCCTGCGTAATTGTCTGACAGGGGTAGCTGTACTCCCAGGAGCCGGTGGCGGTTGTGCAGCTTGCTGTTGGACTTGGGCAAGGAGACTTCGCTGTGCGGCCTCGAGCCTGTTGTTGTAAGCTCGGAAGTAATGTGTCTTCTGCATATCAGCAGGAAGACCTTCAAGATGGATCCAACGCTCAAAGCATTCCCATGGCGTGCGTCGCTCTGCAGCTGAAGAATAAAGTGACTTCGAAGACAGCATGCTCGCGATGAGCGACCAATTGTATTGATATTCACGAACAAGTTGCTTAAGCTCATCGTCTTCTGCCCAGGTCCACTGAGAAGGGTGGCGATTCTCGAAAAAGGTTTGCAAAGGCATTTGATATTCCGAAGGCGGCCTGAATTGATGGCCAGCATGAATCCGATCTCTGATGTGCTTGTTTTCGGGATTGAACAAGGCAACATCAACCTGTGATAGCGGTAGTTCCTTGTTTTGTGCGCAATCATCGAAGATGACTTGGTCTTCATCATCTGATTCCTGCTCATATTGATATCGGCTTCTCTTCATGGGCGGCGTATCATCCTTCAACACTATCTTGCCCTCGATATATTTGCTAAGTGGCAGGTACGGCTTCCTCCATGAAGCATCGGGATCCACGTCCGAAATGGGCAAGTCCTTTGAATGGACTTTCAATGGTGTACCATACATTGGTAATTCCTGCAGAAGCTTATCCGATGCCGCTGATCTGTTCAAGCCGAATACAAGATCATCATTATCCAAAGAAAAGATGGCTGTCGGTGCAATGGTATCGATGAGGCTGATGCGAGGCTCATCATCAAACTCATCCGACGGTCCCTCATTGTCTGATGAGGGCACCAGATCCGGCGTTGGATGGGTAATCTCAGCCTCGGCATCGGCGGCATCAATCATCTGCTCATCGACTTGCTCAACTGCTTCATGGGAGGCAACCTTTCTTTGGAGAAGTTGGCGTTGTGCTGGGGTGCCATGCACCCACATCGCACAATCATGCGCAACTTTCCTTGCGAAGGCCATCTTCCATTTTCTTTCCTCCCTGAAATCTGTGCGCATCCACTTTGCTTCCTTCAACAGCTCATCCCAATGAGTTGCCAGCCTGTTTGGTTCCGGAGCACGCTTCGGTTGACGGAAAGACCATTTGTCGCTGTTTTGAAGATTATGGATGCGGCGTATAATTTTGTGTGCTTGAGCCTCTTGGTAAGGAAGAGATGCATTAGATGTGGTAATAGTTTTATGAGCGGTCTGTAATAGGGAATCCAGAGGTTGGTGGCTGCGAGTAGTCGCATACGCCTGTGCATTAATCAACGGCATGAAATAATCGGGATACTCGGGCCCTTGAGCTTTTGTTCCAACAGACACCAGTGAGCTCGAATCCTTCTTTCCAGGCTGCTTGGCAAATACCACCGTTGATAGCTTGCCGTGATCCTTTTGACTGGCACGTTCAGCAAGTCTCCGCATCTTAGAAGCTGGTACCATTGGCGTCGATGCACCGGAAGTTGACTCAGATCCTGCTGCAGCCCTTCCCGTAGACTTCTCTGATGCCGGCGTCGAGATCTGTCGAGGCGTCTCTCCGAGGATCTCTGACACAGATTTGTGTCTCATGGCTCCAGACGCAACGCGTGTAGTCATTCGCTCGACTGGGGGAGCAGGCGCTGCTACAGACGGCGTATGCCGGGGCGTCGGTTCCGAGGGAATAGTAGGTTCGGCCTTCTTTGGTGGACTAATCTGCATTGGCTCCGCAGTATCCATCGATTCGGGTGTTCGTGCAATATGCTCGACGTCCTTGTCCTTCGGCTGCACTTCTTCGGGTTTATCAAGATCCATGCGCACGACTTTCTCGTCATGTTGCGAAACAGTCTCTCCGTGGGATGGCTCAAGGCCCAAGCCACCTGTCTCGGGAGCTTTTTCATCTTCTGGAGTTGGGACGCCAACAACTTCGTCCTGGTCTTCCTCTTCATCATCCATCAGTTCTTGCGCAGTCTCTTCCCCGGCTAACTCTCTCGATTCCGGTTGGCGTCCATCAGGCTGTAAGGGATCAGTCTGGGCATCGGCCTCCCTGCCAGGAGTTGATGAAGCAGCAGCAGCCTGCTCTTCAAGTAGTTGAGCCTCAGCGGTAATGGGACTGCTTTCCAGAATCCGCTCTCGTGCCAAATGTATCTGTGCTTTTAGTCTCTTGTCATGCGCCTCCTTTTCTCGAAGCTCTTCTTGGGTAGGAGCAAGTTCGGGTGGAGTCTCGGGACCTGGCTTCTCATCCACCGCTTCGGCATCGTAGTGGTGGACTTCATTATCCGGGCTTGTATCTGCGGACGTTTCGTGGATGTTGGCAGAAGTAGTCGCCGAGAGCGGTCCAAGGGTAGAGCCGGGAGAGGATGCAGCATCTGCTTGCGCATGTCTATCCAGTTGGGTAGGCACTTCGAGTGAAAGTCGCGCCGTAGTGGTTTCCACCAGCACTTCTTCGCGTCTCGCCCGTCGATCCTCTATCTGTTCCTTCAACGTCCCCTCCTGAACTTCCTGCGGCGGCAGGTGTACCGTTGCTGGTAGATGGCTTGCATCTTCCGCACCATTAATAACCAGCCCTGGAAGTTTTGCGGCCTCTGCTGCTGTTTTGGGTATGACAACATTAGGATCGACTCCTGGACTACTCGCTGGCGTCGCTTCGACTGTCTTAATGATCCGCTCTTTCTCTGAGGCACCGGGCGGCAGCGCGGGGACCTTGGGGGATTTAGGTGGGTGTCTCGCATTATATATCGCGTCGTCTAGTGTCTCGTCGACAGCGATATCCAGCAAGGCAGTCGGGTCAGCCGGGACGACGAATTGCGATGGCTTCGACGTCTCGTCGCGCGAAATGGATGGTGCTTTATCAGTTGGAGTCTCGACGCCGTGCAGGTCTCGCAGCGGCGCGGCCGACAATAATCCGTCTGGTGATGCATCGCTTGGAAATGGTGCTGCATAGTTGTAGGAGGCATCCGTCTTCGCACGCTCCTGCAGCGACTCGCGTCCTTCTCGTGGCGCATGCGCTGCTGCAATACTCGTCCGCGCACCGAGAATGGTCTTATCGGCTGGCGTGCCCAATCTCGCCGGATCAGAGCGTAGCTTTCGTCGCGTCGGGATCGTGTGTTCTTGGAAGGCGAGACCTCTGTTTGCAGCAGCATGATTAGTTTTCCGCAATCCTACAGAGACGACACAGCGCGTAAATGGGTATGCGACCGGGCAGAATGCTCATAAACTGACCCTTTAATATCATTGAGATTTAAGAAGTGCCTTTCGTCGGGCGTTGCTTGGGAGATGGGGGCGTCGAGGTCGAGGAAGGCGGGCAGTGGGATAGGGCCATCGCAGGTCGCGACAGCATAGAGCTCCCTGAGTTTGCGTTTGCGCGAGCGCTCGATGGTGCTAGAAATGGGTCAGATCAATCGCAATTATGAATCAGGACGAAGTGACGGAGTGGTGAATGGTGGGAGGGGTAGGTGGTGGTGGTGGTGGTTGAATTAATATTAATATTAATTGTTCGTGTGCTGCGCTGTGCTGTGGTGTGCTGTGCCTTGCTGTGCGACTTACTCGATCTCCAATTCGCGCCTCGAAGTCAGTTGCTTGCGACCGGCAAGCAAGACCTCATTCGACATCTCATTTTCGGTCGCCAGACATCCGTTTTCGACAAAACGAAGGCCTGTACGATGTTGAATATGAGAGCGAGACCTGGAATCTCGGTGTTGATTGATGAAAAAGTCGTGTTGTTGTGGAGTAATTGATTGAAGTCGTCGAGGTCGTTGAAGTTGTCGGTGTCGTGGATGTTTTTTGGGGGGGGGGGGTTTTTGGGGGAGGG
>Ga0209512_1001326_pt1 | contig 31083 bp, 27 predicted proteins | sample frozenSSSSmetaG_FD_184142 | JGI IMG/M metagenome (GOLD analysis project Ga0209512, IMG submission 184142) | Glacier valley bacterial and archeal communities from Borup Fiord, Nunavut, Canada, to study Microbial Dark Matter (Phase II) -... | ecosystem: Environmental > Aquatic > Freshwater > Ice >...
CAGGCCAAACCCAAACTCAGGAACATGTAGGTCAGGCTCTCCGCCATTCCACTCAGGCTAAAACGGATTTCCCAGGGGAACAAGCCGATTAAAGCGGCGGTGGCGTAACCTTGCCACTTCCCAAAGAGCCACCGCCCAATAAAGAAAAAATTGACGATGGTTATTAGCGAGGCAATAATATTAACAACACGGGGCTCCCAGAATAGGTCGGGCCAGAAATTCATCAAAAGACCGTTGAGCCAGAATTGCAGGGGTAGCCAGGCATCTATCTCGAAACGGGGTTGTTGCAGCCATTCCCAGGCATGCACCGAGCGAGTAAAACCATCGCCGTCATATTCCAGGTAGCCCGCCCGGTACAGAGTCAGCAAACTTATGGCCCGCACCGCAAAGATTACCAACAAAAAAATTGTAGTCAGTTGGAGTTCGGAGCGGCCCGCCAGATTAGCCGATATTTTTTTCAGACGAAGTTGCAAGCTCAAAATAAAATCCAAAAAGTTGTCGGTAAAAAGTCGAAAGTCAGAATCACTAATAAAGAACGTTCAAAGCGCGTAAAGAGTTGCTATGATACCATATTCAAAAGTGCGGGGTTTTCAAGGGCTTTTGCGAGATTTTAGCATTTTGCTTTTTTAACAAGAATTACTCTTGTATAATAATACCTCTTAGAGAAATTATCACATTTGTTGCCCCATCCAGGTTGGGGAGTAAATCTTTGATCATTTTTGCCGATTGTGTTTCAGAGTAACTAAGATAGACGAAACCTACGGCAGTTCTGGCAGCAAATAGACCATTTTGCTTCATAAAACAATTGTTTGATTGCCCTTTAGTAAAAGGTGACTCAAACGCGTTAATTTTAAGGCCCTGCCTAATAACCCACTCGTCATAATAAGCAGCAACCTGTTCTAAGCTATCTTTAGTAACAAAAACCCTATTGCCGTCGCGGGTTAAATAACCATAGTTGCAAAATGAAGGGCTTTGGACAAATTTTTTATTTTGAAAACCTTGAACGGGTTGACTATTCGGGTAATCAGGTAATGGTTCTGGTATTACAGTCTCAGACTCCGTACTCACCCACACAATTACGGAACTTATTAACAATATTGGTAGAAGCAACAAAAACGAAAAAAGTAAAATTAGCCAACGGCGTTTTGTCATGTTTGGTTTGATTCCTCGCAATAATGTCCCGGTAATAAATCACCGGGCTAAAAGAGCCTGTATTATAACCATTCGGATTGGTTTTTGTGATAAGTAACTCAGCCTTGTCACCCTGAGCTTGCGAAGGGTCTGGCTGATAAGCAAGCTCAGAATGATAAGCCTATGTAGAATGACAGGTTGGCTATTCTGCTAAAAATACAGGCTCTTTTAGCGCGGTGGCTTCAGTCCCGCGCATTCTTTATTACCAAACGAAAAAGCGACTAAAGTTACTACTACCAATAAAACCTCTGTGTCTCTGTGGTGAAATGTCCTAATACCTAAAACCTAACACCTAAAACCTAACGCCTATTTCCCGTAACGCCAACGATAGTAGTGCTGCCCGACATTGCCCATTTCGACCTGAAAGGCGGTTGGGTTGGAAGGGGTGTAGGTCAATACCCGTCGCTCGAATAGCTGCACCAAAACATCCTGCTCCACCCCTGCCACCTTTGCCCGCACCCAATATGCCTCGGCTATTGGCAACCCCGCCGTTGAAACCCAATCAAAAACCTTGCCGTATTGATAACTATCGGTAGCGCGGTCATAAATCTGGCCCTGATTTTGTAGCCAGTTGTAGAAAACATCAGGGATATTATGCCCGGTTTCCGGCACGAAAAAGAGGTTACGCGCCATACTGGAAAGTGCTAAGTTTGTGCTTTCCCGCCCGTTTTTGTCTATCGTGACACTCACAGGGCTGGAATTAGCCGCAAGTTTGCCGCGCTCAATAATCGGTTTAAAGGTAGCATAGGTTGGGGATATGTCGTTTGCACCAGGAGTATCGTTAGGGTCGCCCGCCACCTGTACCTGGCTAGGGCTAAGCTGAACAAAATCGGCATCACCTAATTGAACTCGCCCGGTGCTGAGTTCCACCACCAACAGCCCATTAGTAACATAACCTGTGGCTGGGTTGGTCAACTCCATACGAGCCTTATCAAAATAAACCACATTTCGCACCCCGCCCGGTGCTTCAGTGTACTTTTCCTGAGTAATTTTGTTAGAGACAGGCCCCCAGGTATAACCCCGCCCGATGCCCTGCCCACTTTCCACCCCCGCCAGAACGGGACGGTCAGCCTGACTCCAGTTATCTTCAAAAGGGTGGTTTAGAACCGGGAAAATTTGACGGGGCAACGGCCCTGCTCTGTTTCCGGCAATCAACAGGGCGGTACGGGTGGCGGCTGCTAACATATCGGGATCGAGGCGCAAGCTGCCATCGGGTTTGTATAACTTGTCGAGGGGCGAGTGATAACGGGGGTCGCCACTGACAATATCGCGGGCATCTTCATTCAAAAATATCGTGTTATTAATGCCACCGTTCCAAAAACTGCTGTGGTCGCTCAAGCGATTGGGGTCTCGGGAGGCGGGGAACAAATCACCAATAGTGTAAACGCTATATTTTACCCCTGGCAAGTATCTTTTCACTAAATCTGCCCCCTGATTAGCCATAATATTACTTTCGCCAGGGTTAGAAACAATATAAACGGTCTGATTGGTAGTGCCATCACGCGGGTAGCCAATCATATCCAGGTTGATAACTGTGCCAAACGGCAAAGCGTTAGTTCCCAGGTTAAGATACTGGTTCACATAGTAATAACTGCCTAGTAAGCCAAATTCCTCACCATCAAAAAAAACAAGGTCAATATCATCCTGAAACTGCGCCTTACTCAGCACCCGCGCCATTTCTAGCAAAGCCCCCACCCCACTACCGTTATCATTCGCGCCGGGGGCTAGTTCGTTACAGCTTGGGGGATACTGCCGCATCGGGCTACTGTCCAGGTGGACCGTTAGCAGATGTTTGGCCTGGGGCTTAGTGCCGGGTTTATGGGCAATGATATTTTGTAGCAGGGTATTACTGCGAAGGCCAGGGGCATTACTGGTAAAGGCTTGAATTTCAGTTGTATAACCCAGGTCGGTCAGGCGACTTTTTATGTAGTTGATAGCCAAATCATGGCCGGGGTCAGTGACACAGCGCGAATAACGGCTGACATTAGCAATCTCATCTACTATTTTTGACCCGGAAACCGCCCCTAACAGGTCACTCAAAGTCGCGTTTTGGCTGGCAACTTCTGCCAACCCTGTTGTAGGTACAGTCCCCAGAAATAACAGGCAGAATTGCAAAACCAGAATTCCCCGAATTCGTTTCACGGTTTAAACCTCGTGTCAAAGTAACGAGTAACAAGTCAAAAGTCGAAGGTCAGGAGTAATTGTAGGAGGATGCTCCGTCATCCGATTTATCGCAGGACAGAACCTGCTCCTTGCTTCTTAATTCTACTTCCTACCTGGTTTTCTTGCCAAGTGTCCAGCCCGGTGCGCCGATTAAAATATCTTCCGACTTAAAACCAAGCCAGCCATCATTATTATAGTCCTTCTCGGCCAGGGTTTCGGCCACTCGCCCCACAAAGTCGGCCTCGCTCATCTTGTGATTGTAGCCATTCTCGCCCAAATAATCCAGCACCAGACCTAAAACAAACTGTCCGGCGTTGGGGTAATCGGGCGTGCTAATGGCGGCGGCAATATCGCCCTGTTTATCCAGTTTTGCCACTACCTGCCTATAAAGGGCAAAAACTTTATCGCCAGAATTGCGGTCAACGGCAGCAGGTGCGCCCACCACCACTTGCGCTGAATAGTCGAAAATCGCCCCATTTAGCACCACCCGCATCCGACCCCAGTTGGTTTGCCCCGGCAGAATCCCCGCGCCCTGCCCAGCATCCCGCCGCAGAGTAATGGCGACTTTTAATTCCCCAGCCTTTTTGATATTTACAAAACGGTCTGGCTCAGGAAATAGCCAGGCGGGGCGTGAGAAAATCCGACCCTCAATACCCCCAGTTAATTTCAGGGTCAGGGTTTTGGTCAGGGGCGTAGTAGCGGCACTTTCGGGGTTGGGGAGCGTGCCGAGCGAAATCATGTCAAAACCATTTGCCGCACTATCAAAAGAGGGGGCAAGACCAACCGGGGCGTAAGAGGCTGGCAAAGAGGGGAATAGAAGCTGGAGCGATTGGGGCAGATAATCGGCGGTAGTCGGGTCAGTGGCGGGCACAGGCGGAGTCTGGGCAGAAGCAGTGGTAGTCAACAGGATTAATAGACCAAGCGGCCCTAAACGAAAACCAGCAACCTTAAAGACTTTGTTAAACAAAGCCAATAAAGTTGCTGCTACCCGTTGCACCCGACCAAACCTCATCGGCTAGGCGTGGCGGTAGGCTGGGCGGCTAGGGGCACTGGAACGCTGCTAGTAACTGCCGCCGGAATACGGGAAACGTAAATCCGTTGGTCGCTGATAACGTACAACTTCTGGTTGGGCTCATCCACCAGCAAATCCCGAATCGAGTCGAACTCCTTACCATCCGACTTGAACTGTTGAATAAAAGCCCCAGTTGATTTCTCGAATTGTAATACTCGCTTCTCCCCATCGGTTACAAAAATATAGGGAGAGTCCAGCGTGCCAATGTAGAGGTTAGTCAGATTGTTTATAGCTGGGCCAACCTTACCAGCGTTGCTCAAGTCAAACTGTCCGATGATTTCGCCCTTATTTTTACCATTGGGGCGGGCCATCTGGAACAGCATCCCATTAGGGCTAAGGGCGTAAATATTACCGTCAATCGCCAGCGAAGCGGACTTATCAAGTTGGGCAGTTTGGGCGGCACTATCGCTCAACCACTCGTCCGGCGGGTTTGCATAAGCCCCAGATAGGTAGCGCAGAATCTGACTCCCCGCCGGGCCGATAATATAAAGGTTGCCCTGATAGGTATCCAGTCGTTTGAGCGGACTAGCCCAACCCGCCGAACCACCTAACTGAGCTGCGTTCCACTTGGAGTTGGCGCGGTCATAGAGCCAGATAACATTGCTATCATCCACTACTACCACGCTATCTAGACGCGCTGCCATTGCTACCGGGTTCTTGAAAGTTTTTCCACCAACTGCATCACCAGTTTTCAGGATGGTTTTAACCTGACCTTCCAGGTCTAGCATCATTACCTGACCGCGCCCGCTATCCAGCAAAAAGACCGCATCACCGGTGGGGTTAAGTATCGCCCGACTTAGTTTTAGTCCGGCTCCCTGACTACCGAGGTCAACCGAGAGGCGCAAGTCGGCGGGTACTACCACTTTATTGATATTATCCAGGGTGACTTTCAAAGCATTTTGGGTTATGCCAATCTCTTTGAGGTCGGGTTTTTCCTTGCGGGCGGAGGCTAAATCGTCCTGAGCCTGGACAATCAGCTTGCGAGCTTGCTCCGGGTTGCTGGTTGCCAACCCCTGCGCCTGTGTCCGTTTGGTTTCGGCGGATTTAACAAAGTCCAACGCCTTATTGTTAGTAACATTGGAGTTCAGAGCGGCAAACACCAGGAATAACACCGCCACCCCCAATAGCACCACCAGACCCACAATAATGAGGTTGCGGGGCGGTCTAAAACCACCGAAACGGCGTTCATCTCGAATGGAGTCCAGGGGTGGGCCGTAGTTATCGCCCGCCTCAAAATAGGGGCTATCTGTTGTTTCGGGCTCAAACTCACCCTGACCCTTTCTTTCTCGTTTTTTACCAGTAGGAGCGGGTGCAGGTGTTTCCTCAGCCACATTGCTAAAGTCGAATTCAGGCTGAGGAGTCTTAAAATTGGAGTCAGGTTGGGGCTTGCGGGCTTCGTTGGGCTTGTAAGTGCCTGGTTTAAAGGTGGAGTTTTTGGGTTCGGCAGGAGTCTGCCCAAACTGGTATGCCCCGGCCTGTTGCTGTCGGAAAGGCTCATTTTCTTCGGGACTTTTGCTGCTAGGCGTATTGCGAAGATAGGGCGGGGTTTGCAGATTATCGTCCTCACGGTGTAACCAGGGGTCAGAATTGGGGTCGTCCGACATATTATTATCACCCATTGACCCCTGGTTACCCTTAGCGATTGGGGCTTGACGGGGCTTTTTATCTACAAAATCATAATCCTCGTTCCAGCGCACCGCCTCGGCCTGGGGTATGCTGGTCTCAAACACATAGTCCTCTTGCGCTGCTTCGGGCTGGCGGTCACGGCTCGGAACGAATTTAGAGGCAAAATGGCTGACCGAAGCGGCTACACCCTCTACGGCGTTGCGAAAACCACTATCCTCCGGGCGAGTAGCGTTGAATTCGCTACGTTCCTGAGCGGTTTGATAGAGTCGCCCCGCACTGTAGTCGCCCTTCACCCCAACCGCCATCGCATAACCCTCGCCCAAATTTTGGATGCGGGCAAAGTCGGACAGATTATAAAGGGCTTCCCGGCTGTCCACCCCAATAAAATACCGTTCAATTTGGTCTTCGGTCAGGGCGTTAACCAGCGTTGCCGAGCATAACACCAGCAAATCACCATCTTCAAAAAGGGTGCGGTTGAAAATCGGCTCAACCGTCCCATAACGTCCCAAAGCGGGGTGGGCAGCACTGTGGCGGAGAGGCATTGTTTCGCGTTGTTTAATGAGTTGCGGGCCGCGCTTTCGCCCGTCAGGTGGATAATAGCTCAACTGCCCTTGATGCACCACCAGAGCTAGACTTGGCGGCATTTGCGCCAGATACAGCTCGTTATTCCGCACTAATGCCACTGTTACCCCTACCCCACGACGGTCGGGTGGTAACAGACTACTATTGCGGTTGAAAATAAGCTGGTTGGCGATTTCCAGGGCATGGCGCAAAGCACTGGTTACGCTGGCGTTGGGGTTAAAGTCATAATATTCCTTGAGGATAGCCATCTGGGCATCATGGCACATCTCCTGTTCGGATTGGCGGGGTTTTCCTTCGGCGCGGTTGCCGCCCTCAATTTCAGTGATGATATAGAGGGTTCCGCGCTTTTGGAGAGTGGGCGGGGGCATTAATAGCTCGGCATCCACCAGGCACTCGCCTCGGTCGCGCCGCAAACCGCCGCTAAGTTCGAGTTGGGTAGCAATAACATGGGTACTGTTCATCTGTCCCACCTGTGCCTGTATGGTATATTTTACCATTCCGCTAGATTAAACTATTGACTGGCTGCATCCAGTTTATAGCTGCGACCAAAGCCGCCTAAATTGTCGGGTGTATAGCGAAAGTCCTGGTATTATGTAATGTAACATACTAATTATAAACAAAGTTTCTAATTTTGACAATAGATTTGTGGGATAAATCGCATTGAATTTTTGAGGGAATAGGGGTTGGGGGATAGAAAGAATAAAAAAGAAGAAATTTGTCGGATAGAAACTAATGCTCTTTGATGGCAAACTCAATAGGTCGTTATAATAAGGGTGATTGCTTTCACCTTGTAGAATTCCAAGTGGTTGTAAGACTTCAGAATTGAGGATTTTTATGTATTTTAAGTATCTTATTAATTATGCTAATGGGAATTGCTTTAACTTACCTGTTGAGTTACTTCAAGTTGTTTTGAGGCTAACTTCAGAGCCTTTCAATTTTATTGATGGCTGGGGAGATTTGGTAATTGAATTGAAGGGCTTTAAGGTTGGTTTCACTAACGAAAATTTTGGAATGTTTGTAATATTTGCGGGGGAAAGTATTTCAAAGAAACCTATAGCCAAATTTCTGGACGAGTTCAGTGAGAATGTAGAGAAAGTTACAGGCAAAAAAGTAGCAACAATTGCTTTGGTTGATATCATTATTTCAGTTGACGATGCTGGTGATGACTCAGTGCGGGCAAAATATATTGGTGATGAGATTTATATGCTGCTAGACCAGCCTCTTAATGACCAATATGAGGTAGGAGAACTCGTAAAACCAGAAAGGTCTCCCCTAGGCTTAAAGTGGCTCATCCTACCCCGAAATAACCCTAACCAAAGGCACTAATTAAATCTTGAAGACCATTTATCTGAAAAGTTTAATGGATGAAAAAGGTAGACACATTGGTCTACCCCTACGAATTTTACCGACAACCGACAACTGACCGCCGACTACCTACTACTCGCCGATTGTAATCGTAATCGCCGCCTCGGTAGTACCAGACTGAGCGGGACGGGCGGTAACACTTACCGTTTCGCCAGTCTTGAGGTCGGTTAGAGCTCCGGCATCGCGTTTGGTAAGGACGGTGGTGCTAGTTAGGTTGACCGTGACGGCTGCTCCGGAGAAGTCTGTACCAGTTATAGTAGTACCAGACACTACCGGGTTACTGACGATGATACCGCCACGACCACCACCAAAGCCCGGTTGACCACCCGCGCCCGAAGTTCCATTCGCCGGAGGTTGACCCTGTCCACCAGCCCCAGGAGTACCAAGCTGGCCTTGTCTACCCTGACCGCCCTGTCCACCGCCAAACTGTCCACCAGGGCCTGCCATAGTCGCTGGGTCAGCTAACACAATCCGAGTGGCGTTGTAGCTCCCGTCACTGCCCTTGTCACCTACCACCTGTACAATCACATTCCCGCTTACCAATTTAGCTAAATCGTCTTTGGTGATAGTGGCGGATTTGACTATGCGGGTAGTAGAAGTGTCATAGGTTTGATTTGTACCACTCGCTTCCTTAATCGTTAAAGTTTTGGCGGTGGCATCAAAACTCTGAACAGTACCACTAACGGGCGGGCTAAAATTCCCGCGACCCTGACCACCTGTCCCCGGTGTAGCTCCATTAGCACCTGCCGCGCTGGTAGTAGCGGCACTGGCGGTAGTAGTAGCGACGGGAGCGGAAGTGCTGGTGGGTGAGTCCCCACAGGCCACCAACATAGCGGCTAATAGCATTAAGGCTACTCCTATCAAAGCCTTGCCCCTGTTAAAAAATCCCCTGCTTTTGAATTCCATCATACCAAACTCCTTGAATTTCTAAAATTTTCTGACCTCTCCTCTAAATATTCTGACCCCTGCTGAAAGTTTCAACAGAGGCCAGATGTCTAAGGCCATATTTGGGAGGAGGATGTTAAATGTCTAGGAAGATGTTTTCTGTCCCAACGTCACTTCGACGGTGCGCGATTGCGTGCCATTGCCGCCTGAGTTGGGGGTAGCAACATCCAGCTTAACTTTATCACCGGGTTTGTGCTGGCTGATAATCTCGCCCAGCGTAGATTCACCCGTAATTTTAGTCCCGTCAATTGCTATAACAATATCGCCATTTTTCAAACCAGCCTGAGCGGCAGGAGAACCACTCTGCACCTGCATTAATACTGCTCCGCGCTGGGTAGTGTCAAGGCTTAACTGCTTGGCCTGAGCCGGAGAGAGCGGCTGAAACGAAATGCCCAGGAAAGCGTGGTCAACCTTACCATTAGCGACCAGTTGATCGGCAAGCTGGTGAGCCTGATTTATCGAGATGGCAAAACCAATCCCCTGTGCCTGAACTCCGGCCTCGGCCTGACCTGCTACCAGAGTGTTGATACCAATTACCTTGCCACTCATATCCAGCAAAGGCCCACCACTATTGCCGGGGTTAATCGCTGCGTCGGTTTGCACTAGGTCATAGAGCTGCGGGCCGCTCGATTGAGTAAGACCAGTGCTAGTGCCGGGTTCGGTTACACTCCGGCCTAATGCACTTACTACCCCGGCGGTAACAGTCGGGCCACCGGGCAAGGCCAGCGCATTACCAATTGCTACTACCCCATCTCCAACCTTTAGTTGAGTTGAGTCACCCAGCACTGCGACGGGCAAATCAGCCCCTTTAGGGTCAATTTTCACCACCGCTAAATCGGTTTGCATATCCTTGCCGACCACTGTGCCATCAAAGGTACGTCCGTCTGGCAAAGTTACCACCAGAGCAACAGCCCCATCAATGACGTGATAGTTGGTCAGGATATAGCCACTTTTATCATAAATGACCCCTGAGCCAACCCCGGCATCCACCGGGGCCGAACTATTGCTGCTGCCCCGTCCAATGCGGGTAGTTGGAACTTGCTGATTGGTAATCTGAACCACCGCAGGTCGATCTAGTTGGGCTACCTGCGTAACAGAAAGCAGCCCGCCATTAACCGCTACCGGGCTGGCAGCAGATACAGTGTTAATTTGAGGAGCGGCAACGGTGGTAGTGCTACTGTTATTGGCTGCCACCGCCGCGCTGGTTATCCTGGCGGCGGTTGGGGTGCTATTACTATTATTACTAAAAAGTGTAGGCAATAGCATTCCTGCCATAAACCCAATCACCAAGAGTACCGCCAATACCGCCGCCCGCATGCCATTTTTATTCTTAACCTTTGGCACAGTCGGAACACTGTTAGGTAGGTCGTTAGGGGCATAACGGTTATACCAACCCGCCGCCGCCGGCCCATTATAGATAGGGGTTTGCTGGGTTGGAGTTGCCCCCTGCCCCGGAACCTGATATTGCGTGTTATTTATATATTCAACAGGATAGGGCGTAAAATCATTTTCCGCCTGTCCCGCTTGTTCTTTTTCTTTATCAACTTCATAGTTCATCATTGTCATTACCCTTTTTATCTTACTCAAACCTGAAACCAGGTTAGGTTACTTACTACATAGTTATCTTAACTCTAAGGTATTGAAAAAGATTTGGTAAAGTGTAAAAAGGTATTACCCAAATGTAAAGAATTTGCTATTTTCTGGTGACAATTCCCGCCAAAATAAGGTAATATTACCCAAACAGTCGAAAGTTAAAAGTCGAAAGTCAAAGGTCATTTGCTTTTACCTTCTAACTAACAACTAACAACCAATAACCAACAACTTATTTAAGATTATGAACAACACCCTGGATTTTGCCGCACACCCTCGTAACTGGCGTAATTTTAGGCTGGTTTACCCGGTCATAGCCCGTCGTAGTCGGGGGCTTTCGGTTGGGGTAAATCTTAACCCAGACCGGGTGTGCAACTACGACTGTATATACTGTGAGGTCAATCGGCGTGATTTTCGGCCCAGCAAAGGTTATATTCCCCTGCCGCCCAAAGGTTTACCCCGCCCGCAGGTTAATCTGGCGGAGGTCAAAAGCGAGTTAATAACCTTGCTAGGAATGGTAAAAAGTGGGGCTATCTGGCAAGAGCCGGAATTTGCCTCTACTCCCGCCCATCTGCAACGGCTGAACGATATTGCTTTCAGTGGTGATGGCGAACCGACTACTTACCCCCATTTTAGTGAAGCTATTCAAGCCGCTATTGAAGCCAGAGCCGAAGTTGGATTTGAGCTGGATGAAGTCAAACTGGTGCTGATTACCAACGCCACCCGCTTTCACCGTCCCAATGTGCAGGAGGGTTTGGCTAAGTTGCTGGCTAATAACGGTGAAATCTGGGCCAAGCTGGATGCGGGTACAGCAGAATATTTTAGGCTGATAGATAAAACCGCCATAAAATATGAGCAAATTTTGGAGAACTTGCTAACTGCCGCCACCAACTTCCCGATTAATATCCAGACCTGTATGTTGCGAGTACAGGGGGAAGTACCATCGGAACAGGAAATTGCGGCATATTGTGGGCGGCTGAATGATATTCTGGCAAGGGGCGGTAAGCTAAATAAAATTCAGCTTTATACCGTTGCTCGCCCCCCTGCCCAAACTTATGCTACCAGCCTGACCGATACCGAACTAACGACAATAGCCCAAACCATCCACAACACTACCGGGCTGGAAGTCGAAACCTTCGGTGGAAATGTCGGAATAGGGGATGGTAAAAAGGATGAAGGATGAAAAGGAGTCAGAATTCAGGAGTCAGAATAAAAACAAAGAAGTAAGAAAAAGAGCAAGAATAAAACAGGTTTAACTCAACACTTCTTACATCCTGTCTATCCTGTCCATCCTTGTTAATTTTTCCTATATCTGACGGCTGAGAACTGATGACCGAGAGCTTTACCGACAACTGACCACCGACAACCGACAACTTTTAGAGGAGAGAAATTTGGTTGATTTGCTGCGAAGTCGCACCGGGAAATTATTGGTAAGCGGACACCGGGGAGCGCGAAATTATGCCCCCGAAAATACTCTGGCTTCCTTCCAGAAGGCTCTGGAAACCGAGGCCGACATTATTGAGTTTGATGTCCACCTCAGCCGGGATAATCGCTGCGTGGTTATTCATGATGATACGCTTGACCGCACCACCAACGGGCAGGGGCCAGTCCGTAACCTGACGTGGGCCGAGATTTCCAGGCTGGACGCGGGGAGCTGGTTTGACCGCCAAAACGAGCAACTTTATCAGGACATGGAAAAGAAGACGGGGCGTTTTGCCGACCCCAAATATATCCCACCACCCATCCCCGCCCAGAAATTCGCCGGGGAGCGTGTCCCTTTGTTGGAAGATGTGCTAGTTTGGGCCAAAGAAGTGAATATGCCCGTTTCGATAGAGCTAAAAGCCCCCTTTCCGTTTTATGCTGGCCCAAATCCCTATCCCGATATGGTCGAGCGCGTGCTGGAAATTATCGCGCGTTATGGTGACGAAGGTAACAGTCATATTCATAGCTTTGACCATCCAGCGGTATTGCGAGTCAAGGAACTTAACCCGAATATTCCAACTGGCATTAGTTTGTATGGTGGGGTGCTGATTAATCCGGTTGGTTTGTTGCGGGAGGCACGAGCGGAAGGGGTAGCGATTGGTAGCCTGTGGGTGACGAAGGAACTAATTGAAACGCTGCACGCCGACCAGCGCAATATCTTCGCCTGGGGTTGGGGCGAAGACCCCTATAACGAAGAAGCCGAACTTGGCAAATTGGTACAGATGGGCGTGGATTACGTCAGCGGCGGCTACCCCGACCTCTTGCGAGAAGTGGTTGAAAAGTATCTATAGTGGCAATTTGCGAGTCTCCAATAAATAAACAGGTGAAAAAATGAATCAGGACGAGATGAAAAGGGCGGCAGCCAACTACGCCGCCGAAAAATTTGTCACCAGCGATATGTTTCTGGGCTTGGGGAGTGGCTCAACCGCCGAGATGTTCCTGGCAATTGTGGCAGATAAGGTAAAGGCTGGGGAACTCAGCGGCCTGACCTGTGTAGCTACCAGCGAACGGGTTGGGGGATTGGCCCACGATTATGGCCTGAAAGTGGTGGAATTGGGGCAGGTGGAATATCTGGATGTGACGGTGGACGGGGCAGACGAGGTAGACCCCCAGACTTTTAATGTGGTGAAGGGGCGGGGGGCAGCCTTCCTGCGGGAAAAACTGGTGGCGGTTGCCAGTAAACTAGAGGTAATTATCGCCGATGAAACTAAGCTGGTGAAAAGCCTGGGCGAAAAAATGCCCATCCCGGTGGAAGTAATTCCTTTTGGCTGGCAGCAAACCGCCGCCAGACTGCAAAAATTAGGCTGCACGCCGATTTTGCGCCTGAAAGATGGGCAAACTTTCCAGACCGATAGCCTGAACTATATTCTGGATTGCCAATTCCCACCATTACCTGACCCAACCCAAACCGCCCAACAAATTAAAGCTGAGGTAGGGGTGGTGGAACACGGCCTGTTTATCGGAATTGCCAGGCGGGTAGTGATGGCGGGGGCGCAGGGGGCTTACGAGCTACCGAGGGTGGGATGAGCGAAGGTAAAACCGCCTCCGTCAACGTTGCCGAAAACATCCCTGTTAAAAAGAAAAGGCGACAAAATAAGGGCTTCCCCGCCGGGGTTTACAACAATTTTGGCTTTGAACTTTTTAACGCCGTTTTCTGGCAAAGTTTAGGTTCACCTCTGATACTTTTTATCCGTCAGAGTGGTGGGAGTGCCTTTGTCATTGGCTTGACCTCGGCCTTCCCCCTGTTGCTAATGCCCTTCGCCCTCTTTGGCTATAAATTTGTCGAAAAGTTGGGCTACCGCCGCACCGCCCTGATATTCTGGACAGCCCGCTGGATTTTTAGCTCTCTGCTAATTTTGATAGCATTTGTAGACTTTTCTGGTTCGCCGGGGCTGCAAGCGGGACTAGCGGTAGCGGTGCTAATAATTTATCACTTCTGCCGCAATTTTGGCATGTCGGGCTACCTGCCCTGGCTAACGGCTATTCTTCCTGCCCGAACTCGTGGCCTTTACCTTAGTCGCGCTACGGTTTTTTCTAATCTGGGCGGGATTGCAACCTATCTGGCAATCGGGGCAATTCTCGGCTCAAATCCGGCTCTCTCCACCTTCGCTTTGGTCTTTGCGATTGGCACTTTTGGCGGCCTATGCAGTTCGGTTTTTATGACAAGAATCGAAAAGCCCAAAATTGCCCCACGCCCCACCACTCTCCAACCTAAACAAAGTTTTTGGGGCGGTATGAAGCGTTGTTTTACTATTCCTGGCTTCAAAACTTTTGTGGTAATTCAATCTTTTTACGGGGTAGCTTTTTTTGGTATTCCTTCGTTGAGCCTGATTTATCTGCGAGAGAAAGTTGGTATTAACCCTGGCCTGATACTTTATTTCTCAACGGCAGGCATTGTAGGAGCGGCCTTTGCCTCTACCTTCTGGGGACGCTGGATAGACCGCCGCCAGAGTGTCATTTCGCTCCAACTGGTAGCCTTTTTGGGACTGTCTTTCAATTCGATTTTATGGTTTTTACTACAGGTAGTGCCAAGTGGTTTTGAATATTTCCTGGCGGCTCTGATTATGTTGCTGAACGCGGCCTGGATTGGCGCACTTAATATGAGTCAGACCCACACAATTATGACCCTAGCCCCCGAAGAAGGGCGGGTACTCTTTCAGAATATCGCTACTTTCCTGACTTATTGTTCCCAGGCACTGGCCCCGATGTTGTGGGGGCTGTTTCTGGATTTCTTTGACCAGCGGAAATTCAAACTGGATTTAGGCTTTTATCAAATAGGGACTTATCAGATTTTTTTCGCAGCGACTTTGTTAATCGGGCTGGCGGGCGCGGTTTATATTTATCGAGTGGTGCGGAAAATTCCCATAGAATAAAATCACCCAAACAAAAAGAGGGTAGACACAGAGGTCTACCCCTACAAAATCTAATCTTATCCGTAGATAATATTACCCTTGCTGTCCACCGTAACCGTGAATTTCTTCAGAGCGGTACGGGCCGGAGCGGAGGAAGGTGCGCCATTCACTGTACTAAAATCCACACTGTGACGGGGGCAATACAGCGTTTGGGAAGAAGCGTTCCAGGTCAAGTTAACGGGCTCGTGAGTACAAATCCCGCTAAAACAGGTAACTGTACCATCGTTGCGATGCACCAGGAAGGCTTTCTGCCGAGTATCCGGCGTTGTAATTGCCAATGCCTTGTCCGTCGCCAGACTGGTAGTAGTTGCCAACACCGTGCCGCTTATGGTCGCAGTGGTAATAGCGGGTGAAGTGGTGGTAGGAGCAACGGTAGTGCTGGTGGCACTCTGGGTTGTACTAGCTGCGGCACTGGTGGTTGCGGCAGTAGTGCTTGTCGCAGAGGTGGTTGTGCTGCTGGCAGCCTGAGTAGTAGCCTCAGTGGTTGGCACGCTACTTGCCTCAACCAAACTCTGTACTTGCCCTGCTACCACCGGGGTATTACTCATCAGTTTTATGCCAGTACCAACCACCGCCCCACCCAATACCGCGCCCCCTGCTACCCATAAAAACTGGCGGCGGACTACTGCCCCATTGACGGGTTGGGGGGTTAGCAGCTTAACCGCAGAAGGGGAATTTGTAGCTTTGCGCTGGCTGGCCCGTGACTTCACCACAAATATACCAACTGCCTGGGCTACCATCACCGCTAAAACTATCCCTACCACCGCTAACCCAAAGCCAGTATCGCGCACATTGTATAACTGATAACCGATAGTGTGGACAATTCCCAGAGCAAAAACCCCATAGGTTAGCCTTTGTAGATTTTTCCAGCGTTTGCCCTTCAGATATTTTAAGGAAAGCTGGTTGGAAGTAAATAATACGGGCAACAAAAGCAAAAACGAGACCAAACCTACATAGTTGCTCCAGCCGAAAGTATCGGTACGGATGCCCCCATCTTTATTCAAAAAGTAGAGCAAGATTTGAGCGTTTTGGAAGACCTGAAAACCGAACACTACGTGCAGAATAGTATTTATCCCGGCCCAAATCCCGATGTCGCGCCGAATATCTATATTTACCGGGTTGCGCCGTTTGCGAAAGAGATTAATTGTGCCAATTATTAAAGTGATTGCCATCAACAAGATGCCCAGATAACCCGTGCCGATGGTCATAACCTCAGTCAAGTCGGCGGTGGGGCGATACAGGGCGGCTAACCCGCAAGCTATCAGGCTGAGGGTGGCGAGAACCGCATGGGTTAGAATCCCGTCGGTACCGAATTTAGCTTTAGTAGCTTTATTTGCTTTTTCGTAAGTAGTTGCCATTTCAGAACCTTTTTAATCTAATATCCAAAATCTAAAATCAGAATAGTTTTTAACACTCTCAGTATGCACCCTTAGCCTTAGACCACCCTTAATAAAAACTGAGAATCTGCTTAGAGCTAGTAACCTTTTTCACAAACTCTCTCTTAATCTTTTCCCGTCTCTATCCATCTTCTGCTTGATTAACTTTATTAATCTTTACTTTTCAGTTATTGATTATTTAAGAGGTTTCACGCTATAATATGGATGGGTCACTTCTAATTCCTCTGGCGCGTATCTTTCTGGTTTTCCCGTCGAAATCTGGCAGTTGTTTAACAAATTGTGTGGTTCTACAGCCATAAGGCTATTTAACTGTGCGGCGTTGCGTCTATTTAATGTTTAGCCTAATGTGAAGGAGAATTAGCCATGTCTGTTGAAATGTTGGAAGAAACTACCGAAGAAGAAGCTCCTAGCGAAGCCGAAGAAAAAGCCGAAGAAGTAGCGGAAGAAGAAGTTGAAACTGAAGCCGAAGAAGTAGCAGCCTCCGAGGAAGAAGCCAAAGCCTAGTTAGTTTTCGGTTTTCGGTTGAAAAACTAAAATCGAAAGTCAAACCGAACCCTAAATAGTTGCAAGTCGAAGGTCAAAAGTCAAAGGTCAATGGATTTTAGTTTTTGACTTTTGACTTTTGACCTTTAATTTTCACTGATTGCCCTATACTCCTGATTTTAACATCTCTCTCCATTTACTCATTGACGATTATCAATATAAATGCTAGAATTTGGTTGTCGGAAAGTGTTCAAATTTTTTTGCCCATTTGCATTGATAAATGTCAATTTAATTTTATGTCAACAACCCTACTCGAAAAAACCGAACGTGAACTTAGCCTCAAAACCCTCGGCTGGATGCAGAATGAACGCTGGCGACGACGGGGCGGGGAGGTAGTTGGCACTTTTGCGATAGTGTTCGCGGCGGGCGGTTCGAGTGTTGCCAATCAATTATCCAACGGGCAGGTCGGTTTGGTGGGGGCGGCATTGGCTTCAGGGTTGGCGGTGATGGCGATGATATTTACTCTGGGCCATATTTGCAACGCCCATTTCAACCCGGCTGTTACCCTGGCCTTTGCCCTGGCCCGCCATTTTCCTCTGCGTGAAGTGCCGGGTTATATTACTGCTCAGTTACTTGGAGCGATTACGGCGGCTTATACCTTGCGGCTGCTGTTCCCCAAAGTCACCAACCTGGGCGTGACTGTACCGAGCGGTGAGGCAGGGCAAGCCCTCGTTATGGAAATTATCATTTCGTTTTTCCTGATGTTGGTGATAACCGCTGTCGCCACCGACACGCAAGCGGTAGGTCAATCCGCCGCGATTGCCATCGGGGTAACGGTGGTGTTTGCCATCCTGATTGCTGGCCCGGTTTCCAGTGCCTCTATGAACCCAGCCCGTAGTTTTGGCCCTGCCCTGGCTTCGGGGGTCTGGCAAGACCATTGGATTTACTGGATTGGGCCGATTGTGGGAGCCAGCCTGGGGGCTTTAACCTATCAGCTTTTGCGTGAACCAGTTAAGCGAAAGGAGTGATTGGAGGATGAGTCAAAATAAGAAAATCTGGGTGCTTTTTCTTTGTACCCACAACTCGGCCCGTTCTCAGATGGCGGAAGGCTTACTCCGGGCGATGGGCGGTGATAAGTTCGAGGCGTTTAGTGCCGGAACGGAAGCTACTCGTGTCCGCCCTCTGGCAATCAAGGCAATGGCGGAGTTAGGTATAGATATTAGCGCGCAACACTCCAAAGTTTTAACCGAATATCTGTCACAGCCCTTCGATTACGTGATTACCGTTTGTGACGCCGCAAACGAAAGTTGCCCTATATTTCCCGGCGCAACCAATCGTTTGCATTGGAGTTTTCCCGACCCTTCTAAAGCCACTGGCTCAGAGGAAGCACAGTTGATGGTGTATCGGCAGGTGCGGGATGAGATTGCCCTGCACATTGCCAACCAAGTTACCTTTAAACCTTAAAAGGTTCAAATAACATATTGACAGATTTCGATATAGGTGTTATATTGAGGATGTTCGATGCAAATAAGGGTCTGGTACTATAAACCCCTTCTAAATTCAAACACATTGAGGATTATAAATACAAAGGAGACATTATTATGACAACCGAAGTACAAACCAAAAATAGCGCGGTGGAATTTGCCACTACCACCAGAGTGCATGTCGCCATCAACGTGAATGATGTAGAGCAGTCGTTACCCTTCTATAGTGTGCTTTTTGGGCAAGAGCCCACCAAACTTCGCCCCGGTTACGCCAAGTTTGAGGTTGCCGAGCCGCCCGTTAACTTCACCCTGAACGAAAACACCATAACCCAGACTGGCACAGGTTCACTTTCCCACTTTGGCATTCAGGTCAAAAGCACCGACGAGGTTTTGGCGGCTAAAGAGCGGTTCATTCGGGAAGGGCTGGCAACTTTCGAGGAAGACCAGGTTTCATGCTGCTACGCCGTACAGGATAAAGTGTGGGTAACTGACCCCAACGGTAATAGTTGGGAGGTGTTCGTGGTAACGGAAGCCGACGCACCCCATCATGCCCCCATCAGCAAAAGTGGCGAAGAAGCCACCTGTTGCACCCCTACCACCAGCATAGGCTTGAACCGGGATAAATTGATACCGTTAAGCTCAGGTTCGAGTTGTTGCTAGTAGGAAAGTAAAAGGTCACGGGCTTTCTGCAAATCGGTCAAACCTTGCTCAGCTTCGCTGCGAAGTTTCAGGGTAGGGGCTTCGTTCAAGCGACCTTGCCAGTATTTTTGCAGGGTTTCAAATTGGGTTTCTATCTGGGAGGCGGTGAGAGGAGGCGCAGGGTTAAGTCCCAATGCCTCCAACGCCCAGGCCCGTTCGGCATTGCTGGGAGCGTTAGGCATCCGTTTGGTTTTGGCGGTAGGCGCGTCGGTAGCAGCCACGCCGGGCAGAGTAAAGATAAGCTCGACATCCCCCAACATAATTTTATCGCCATGTTGCAGGTTGGCTTGCTCGTTAGGGGTAAGCCGCCGCCCGTTCAGGAAAGTGCCGTTAGCACTCCCTAAATCCACTAACACAGTTTTACCCCCTACCGAGATAATATCAGCATGGCGGCGCGAAACCTTGCCATCCAGTAATAAAATATCGTTACCCTCTTGCCGACCTAGAGTAGTCGCCATCCGCTTTAACTCAAATTCGGTAAAGGGTATACCTTCACCCTTCAGGAGTAGCCGCCCCCGCAAGGATATTTTTATAGTTTGAGTGGGTAATTCTTCCTCGTTGACGTGGCTACGACCACTGCCGGGCGCAACCCCACTGCCTGCCGCCAAACCAGGGGGCGGAGTCGCCATCTGTCCGGTAGGGGAGTCTTCGGACTTGGCTACGGGGCTGGGTTGGCTACGCTGATGAGCGGCGGTTGGCTCAACTGTGGAAACTTTGGATTTCTGTTTTTGTAGTTTCAGAACAGTATCATCAAGATAAGGTTGGGCCAGCATGTGATGAGGTTCAAGACGTACTGCCATCTCGAAATTCTGACGAGCTTCCTCCAACTGTTCCAAAAGTAATAAAAGTACCCCTTTATGAAAATAAACCTCAACCGTGTTGGGGTTAATCGCCAGAGCCAACCCCCACTCGCTAATCGCATCGTCCCCCAAGCCCTTTTTGGCAAGTTCAAACCCCCGGTTTACTCGCTCAAACAAAAGACCGGGAGCTGAATTCAGGGGCGGCTGGTTAAGTTCGATGAAAAAAACGGGCAAAGTGCCAGGGGGAAGCTTGCCCCCTAACGCCAAACTAAGAGTAATTAAAAGTTGGCGCAAGGTAACTTGTCCCAACCCTACATCGGTCACTCCGGCAGTAGTGGCTTCCACTTTGATGGTGCAACGCGGATTTTTGCCCGCTGGGGTGCTATCCTCTACATTGACCTTGAAACGATAATAAGTTTGCACCCCGATTTTGGGAAGGCTGGTGGGCGTAGTGGCTGCTTCGGCTTTTAGGCGGATTTCACCTTTCTCGGCATTTTGGGATTCAATTACCAGGGCTGCCGAAGCAAAAGGCTCTATCCGCACATGCAACATCGGCAAAAGGGCCAGCAAAGTATTAAAACAGGTTGCGGTGGTTACCTCATATTGTCGGGTGTCTCTGGATACCGCCATTTATCAATCAACTTTCCCCAATTCAGTTGTCGGTTGTCAGTCGTCGGTTATCGGTTAAAAGATAACGCGGGACTAATACCCTGAGTACAGGGCACAGGCTCCACTGCGCTAAGAGAGTCTGTATTTTATGCTCTTTTAGTCCGGTGATTTATTACCGAGCAAGCTTGGGTTATTACGAATTTTCAATCACAAGCCGCTCAAAATTAGTCTTGCCGAGTTCCTCAAGGCACAATTCCAAAACTTCCCTGAGGTTTTTATTAAGTTCGTCTAAAGTTTCCCCTTGAGTATGAGTCCCCGGAATACCGGGAACAATCCCGACATACAAATTAGTTTCAGGGTCAAATTCAATGTAAGCAGTAAAGGTTTGTATCATAATTTTTTCACCCCTTAAAGTTTTTGCTAAATCTCTTTGATTATAATCCAGGGAGGGTAAATTAACAACGGACTAAGCAAGCGAGGCGAACATTTATGCTTTTGTCAGGGGGAATTTGTAGGAGGATACTCCGCCATCCGATAAACATTACCATCGCAGGACAGAGCCTGCTCCTACGGGGAACTGATTTTAGATTTCAACTAACAACCAACAACTATCGGGTTATCTCGTCATCGTCCATTTCGAGATTGCCGCTACGGAAATTATCTACGTGGAGTTTGGCCCAGGTATATTTGTCAGAGAGTGTCCAGTGGTCAGCACTCGTATCAAAAAAGTAGTAAAAGAAAACCTTTAGCTCGTCAGGGCTAAAACCCTGTGTCGCCAGATTTACTACCATTAAGCTTTGCCGAAAGTGGTCAGTATTCCAATAAGTTCGCATTGAGTATTTTTTCTAATATTATGTAAAGCAATTGCCTCGAAAACCCAGATTACTAAGAACATTATAGCAAATACCGTATGTTTTTTGTTAGAGTTTGGGAACGATTTTTCGTTGGACATTGACAACAAAATATTCCCTGCTTAGAATCGGGTAGAAGCAAATTACTCTAACAATAGAAAGTCCAGGATATGGGTAAAAAGAAACGTAAAGCGGGTGAGAATAACGAAAACGAGGGGCCAAACGAACCGCCCCAAAAGAGCTATCAGATACAGCCGTTAAGCGGGCCGTTACCTTTGCGCGACCTTGATGTGATATTTGGTTACGCCAAACCTCGCCCCATCCCCAAAATTGACTCTAGCGACCCCCAGGCCGGAAAAGCCTGGAGACTTTCGCTGTCGGAAAAAGAAATACTGGATATTTTAAATCGGGCTGAAGTAGAGTCTATCAAACTCATGCCGCTTGGCTCGAACTATACCTTTTTGAGTGCCTTACGCGACCCCGAAACCAAAAAAGAATATGCGGCGGTTTACAAACCAGTTAGGGGGGAAGCTCCATTGTGGGACTTTCCTAACGGCACTTTGTACAAACGCGAGCAAGCGGCCTATTTAGTTACGCGGGCTTTAGGCTGGAACTTTATTCCGCCGACGGTAGTGCGGGAGGGGCCACACGGGGTTGGCACAATGCAGCTTTTTGTGGATATGGACGAAAGCCTACACTTGTATCAGTTCCGCGAACAACACCTGCACGAACTACAGCGCGTCGCCGTCTTTGACCTGATTACCAACAATGCTGACCGCAAGGCTGGGCATTGCCTATTAGGGCTGGATGGCTATTTGTGGGGGATTGATCACGGCTTATGTTTTAATACTGTGCCAAAGCTGCGGACGATTATCTGGGAGTTTGGCGGCAACCCTATCCCTGAAAATATTATTAACGATATGATGGAACTCTACACCAATTACGAACGACAATGTAACTTGCGGGCGCAGTTAGAGGAATTATTAGAGCGGCGCGAGGTGGACGTTTTCTTCAAACGGCTAGAGAACCTGCTGGAAGAACCCGTTTTCCCCAGCATTTCCTCCCGTCGTCAGGTTCCCTGGGGCTTCTTTTAAGGTCGAAGGTCAAAGTACCCGTAGGAGCAGGCTCTGTCCTACGATATTCATCGGATGGCGGAGCATCCTCCTACGAATTCCCCCGCCACCTTGATTTTTCATCCCTCATCCTTCATCCTTTCCCCGTCTGCCTCCTTGAAAGTAAATTCTTCGGGAATTTCGGCCTCCATTTCGTCCATATCCAGGCGCAAAGGTTGGTCTATGCGGGCTACCACACTGACGGCTTGCTCGGCTAGTTGAGCCGCTTCCGAAGCGATATTGCTGAAAAGGTCGGCTTCCAGACGTGCTGCCAAATTATCAATTTTAGCCAGGGGCGGCCCAACTACTACCACCTTGAGACCGTTAACCTTTTTCCGCAAGTGACCAATCATCCAGGCCGTTTCGGAAATCAGGTGACCACCGCTCATTACCAGCACCACTACGCTAGGTCGCTTTTCCCTGACCGCGTTACTAAAAACCAGAATGGGAACATTCACCCCCATATCCAACACTTCCCAACGGTTTGCGTCAAAGCCGCTTTCGGCCTGTTTCAGTAGGGACAAGGCACTATCGGTACGTTCTAGGCTACCAACTATCACTTTTCGTAATTCACCGTCAGATGGTTCAGTTTCGTCGGCGGGACGTTGAAGGTGCGAAAGGTAAGACGGAAGGGTCATGGCTACTCGTGATACAAAATCCTGGTCTGGCAAATCGTGGGATAGCGGGGGCGGGGGAAAAGAAGGAGGCAATATTGGGCCAGCCGTCGCATTAACCGCCAAATCGCCCAGGTTTTGCGACAATTTAACAAAAGCTTCTTCCAACACGCCTACCTCGTCACCCTCAAGAACTTTGTGGCTTAACTGCTGCAAGGATGAGGCTACCTGTCCGATTTGCCGCCGCAATTCCATTTGTCCAGCCTCATTGCTGCTCGCCAGACGCGCCAATCTGTCCAGGTTATTAAGAGCAGTAATAATTACCTCAACCAGTTCGGTAGGGCTGGTCTCCTTTTTATCGTCTGCTGGATTCATCGGTAACCTCTATAACGACTTTAAACTGAACTTTTTAAGGGTAGCCTTTTAATTATTATACCCCAAAATATCGAAAATCTAATATCCAAAATCTAATATCAAAGGTCATAGGGATTTTAGATGTTCGATTTTCGATTTCCGCCGATAACCAACTACCGACCACCGATAACCCTTGAGTTGCGTTTGAGGATAGTATCAAGTAAAATTGCCCCCACTTAATACATTCACTGCGAAAATTAACTGATATTATAAGGAGTTTGAATAGATAGATGCTCGCTGAAAAAGCAACGGCCAATCCCCCGGCCAAAATAGCGGTCTGGAAAACCAGGCTAACCCAGATTGTCCACTGGTCAGGTTTCACCCTACTAATCTTCGCCACTATCTCCTGGCTCATCACCTTTCCTTTTTTCCTCTAGTCATCACCGCTTTTTCCGGGCAACGCGATATACCCCTAGAACAGCAACAACCCTTCAACCTTGCCAGTTTCTTCCGCACCTATCCCCAATTAATCTGGTTTAGTTTCGTGCTAGGAGCAGCTCTTTTGTTCAATGTGCGGACAGTAGGAGAAGAAGCAAGGAGTAAGAATGAGGAGTCTAGCCCCCCGTCCTTGCTAGGGAAGGGGGCAGGGGGGTTAGGTTTGTGGGCCAATCGGGTTTGGCGGTATTTAGGAGTCGCTTCACTGCTACTTATTTTGATGCTGGCAGCCCCAATGGTGGCAAAAACGCTGGGGCATCGCGGTTTCGGCTCTGGGCGTTTTATTGGTTGGTTTTATATTGTGGCCTTCGGTTAAATATTTAGGCGATAGTCCTAGCAAACCCGAATGGAGTCTGGAAAGAGCCATTATCCAGAGCTATGATACCCTGAAGCTGCCCAAAAGCACTCTCCTGACCTGGGATACTCTCTACAGCTTCACAATGGGCGTGCCTTTGCCAAAAGACAGCTTTAATAAATATATGATAGATAGCTCAGGTTATATTGAGTATGTTTCGCTAGGGCTGGAAGGCGGTAGTTTATTCGACACTACCCGCCGCGCCCTTACCGACCCCCGCCGTAGCCGAGACGATATGCGAAGTTTGCGTTATACCCCTATCGCCTAGAACAATTTGTTAAAAGCGGCGGCTAATTCGGATTATATTTTGCTGGAAAATCGCGCTCGTGCCCAAATCTCAACTCAGACTATGGAACAATATCGCGGCACTTTCGTCAATCGCTTGCGGAGTAACGAGGTTGAGATTCTGGCTAATACCCGCTTCATTACTAATCAGTCCAACGTTTTATTTGGTGATAAAATTCGGCTGGTGGGTTTCGATACCCCCCCTGAACTTAAAGTTGGGAGTGGCCCCAACAAGTTGCCCCTAACGCTGTTCTGGCGGGGTGAGGCCAAAATTCCCGAAGACTATGTTATTTTTATCCACCTGATTAATGAAGCAGGCGAGAAAGTAGCCCAGCGCGATACTGCCCCGCGCTATGGCGAACTGGATACCAGTAAATGGAAACCGGGTGAGTTGCTGGACGATGACCAATCGCTGGAGCTACCCGTCAACTTACCCCCCGGCCACTACAAAATCCTGATAGGGGTCTATCGTCCTACCGATTTCGAGCGGCTGCCCGTCACCAATGCCTCTGATGAACAAACCGTTATTGATGGCAATAGTATCGTTATTCAGGAAGTAACGGTTGTCCATTAAAAGGGGCTATCAAACCTAGCCCCCTTCCCTTACAGGGTTTAGGGGCGGACAGTTTTTATAAAGATTTGGGCAAAAAGGGGCTTTATAACCTTCGCTCCTTATAAGAAGGCGGAAATTAAAGATTTTAACACTTTTTCAGCCTTTTAGAAGAATTATTCCCCCTTCCTTTACAGGGAAGGGGGCTAGGGGGTTAGGTTTCTCTTTACAATAAAGGCGGAATCGGCTAAGATTAACACAGTTATATTGCTTATTACAAGAATGAGGCCAGAGGCACGATTGATATGCAAACACCAGCAGGGAAACAGCAACCAAAACTTATCGGTTATATCGCCATTGTTATTTGGGTGATTGCTACTATTGGAATTTTTTGGTTTCTATTTACTTTCCGTCCTGACTTTGTGATTACCGCCAGCTGCATGGTTATTGCGTCCTTTGCGTTCACAATCTACCTCATACAACAGCGCAAATGGCTTTATTTAGCCCTCCCCGTCAGCATTTTAGTTGGTGGTATTGGAGTTATATTAGACAGGACGATATTGCCGGGCAGCTTTGCAATTGCGATACCAATCGCTATGGTTGTCTGTACCTTTGGATTAATACTATCTATTCTGGAAAACAAAAAGCACAAATTATCATAAAGGATTTTACGCACCTGGATGCCGCCAAACAAAAACACAAAAAAACGAGCCAAAAGTAATATCTCGCAAGAGGAACGCCGCCGCTTAGCTGCCAATAAACCGCTAGGTGGATATGGCCCACCTAAAGGCTATAATGCCCGTCGCGCTGCCGACTACGACACCGGGAGAAATAACAAGGGCAATCAACGGATTGTGCGGATAATGACCATCGTGATGGCGGTTATTATGCTGCTGGCCCTGATGGGTTCGCTACTGGTTGGTTGTATTGATACCACCAGTCGTACCGCCCTCGCCGCCGATGTAAACCTTAGTGGTGTAGCCGCCCCAAACAGCACCGCCGCAAATTATAGTCGAGTGCGATATCTCAAGCGCGACGAAGCCCCTACTATTTCCACCGCCAGCCTCCTCACTCCCGCCGAACAACTGCCAGATGGTACTATCTATCGGGGCGAGACCGGACATTATATCAAGGGCTCATTGCTAACATTCTGGCAGACCAAAGGCGCGACGGCTGCTTTTGGCAACCCGATTAGCGAGGAATTCCTGCAAAATGGTCGGGTAGCTCAATATTTTGAGCGTTCCCTGCTGGAATATTATCCTGACCAAAAGGGTACAAAAATCGAAGTCCAAATCGGCTTTTTAGGCCGTCAGTTAGCCGAGGCACAGGGCTTAAAGTTTAGCCCCACCAACGACACCAGCAGTAGCCCCACCCGCAGCTACTTCAAGGAGACGGGCCAATCTCTCTCCGGCCTGTTTAAAGCATATTGGGATAAAAATAGTGGCCTCGAATTGCTGGGCTTCCCCATTGGGGAGGCTTATAGCGAAAGTTCCGGCCTGACTGTGCAATATTTTGAGCGGGGACGGTTAGAGGCGCAAGGTAGCAACCCGGCTCAGATGAGCAATTCCGGCGACCTATTGCTGGAAGCTAAAGGCTGGGCGCGTCCTATCAAACTGCCAATGGATTTGAACATTGCCGACACCGAAATCTATCAGGGTCGTACTCTCTCCATTCGGTTGGGAGTGAATGGGCAGTGGTTGCCTACCGATGTTCAGGCCCATCTGGGTGAAAATAGCCTTAAAGTGGAAAAGGTGGCAGGTATCTACAAATCACTGAACCCGATAGGCCCTGCCACTGACCCCAAAACCTACCCGTTAGTGATAGATTTTACCGACCCCGCCGCCCGCCCCCGCCGTATCAACCAGCTAATTACCATCGTAAAATATAACTTCCCTTTGCAACGATTATATATACCAGCTGAAAAAAATACCGCCCTTGACCCGGTGGTACAGACTGCCGAGGAAAAGTTGCTGCAACCGATTTATAACCTGTATAGCACTCAACCGCTCTGGTCAGGTTTATGGGGATTGCCCAGCCCTAACGCTAACGAAGCTAATATCACCACCCAATTTGCCGAAAGACGGGCTTATAACGATAGCCCCACCTATGACAGTTTTCATGGCGGGATTGACTACGCCGAGCCGACGGGTTCGCCTATCTGGGCCCCTACTACGGGCAAAGTGGTTTTCGCCGATAACTTGATAGTGCGGGGCGGCACAGTCATAATTGATCATGGGATGGGGGTTATAAGCTTATATTTCCATATGTCGCAAATTATCGCCACCAAAGGTCAATCGGTTAAACCGGGCGACCTGCTTGGGCGGGTCGGCACTACCGGGCTGAGTAGCGGGCCGCATTTGCATTGGGAAGTGCGGGTGAACGGGCTTATTACCGACCCTCGCCTATTCCAGAAGCAGGATTTGTCCAAGTAAGGTTATGTCAGAAAATACCTTTTTCGCCGATGAACGGGTTCAGGTAACAAATTCGCTGCTGGTAGTGGATGGTATAACCTACGCCGTAGCAAATATCAGTACGATAAATCTCCAGGAAACGCCACCTGACCGCCGCAAGGGTATAGCTCTGTTAGTGGCGGGGGTAGCCCTGCTACTAATTGGCCTGATACCCCTGGTTTTGTTTCTGGGCATATTTTCTGGTAGAACCAGCCTCGGCGCAAACATTTTCCCGCTAATTTTCATCAGCCTGACTATTTTGCTGGGCGGCTTCCTGGCTTATGCCGGACAAAAATCTCTGACTAATCCCCGCCCGGATTTTACCCTGGTTTTAACCAATCGTTCCGGCAGGATTGAGGCTCTTTCTTCCAAAAATTCCGGCTATCTACAGCAAATTTCCGTCGCCCTGAACAAAGCTCTAAGCAGTTGTCGGTAGTTGGTTGTCAGTTATCGGTAAAAAGTTGTTAGTTGTTGGTTGTAAGTCAAAGGGCAAAAATCGGGGTAAAAATGAGCGAACTGGAAAAACTTAGCGAATTAGTCTGGCGATTACGTGCCCCCAACCCTGGCCCCATGACCCTGACTGGCACAAATAGTTACCTGGTGGGAACTGGTGGCGAGTTCGTGGTAATTGACCCCGGCCCGAAACTGGAAGAACACCTACAGGAATTGGTTAGCACCGCCGCCAGTTTGGGCGGGAAAATCGTAGGCATTTTGGTAACACACGGTCATCCCGACCACTATCCCGGTGCAGCCCGTTTGCAAGAATTAATCGCCGTGCCCGTTGCAGCTTACCGCGAGGCTACTTTCCCCCATGATATAAATTTGGACGACCAGCAGCATTATCAAATTGCGGGCATAACCCTCACCAGCCACTTCACCCCCGGTCATGCGGTTGACCACCTCTGTTTTTACCTTGAGGAAGAAAAGGCCCTTTTTACAGGCGATAATGTTCTAGGGGTTGGTACAACTATTGTCGCGCCACCCAAAGGCCATATGGGGCAATATCTGAATAGCTTGCGTCTGCTACAGACGCGCTGTAGTGAGGCGAAGGTTATTTATGGTGGGCATGGCCCCGCCATCCCTGACCCTACTGCCAAACTTAACGAATATCTAGCCCACCGCGAGATGCGCCTCCAAAAAGTGCTTGCCGCTCTCCGCAACGGGGCCCAAACTGTCCCCCAAATCGTGGCTCAGGTCTATCAGGATACTGACCGCCGCTTATGGCCCGCCGCTGCCCGTCAGGTTCTGGCCCAGTTAATTATGCTGGAAGAACAAGGCCAAGTAAAGGTCAGCACTGGTATCCCCCCCACCCTCGAAGAACAGGGCATTATGAACCCAGAAGGTATTATTGACCCGGTAGCCCTGGTCGAACTCGGTATAACTGGCAGTAGCACCGAAGCTTTGAAGATTTATCAGCTAGTTTAAAATGAGGTTCAAGTTATGTTAAAGAATGTGTCGCGGTTGGCTCTTATTAGCAATGGAATAGGGATATTTCTAGCCTGTGCCTTATTGATACTCGTCAATTTACTCAGTGATTGGGAGCGACCATTCAACCCATTGGGTGATGGCCCGTTTTTATATTTGATATTTGGTTTTGTCATAGCCCTGATTCTGGGGGCTTTTCTGAGAAGTTTGCCACTAGTGGCTGGTAGCCTTTTGATATTGTTAGGAATTGGGCAAATTATTATTGGTTTTATTAGTTACCTGAATGGTATCGGTATAGGGGTTGGCTTGTTATGGTTGATAACGGGCGGGGGGGCGGTGTTGGTGAGCCGAACCGAAAAACCAGAACCCTTTTCGCTTCAGGCTATTCCGCGCCGAATACCGAAGATATTTCTTATAGGGCTGATGATTTTTGTTTTATTCTTTGGCTGTAGTCTGGTACTATACCGACCTCATGTAGGAGCGATTTTCACGCCTGTAAAATCTTTGGTTACCCCGACTAAATAAATTCTAATCCTAACTATCCATACTCCAATCTATTTCGCCCTGCCCCTGACAACAAGCAAACTACCCCTGGTTTATCGCAGTCCAGTAATTATATTATCTAGAATATTGCTGGGTATTTTATCCGCCTGGTTCGCCAGTGGTCGTTGGGTTTCTTAGTAGCTTCAACTTCCCTTTTTTATGAGGGCTATTTCTTCCGGCGTAAGCTGATAAAGCTCAAAAACCAGCGTATCAATTTCTTCCTGACTAATTTCTTTATTCGCTAAGCGGGGATAAGCCAACAAATCCGCCTGACGGGGTAGAATCAGCTTTTTCAGGGGGTTTGCGTAATAATCGTACTGCCCACCTCCCACCTGTTTACTATAGGAACGAAACTGCCAGGTTGAAAGGCTGGAATTTAGGAAATTTAGGAAAAAACCTAACCCCCCCGCCCCCTTCCCTAGCAAGGAAGGGGGAGTTGCTTCCCCATCTCTAAAAACTACTGAAATTACGTCGGTGCTGAAATAAAGCTGCTGGCTATCCATGGCAAACCAGTTGCGGGGAGCTTTGTAGGGGGATACTAACTTGGCAGGGGCATCAAAAACTTCTGGGGTGCGCGGCCATTGAAGTTCCCAATAAGGAAATGGTTTTCGATAACGCAAGCGGCGTTCCAGGCGGGCGCGGTAGGGCTCTAAATAGGTAGCCACATTGGGGAAATCAGCTAAATTACAGTTGGGGGGGAGATAAATCAAATATTTTTGACCGGGCCAGACCAATTGACCGGGGGCAGTAATATCGCCACTCTTAATGGCAAGCCGCAAAGCTGCTGGCTCTAGTTTGGCGGCGGTGCTGGCATTCACTAAAAAAATTTCGTCTAACCCCGTCTGTACCCCGGTGCGGCATTCCGCCAGTTCGCCTAGCCGTACCGAGCCTTCCTCCAAACGAGCCCGCAACAAATCTTCGGCGGGTAAACGGCGCAACCAGGCCCAGGGTGCGCGGCCTAATCCAGCCTGTTCAACCTTTTGTACTTCCCCCGCAAAACTAAACTCAAGTTGATATTCGGAGCCGGGAGGCGAGTTTTCCAAAAATAACAGGCAACTATCCACCTCGGCCTCGGCAAAAAGCTGCACAATACCCTGGTCTTCAATCGCCAGAATACGGGTGGAGTTTGTCAGCCATTCCCGTAGCCGCGCCGCAAAAACGGCCTCTTTCCAGAAACGCGAAGTCACATAACCTAACACCCCACCCGGTCGCAGCAACTCCACCCCACGATAAATAAAATAATAAAACAGGTCGGCCTTGAGGTTATAGACCTGCGGATATGCCTGAGCAAAGTAAGCTTTCTCCACCCCGCTATAATCGTTAAAACCCACAAAGGGGGGATTGCCGACCACCGCCCCAAAGCCACCCTGTTCAAATACTTCGGGCCAGGCCGCTCCCCAATCAAAGGGGGCAAGACTGGCGAGATACGGCCCATCCGCCCCCTCGTTAAAAATCGGCAAATTCGCCAGCCGCTCCCGTAATTCGGCCTGCCTTTCCTCAAATTCTGCCTCCCAAGCCCGATAACTCAAGGACTGAGGACTGAGGACTGAGGACTGAGGTAAGCTATGTTCCAACCTACCGGGCGGTTCACGAACCGCCCCTACGAAATTCCCCCTTTCCCCTTTCTCCATACCGACCCCCCACCCCCG
>Ga0209512_1001329_pt1 | contig 31013 bp, 27 predicted proteins | sample frozenSSSSmetaG_FD_184142 | JGI IMG/M metagenome (GOLD analysis project Ga0209512, IMG submission 184142) | Glacier valley bacterial and archeal communities from Borup Fiord, Nunavut, Canada, to study Microbial Dark Matter (Phase II) -... | ecosystem: Environmental > Aquatic > Freshwater > Ice >...
CAGGACTTAGATTTTTTAATACAAGATCAACATACTCAAAGTTTTCTTTATAAAATTGCGGCAGGTATAAATTTTTTTTTGCCTCGTACGATTGTTGGTCAAAATCTATAGATCTGATGCGGTATTGGTAGTCTTCAATATCAGGTGTAATATCAACAACAAAATTATAGCTACGCATATCACCCAACAACCTTGCAAAACAACGTTCATTAAATTTTACAAATTCTTTGGCAATTCGTATTTTATTGGTTTCCGGCTTGGGCAGGTAATCTTCCAAAAACACATCACCTGGTATGCCGGGGATATGTTCTTCTACTAAAGTATTTTTATGGTGCAAAAAGGTAATGCGATTGGGCGATAGAAGATGCTCTAATTCTAATCCGTAAATACGGGATGCATCTACCGATTTTATATAATAGTGATCGTAATTGTCATTTACTTTATTGATTATGCGAATCCGGAAAGGGACACTGTTACCAAATTCACAGAAATCAATCCGCTCAACATCCAGGTGCTTAATAAAATTAAGGTTGCCTTCTGTTTTAAGGATGGCGTAGGTTTTTATAAGCCCTTCTTTCAAAAATTCCATCTCCTTAAAATCATACACGGCCGTTTCCCAGTGAGTTAGCTTTCCTTTTTTATCTCTCAATGAAGTTGCGAAGCGATAATTGAGCAGGTCTTTATAAGCAATGGGCAATTTAACATCCCGGCCATATTTTTTAAGGTAGGTCTGCAATTCTTCACTTACCGTAAAGGCCTCCTTTTTCATCATGGGCCGGTCGGTTTCATTGCTTAGTTTTGCATTTACAATGTCTTCAAATTGCATATTGTAAAGTTAAGGAACTACCCCCATCCCCTCCCGATAAAACATCGGGACCTTGTTCCCAGGACGTTACTTAAAGGTTTGATATTTTGGTGCAGTTCATTAAAAATAATACCTGATAATATTTTAAGAACACTTAAAAAAATGGCTGGTGATTAAACCAGCCGAAATAAATAAGCTATGTAGAATTTATAATTTATCCAACACCCCATCTACAATGCCATACCCTACTGATTCTTTTGCATCCATCCAATAATCTCTGTCAAAATCTTTCATTACTTTTTCATATGTCTGGCCACAGTTATCTGCCAAAATATGAGCACCCAATTGTTTAATCTTTAGTATCTGTACTGCCATTATTTCAAGATCAGCACTTACGCCTTGTCCACCACCGCTTGGCTGATGGATCATCACTTGTCCATTGGGGAAAATAAAACGCCTTCCTTTAGCACCGCCACTTAATAAAATACTACCCATACTGGCAGCCATACCCATACAAACAGTACTCACCGGTGATGTAATCATTTGCATAGTATCATACATAACCATTCCGCTGGTAACTACTCCCCCCGGGCTGTTAATATAAAAAGTAATTTCTTTACCTGGATCAATGGCTTCCAAATAAAGCAACCGTGCGGTAATATCTTTGGCACTTTTATCATCTACCACACCCCATAAAAATATCTTACGCTGCTCTATAAATTTTTTGTCAAACTGCCACCCACTCATCATTTTTTCCATTGGATTTTCCGGTATTTCTTTCGGAGTTTCTTCTTCGTCATCTAAACGTATTGCTTTGTTGGTATAATAATTCATTGTATTCATTTTGTTATTCTGTTTTTAATTTAATGCATAGCTTAAAAAGAAGTATGCAGTACAAGAATGATTCACCGCAACGGAAACGATACTCATAGTAGTATCATCAGCGGTGCAATATTTATTACTTAGTCTTTTTTTGCTTTACGCGGATTGATGGTTAACACTTCATCTACAACGCCATAATCTTTAGCTTCTGTAGAAGTCATCCAGTAATCTCTTTCGCAATCGTGCGATACTTTATCAAAAGGCTGACTAGTATGTTGTGAAATAATCTCGTATAACTCGCTTTTAATTTTGCGAATTTCATTTACCGTTATTTCAATATCGCTTGCCTGTCCACCGGCACCTGCACTTGGCTGGTGCAACATAATACGACTGTGTTTTAAAGCCGTGCGTTTACCTGGCGATCCTGCACACATTAATACGGCTGCCATACTTGCTGCAATACCTGTACAAATAGTAGCAATATCAGGTGTAACAAACTGCATTGTATCATACATACCCAAGCCTGCATACACACTTCCACCTGGAGAGTTGATATACATCTGAATATCTTTTGTACGGTCAGTACTTTCTAAAAATAGAAATTGGGCGGTGATGATGTTGGCTACTTCATCAGTTACAGGATACCCCATAAAGATAATTCTGTCCATCATTAACCGGCTGTAAACATCCATCACTGCTACGTTCATAGGCCTTTCTTCAATAATGTTTGGGGTAAGATTGGTTACGTTATGTTTAATGTATCCATCTAATGTGTTGCTGCTTATGCCCCGGTGTTTTACAGCATATTTTTCAAATTCTTTTCCAAAATTCATCCGATATAATTATTTATGGTAACAAATATAATTGATTGATTAACCCAAATATTATGCTATAAAAAAAAGACGCCAAAAAGGCGGGGTAAATGTCTGGTGTGTAATTTTTTGATGAATGATTTAATAAATGAAGACTTATATATGCAAAAAAAAGCCGAAGCAAAAATGCTCCGGCGAATATTATATTGCAATTCCCCCTCATGTAAAAGAGGTTTAGTGTTGGTGATTGTGTTGCATTGCTGTTAACTCTTCACCCGTTACTTTCTTTTCAGTTGGCTTTACTTCACTTTGCGCCCACGCAAACAATTTGTCTGTAACTAATCTGCGATAGCTTGCGTCAATTTGCTTTTCGTCTTTCATCATCCTGTCAACATAACTGTCCAGCCAGCCTGTATCTTCGCCCATTCCCAAACTCATTCCACCGAAGTAACGCATTACTTCTGCTTTCATTGATTCTTTTAATTCTTCTGTAGATACTTCCAGCTTATTTTCTTTAATAATTTTATCACTAATTAAAGTCCATTTTAACTGCTTGCTGAAAACCGGAAATTCTTCTTCCGCTTGTTCAGCAGTTTTGCGTTCTTCACTACCTACCTGTAACCAGCGTTTTAAAAATTCTCCAGGAAATTCCATTTTTGTTTCATTTAACATATAATGGTATAACTGATCATGCAACTGGGTGCGGCTTTGACCATCCCAATATTGCTCAATTTCTTCTTTTAGTTTTCTTCTAAACTCTTCTTCAGTTGCAACCGAAGCACCTGGAAAAACTTCGTTGAAAAATGCTTCATTCAGTTCTCTTTTTTCAACTAAGCCAATCTTTACGATAGTTAATTTAAAATATTTCTTTGTTGAATCTTTATCGTCTTTATCAAGACCTAGATCCATTACAAATGCTTCCAATTTATCTTTTTCGAAGGCTTTAGATAACTGAATAACAGTAGTATCATCCTTCTTTTTACCCATAACCTGTTTTTGAACCGCAGGGCTAAAATACTTTACAATTACAGAGTTTTCTTTTGCGATGCCACCTTCAATCGCATTGCCTTCTTTATCAGATTCTGTAAATAAAATATTTAATACAATTTCTTGGCTGTCAACAGTTTCAGGCTCTGTCATTTTACCACCTTTAACCAGCATACGGTCTACCTCTTCCTGAACCATTGCATCTGTTACTGTCACTTTATGTAAAGTAGCTTTTGCGTTAACCAAAGAAGCGATTTCAAATGTTGGCTTTAATCCAATTTCAAAACCAAACTCATACTCTGCCGGGTTATTGAGGTTTAATTTGCGGATGTCAGCATCCAATGCCAGGGGTTGTGCAAAAATGTCTGGTTTTTCAGCCTCCAGATAAGTGTACAATTGCTTTTCCACTGTTTTAAGAATTTCATCTGTATAAATAGATGGACCGTACATTTTTTTGATCATTCCCGCAGGTACCATTCCCTTTCTAAAACCGGGAATGTTAACTGTTTTACTATATTCTTTCAGTTTTTTTTCAAAGCCGGGTAAATAATCTTCTTTACTAACTTTTACAATAATCTTGTCGTTTAGCAAACCAATGTTTTCTCTAGATACTGTTGCCATAAATGGAAAAAGTTAAAATGTTTAAAATTAAAAAGTTGATAAGTGATGGAAAAGAGTAAGCAAAATAGCTGCACACTCATCAACCACTCAACCTATCAACTAAAAAAAGTCCGGATAATAGGGGTCGAACCTACATGGATTGCTCCGCCAGATCCTAAGTCTGGTGCGTCTGCCAATTTCGCCATATCCGGCAATATTTCCTGATCCTTACTCCTTTTTGCGCCTGCCCCGTGATTACCTTTGGCATTTGCCACATCCAGTTAAGGGGTGCAAAAGTAAGGGATTTATACAAAAAAGTAAAACAGAAATCTTTTTTCGTAAATTCGTTTTAATAGATGGAAACACCAGCCCCAATTTTAAAATATACTCTTAACGAAGAGGAAGAGAAGAAAGAAATACTCAGGCACTATCGTGGTTTATTAAAAGAATTGAAACCCAAATTAAAGCCGGGTGATAAAGAATTGATACGTACCTCTTTTGAAATGGCTGCTGAAGCGCATAAAACCATGCGTAGAAAAAGTGGAGAGCCTTACATCTTACATCCTTTAGCTGTTGCCCGAATTTGCGTTGAAGAAATTGGCTTGGGCGTACGAAGCACCATTTGTGCTCTTTTACATGATACCGTTGAAGATACCGATATTAACCTGCAGGATATACAACGTGAATTTGGAGCCGAAATAGCTAAAATTGTGGATGGCCTTACCAAAATAAGTACGGTAATGGATACCAATACCAGCCAACAGGCAGAAAATTTTAAAAAAATTCTACTTACGCTTACTGATGACCCAAGAGTAATATTAATAAAGCTGAGTGACCGCCTCCACAACATGCGGACAATGGACAGTATGAAGCGGGAGAAACAATTAAAGATTTCCAGCGAAACAGTTTATGTATATGCCCCCCTGGCGCACAGAATGGGTTTATATGCCATCAAAACAGAAATGGAAGATCTGTCCATGAAATACCTTGAACCAGATACTTACAAATACATAGCACAAAAACTAAACGATACAAAAAGAGAACGCACCCGTTTTATCAATGATTTTATTAGGCCTTTAAAAGACAAGTTGGAAAAGGCTGATTTTAAATTTGAAATTCATGGCCGCCCAAAAAGTATTCATTCCATTTGGAATAAGATGAAAAAGAAAGGGGTAAGTTTTGAAGAAGTATACGACCTATTTGCCATCCGTATCATTGTTGATTCAACAACAGAGAAAGAAAAGGAAGATTGCTGGAAGGTTTACAGTATGATCACTGATGAATACAACCCATCGCCTGAACGTTTGCGTGACTGGTTAAGCAATCCAAAAAGTAACGGTTACGAAGCTTTGCATACCACTGTAATGGGGCCACAAGGCAAGTGGGTTGAAGTACAGATACGTACCAAACGTATGAATGAAATTGCAGAAAAAGGATTGGCTGCCCACTGGAAATATAAAGAGGGTGCCAGTGTGGAAAACCGTTTCGATCAATGGTTTAGTCAGATAAGAGAAGCTCTTACGGGGCATGATAGTAACTCGCTGGATTTTTTGCAGGATTTTAAAACATCTTTTTTAGCAGAAGAAATTTATGTGTATACCCCAAAAGGTGATATAAAAATGTTACCCATTGGTGCAACTGCTCTAGACTTTGCTTTTGGTGTGCACAGTGTAGTTGGCAGCAAATGTATTGGTGCAAAAGTGAACCATAAATTAGTGCCTATTGGTCATAAACTTCGCAGTGGCGACCAGATTGAAATTATTACCAGCGCCAAACAAAAGCCAAGCCAGGAGTGGCTTAACCAGGTAGTAACCAGCAAAGCAAAACAGAAAATTAAAGATACCCTTAAAGAAGAAAAAAGAAAAGTAGCCGAAGATGGTAAACACATTTTGCAAAAAAAATTAGAAGCTATTGGAGGCATGATGACACAGCATAATATAGAAGAGCTGGCTACTTATTATAAACTCAATTCTTCACTGGACCTATTGTACGATATCGCTGTTAAGAAGATTGATTTAAAAGAATTGAAAGACTTTACGGCTTCGGGTGATCGATTATTTTTACCTAAACCGATAAAAGTGGAGGTAGAGGAAAAGCCTGATGCTGATACCACTGCCAGATCCTACAACAAAAAAGATGCAGAACTCATTATTTTTGGAGAAAGCAGTGATAAGATAATGTATACATTGGCTAATTGTTGCAAGCCAATTCCGGGAGATGATGTATTTGGTTTTGTAACCACTGGCGAGGGTTTAAAAATTCACCGTACCAATTGTCCTAATGCTGCCCGATTAATGTCAAATTTTGGCCACCGTGTGGTAAAAACAAAGTGGGCAAAAAATAAAGAAATTTCTTTTCTAACAGGTTTAAAAATTGTTGGCCTTGATGATGTTGGGGTTATTCATAAAATAACCAACCTGATTAGCGGAGAAATGAAATTCAATATTTCTGCCATGACAATTGAGGCAAAAGATGGAATATTTATGGGCAACCTGAAAATATTTGTTCACGATAAAGAAGAACTGGACCATTTGTGTAATCAATTATTGGCTTTACCTGGTATTGAAAAAGTAGAGCGATATGATACGGAGTAAATGAAAGATTGGTTTCTTTTAAATTTAATTCTCCATAAAACACTTTTTTATTAATTGATTGAATGTTCGTTATTAATATGCCATATTTGTATCACAAACTTTAAAAAATAAATCATGAACGAATTAATTACAAGCCTTATTGAAAAAGCGGGCATTACGGCAGAACAGGCGCATAAAGCAGTGGAAACCATCAAAGATTTTGTAAAAGAAAAGTTTCCGATGATGGCGGGAGCTGTTGATAATTTATTTGCATCTGCTCATGAACCAACCTCCCCAAGCGCAATTGTTGATCCTGCTGCACCAAAGTCTACTGAAAGCCAAAGCATCTTGGATAAAATAAGTGATGTAATACCTGGTGAAAAAGGTCAGAAGGTAGAAGATTTTGCAAAGGATGCAGCTAATAAAGCAGAGGATTTTGCAAAAGATGCAGCCCATAAAGCGGAAGAAGTTTTTGATAGTGTAAAAGAAAAACTTAGCGGTTTTTTTAGCGGAGATAAAAAATAACGAAAATTAAGTTGTAGTTAAAATTACTCATTTCAAAAAACAGTTACTTAGGTAGCTGTTTTTTTGTAAAAATGTAATCAATAATTGTAATTAAGTATCTTAAAAAACATTCTAATTTACCTGATCACTTCCCTGCTGATCACAAGTTTCTGTACTTCACTGGTGCCTTCGCCAATAGTGCAAAGTTTACTATCCCGGTAAAATTTCTCAACTGGAAAGTCTTTACTGTAGCCGTTGCCACCAAATATCTGAACCGCTTCTGTACTTGCTTTAACAGCCGTTTCACTAGCATAATATTTCGCCATTGCTGCTTCCTTTGTCATTGATAATCCTTTCATTTTAAGATCGCATGCCTGGTGAATGAGTAATTCACTTGCAGTAATTTCGGTAGCAATATCCGCTAGTTTAAAACTTATTCCCTGAAAATTACCGATCGGCTGGTTAAACTGCTGACGTTCCCTGGCGTATTTTACTGATGCATCATATGCTCCTTTTGCAATACCCACACTCAATGCGGCTATTGATATTCTTCCACCGTCCAATACTTTCATTGATTGCTTAAATCCTGCGCCAACTTCTCCAATCCTATTAGCATCGGGTATCATGCAATTATCAAAAATCATTTCTGCTGTTTCACTTGCCCGCATTCCTAACTTGTTCTCTTTTTTGCCTGCACCAAAACCTGCTGTACCACGTTCAACGATAAACGCAGTTGAATTATCTTTAGTCCGTGGTTCTCCTGTACGGCAAATCACTACTGCAACATCTCCCGATTTGCCATGGGTTATCCAACATTTTGTGCCGTTCAATATCCATTCATCTCCATGCTTAACAGCAGTTGTTTTCATATTACCTGCATCACTGCCGGTGTTGGGTTCGGTTAATCCCCATGCACCCAGCCACTCACAGGTAGCTAACTTTGGCAAATATTTTTTCTTTTGTGTTTCATTACCGAAAGCCAAGATATGCCCGGTACATAATGAATTATGAGCCGCAACCGATAAACCAATAGAACCACAAACACGGGCAATTTCCTGGATAATTACATTATACTCAAAATAGCTAAGACCTGCGCCGCCATAGTCTTCGGGAACGAGAACACCCATCATACCCAGCTTACCCAATTCCTTAAAAATATGTAGGGGAAACTCCTGTGTTTCATCCCACTCCATTACATGGGGCCTGATAAATTTATCGGCAAAATCCCTTGCGGAATTGGCCACTTGTAATGTTAACTCTGATTGTTGAAAGTTCATACCTCTTAAAGATTGTATTGCAAATTAATCCTTTTTAAAATACTAACAGGCGTTAGCAAATGCTTTAATTAACTTTTAAATAAGGGCCTATTTTATTGAAAACATCTTCGGTAACCAACATGATCTTTTTAATATCATCTACCAAAATATACATACCGTGTTGAACCCGATATTGCACAATAGCATTGGCTAATGCATAACGCAGGTAAGGATGAGCTTTCATCTCATCTACTGTGGCTGTATTAATATTTATTTGATGTACAGAATTATTATGTATAGAAAAACGGGGTTTAATTTTTTGAAAGGTAGAATCCGGCAAACCATATATTTCGCTTATTTGTTCCACTTTGTAAAAGCCTCCAAGTTTATCTCTGAAATTAAGTATTCGCTGAGACAGCTTACTGCCTATACCCGGCAAGGCAATTAGCATGGTTGTATCGGCTGTATTTATATCAATGACAGTAGATGTAATTTTTTCCTTTTCATAAGCTTTCGTTTTATTCAATTTTATTTCAAAGCTGTTTATGGTATTTGTATTTTTTATTTGTACAAAAGGAATAAATCTTTGCACTTCATCTTCGTGCAATCCCCATATTTTTCCAATATCAGCAGATTTATAAAACCGGCCTCCTTTTGCAATATAATTTTGAATGGTTTTTACTGTTTTATCTTTAATTCCCAGTCTCTTCCATCCGGCCTCATCCAAAGTATTAGGATCAAAATAAAACAACTCACCTTTTAGTTGTTTTGCGTAACCCTTCTTTTCATCTGGTTCTCTGTAATTTTGAAAATTATCATCACTGTAATTTCTTTTGGCATATTTATCAGTAGTATCAAGTTGTTTTGCTGAAAGCATTTCAATCTGCTTTTTAAATAGAGTAACATCAACGGATTTTTGACGAATAAAAAAAGGGAATAAGAAAGGAAGTATTACCAAAATGATAATCAAAATTAGCAATACTATAATCCCTGTACGTTCCTTTTTGGTAAAATTAAAATAGTCTGAAATAAAACGTTTCCACATATGCCTGTAATTAATCGTTAAAAATAACAATCAATAAACAGCATTGCAATACCCTAAAGTGGTAATAATTTAATTGAAAGATAAGTTTAAGCCATCATAAGCCAATTGTATACCGGCAGGTAATTCTTTATTAACAGCAGCATGTTTACCCAGTTGATGACTAACATGAGTAAAATAAGCCTTTGGCACATTTAATTCTTGTACTAATCCTATAGCTTCATCAAGAGTAAAGTGAGAAATGTGAGCCTTGTGCCGAAGCGCATTTACGACCATTACTTCGCTCCCTTTTATTTTTTCTTTTTCAGCAGGTTCAACACGGTTAGCATCTGTTATGTATGTAAACTTACCAAATCGGTAAGCCATCACAGGCATTTTTAGATGCCAGACTAAAATAGGCACCACCGGAATATCTCCAATTGAAAATGGTTCCAGGGTAATAGTATTTAAATTAATATCCGGAATCCCGGGATATTTTTTATCTGAAAATATATAAGCAAATTCTCTTTTTACAGCTTCTTCGGTCAAGGTATTGGCATATACTTCCATTGCCTTTCCGGAGAAATATGAAAATGCTTTTACATCATCCAATCCAGCGATATGATCTTTATGAGGATGGGTAAATAATACTGCATCTAACTGCCTTATATTTTCTCTTAACATTTGATAACGAAAATCGGGAGTGGTATCAATAACAAAAGTTGTAGCAGCACTTTGTACCAAAATACTACTTCGTAAACGCTTATCCTTTTTGTCTACAGATGAGCATACATCACAACCACAGGCTATCATAGGAACACCAGAACTGGTTCCAGTACCAAGAAATGTTATTTTTAGAGGGGGGCATTGCACTTAGTAAAAATAAGTAAAACTATCAAGCATGTACAAATCGTAAATTCAACTGGCTTTGTTTGTCATTCCAATAGCCATCACTTCATCAAATAATTTCTGGCTATCACGTGTTAAAGCATCAAAATTAATTTCCAGTTGAGGCATTAGGTCTATCAAAGTATTAATTTTCCCTTCTGTATGAAAAAACTTATTAAGCACCACTACTTTTTTAGCCTGTAAAATACAATACCCACTTTGAAAATTTCCTCTTTCATAACGGATCACATAACCGCTCTCCTCTATTATTTTTTCTATTTTATCTAAAGTAGTTTGTGTGAATTTTATAGCCATAATTAGTAAGACTTCAACTGTCTGAATTGATTATTGCAAATTTACACTAGCCTAATAGTAAGCGCTTTTCTACTTATCCACAAAAGTTTATAACTAAATAGCACCAAATTTATTTATTCGTCATCCTTATTATAGGTACAATCATTTCTTCCAGACTTACCCTGCCGTGTTGAAATGTATTTCTGTAATAATTTACAAAATGATTGTAGTTATTGGGATAACATAAAAAAATATCTCCCTTTGCGAAAATAAAAGATGAGTTTACATTTGGCACAGGCAACCCTGCTTCTCTGGGATCTCTAAATACCAATACATCTTTAGCATCATAATTTAAATTTCTGCCATGCTTATAACGGAGATTGGCAGTTGTTTGTTTATCGCCGATAACTTTGGCAGGCGTTTTTACCCTAACTGTTCCATGGTCCGTACCAACTATAACAGTAACATTTTTATCAGCGATTTTTTTCAACGCCTGGTGCAAAGGCGAATGTATAAACCAACTTTCAGTAATGCTTCTATAACTTGTTTCATCACTTGCCAGCTCCTTTAATACCTCCATTTCTGTACGTGCATGGCTCAACATATCAATAAAATTATAGACAATAATATTGATATCATTTTGCATCATATTATGCATGTTATCTACCATTTTTTGTCCATCGTGATTATTGGTAATCTTTGTGTAAGAATATTTTATATCTCCCTTACCTAAACGTTTTAACTGGCCTTTAAAAAATTCTTCCTCATACATATTTTTTCCGCCTTCTTCATCATCATTTTTCCATTGGGAGTTAAATTGTTTTTCAATATCAATGGGTAACATCCCCGCAAAAATTGCATTGCGTGCATACTGGGTAGCAGTGGGCAATATGGAATAAAAAGTATCTTCCTCCTGAATGCGAAAGCTTTCTGCAAAAATTGGCTGAATGGTTTTCCATTGGTCAAACCGCAAATTATCAATTAGCACAAAAAACAACGGTTTACCTTTTTCAAGATGAGGCAGTACTTTATACTTCATTAAGTTATGGCTCATTATAGGGGCATCTGTACATTTAGGTTGTACCCATGATGCATAATTTCTTGAAATAAATTTAAAAAATTCTGTATTGGCTTCTGCCTTTTGCGATTGAAAAACTTCCTGCATTTCGGGGCTATCGCTCTTTTTCATTTCAAGTTCCCAATACACCAGTTTTTTATAAATTTCCATCCAACCTTTATAATCTGGACTGTCGTTTAATGCCATAAATAAACTGCGAAATTCCTGTTGGTAGGCAGATGTTGTTTTTTCTGCAACCAACCGTTTATTATCAATCAATTTTTTTAAACTCAACCACACCTGGTTTGGATTTACCGGCTTTATTAAATAGTCGCTTATTTGGCTACCAATGGCTTCATCCATTAAGTTTTCCGCTTCATTTTTGGTAATGAGCACTACCGGCAAATTACTGTTAACTTCTTTAATTTGCTGAAGTGTTTGCAACCCTGTAATACCAGGCATGCTTTCATCCAGCAACACCACATCAACAATATTTTCCTTTACAAACTCCACGGCATCAAATCCATTGGTTTTAGTATTTACTTCGTAACCCTTGTTTTCTAAAAACATAATTTGTGAGTTAAGGCTGTCAATTTCATCATCTACCCAAAGAATTTTTGCTATACTCATAATGGCTGTTTTTTTGTTACCGGTTTTAAAATTTGTTATTATTTATTATAGAACCCTTATTGTGTATTTAATAATCTGGAAGGCTTTTATCTTTCGGTTTAAAAAAGACCTCATTTATCAAGCCAATAAAATTTGTGAAGTAGAATTTATCTATATGCGGTTATAATATTAAAACAATAAGGTATGTAGCAAATATAATGGATTCAAATTTCAGATTTGTAGCTTTGTGCTGCATCTAAAATAAGTTTTAACAAAATACTATCAATCGCCCAAAATAATAAATGCAGCTTAAAAAAATAATCAACGATCCGGTATATGGCTTTATCACCATCGATGATGAACTCATTTTTAAAATCATTTCCCACCCTCATTACCAGCGCCTGCGACGCATTCATCAAATGGCCATGGCACACCTTGTTTATCCCGGGGCTGTACATACAAGGCTACAACATTCATTAGGCGCTTATCATTTAATGTGCAATGCTATTAACGAATTAAAAAACAAAGGCACTATTATTACAAGAGAGGAAGAGCAGGGTGCCAAGGTTGCTATTTTATTGCACGATATTGGCCACGGGCCTTTTAGCCATGCTTTGGAAAATGTCCTAATTGAAGGTATGCACCACGAAGCCATTTCTTTATTGTTGATGCAAGACCTTAATAAACAATTTAATGGACAGCTACAGACAGCAGTCGATATTTTTACCAATGTGCATCCAAAAAAATATTTGCACCAACTAATAAGCGGACAACTGGATGTAGACCGAATGGATTATTTAACAAGAGACAGTTTTTTTAGCGGCGTAAGCGAAGGTGTTATAGGTTATGACAGGATAATTAAAATGCTCATTGTTAAGGATGGGGAGTTAATGGTGGAGGAAAAAGGTATTTATTCCATCGAAAAATTTTTAGTGGCAAGGCGCTTAATGTACTGGCAGGTTTATTTACATAAAACAGTGCTATGTGCTGAACAAATGTTGAAACGCATTATAAAAAGAGCTAAATACATCAAAGCTTTTACTAAAACACCTCTCAATAAATTCATTAATGAGCCAATTGAAACTGTTACGTTAGGGGAGTTTTGCCTATTAGATGATTTTGATGTGGTATCGGCAATAAAAGAATGGTGTACACACGATGATAAAGTATTATCAATTTTATGCGAAGGAATTATTAACCGTAATTTATTAAAAATAAAATTTTTTGGTGATCCTATTGTTAAGGCTTTGTTAGATGAAAAACTGGCTGATGTTATGCATCGGTTAAATATTACTACAGAAGATGCAAGCTGGTTAGTCTTTACCGGCGAAGCTGCCAGCAACACCTATAATTTTGAAGATGAACATATTCATATTTTATTTAAGGATGGAACTGTAAAAGATATTTCTGAAGTTGATAATGCCCTCATTAATCAAAACATGAAAAGCAAGGTTAAAAAATATTACATTTGTTATTCAAGTTAGATAAACGCTTTTTATTTTATGACCGTAAATTAAAAAGTCACCCCTCAAAAGCTTAGCTAAAAAATATGCAATTTACCGCAGCACAAATAGCCTTAATGATCAATGGCAAAGTAGAGGGTAATAGTGAAATAGCCGTAGGGGCTTTTGGTAAAATTGAAGAGGCCAATGCGGGCGAGTTAGCATTTTTAGCCAACCCAAAATATGAAGATTATTTATACAGCACAAATGCTTCTATCATTATTGTTAATGAAACCCTGGAATTAAAACACCCCATTTTAGCTACACTTATAAGAGTGCCTGATGCATACACTGCATTTGCCGAACTGCTTGACAAATATCAGCAGATACGCAATCAACAACTAACCGGTATTCAACAACCTGCTTATGTTGATGCTACTGCAAAAATTGGCAACAATGTATTTATTGGGGCCTTCGCTTATATTGGAGAAAAAGCCATTATTGCAGATGGGTCTAAAATCTATCCTTCAGTATACATAGGCAACAATGTTGTTTTGGGAGAAAACTCCATTATTTATCCTGGTGTTAAAATTTATCACCACTGCATTATTGGTAAAAATGTCGTGATTCATGCCGGTACTGTTATAGGTGGAGATGGCTTTGGGTTTGCCCCTCAGCCGGATGGCACTTTTATAAAGGTTCCGCAAATTGGCAATGTAATTATTGAAGACAATGTAGAGATTGGCTCTAACGCCACCATTGACAGAGCTACAATTGGAAGTACATTAATAAAAGCTGGTGCTAAACTGGATAATCTTTTACAAATTGCACACAATGTAGAAATAGGTAATAATGCAGTAATTGCTGCTCAGGCTGGTATTAGTGGCAGCACTAAAATCGGTAATAATGTTATGATTGGTGGGCAAGTAGGGATTGTAGGACATCTTCAAATTGCTGATGGAAGCAAAATTAATGCGCAAAGCGGAGTAAGTAAGTCTATAAAAAAAACAAATACAGCAGTTACCGGTTCCCCAGCCTATGAATACACTGCTGCACTGCGCAGTCAGGCAATGGTAAGAAGCCTGCCGGAAATGGAAAAAAGAATAACAGAACTGGAAAAATTGGTGAAAGAGTTGTTATTGTCGAAGTTGAAAGAAGTTTAGTTTTTTTAATTATTTCTTTTACTGCCTTTATAATTTATAACAGGTTTATATAACATTCCCTTATATAAATCCACAATGGTAATTACAGACAGCTTATTGACTAAGAATACTCAAATAAAAAATAAACCTACTCACTCCAGCTAATTTCCTCTTTTGTAGAAATGTTTAAACGCTGCCTGAAGGATATAGCATTATCTGATGCCGAAAAATAAAATATCTTTGCCCCTATTTATAAAAAATCAAGTATGGACGTAAATTTTAACCCGGACAAACAACACACTTTATTATCACCTATCAGTATTTCTGGTACTGGTTTACATACGGGCATTAATGTAGACATGACGCTGAGACCGGCAAATGCAGGTTTTGGTTTTCAGTTTCAGCGTATTGATTTACCCGGTATGCCCATTATTAAAGCTGATTGCGATCTGGTTACAGATACATCAAGAGGAACAACGCTGGAAATTGGAGAAGCAAAAGTGAGTACTGTTGAACACATATTGGCTGCCCTTGTTGGCATGGGAGTAGACAATTGCCTGATTGAAATAAATGGACCGGAAATACCCATTATTGATGGAAGCAGTGAACCATTTGTAGAAATTATTGAAGAGGGTGGCGTGTTGGAACAAGAAGCTGCAAAAGCATGGTATTCTATTGACAATAATATATCCTATTATGATGATGTAAAAAGGGTAGAGATGACTGTTCTGCCCTCTACAGATTATAAAATCACCACCTTAATTGATTTTAATTCGCCGGTATTAGGTACACAACATGCCAGTTTAAAAACAATGCATGAGTTTAAATCTCAAATTGCCCCATGCCGTACTTTTTGTTTTTTGCATGAGTTAGAGGCCTTGTTGGATAACAATTTGATAAAAGGCGGCGATATAAATAATGCCATTGTTGTGGTAGACAGGCCCGTAACAAAAGAAGAAATGGAGCGGCTGGCAAAAGCATTTGGAAGAGAAAAAGTTGAAGTAAAAAGTGAGGGCTACCTAAATAACCTGGAACTCCGTTTTCCAAATGAACCTGCCAGACATAAATTATTGGATGTAGTTGGCGATCTGGCGCTTATAGGGTATCCTATTAAAGGGCATATTATTGCCAACCGGCCAGGCCACAGCAGTAATGTAGAGTTCGCTAAAAAAATAAAGAACTACATCAAAAAAAATAAACATACTAAAGGCATTCCTATTTACGATCCCACGCAACCGCCTGTTTATTCATTGCAGCAAATAGAAAAAACATTACCGCACCGATATCCCTTTTTGTTGGTTGATAAAATTATTGAATTAACAGATAAACAGATTGTGGGTATTAAAAATGTAACTTTTAACGAGTATTTTTTTCAGGGGCATTTTCCCGGCAACCCGGTAATGCCGGGTGTTTTACAGGTAGAAGCACTAGCACAAACAGGTGGTATTCTTTGTATCAATGCAATGCCCGAAGGGCAGTATGATACCTATTTTATTAAAATAGAGAATTGTAAATTCAAACAAAAAGTAGTACCCGGCGATACAATGATTTTAAAAATGGAATTGATTGAACCTATCCGCCGGGGAATCTGTGTAATGAGAGGTAGTATTTTTGTCGGCAATAAATTATGTACTGAAGGTGATTTAACAGCACAGTTAGTAAAAAGAAGTTAAAAAGACTTTTCGTTAATACAGTTGCGCTGGTACAAAATATCACTTTTAATACATTTGGAGTAATTATGTAATTTCCAAAATTTTAAACTTTTAGATTGTTATGATTCATCCGCACACATACATACATCCTAATGCAAAATTAGCAACCAATGTAAAGATTGATCCTTTCAGTGTCATCCATCCAAATGTAGAAATTGGTGAAGGTACCTGGATAGGAAGCAACGTTACCATTATGGAAGGAGCAAGGATTGGGAAGAATTGCCGTATTTTTCCCGGAGCTGTTATTGCCGCCATTCCTCAGGATCTTAAATTTGAAGGAGAACAAACTACCGTTGAAATTGGAGACAATACAACCATTCGTGAATTTGTAACTGTTAATCGCGGCAGTAAAGATCGCTGGACAACAAAAGTGGGTAACAATTGCCTTATAATGGCGTATAGCCATATAGCACATGATTGTATTGTTGGCAATAATTGTATTATGAGTAACAGTACGCAAATGGCAGGCCATGTAACTATGGGAGATAATTCTATCTTGGCAGGGATGTGCGCTATTCACCAGTTTGTACAAATTGGGCAGCATGCATTTATTAGCGGAGGGTCGTTGGTTAGTAAAGATGTGCCCCCGTATATTAAAGCAGGTAGAACGCCACTGAGTTATGCGGGAGTAAACTCCGTTGGTTTAAAACGAAAAGGTTTTTCAAATGATCGAATTAACCAGATATTAGATATTTACCGCATCATCTACAATAAATCAATGAACACTTCTCAGGCACTTAATTTTATTGAAGAAGAATTACCTGCTACTGATGAAAGAGATGAAATTGTAACTTTTATAAGAGAAAGTGGCAGAGGCATCATTAAACGTTTTGCAAAAGGAAGTCAGGATGATGAGTAAAGCCATCTTTTAAGAGCATTTAATTACATCTTTATAAACGTTAACAAGATAAATTCTTATTAAAAATACTTTCAGAAAGTAAGTTTCACTTCATAAAATGCAGATCACCTTAAACAATGTTGGCAAAAGATTTAACAGAGAGTGGATATTCCGGCATTTTAGTTATTCTTTTATTGAGCAAAAAAAATATGCTATTACGGGATCCAACGGTTCAGGTAAATCTACTTTGTTACAGGTAATTGCCGGCTCCCTTTCGCACAATGAAGGAAAGGTTGAATTTGCATTTCAACAAAAGCCAATTGAGGAGGAGCAGCATTTTCAACACATCTCCATTGCAGCTCCTTACTTAGAGTTAATAGAAGAAATGACATCCGGCGAGTTTTTGAGTTTTCACAAACAGTTTAAAAAACTAACACTTGCTGATAAAGAAATATTAGAAATTGTAGGATTGCAAAAAGCAGTTAACAAACAAATACGCTATTACAGCAGTGGAATGAAACAAAGATTAAAACTGGCACAAGCTTTTTTTTGCCATGCACCTGTTTTATTGTTAGATGAGCCAACCACTAATTTAGATGCAGAAGGCATTGCATTGTATCAATATCTGATAAAAAATTTCACATCAAATAAACTTGTAATTATAAGCAGCAATGATTTGCAGGAATATGAATTTTGCGATGCAGTTGTTGCTATTGGAGATTATAAATAATCATTTTATCTATCGCCTGCTTGCTATCAGTAAATTCAAATCTGTGTATTTTAAATCAAACCTTTCACTTAAATAAAAGTTAGTCAGGCTTCCTTTAAACATGTAGATACCGCTGCGTATATTTATTTTGTACCACACCACATTATCAATTCCGCCATCATCAGCTGTTTCCAGCAAAAGTGGCATTAACACATTGCTAATAGCCTGAGATGCGGTACGGGCAAAGCCACTGGGGATATTTGGAACGCAGAAATGTATCACATCATATTTTCTAAATACAGGCTTTTCAAGGGTGGTTACTTCACTGGTCTCAAAACACCCTCCTCTGTCAATACTAACATCAACAATCACCGTACCTGGCCGCATGTTGCTTACCATTTCTTCTGTAACTACAATAGGGGTTCTGCCACCGGTACTGCTTAAAGCGCCCACAGCCACATCGCAGGTTTTTAATTGTTTCGCTAAAATTTTAGGTTCAATAACGGAAGTCCATAAACGCCCTCCAATATTATTCTGCAACCTTTTTAGCCTGTAAATACTATTATCAAAAATCTTTACGCTGGCTCCCATTGCAAGTGCCGTTCTGGCTGCATATTCACCTACAATACCAGCACCAATAATAATCACTTTTGTTGGAGGAATTCCACTAATACCACCTACTAATACTCCCTTTCCCTGATTGGCATTGTTTAAATACTGTCCTGCAATCAGCATTACTGCACTGCCGGCAATTTCACTCATACTTCGCACAATGGGGTTATGTCCACTATCATCTTTTAGGTTTTCAAAACTCAGCGCTGTAATTTTCTTATCCATCATCTTCTGCAAAATCTCCCTTTTCATTACAGATAAATGTATGGGTGAAATAATATATTGGTTGGGTTTCAGTAACTCACATTCACTTTCACTAACCGGCGCACTTTTTACCAATACATCACATTCAAAAACTTCCTTTTTATTACACGCAATTTTGGCACCGGCATCGCTGTAGTCTTTATCTGTATAACTGGCACCTTCGCCTGCTTTAGTTTCTATCACAACCCTGTGACCATTTGCAACCATCACTCCCACAGCTTCAGGCGTTAAAGCAATACGATTTTCACTAAACGAAGTTTCCTTAGGAATACCGATAAATAATTCTTCTCCTTTAGGTTTTACATCCAGGGTTTCTTCCAACGTTTCGTAACTAAAAGAAGGAGATACAAATGGTTTTGATGTTGCCATAATAATGAAAGATTGAAAGCATACAAATTACAAATTAATTTTCAGCTTTCGGGTATTCATATCAATTGCTGTAATGTTGATATGCAAAGTATTATCAGGAAAAATACCAGGTGCCTGCTCCGGCCATTCTACAAAACAGGTGTTACCAGAATATAAACAATCTTCTACTCCCGCCTGTATGGCTTCCTCTTCATCTTTTAACCTGTAAAGATCCATATGATAAATAATTCGCCCTTGCCGATTTGTATATTGGTTTATAATTGAAAACGTTGGACTGGTAATATTATCCTTAACACCCATCACCCCGCTAACGGCATGCACGAAAGTAGTTTTGCCTGCTCCCATTTCTCCATGAAATGCAAAAACGTTATAACCCGAAGTCAAATCAACAAACTTTTGGGCTACTTCAGTTATTTTATCCAGTGTAAAATTTAACTCCATGTTGCAAAGATATTTTCCTTCATTAGTAATTGGGTAACAATAGCAAAGAATAATTTTGCAGTATGGAAAAAGTAGAATGGAAAGTTGAGGGAATGGACTGTACCAATTGTGCGCTTACTATTTCGAAATACCTAAATAAGGAAGGACTTAAAAATGTAAAGGTTAACTTCATAGGTGGTGAAGTAACCTTTGATTTGAATGAAGGTAAATCCAAAGAACAATTAGCCAAAGGCATTTCAGGTTTGGGATATAGTGTTGTAAATGAAACAAAAGTTCCAATCAGCAAATCTCCCACTAAAATTTTCACTAATCATTTACAAAGATTTTTATTCTGTTTACCATTTACTGCTGTACTAATGTTACATATGTTACCATGGCATATTCATTTTTTAATGAATCCCTGGATACAACTTGCAATTTGTTTGCCCGTTTACATGGTTGGTATGGGATATTTTGGAGTAAGTGCCATTAAAAGTTTACGTGGCGGTATCCCTAATATGAATGTATTAATTGCCATTGGTGCTACTGCTGCATTTGTATATAGCCTTATTGGCACAGTGGGCAATTTTGGAATGGATTATGTATTTTATGAAACTACTGCCACCATTATTACACTTGTATTTCTGGGAGAATGGGTTGAGCACAAATCTGTATCTACTACCCAAAAGGAATTAAACAAATTAGCTGCGCAGCAAAAGGTAATGGCCAATATGATTGCTTTTGATGACGAGCATAAAGAAAATATTTTTCCGGTAGAAAATACACAACTGCGTACAGGTGACCTTATCTTGATTAAAACAGGTGAGCAGGTACCGATGGATTGTAAAATATTATGGGGTGATGCACATGTAAACGAAGCATTGCTAACCGGAGAAAGTAAGCCCGTGCACAAACAAAAAAAAGATGCACTAATTGGTGGAAGCCTTTTAACTGACGGTACTGTAAAAGCACAGGTAACAGCTACCGGCAAAGACACAGTGCTGAGTAATATTTTAAATCTTGTGAAACAAGCACAAGGTGAAAAGCCACCCATTCAACAATTAGCAGATAAAATAAGTGCAGTATTTGTTCCTGTAGTATTAGGCATATCAGTACTTACTTTTTTAATCAATTATTTTGTAGCTGATGTTGATGCTACAAGTTCTTTAATGAGAAGTATCGCAGTATTGGTTATTAGCTGTCCATGCGCCATGGGGCTCGCAACACCTGCGGCAATAGCTGTTGGTTTGGGGCGTGCTGCAAAAAATGGTATCCTGTTTCGAAATGCCAAAAGTTTAGAATTGTTTAAGGATATTAAAACGGTGGTGTTTGATAAAACCGGCACCCTTACTAAAGGAGAATTTACTATTGCTGGGTTTGACGCTGGCTCGATGCCTGAAGATGAATTTAAGCGCATCGTTTTTTCATTGGAAAAATATTCCAATCATCCAATAGCAAAAGTAATTTCTACTAACTGGAAAATAAATAATAGTGTTGCCTGGAAAAAAATTGAGGAAATAAAAGGCATTGGAATGAAAGGAGAAGATGCTGACGGAAATATTTATCAGTTAGGCAATAATAACACCGGGGCATCAGCTAATAACAAAGGGGCTCATACAGCTTATCTGATAAAAAATAATGAATCAATAGGCTGGCTTGATCTTGCAGATGAAATAAGAGAAGAATCAAAACAGGTTATTAGCTATCTGCATTCAATAAATATAAAAACCATTTTATTGAGTGGTGACAGCTTGGAAAGATGTAAAAAAGTTGCTGATGCAGTAGGGATAGACCAGGTATTTGCTCAACAAAAACCAGAAGAAAAATTAGTAGTCATTGAACATTTAAATAAAGCCAATCCTACTGCAATGGTAGGAGATGGTATAAATGACGCTCCTGCATTGGCCAAAGCAACCATTGGAATTTCAATGAGTGATGCCTCTCAATTGGCAATGCAGACTGCTCAGGTTGTTTTAATGAACAAAGGCATTCAACACTTGCCACTGGCATTGGGTTTGGGAAAACATACTTTCGCCACCATAAAGCAAAATCTTTTTTGGGCATTTATTTATAATGTTGTTGCCATACCAATAGCCGCAGTTGGTTTATTGCACCCCGGCATAGCCGCATTGGCAATGGGTTTTAGCGATGTGGTACTGGCCATTAATTCTATCAGGCTCAATTACATGAAAGTGGTTTAATTTCAAGCCATAATTACATTCTTTTGACAATACACGAAATACTAAAAGAATACTGGGGATATGATACTTTCCGGCCATTGCAGGAAGATATCATTAATGCAGTGTTGCAGGGAAATGATACATTGGCTTTACTACCCACTGGTGGCGGTAAATCTATTTGCTTTCAGGTACCCGCTTTAGCAAAAGATGGATTGTGCCTTGTAATCAGTCCGCTGATTGCTTTAATGAAAGACCAGGTACAAAATTTAAAAAATAAAGGTATTCCGGCATTATCTATTTTTTCAGGCATGAGTTTTTTAGAAGTAAAAAAAACCTTACAAAATGCGGTTCATGGTAATTATAAATTTTTGTATGTTTCACCTGAGCGGCTGGAAACTAATTTATTTTTGGAGTACTTACCTGCTATGACCATCAACCTCATTGCTGTAGATGAGGCACATTGTATTTCTCAATGGGGTTATGATTTTAGACCACCTTACATACGCATTGCCCAATTACGTGAATACCTGCAACAAACTCCTATCCTGGCTTTAACGGCTTCCGCTACCGTGACTGTTCAGAATGATATTTGTGAAAAATTAATTTTTTCAAAAAAACAACAACGCTTTCAACAATCCTTTGAACGGGCCAATCTTTCTTACAGTGTTTTTAATGTTGCCGGTAAACAAAATAAATTGTTAGAAATATTGAACAATGTAAAAGGGAGTGCCATTGTTTATTGCAAAAGCCGGAGGCATACAAAAGATATTGCCGATCTGTTATTACTCAATAAAATTAATGCCAGTTACTACCATGCAGGTTTAACAACTGAAGAGAGAAATAAGCGCCAGGAAGACTGGATAAATAATACCACAAGGGTTATGGCTTGTACCAATGCTTTTGGTATGGGTATAGATAAACCAAATGTACGGGTGGTTATACATTATGATGTGCCTGATTGTTTGGAAAATTATTACCAGGAAGCTGGCCGGGCTGGCCGGGATGGGAAAAGAGCTTATGCAGTTTTATTGTACAATAATAAGGAGTTAGAAGATCTTAAATTACAATCAAGTATCCGATATCCTGCCAAAGAAGAGATTAAAAAAGTGTACACGGCCATCATGAATTACCTGCAAATTGCTTCAGGCAGCGGAGAAGGAATTAGTTTCGATGTTGATTTAGCTGCTTTTACAACTGCATTTAAAATAAATATTCTTACTGCCACCTATGCAATTAAAACATTGGAGCAGGAAGAAATAATTAGGTATAATGAAGTCTTTTTTAAACCTTCAACATTGGTATTTAATTGCGATAAAGATCAATTGAATGACTTTGAAAAACAGTATCCACAACTGGAAGCTGTAATTAAAGGTTTGCTGCGCTCTTACGAAGGTATTTTCGATTTTCCTGCCACTATTTATGAAACACAATTGGCAAAATTTATTCAAAAAAAATTACCCGAATTAATCAACGAATTACAGCAACTCAATCAATTGGGAATCGTTGAGTATTCTTCCAGAAAAGACAAACCGCAAATCACACTTTTGCAAAACAGAATGTACGCTGATAGTTTTGTAATTAATCTAACCGATTATTTACAACGCAAACAAAATTTCGAAAAACGTATAGAATCTATTTATAAATATATCCAACAAACTAATACCTGCAGAAGCCAATTGATCGCTTCTTATTTTAATGACCGCACAATAAAAAAATGTGGTATATGTGATAACTGCATCAATCAAAATGATGTAGTAATTAGCATTGAAGAGTTTGAAAATATTGCAGCGAAAATATTTCAACACCTGGCAGAAAAACCGATATTGCCTGATGAACTAATGAAAAAATTAGCTAATGTTAGGAAGGAAAAATTTTGGAAAGTAACAGACTATTTACAAGCTGAAAAAAAAATTCATTTTAATAAGGAGGGCAAAATGCAAAAATAAAAAAGGGACCAAGATAGAAATCTAGTCCCGCTTTAAAATCCAATATCCTATGAAAAACCGTAACGAAGATAGGGGCTTATTCAATATAATGCAAGTTTTTGAATAACTATTTTAGATAATTTTGTGTGTTTTAAAATATAGATTTAAATAATTAATAGATTATTAAATAGATGAGTATCAATTCAGTAATGAATTCATTTTTATTTTCTATTATCTCGAAGTAAAAACGGATATTTTACTTTACATCTTTAAAAAATCAGGAAAATAAAGTACCGCTATTTGGAGCAACTTTGCCCAAATGCTGGTAAGCTTTTGCAGTGGCTTCTCTGCCTCTCGCCGTACGTTGTAAAAATCCTTCCTGAATTAAAAATGGTTCATACACTTCTTCCAATGTGCCGGGTTCTTCACCAACGGCAGTGGCAATGGTAGTAATACCAACCGGGCCACCCTTAAATTTGTCAATGATGGCATTTAAAATGCGGTTATCCATTTCATCCAGCCCGTGTTCATCTACATGTAATGCTTTTAAAGAATGCTGGGTAATACCAATATCAATTTCACCGTCGTTTAATACTTGTGCAAAATCCCTGACTCTTCTCAAAAGGCCGTTCGCAATACGCGGTGTACCACGACTACGTCTTGCAATTTCATCTGCCGCCGCAGTACTGATAGTAGTATTTAATATTCCTGATGAACGAAGTATTATCTTTTGAAGTGTTGCAGCATTGTAATATTCCAATCGTGATTTTATGCCAAAACGGGATAAAAGAGGGGCCGTTAACAAACCGCTTCTGGTTGTAGCGCCAATCAATGTAAAAGGGTTCAGGTTAATTTGTACGCTTCTGGCATTGGGGCCACTGTCAATCATAATATCAATGCGGTAATCTTCCATGGCTGCATACAGGTATTCTTCAACTACATTACTAAGCCGGTGTATTTCATCAATAAATAAAACATCATTGGGTTCTAAATTAGTCAACAAACCGGCAAGGTCACCTGGCTTTTCAATAACTGGTCCACTGGTTTCTTTGATGTTAACCCCTAATTCATTGGCAACAATTCTGCTTAAAGTAGTTTTACCTAATCCCGGCGGACCATGAAATAAAATATGATCCAGCGCCTCTCCTCTTATTTTAGCTGCCTTTATAAAAATGCGCAGGTTTTCAATGGTCTGTGGCTGGCCCGAAAAATCTGCCATTTCGCTGGGGCGAATGTTGTTCTCAAAATCTTTTTCTGCAGGACTTAATGATTCGCCATCCTTATTTAAATTCGGGTTTTCCATGTTGTAAAAATAATCAATAATGCAATGAACTGAATAATCATTTAATTACAAATTAAAATTAAAATACCCTTTCACCGAATAGCAAAGGGGTATTTTAAAAGAACCTTTTTTTGATTAAACTTTATTTGGATTTTACATTGATTGCAACCCTGCGGTTTTGTGCTTTTCCTATAGCGGTAGTATTGTCACCAATTGGATATTGTGGACCATAACCTTTTGCACCCGTAATAGCTTTAACACTGCCACCTAATTTTTTTAATTCAGCCACAACAGCTTCAGAACGTTTTTGAGATAAGGATACGTTGGCAACAGAATCTCCTGTATTATCTGTATAACCGCCCAGTTTAAAAGTAGCAGCGGGAAATGCTTTGCTAATAGCAACAATATTTTTTAGCTGTGCTGCTGAAGCTGAATCCACCTTGGCCCCACCTGTATTAAATCTTACATTGGTAAATTCAAACCAGTTACCTTTTACTGTATCGATAGTTGCAGCACCATCTGATAAAAATTTAAATAGCCTGTTTTCTGTAGAATTTTCGCCCACATCCAGTTTGCCAGCACCATTTGGCAAATCGATACTGATAATCTTACCAAGGTCGTAAATATAATTGCCACTTGTGTCAACAGTACCGGCTACAGCCGACGTGGTTACAGATGGACTTTCAGTTTTCCCCACCGGTTCTTTAGCAACAACTGCCGGTTGTTCGGTAGTTTTACTCGAACTACTCCCCATTAAATACCAAGCTGCTGCTGATACCAAAACCAATAGCAACAAAGGCAATAACCATTTTAATCCATTTCCAGCATTTTCTACCGTTTCTTCATTTAATTTGAGTGACATAATTATTTGTTTTATTATTTAAGAAATTCTTTACAAATGCATAGCATTAATAATCATACAAGGTTACAAAAAAAATAATAAATAGAACAAGAAGTCGCTACAGTTTATTGATTATAATATTGTTGTTCAAATAGCCTCTTACAACTGCATATCACCATTAATAAAAAACTGGCTGCTGTTACATTCTGCTAATTTGTATGTTTGTACTCTTATGTTAAAGAAGATATCTAGATACTGGATTTGTCAACTTACAGGATGGGGTGCAAGCATGGCAACTTCTACCTTTTTTTATTTAACCTTATCTGTCAGAAAAGTTGATCATTTCTTTATATTAATTCTTATAAGCGTAGTGTTGGGTATTTTAATTACCCATATTATGCGGATGACCATTAGAGAATATAAAGTATTGGAAAAGCGATTAGAGACTCAAATAATATTATTCATTTTTTTAACCCTGGTATTTTCCGTTGTGTACGGATTTGCAGATGTAGCAATTGAAAAAGCGCTCAACCTGCGAGATACCGGCGGACCAAAAATTTCATTGGCCAATGAAATAACAAGAACTGTTATAAATAACTTTTTTCTGCTCTTTATATGGAACCTTATCTATTACACCTATCACTATGTGGAGCGCAACCGGAAGCAAGAAGTTGATACATTAAAATTACAAGCCGTGGTGAAGGAGCTGGAACTTAAAACGATCAAATCGCATATTAATCCACATTTTATTTTTAATGCATTAAACAGCATACGTGCATTGGTAGATGAAAATCCAACCCGTGCAAGAACCGCCATCACAGAATTAAGTAATATTTTGCGAAGCAGTATGCAGGCAGAAAAATTAGAAACAGTTCCCTTAGAAAGGGAACTGAATATTGTAAAAGATTACCTGGCTTTGGAAAAAATGCGTTTTGAAGAACGCCTTACCATTGAAATGGACATTGATGAAGATACATTAGGGCAACCTGTTCCGCCAATGATGTTACAAACCCTGGTTGAAAATGCAATTAAACACGGCATCAGTAAAAAAATAAATGGGGGCACAATAAAGGTTATTTCTGATTTTGTAAACGACCACCATGAACTGGTTGTGCAAAACTCAGGGCAGCTAAGCAGCTATGTAAATGGCGAAGGATTTGGCGTAATTAGTACACAATACAGGCTTAATTTGCTGTACCAGGACAAGGCCACTTTTGAAATTAAAAATGTAAATTCGGATATGGTGGAATCCAGGATAACCATGCCTGTTGCTGCTTTATAAACTAATAAAAAAATTGTATGCAAAGAGCGATTATTATTGATGATGAACGGCTGGCAAGAAATGAATTAAAAAAATTATTGCTTGAGTTTCCGGATGTGGAAGTAATAGACGAAGCTGCGAATGCCACTGAAGGTATAGAGAAGATTGATGCCCTTAGTCCAGACCTTATTTTTTTAGATATTCAAATGCCTGGCAAAACAGGCTTTGATATGTTGCTGGAATTGGATAAAGCGCCACATGTAATTTTTACAACTGCCTACGACGAGTATGCGTTAAAAGCTTTTGAAGTAAATGCGTTGGATTATTTAATGAAGCCAATTGAGCCTAAGCGTTTGGCAGATGCATTGCAAAAATTACAGCAGGCCGAAGAAAAAGAACTCGCCGCACAACAAGCATTTAACAGGGGATTACTTACAGAAAACGACCAGGTTTTTGTAAAAGACGGAGAGCGCTGCTGGTTTGTTAAGTTATCAGAAGTTCGTTTGTTTGAAAGTGTAGGCAATTATGCCAAAGTATTTTTTGCAGGTAACAAACCACTTATTTTAAAATCCTTAAATGCATTGGAAGAGCGGCTTGACGAAAAAATATTTTTTCGTGCCAACCGTAAGCACATAGTAAATATGCGCATGATCGAAAAAATTGAACCTTACTTTAATGGAGGATTATTATTAGAATTAAGAGGTGGCGAAAAAGTAGAAGTAAGCAGAAGGCAGGCAGTGAAATTTAAAGAAATGATGAGCTTGTAAAAAAGTTGAATTTTTTACAATGTCCTTATACCTAAACTATGCACGGCTGCTGACATTTCTTTTATAAGGGATGCATCTTTTTCAATCGCATTACCTACAACAATTACATCGGCGCCTGCTTTGCAGTTTAGATAAGCTTTTTCAGGTTCTGTAATACCGCCGCCAATAATCAATGGCACTTCAATAGCCTGTGCCACTTTTTCTATCATACTTTCAGAAATCGGTCGCTTGGCACCGCTGCCCGCATCCATATAAATTAGCGACATACCCAACATTTCACCTGCCATTGCAGTACACACTGCAATTTCATTTTTATCTGCCGGTAAGGGGTTTGCATTTGAAATATAAGAAACTGTAGTCGGGGCTCCACCATCAACCACCATGTATCCGGTGGACATTATTTCGAGGCCACTTTTTTTAACAATCGGCGCAGATACAACATGCTGACCAATCAATAGTTCCGGATTACGGCCACTTATCAAAGAAAGATAGAGTAAAGCATCTGCATATTTACTAACCTGTGAAGGACTGCCCGGAAATAGTATCGTAGGAATAGCACATTTTCTTTTTATCAATTGCAAACATTCATCCAGGTAATTGGAAATTACAAGGCTGCCGCCAACTAAAAAATAGTCAACCCTTGCACTTACTGCCAATGCTATCAGTTGCTCCAAATTGTCATCATTGACCTTATCCGGATCAATTAAAACAGCAAATGATTTTTTGCCCAGACGCTTACGCTCCGTTAATGAATGATATATTCCTTTTAACATCAACTCCTTATTCGTTACCTGCAAATGTAAAATTTTTTAGTCTTAATAAATAAAGATAGGCAAATCAATAATTTAACACCTTATCATTTAAGGAAATAAGGTAAATTCGAGGCTATGAAAGTGAATGTTTTGTTGGGACTTGTATTTTTTTTTATAACCTGCCTTAATACATTGAATGCAGCGTGCCAGGCAAACAACCAAGCCAATGTCCCTATAAAAATTTCTTTCATTAATACCATAAATAATATTCCTGTTGTATTGGACTCCGGCAACTATACCAATTGCTGGAATGAAACTTTTAATATCAATGCTTTAAAATATTACATTAGCAACGTGCAACTGCAAACAGCCGAAAAAAAAATAGCAGCTGAAAAAAATAGTTATCATTTGATCAATGAAGAGGATTCGGCTTCAAAAAATTTTTCGTTTACAGCTTCGCCTGGTATTTATAAAACGCTTTCCTTTTTAATTGGCATAGATAGTTTAATGAATGTAAGCGGGGCCCAAACTAATGCGCTGGATCCGCTAAACGGAATGTTTTGGACATGGAACAGTGGTTATGTAATGTTTAAACTAGAAGGCTACTCGGCCGGTTCTGCAGTTATTAAGAATAAAATAGAATACCACATTGGGGGCTTTTCAGGGGCAAATAGTGTTTTGCGCAGGGTTGAATTAAATATAGAAAATAGCGCAGTTTTATTAGATAAAAATAGCACAACCGAAATAATTGTGCATACAAATTTGAGTAAAATATGGAATGCTGTACATGAATTAAAAATTAGTAAGACCCCAATTTGTACAACTCCTGGTATTTTGGCAGCAGGCATTGCGGATAATTATTCAAAAGCCTTTGAGATATTAAAAGTTATTCATCCCTAAAAAGAGCATTGTAGATGTTGAAAATAAAAATAATTATATCATTACTGATAATTGTTGTAATGGCTTCTGCTTTTATTTACAATGAGCCGCCTCACAAACTTACCTATTTAAAATTATTTATACCAAGGGGGTGGCCAAGGCCTACCACCAATATTTTTGCAACTAACCCACTTACAGAAGAAGGTTTTGTGTTAGGCCGAAAATTATTTTATGATGGACGTTTGAGCAAAGATGGAAATTTTCCCTGTTCCGGTTGTCACCAGCAGTTTGCTGCATTTTCTACTTATGGACATGATTTTAGCCATGGCTTTAATAACAACTTAACTAAACGAAATGCCCCGGGCTTATTCAATCTTGCCTGGCAAAAAGAAATGCATTGGGATGGAGGTATTAACCACATTGAGATACAACCTTTGGCCCCACTTACCGATTTAAAAGAGATGGCAGAAACATTGCCTCGTGTGTTACAAAAATTAAAAGAAGATACCGCCTATGTACGTCTGTTTAAAGCTGCGTTTAAAGATGGTGTCATCAACAGTCAACATATGCTAAAAGCGCTGGCTCAATTTACCGGCAGCATACAATCTTATAATAGCAGGTATGATAAAGTAAAAAGAGGGGAAGACAATTTTACCGTTAGTGAAAAATTAGGATATAAAATATTTTTAGATAAGTGCAATAGTTGCCACAAGGAACCTTTGTTTACAGATAATTCTTTTCGTAATAATGGTCTTATAGTAAATAGTAAATTACCGGATAGCGGGCGAATGTCTATTACAGGCAACCTTGCCGATTTATATAAATTTAAAGTTCCCAGTTTAAGAAACTGTAGCATCACTATTCCGTATATGCATGATGGACGCATGTTTAGCCTAAGTAAAGTTATAGACCATTACCGTAAAGGGATTGATACAGCACAAGTAACATTAGATACCTTATTAAAAAAAAGGCTTATTATATCTGAACAGGAAAGAATAGATCTTCTTTCTTTTTTATATACTTTGAGAGATGAGGATTTGTTAAAGGATACACGTTTTGCACCACCCAATTATATTCAGCCGGCAGCGAAACAAGAACACTAAATTTTATAATTCCCCATAGTTATTAGCTGCTGAAAAATGATACCGGCTTTATGGTTGTTTAAGGCAATTTAAATAAAAAAGGTAAATTTGAAAATGGATATTACAACAGAAATAAAATTTAAAACTGCACGCAGTGGTGGTAAGGGAGGCCAAAATGTAAACAAAGTGGAAAGCATGGTTGAAGGATATTGGAATATAGAAAATTCTACATTGTTTAATGAAGATCAAAAAAAGCTCATTACGGCTAAATTGATCAATAAGATAAATGCTAATGGAAACCTGCTCGT
>Ga0209512_1001330_pt1 | contig 30989 bp, 30 predicted proteins | sample frozenSSSSmetaG_FD_184142 | JGI IMG/M metagenome (GOLD analysis project Ga0209512, IMG submission 184142) | Glacier valley bacterial and archeal communities from Borup Fiord, Nunavut, Canada, to study Microbial Dark Matter (Phase II) -... | ecosystem: Environmental > Aquatic > Freshwater > Ice >...
AAGACTTATTTTGGCAACTGGCACGCCGGTTAAATTTTTGCGTACCGATCATTGAGCTGCCACGGATAAGGTCAACGGGGTGCATGTCAGTTTGCCACCCTGCCCGAAGGGCAGATTTATTCCGGCAAACTGAACGCATCCGAAGGATTCCGGCGCGCCGGAACCCCTTTACCATTCCGTGGAGCGAAATAAATTTGTAAAAATTTGAGTGGAGGGACTAATTAACTCAATTCGAAAAGATTTTAGTTTTATCTGAAAAATATGAATATTCGACTGTCTTGGTTCCCCTAACAAAAGACAGTCATTTAGAACGAAGTTGGCAGTGTAAAAAGATGGATTCAATAAATATGATTAAATAATAGTGCGAGCTTTGCCTCCAGTGGGTGACAATTGAAAGATAAAATGGAGAAATAGTTATTGCGGTTTTGCGATTCTAATTAGGAAATTTCAATCTCATTAAAAAAATTCCAACTTTAAATCAAAATGTGTAAATAGAGAAAAAATTCCAGGCTACTCCCAATAATCTTCGACTGCAAATTCTCTTTTAGCCGTTTAATAATAGGTCAAAAAAATCATGTTTTTTATCTTCAAATTAATTATTATCAATAAATTTGTAAATTTCAAAATTGAAGTTGGAACTTGATTTCGTTTGAAAATTAAGTTACCGTCTCTTGGAAGTGATACAGAAACTAATTTGTACTAAAACTAAATTAAGTCAAAAATGAAAATAGCCGACAAACAAAAACTTCAAAACCTTTCGACCCAAACAATGGTTATGGCCATTTTTGTCATTTCAAAATTGGATAAATCACAATATTGAGACCTCACTAATTGATACTAAATAGTTTATAGAATGGGAAAAACACTAATTTTCAATTCACGAGATGAGTTACTTCGCGTGCAACTTAACCGCATAGTTTATATTGAAGCGGATGGTAATTATTCGAATTTGACATTGAGCAACCGAGATAAGCATCTAATGGGAATCAATCTTCTTGCATTTCAAAAATTACTTGAAGTCCAATTGGGCCCTTCAGCTGAACAGTTTATTCGAATTGGTAAAAGTCTGATAATTAACAGAGAATATATTTATTGTGTCAATCTTCTCAAACAAAAGCTCGTACTGGCAGGATCTGATTTTGAATATTCTTTCACTATCTCAGCTTCAAAAGAATCTTTGAAGAATTTAAAAGGCTTGTTGGTTAAGATTTATCAAAGTAAAAAGGAAATTGAAAAATGGAATGGATAATTGGACGAGATGGTGATATTAAAATCAACATTCCTGGAGTAAGTCGCCGACATGCGAAGTTAACGCAGAAGGCTGACGGAAGTTTTGTTTTGGAAGATTTAAATTCCACAAACGGAACTTATGTAAACGGTCAACAGATTGTTTGTAAAACAATAACAGTTTCTGACAAAGTTCAATTAGCCAGCACTATTGATATTGATCTAAAACCTTGGATGAAGACTGCTATTCCTGAAAATAATGCAGAATTTATTCGAAATTTTCATAGTTTGAAGGCGGTTTATGATGACTACAACAGACTGAAAATCAAAGTGCAGAGTGATACAATGACATCTGTAATGATTAAGCGTTCGTTACCAATGGTTATACCTGTAATAATGGGAACTCTCACTCTTTTTATGGGTACATTGATCCCATATGCTGCTATTATCGGAGGCATTATCTCTTTAATCGCAATCATTTATGGTATAAAAGCTGCCTCAAATGATCAGGCAAAGTTACCATTGAAATTGATGGAATTAGAGGATCAACTAAGGATTGATTATGTCTGCCCTAAATGCAAAAACTTTTTGGGCAATCTCCCCTGGCTAAGTTTATACAATCGTGGTTCGTGCCAGTATTGCAAATCAAAGTGGAAATAATGTGGTTTAACCTTAGATTAATAGATTTTGCACATTAAAAGGGGGATTTCATACAGAACAGCATAAAAACCTGCTTTACAAATATTTTATAGTGTAGTTTTGATGAATTATTTAAAAAACTTGTGGCATGAAAACGAATAAGAAAGATTTACCGGAAGAAGATACACAGTTGTTATCATCTGATCAAAATCAGACAGAATCCAGTTCCAATCATCGTCCTTTCATTCGTGATGCGGCAATGGCTGCTGCCGGAGTTGCGGCTGGGGTTGCAGGATCATCTTTTGTCTATTCCCAATCGACTGATGATGCAAAAAGTGCCAATCCTGAGAAAGTTGTAAGTGCAACAACGCAGGATGCTGCTAATCAAAATAATGAAATGGTGAGCAACACCATAAAACCATCGGACAATTCTGCTGCGACAGATAGCGTAAATGAAAATGCTAAACCTGAAGCATCTCCGGCTCCCGAAGAAGTTGTACTAACTACCGCAAATGGCGCCCATGTTGCTCATGTTGAAAATTCACCCACATTCGCCGAAGCATTTGCAGATGCAAGAACACAGGTAGGATCAGGTGGCGTATTTTCCTACAATGGACAAATGTACAACACCTATTATAAAGAAGAATGGAATAACTTGTCATCGGAACAAAAAAATGAATATTATGCATCAATTTCGGATCATAGCGCTCCTATCGACGATTATAAGGTACCCCAGCCAACCCAGGAACCAATTCATGAGGCTTCGTACAACACCGCAGATTCAGGAGCCCATTCATCCGGAGATGAAGTATATGTTTTAGGGGTAGGGTCAGCGACTATAGAAGGTCATGATGTATATGTAGCTCAATTATCAGCTGGCGGAGAGGATTTTGTTTTGCTTGATATTGATAAAGACGGGACTTTCGACTATGCAGTGGCAGACGTAAATTCTGATGGAACAATAAGTCAGGATGAAGTTGTAGATATTTCTCAACATCATATTACCGTAGATCAGATGCAGGCAGCAATACAGCCAGAGCCCAATGTTTTTGTGGATGATCCAAATATGCCTGATTACACCAATGGTGCAGATATATCCCATTTTGCCTGATACAATAAGAAATTATGGAAACAGTAAATCTTTGTTGCCCAAGCTGTAAAACTCATTTAACGTTGCCAGCCGAGAAAGCAAATAATGAAAAGTTGTTATTGGTTTGTCCAAAATGTAATTTTAATGGAAACCTATCATTGTACATTAAGTTGAAAACGCCTCAAGTTCCAAACCAACACAATCCAGATTATAAAGTAGTTGATCCTACAATAATTGTTGGGCACAACATTCAGGCAGCATTGACTATTGGACGGTTGAAAGAGGTTAAATTGCTGAATATTTTTCAGTTGCAACAGGGTATGAATCGTTTCGGGCGAAAAGCCACCAATTCAATTTGCGAACATCAATTCTCTAACAATGATGCCTTTATCAGTCGTAAACATTTCGAAGTAAATGTGATTTTTAACAAAGTGACCCTGGTTTATGATCATCGGTTTCAAGATCATGGCAGCAGAAATGGCACCAAAATTAACGGTCTGAAACTTGCCAAAGGCGATATCGTGTTGTTAAAAGCTGGTGATCGTGTTTTGGCAGGAAAAACTGAAATGATCTTTGAATTTCCGCTATCGACGGATGATACTATTTTGGATTAACTTTTTTCTGCGTTGATGAGATTTTAGACGATTGAGGCAGTATATCAACAAAAAATTAATTTGATTTTCGAATGAAGATAGAAATAACACAACCTTATGGTTTCTCTTTTACTGGGATGAAGTCCAACAATGAAGATACCATCTATCCTAACCAGGAGAAGGCATCCAATGGTGATTCCCTTTTTTTAGTTTGTGATGGTGTTGGTGGACGAGACAAAGGAGAAGTGGCAAGCGCTACGCTTAGTGCCGCTCTCTCTGAATCCATACAGGGAGGTTTTACTGAACCTTTCTCTCAAGCTGAATTTGAAATTGCTTTGGCCGAAGCATACAATCGGATAAATAAGCTGGAAGATTCTCAGGTTGTACTCAAAATGGGAAGTACACTTACGTTACTTAAATTTCATACGGGTGGTGTAATGATTGCACATATTGGCGACAGCCGGGTCTATCATATTCGGCCTTCATCCAGCCAACCCCTGCTTTTTCGGACAGAAGATCATTCGCTGGTTGCAACTTTAGTGAAGGCAGGGATGATAACCGAAGAAGAGGCAGCGGTACACCCTAAACGAAATGTGATTCATCGTGCCGTTCAACCAAATCAGGATGAACCAGCGAAGGCTGATATTTACGAAACAGATGACTTGCAATCCGGTGACTATTTCTTTCTTTGTTCTGACGGGGTTTTGGAAAACTTAACCGATGATTTGCTGGTAAGTTTGCTGCAAAAAGAGATTGCCGACAAAGATAAAATTGCAGAGATAGAGCGAATCTGTGAAGGTAAAACTAACGACAATTATTCAGCATGGCTCGTTCAGGTAAAAAGTGTTTTTGGCAATGAAGTCCCTAAATCGACAAAGGAAGTTTTTGTTTTAAATGAGGTAAAACAGGAACCAATTCAAGGAAAGAAGAAAGTAAAAATACCCGATTTTAGAACCAGGAAATGGAGATGGATCATGCTCTTCTCGTTTTTGGTAATTTTAGTTATTGTGATTATTTCTTATACGAAGAAAAGTCCGACAAAACCTTTTAAGCAATCTGATCCTACCAAAACTATAAATCAAATTCAAGCTCCATTGAATTCAGATATAGTACAACCTAATATTATTGAAAATAAAGATGATAAAATCCTAAAATCACAACAACCTGTAACTGACAAAATCAAAAATGATTCAGCAAAAACTGTAATCGGGAAAGTTGTGCCTAATACTAACCCAGAATAACGATGCGACTCCTCTTCCTTATTTTTTTCTTGGCGATTTCTATAATATCATGGGGTAAATCAGGTAAACTGTTTGTAATTGCAGTTGGCGTTTCTAATTATGCCGAAATACCTGATCTTAAATATTGTGACAGTGATGCTTCAGCGATTGCCTCAATGTTTAGTTATTCGAAACAGCCACATGAAATTGCCTTACTTCGAAACAATGAGGCTACTAAAAATGCCATTTTGCTTCAATCTACCAGCTTTTTCTCGAAAGCGGAAGCGGAGGATGTAGTTCTCTTTTATTTCAGCGGACATGGAGGCAAGGGTTTCTTCTGTCCGTACGATGCAAATGCTACTAATAAAAATACACTTCTTAGCTACGAAGATCTGCGAAAACTCCTTGTGGGTTGTAAAGCCAAAAGACAGTTGTTGATTGCCGATGCCTGTAATTCGGGTGCGATCAGGATAAGTGCGCCCGATACTCCGGTGAAACGCGAGCCAGGTAAAGAGTTACTCTTTTTTCTCTCCTCCCGCAATTCTCAATTTTCAATGGAATTACCCAATATCAAAGGTGGTGTATTTACCTATTTTCTTTTGCAAGGATTAAAGGGTGGTGCCGACATCAATCGCGACCGGCTCATAACCTCCAAAGAGCTTTTTGATTTTGTGTCCCCCAAAGTTAAGGAGGGAACAAAGGGAACACAGGTTCCTGTTATGTGGGGCAATTTTTCAGATCAAATGGTGTTTTTGGATTGGCGAAAAAATTAATTATCAGATATATAAAACGATGGAACTTTCTAACGAAACCTTTTTGCACGGAGAAAAATACAAGATTCTCTCCAAAATATCACAGGGCAATTTTGGCATCACCTATTTGGCAGAGCAAACCAGCCTGGATCGTAAGGTCTGCATCAAAGAGTTTTTCTTTCGGGGATTTTGTCAGAGGAACAGTGATGGCAGTGTGACAACCTCCACTTCCGGACAACAGGTAGCTAATTCATTCCGACGTAAATTTATGCGCGAGGCGAAAAGGCTTTCTCAATTTGATCACCCGAACATTGTAAAGGTGATCGATGTATTTGAAGAGAACGGAACGGCCTATATGGTAATGGATTATGTAGAGGGTGAAACATTGCAACAGTTGGTTGATCGCAAGGGAAAACTTACAGAAAAAGAAGCACTTGACTACATTATTCCGCTATGCGATGCATTGGAAGTTGTTCACGAGAAAGGATTACTCCATCTCGATATAAAACCTTCAAATATCCTGATTAAAAAACAGAATAATACACCAGTGTTAATTGACTTCGGTATTTCGAAGTTTACAGAAGTAAGTGGTGAGGACCATTCTACAACCACTCCGGTTGCATTAACCAAAGGTTATGCGCCTTTGGAGCAATACGGGCAAGACCTTGCAAAGCTTACTACATCAACGGATGTTTATTCAGTAGCCGCAACGCTGTACAAATTAGTTACAGGTGTAACACCTCCCGAAGCTGCAGCAATTGTTCAGGATGGGATCAAACCACCAAAAGAAATCAATCCGGATTTATCCGGGCAACTAAATTCCATAATTTTACAATCACTTTCAGTAAAACCGATTCATCGCGCCCAAAGCATCAGTAAACTAAAAGCTGAATTGAAGGGTATTTCTAATCAGGAAGGCGTACGAGAAACTGAAGTCCTTTATTCTGATGGAAATGACGATAAGAATAAACCCTTAGTCGCTCAGCAAACTGAAGTAGCTACCGAAGTCCTTAGCGAAATATATAAACCAGAACCCAAAAAAGCTGACACATTTGGAACTGCTGATGTTAAAAATCCCAAATCCAACAATTCAATTCCGTTGTGGTTGATGTTTGCTGCTGTTATAATCGTCATAATTATATTTCGAGCTATATATTCTTATACACCACCAAATGCTGGTAATGAAGCCGGGAAAACCGAAACAGTTGTGAATAGTACACAAAGTTATTGGGATATAGTTTCAAGTTATTCTGAAGGTCTGGCCGCTGTAAAAAAGAATAAAATGTGGGGATATATTGACTCCGATAAAATATTAAAAATTCCTTTAATATATGATGAAGCTGGCGATTTTAAAGAAGGAAAGGCAATCGTTAAATTAAATGGAACACGGTTAGAAATACATAAGAATGGTGAAGAAGTCAAAAGAAACAAGAATAATCGAATAATAGTTCATGACATATCAAGCCAACAAACCACTACCCCACAAACAATTATTAGTGAAAACCCTGTAACTGATATCGACGGGAATGTCTATAAAACAGTAAAAATTGGAAAACAGGTATGGATGGCTGAAAATTTGAAAGTAACCCGTTACCGGAATGGGGATGAAATACGAAACGTAACAGATAATACGGAATGGAAGAATCTTGTCACTGGAGCTTGGTGTTTTTATAACAATGTTGCAGAAAACGGAGTAAAATATGGAAAACTCTATAATTGGTATGCTGTAACGGATAGCCGAGAAATTGCACCTGGGGGTTGGCATGTACCTAGTAGTGAAGAATGGGATAAACTTGATAACTTTTTAGGTCAAAATATTGCAGCAGACCAGCTAAAAGAAAAAGGACCAGCAAATTGGCTAAATTCGAATCCTAAAGTAACAAATAAAACCAATTTTACAGCTTTACCAGGAGGTGAACGGGGTGAAGATGGAATATTTGCAAACTATAATCAGCCTTATGGAAATTGGTGGAGTTCTTCCAATCATAGCGAAAATAACGGTTCTGGCATGCAGATGTCTCCATTCAATAGTAACTTAATCCCAGTTGGCTTTTATAAAAAAGATGGTTTATCTGTGCGCTGCGTAAAAAACTAACTAATTAAATTTTAAAATTATGTGTGCACTTTGCAAAATAAAATCCACTATTACAAAAAATGTCATTTTAATAAAGGGTTACTCAAAAAGCGATGATGAATTAGTTTTAACAAAAAAAATGTTTAGCTCCTATAGTGATTTTTTTAAGAGTATTGCTGGAGGTTCCTATGAGGATTATGAGATTATTACTTTAAACGAACCTTCAGTTGACGAATTAAAAATTCTAATGGATGAAAAAAAGCTTGATTTTGTTATTCTTGTATTTATTGGACACGGCGCCATCCAAGAGGGTAAACAATTATTTCAACTTAACTTAAAAGAAATAATTCAAGCAGGTCAATTAGAATTAGACGTTGATAAACAATTGATTATATTTGAGAGTTGTCGCAATAATCGTTACAGCATACCAACTATCGATTTATCGGACAAAATGCCAAACTACAAAAAAGGTGGTGTAATTAGAATTCCTATTAAAAAAACAATTGCAAAAAAACGCTATGAACAAATCGTTTTAGATTGTGATAAAGGAGTTGTCGTTTGCTTTGCATGTAGCGTGGATCAGGAAGCAATAAATTTTTATTTTTCGAAAGCACTTTTGGAAATTTCTAATAAATGGCATCTTGATTTAAGAAATTACAACCAATTTTTGGGTATAAAAGATTTGATGAAGAAAACATCGAACCAAGTTAGTGATTTGGCTTTAAGGGATATGGGTGAGATTCAAACACCCAATATTTTAGGGGATAATGATTTTCCCTTTGTGATTTGTAAATACTGAAGATTGCCTTATTGACGATTGGAACAAATGATAATTACTAAATAAAAATGACATGTCTATTAAAAAATATACGAAAAAGGAGTCAAGGGACTTTGGCAAGTATCTGATTGAGAAATGTGAGGGAGATACTCCTTATTTTAATAATATATTTGATTTTATTCCTACTGAAAAATTGAGAAAGTTTCTTTTAAAGTCATACCGAGAAGCACATTTTGTTTCTAATTTGGTTAACACCCTTGAAATTAAGTATACTATGGCACATCCACTTAATGAAATACAAATTCTTCACTATGCATATATTTGCGAAGCATTGATTGATTTTACTGTAGAAACTTACCTGAACATTAATCCTAAAACACCACTTTTAACTAAAACAGTTTCACTTACAACTAATTGTATTATTGATTCAAATCTGAAAAATGACATAGATAAATTATGGCAAATAAGAAATGGGATTCATATAAATAGAGCGGTAAGCGATGAATTGAAATTTTTTAAAAAAATGACCCAAGGGCACGATGATTTGGTTGTAAGGCTTTGTTCTTCTTTAAGGAATTCTGCAAACAATAATGTGAACTGAAAGCGAAATTGAAAAATACACAAATGAAATGGCCTATATATATCACGGTAAAACAATGGCTTAAACAATAAAGAGACATTCTCAACTCACTAACAAGTCACTAATAAATTATGCAATTACCATTAGGAACGCTACTTCAAGGAGGGAAGTACCGAATAATTGAAAAGATAGGCCAAGGCGGTTTTGGAGTTACCTATAAAGCAGAGGACACCCCGCTGGAACGCATCGTTGCAATAAAAGAATTTTTCTTTGCAGCCAATTGCGAACGACAAACGGGAACTAATCAGGTTACCTTTTCTGCCAACAATAGCGAATTGGTTACAAAACTGAAACGTAAGTTTCTGAATGAAGCGAAACGGTTGGCAAAGTTCAATCACAATAGTATAGTGAGCATATTTGATGTATTTGAGGAAAATGGCACTGCTTACTTTTCGATGGAATATATAAAATCGGGTTCGTTAGAGGATTTGGTGCGCAAATCCGGGAAATTGTCAGAGTCAAAAGCACTGGCGTATATTCAGCAATTAGGGGAGGTACTCCACTACCTTCATAATCGGAAGACATGCCATTTAGACATAAAACCAGCTAATGTATTGTTGGATGAAAACGGAAGAATCAAGTTGATCGACTTCGGGCTAAGCAAACAATATGAAGTTAACAGTGCGCACACCACAACATTGTTGGCTGTAAGTAAGGGATATGCTCCAATTGAGCAGTATTCGCAAGGAGGTATAAGTAATTTTTCACCATCTGCCGATATTTATTCTCTGGGAGCTACGCTTTATTTTCTTTTAAAAGGAGAGGCTCCTCCGGAAGCCATCCACCTTGCATATAATGTGTTACCTAAAATTAAAAACGTATCGGATGTTACAAATGCTGCAATCCTATATGCAATGAAGGCCAATAGCAAGCAACGTCCGCAAACTGTGACAGAGTGGCTGGCAGGATTTGATAAACCTGGCATGGCACATCACCAATCCGCAATAAAGAAAAAGTCTGCTTTGACATCATTTGAAATTAATCAGCCGATTGAAGATACAGAAATATTGCAAACCAAATCTTTAAATTATGATGATGTTAAAGATTTCAGCGATGGGCTTGCAGGTGTAATGCCAAAGGGCATTTGTGGGTTTTCTAGCGGTAAATGTGGATTTATCGACAAGTTTGGGAAACAGGTAATACCCTGTATTTATGATAATACTTGGGGTTTCAACGAAGGGCTTGCCAGTGTAGAACAGAATGGGAAATGGGGTTGTATCAACAAATCAGGTAACATTATCATCCCAATTGTTTATGATATGGTAGATATTTTTCACGAAGGGCTTGCCAATATAAAACAAAACGGGAAATATGGTTTTATCGACAAATCCGGTAAACATGTCATTCCTGTTGTTTATGACTATGCAGGTATTTTCAGCGAAGGGCTTGCCTGGGTAAGAAACGAGCAATGGATTTGTATTGATAAAACAGGCAAGAAGGTAATCCCATCGGGTTTTAGCATGGCAGGCTATTTTAGGGAAGGGCTTGCAGTGGCAAAAAAAGGGAATTATTCCTTGTTTGATTTGGTGCGGCTGAGACCATTGGATGGGAAATGGGGGTTTATAAACAAATTAGGCAAGAATGTAATTCCATATGATTATGATGAAGCAGCCGGTTTTCAGGAAGGACTTGCAAGTGTAGAGCAAAACGGGAAATATGGTTTTATCGACAAAACAGGCCAGCTGGTAATCAACTTTCTATATAATGATGCCAAAGATTTCAGCGAAGGAGTTGCTAGTGTAGAGCAAAATGGGAAATGGGGGTTTATAAACAAAACAGGTCAACAGATGATTCCCATTATTTACGATAAAACTTCGGATTTCAGCGAAGGACTTGCCTGGGTGAGTCAAAGCGGGAAATATGGATTTATCGATAAAAGAGGCCTGCAAGTAATCCCCTTTTTATATGATAATGCTAAGATTTTCAGGGAAGGACTTGCCGGGGTAAAGCAAAACGGGAAATGGGGATTTATTGACAAAACGGGAAAAGGAATATAATTATGGAACTTTCTAACGAAACCTTTTTGCACGGAGAAAAATACAAGATTCTCTCCAAAATATCGCAGGGTAATTTTGGCATCACCTATTTGGCGAAACAAACCAGCCTGGAACGTAAAGTATGCATCAAAGAGTTTTTCTTTCGAGGATCGTGTGAGCGTTCTGTTAACGGTCAAATTACAGTAACAACCTCAGGGCAGGATGTCATCAGTCCAAATAATGAAGACATTCAAATGAATTGCAATAAAGATAGTTATGAAAATAATATTTTTTTTAAGATGTATTCACTTCAGCATTCAGCGGGTTTGCCGGTTACTTAAAGTGAACCGTCGTTTCCAAATTGTATGGAATGACCTTATTAATATGCACGAGAAAGCAGGCTGGCGATTTGGGCAAGACGCAAATCAGAAAAGCATCGAATTAACTTTTTCAAATGATGATGAAAGTTCAATAAAATTATATCATTAAAATTTCAATAATAAATTGGTAATAAGTACAATAGAAGATTGAAACTATGTTTAAAGAATATCTGGTTACATTGGTAGTTCATACATAACAGAAATAATGCATAACGAAAAAAAATGGAAAAATACAGTTACATTGATTTAGTCAAAACGTTACCGAAACCAACATCGGAACAAATCGATAATTTTATTGATATGTTCACATATGACCATAGTTGGTATAAGAAATTACCGAAGGATCGGATACATGATTTTTTATTCTACATCAATCCAAATGCTGGCAGAACAAGGCAAGATATTAGGAAATTTGATCTGTCAAATGGGGTGTATTATTGGGATTTTATGGATATTGACAATGACTTTAATGCATCAAAATATCAGAACAAATACGGGTATTTAACTTACTTCGTTAATCAACATCCAGATATAAAGTTTGAAAGGAATTCACAACCAATTATTGAACTAAATCATGTAAATGATTCAAGAATACTTGTGCCAGTTCCCGATGAAATTTTCAATAAATGCACCATAAAATTATCTAAATATGTTGCCGAATGTTATAAGCACTACTCACGGGATTTTATAGATGAAGAAGATAGACTTGAAAATGTTTCTTATGCTCAAAAACATGAAGAAATTATTAAGGACTTAAAATTACACCTGTTATTTATTGTTGAATATATCTATGGTTAACTGAAGAGGGTCAACTAAAAATTCAGACAATATCCCCTGTTTTTTTTGGGGAGCATCGAGGGATTAAAGGAATACGAATGACACTGGCTACTACAGGTATCGGGAGATAATTCAGATGAACGATATTTGGAGAAAGATAAAAATACTAAAATACAATGTGTTCAGAACTTGTTGAATAACTTGTAATTAGAATTGGGCTTTATAAAATACAATTGACTTTATAACCTATGAAACTAAAACATCCTTACAAAATCTGTTTTCAATATGTCCTACCAAGCCAAAATTCAACGATACCTTCAGATTCTTTAGTTAATTGAAAAATCGAAATTTCCTACCAGTGTGGAAATGATTGACAAAATGAAAAATACGGGGATCAAAGTTTCGGACAGGCAATTGAAACGTGATATCGAGAGTTTACGCGCAGAATTTGGACTCGATATTCATTATTCCGTTTCCAAAAAGGGATACTACCTTGAAAATGAAGAACAGACATTTCCTTATTTTCTGAAGCTGCTTGAGTTCTCACAAAATATGGAGTTGCTGACAAGCTATCTGAAAGAAGGTTCCAATATTGCTGAAATCATTGAATTCGAAGACTACAACTCGTTCAAAGGGGTACAATTTATCAGGGATATTGCATTCTTTATCAAGGATGGAGCAGAAATATGCCTGAAATACCGTCGTTTTGAAGCCAAAACAGAGAAGGAATATTGCTTCCAGCCTTACCTACTGCGCGAATACCTGAATAGGTGGTATGTAATCGGTTTGTTGTCGAATACCGATGAGATCAGAACTTTTGGCCTCGACCGAATTGTTGGCATACAGGATACGGGCCGGAAATTCAAAAAAGACAAGATGAATGATATTCTTTCATTATTCCGGAACGTAATTGGAATCAATGCCTCGGAGCAGGATGTAGCGGAAGATATTGAACTCGTTTGCAACCCTTTCCAGGGAAATTTGCTTAAAACATTACCGATGCACTCGTCGCAAAAGATCATCTGTGAAACAACAGACGAAATTATCTTCTCCTACAAGTTGGTGGTTAACTTCGAATTGAAACACCGGCTGCTGATGATGTCAACCCAGGCAAAGATTGTAAAACCGTTAAGCCTGAAGATGGAAATGGAAAAATTACTGACCGATGCACAAGATTTTTATAAAGGTTAGTGGTATGACATGTTTTGGCATACCAATACCTTTACTTTGTAAGAAACTACGAACAAATATTTTTGCGAGAAAGTCTAAACAACATAAAAAATAAGTGAAATTATGACACAACAAATTGATTATGAAGCACGGATGGACAAGATTTTTGCCGAAGGTCATTTATGGAAAAACAGAACGCTTCGAACTGTTTTTGATCCTGGCTCATCAGAATGGGATCGTACTACGATGGAGCAAAAGATTGTAATTCTGAAAAAAATTATCGAAAGCGGTGAGAAGTTAGACCGACTAATCTTTAATTACAAAAATCGTTACAGAGAACAGGACCGCAATGATATAGCCGGAAGGGTCGGCGAGGCGGCCATTATTTTGTTGAATTACAATTTAAATGAGGGTATAAAAATTTGAATATGAACACATTTAGTTATTTGATGGGTCAATATCGCGTTGTAGCTGTTGACGAATACAATGAACAACCGTATAGAGTATATATTGCCACAAAAGAAAAGCAAATCACGGAATTGACCAAAGTGATTCAAATTGATTTAGATAAACCGGAGGTTTTTGACCCACAAATGATCGGCAGTTATTCAAAATTTATGTGTCCAATAAGATATATCGTTCCTAATCGGGATAATGTCGAAGAGATTCAAAAGAGAATTGAAAAATTACCAAATCTGACGAAGATAAAACTTTTAAGGATTATGGAAGGGAAACCGGAAATTGTTGATGGCGGTTACCTATCCTATTACGATTTAAATGAATACTTATTCAAAGATTTAAACAAAAAGTATCATGAAAATGGCAGTCTTGATGCTTGTGATTTTTTCTGCATAGTAATTTGGAAAGCAAACAGAGCTAAATCTACAATAGCCAAGATGTTACTTAAAAAGTTTAACTCACTTGAAGATGCTTCAAGATCAATAACCTCCTATCTCAAAAACGAAAATTTAAATGACTACGACCGCTTTAAATATTTATTGGATATTGGCTTCCGATTACCAATGTTATCTGCAATACTGACTGTTTTATATCCGGATAGATTTACAATTTATGATTATCGCATTTGCAGTAATCCTGAAATGTCAGAATTTACAAAACTCGAACACTTAAAGAAGGATTCTCAAATATATTGGAACCTTTATCAGAAATATATTGATGCGGTTATCGAAAATACACCATCATGGATGACCTTACGCCAAAAAGACCAGTATTTGTGGGGGAAATCATTTGTCTCACAATTAAAAGGCGATATTGAAAATAATTTTAAGAAATAATATTTATCATGCCAAAAGAATCAGATTATGTAGACCAATTTAAAGTAGCCGTTGAAATGGTACTTAAAGAAGTTGATTTTTCTATTGAAAAAGATAAAAATCTCTGTATCGAAACAGATAAAAATATTTTTTATGAACTAACTATAAATCAAAATCTTGATTTACATGTCAAAGACATTAAAAAGCAAATAAGAGGCGAGTCAGCCTTTCAAACGGATATTTGTATTTCTTGGATGAAAATGAAACTCAACGATTACATGAATTTGCCAAAAAATTAGTATTATATGAGATTGTTATGTCACAAACCATTGAATCAATGTATTTCGACAATCCCAAAATAATTTTTATCAAAAGGCGATTGTTTTTAATGATTTCGAAGGAGAATCTGACATTAATTCGCAGAAAAAATAAAATTTAGGATTCATTTTTTTTAATTAAATCAAATATGATGGAAGATTTGAAAAATTATTATGTCTATGCTTATTATGATCCACGTAATTTTAAGATGTTTTACGTTGGGAAAGGCTGTGGCAAAAGAAAAATTGCTCATCTGACAGATACTGCTATTTCAGGAAAAACTAAAATTATCAGTGGAATAAAGAATGAAGGACTTGAACCTATTATTAGAGTTCTTGCAAAGGATCTTACTGATGATCAGGCTAAATTTGTAGAAAAAACAATAATATGGTCAAATTATGAAAGTTTAAGTAATGTTTCGACAGGTTCCTTCAGCGACAATTTCCGTCCGGAGAATACCTTGCATAAAGAAATAAAAGGATTTGACTATCAGACGGGGATATACTATGTAAATGTGTCAGAAGGCGAACACCGAGATTGGGAGGATTGTTATAGGTATGGGTTTTTATGTGCTGGTGGTGACCCTAAATGGAGTGATCAATTAAAGCGACTTGTGATAGATGATATTGTTGTCGCATACTTAAAAGGGAAGGGATATGTAGGTATTGGAATAATTACTTCAGAAATACAAAAAGCTGTTAATTTTAAAACTGATGGTAAAAAACTAATCGAACTTAAATCCGAGTTAAGACAGCCCAATATTTTAGAAAACTCTGAAAATAATGATTTAGCTCAGTATGTTGTTGGTATCGATTGGAAGGTTAAAAGATTAAAAGATAACGCTATATGGATAAAAGTCAAAAAAACAGATGCTGATAAACAACTATTCACCACTCAACTTGTAGTTGCTTCTCTCCTAAACCAGCCATATACTCTGGAATATCTTGAGCAACAGTTTAAAATAAAATTTATTGATTTTATACAATAGTTTGCGCAAACTTAAAATAGATACGGCATGTTCGATGAAAAGACCAGACAGCATTTAAGATACTATGTTTATATGCTTTTTGACCCAAGAGACAAAAGACCTTTTTACATCGGGAAAGGTTTAGAGAATAGAGTTTTTAATCATCTAAATCGTGCTTTGACAGATATCGACATTTCGAATGCAAAGTATGACACAATAAGAGAAATTGAAGAATGTGGTCAAGCAGTTGTCCATATTATCGTGAGACACGACTTGACAGAAGATGAAGCATTTAAAATCGAAGCATCTTTGATTGATGTTTTTATTTACTGTGGAATTTTGCTTTCTAACAAAGTCGGTGGACACAACTCGATTGAGAAAGGATTAATGACTTCCGAGGAAATTATACGATTGTATAATGCTGAGCCACTTAATGAAATTGACAGCGATTGCATCCTAATCAATATCAACAGAAAATATCAAAGGGGAAAAGGATTGCAATCAATTTATGAAGCAACTAAGGAAACTTGGACAATTCGTGAAAGTAAATTGCAACAATTGAAATATGTTCTGAGCGAATACCGTGGACTAATTGTAGAAGTTTTTAAAGTAGATAATTGGTATCCAAAAGAAAGAGGTTATTTACCAAATGCCCGAAGACACGGACAAACAAAAATTGGATTTGGGTTTAACGGAGAAATTGCACTGGCAGAGATTCGAGATAAATACATTAATAAATCAATTACGCATTTGAAAAAGAAAGGTGCTGCTTCGGCAATTAGATACAATCTTTGAGAAACCGAAATTCTGTGCATAACAGCAAACTACCCCAAGCCGGGTTTTGATGACTCGTTGACTGGAAATTAGGATTTAAAAATGCAACCCTTCGCAGGAAGTTCATCGGTTAAATCCCGTCCTGCTGGCAGTTGCGGAACGTATACTTCATGTTTGGTAGGCAGTGCGAACTTCATTTTTCTTAAAAATCATCAAATGCAAAAACTAGTTGTTGAAAATTTTACCGGATGTCTTCTGGGTGGTGCTGTGGGCGACGCAATGGGTGCTCCAACTGAGTTTATATCGTTAACCCAGATTGTCACAAAATATGGATCAGGCGGTGTAAAAGAATATGTTGAGTTTACGGACGGGATCGGCAGGATAACAGACGATACCCAAATGAGTTTATTTACTGCCGAAGCCATGCTCCGATCCATTCACCGTTCAGTTCAGAGAGGCATATGGGGAGCTTACTTGCAAATATCACATGGCTCTTACCTGCGTTGGCTTCATACGCAACAAATTGAATTAATCAAAAAGCCAAATTTTGAAGTTCTCATGAATGGCTGGGTTATCCAGCAACTTGGATTATTTAAATGCAGGGCACCAGGTAATACCTGTATCAGCGCTTTGCAAAGCGGTTCCCGCGGAACAATTGAAAAGCCGATAAATAACAGCAAGGGATGCGGTGGTGTAATGCGAGTTGCACCGGTCGGACTAATTAAATCCTTTGAACCCAAAATGGCCTTCCAGGTGGCAGCCGAATTGGCTGCAATAACACACGGACATCCAAGCGGATATTTATCCGCCGGAACATTTGCGGCAATTATTGCTTTTATCAGGTTGGGACTGCCCCTTCAGGATGCCATAGATGAATCCTTGAAAATTTTGAGGTCATGGGAAAATTGCAACGAGACATACCGGATAATTGAAAAGGCGATTCAAATGTCCAAAAGTATAGAACCAACTTTTGAAAATGTTGCAAAACTTGGGGGCGGATGGGTTGGCGAAGAAGCATTGGCAATTGCCATTTATTGTTCGCTAATTTATCAGAATGACTTTGAAAAGGGAATTGTTTTGGCGATCAATCACAGTGGCGATACCGACAGCACCGGTGCAATAACCGGAAATATACTTGGGCTTTTATTAGGTGAACAAGCGATTCCGCAAAGGTGGCTGGAGAAGTTGGAGATGAATCGGTTTATTTCACAGATTGGACAAGATCTATTTATCGAGTGCCCAACTGGTTCGTTTGAGTATAATAAAGACTGGGGTGTAAAGTATCCGGAGCACTAGGTTTTGGTCAGATTGTTTCAATTATATTGATGAGTTCTGCTCCGATTTTTCCACAATATTGCAGGTAATTTGTGTAAGAATGGATCTAAATTTATAACCGGCGAACTATAAAAGGAAGAGATGGAAAAATTACTGACCGAGGCACAAGATTTCTACAAAAATTAGGGGGTATGACGTGTTTTGGCATACCTAATTATTAACTTTGACCGTTTGAATAATACCTTACCTAAATCTAGTAAATCATGGTTTTCAGAGCAATTAAATTTGTGGCAGATGCCCACCAGGGACAATACAGAAAAGGAACCAACATTCCCTACATTTCGCACCTCATGAATGTGATGAAAATTCTTTGCGAGAACGGTTGCGACAAAGAAATCATTACTGCCGGAATCCTGCATGATGTTGTGGAAGATACTTCGGCCACAATTGAACAGGTAGAGCGGTTATTTGGAAAACGTGTGGCCACAATGGTAACAGGAGCCTCAGAACCTGAACATATGCGCAATGGAAAGGATGGAAAAACAAGCTGGCGGTTGCGAAAACAACACACCATTGAGTTCGTCAAACGGGAAGCCACACTTGATCAATTGCTTGTCTCCTGCGCCGACAAACTCGACAATGCCGTATCGATCAAACAGGATTTTGATCAGATTGGAGAAAAATTATGGGAGCGGTTTAATGCTCCAAAATCGGACCAACAATGGTATTATACGTCTTTAGCTGCTGCCTTTGAGCAACGATCCACCGAATTTGGTGAACAGTTCAGCAAACTTTCACAAAAGCTTACCAATACAATAAATGAGGTCTTTGGAAGGAAGGAATAAATTCCCCTTTCGTTTAGGATGAAATCGTCATGTGTGAATAATGCCTTGGTTATATTCAATAAATGCCATGATTTCTTACTACGCAGATCAAATCAGAATGATATATCGGGAAATTAAAATTTCAGAATAAAGATCCCTACGACACGTTTTGGCATAGGGCTGCTTTACTTTTGTATTGTTTTTAGAAATCAAATCAATATTATGCAAGATAAAGTTTATCAGAAGATGTACTTCGAAGCAATATTCAACTATGTATTATATGCTCCGGTTCTTGAGCATCATCCCGGCTATTGTATCCGACAATTTACTGATTTGATTCCTTATATCGCATACGATGACGTGATGAAAAGTAAGTACATCATTCGTGGACGTCCACATGATGAAAATAACCGGTATGATTCTGAGGCAAGAGAAATCATCGTTGAATATGAAAATCTTGACGAACTTGTGAATGCCGGTTGGAGGCTTAATTAGTATTTTTCAAAGGCATCATTAAATGTATTCATAATAAACAACTTAAATTTATAAATCATGGAAACGAAGCATCAGGTACACAACTTAATTATTCTGGACGAGAGTGGTTCAATGGAGTCGATCAAGAAAACAATTATCGAAGGATTCAACGAGATTGTCCAGACAGTAAAAGGAATTGAGAAGGAATTTCCGGAACAGGAACATTTTATTTCGCTGGTCACCTTTAATGGCTTAGGTCATAAAATATTGCATTTTATTGATCCGGCGAGTAAGCTTGAGCAAATTGATGAAAAGAGATATCAGCCTAATGCTTCAACACCTTTATACGATGCAATGGGTTTTAGTTTTGCAAAGTTGCGCCAGGTTGTAGAAAACGTCACCGACTACAATGTTTTGGTAACGATCCTGACTGATGGTGAAGAAAATGCATCAAAAGAGTATACCGGAATTGCCATCAAAAAACTAATTGAGGAATTAAAATTGAACCGGTGGACCTTTACATATATAGGAGCAGACCATGATGTGGAAAAATTTGCTGCATCAATTTCGATTACCAACACGATCCATTTTCAAAAGAACGAGGCAAACATGAAGGCAATGTTTGCAAAAGAAAGTAATTCGAGAGCCAACTACAGTCAGAAAATAAGGGAGAAAAAGGATACGAGTGATGATTTTTATAAGGATGATGACGCAAAAACTAAAAATACCAAATTATGAGAGGCATCTCTTTTTCATGGAAACGTTTTGTCGGAATCACTCAGGCAAAACAAAAGATTGCAAGGGAAACGGGGATTCCAATAACAAAATCGGGCGCTGAGCGCAAGATTGGGGCGGCCATCATCAAAATGATTTTCGGAAAATGAGTTTTTGTAAGACTAAGTGCTATTAAATTAAGTTTTTGACAGCTGATTAACGAACCTGAATATTTATGAAAGTTTGCATACATCGAGGGAGTAAGGAGATTGGGGGAAGCTGTGTCGAAGTCGTTTCGCATGGGAAAAGACTCATAATTGACATTGGCTTACCGCTTGATGCCGAAAAAAATGACAAGAAGTATCTCCCAAACATTTCCGGTTTAGACGGCAATAATGATTTGCTTCTCGCAGTGCTTATTTCACATCCACATTTGGATCATTTTGGGTTACTTGGTCATATATCGGGTAAGATACCTGTTATCATGGGAGCAGATGCGCGAAGGATATTAACGCTGGCTTCACCCTTTTTACCTGGTAAATGGCCGGTTCCAGCTACTGGATTGAATCTGCAATCCGGAAAATCCTTTGAACTTTGGCCATTTAAAATTACCCCTTATCTGATTGACCATTCTGCATACGATGCTTATGCAATCCTGATTGAAGCTGATGGAAAACGATTATTCTACAGTGGCGATTTCAGAATGCATGGTAGAAAGGGGAAACTGACTGAAAAATTAATGTCCAATCCTCCTGAAAACATTGATGTTCTTTTGATGGAGGGGTCAACGCTTGGAAGGCTCGAAAACGATGAGTCGTTCCCCTGGGAAGCTGAAATTGAGGAACAGTTTGTAGCTGCTTTTTCAAAATCAAAGGGCCTTAGTCTTGTACATACATCAGCACAAAACATCGATCGTATTGTCTCCATTTTCAGGGCTTGTAAGAAAACAGGAAAAACCCTGGTAATAGACCTTTACACCTCAGTCGTTCTTAAAGCAACCGGCAACAAGCATATTCCGCAGTCTGACTGGCCAAATATTGCCCTATTTATTCCTCATAAACAACGAATTCAAATAAAAAACAACAATTGGATTGATCTTTTAAAAAGCCATTCCAAGAATCGTATCTTTATTGAAAACCTGCAGGCAATTTCAGATCAGAGTGTTTTGCTTTTTCGACCACTGCATATGCGGGATCTTGAAAAAGCAGATTTACTGAAAGATGCAGTATATGTCTATTCCATGTGGGAAGGTTACTGGGAACAGGATTCAAATCTGTATCTTCGGGAATGGTTGGTTAAGCATAATATCCAGAAGCAAAGTATTCATACATCCGGTCATGCAAGCCCTTCGGATTTAAGGCGGTTTGCTATTGCTTTGGCTCCATCCAGAATTGTTCCTATCCATACTTTTATGCCAGAGAAATACAGTGAACTATTTAATAATGTTGAATTAAACGCCGATGGCGAATATTGGGAGATTTAACTATGAGAGGTTTATCGGAGAAATTTATCGATTATTTAAAGAGTGAGAATGGTTTATTACAACCAGTTCTCGAGAGAGTGAAAAAAGATGATACGTTAATGTTGGCAATCCGGGATGGATATATCAACCTTTACTATCGGGGAGGTAATCTCCTCAAGATTTCTGAAATGCCAAATTTTTATGAATTTTTCTTTGACAAAAAGTATGATTTATCATTAGGCCATAAAGCTTACGTCGAATTGAACTTGTGCGAAAGAATAACTGAATCTGCTCAAATAGAAAAATGGGTAACATCAATTGCCAGGCTCAAAGAACTAATGGATTTTTGGCTTAACCAACATCCCAAAACAGAGCGGGAATTTCAGCAACTTGTTGAAAGAGAAAATAACCGATCGTCAATTTCAAATGAAACTGAATATTTCATTACGGATATTGAGATGGCAGATTCCAATATTGGTGCTCGGTTTGATATGCTGGCTATAAAATGGCTTGCATCAGGAAGACAAGATGGCAGAAATTGCAAAGCCACATTTATTGAGATGAAATATGGAGATGATGCACTTGATGGCAAATCGGGATTGATTAAACATCTGGAGGGAATAAGTGCGCTTCTTGAAAATAAAGAGAAATATTCAGGAATTCTTCAAGCAATGACGGGGCAATTTAATCAACTTGTTGAACTTGGTTTGATCAAATTCAATCAATCTACAAACAATACTACAGTTGAATTAAATCCTGTTGGAAAGCCTGAATTTATCTTTTTGATCGCGAATCATAATCCGAGAAGCAAGAAGCTTCAAAATATTTTGCTTAGCGAGAAATTCAAAAAGTATATTGGATCAGAATTATTTGATCTGCGTTTTTTTGTCAGTAGTGATGCTGGTTATGGAATGCATAATTATAACATGCAGACTTATGAAAGATACCTTACCCGTTTAATTGAGTGAACTCCTCCTTTCACACTCCATTTTCAAGGAATGTAGTGTTGATATCCAAAAATAATCATTGCAAAAACGTGTTAAATAACAGATTTTTAAAACAACGTTTCTTCGTTCAATTGAATTATATCACTAATTTTGTTCAGTCAATAAATTGACTTTTGAACTTGAATTCAGCAATAAAAAAGCCTAATTTGCGAAAAAGTCAGATAGAATTAAGAAATTGAATACTAAATAATGAACACAGCTGTACACAATAAAATAGTTTCCTTTATATGGTCTATTGCAGACGATTGTCTGCGTGATGTTTATGTCCGTGGCAAGTATCGGGATGTCATACTGCCGATGGTTGTTTTGCGCAGATTGGATGCATTGCTTGAACCTACAAAAGACGAGGTAATGAAAGAATTGGCTTTTCAACGCGATGAAGCCAAATTCACGGAATGGGATCAAAATGGATTAAAAGACGCATCACATTATGTGTTTTACAATACAAGTGAATGGACCTTACAACGATTGCATGATACCGCAACCAACAGTCAGCAAATGCTTCAGGCAAATTTCGAAGATTATCTGAAGGGTTTTAGCGCCAATGTTCAGGAGATCATCGAAAAGTTCAAGCTCAAAAGTCAGATCAAGCATATGGCATCGAAGGATGTGCTGCTGAATGTCCTGGAGAAATTCACCTCACCCTATATCAACCTGACTTCTTCTGAAAAAAACGATCCGGATGGACGGAAACTTTCGCCATTGACCAATCTGGGAATGGGTTATGTGTTTGAAGAACTGATCCGGAAATTTAACGAAGAAAATAACGAGGAAGCAGGAGAACATTTCACACCACGCGAAGTGATTGACCTGATGACGCATATTATTTTTGAACCTGTAAAAGATAAACTACCACCCGTGATGACGATTTACGATCCGGCCTGTGGAAGTGGAGGAATGTTGACAGAATCGCAGAACTTTGTGAAAGATGAAGAGGGCGAAATTTGTGCAAAAGGCGATGTGTATTTATACGGAAAAGAGATCAACGACGAAACCTATGCCATTTGCAAGTCGGATATGATGATCAAGGGCAACAATCCGGAGAATATCCGAGTTGGTTCAACACTTTCGACCGACGAATTTGCCGGAACAACCTTCGACTTTATGCTTTCGAATCCTCCTTACGGCAAGTCGTGGGCAAGTGAGCAAAAATACATCAAAGACGGAAAAGACATTATTGATCCGCGGTTTAGGATCAAGCTCAAGGATTATTGGGGGAACGAAGAAGAAGCCGATGCCACTCCCCGATCTTCTGATGGACAGTTGCTCTTTTTGATGGAGATGGTCAATAAGATGAAACCACTTTCGCAAAGTCCGTTGGGTTCACGAATCGCGTCTGTACACAACGGCTCCAGTCTGTTTACAGGCGATGCCGGTGGAGGAGAAAGCAATATACGCCGCTATATCATCGAAAACGATTGGCTCGAAGCGATTGTCCAATTGCCAAACAACCTGTTTTACAATACGGGGATTACCACCTATATCTGGATATTAAGCAATAGCAAAGCTCCTAATCGTAAAGGTAAGGTGCAGTTGATTGATGCCGGGCAACTCTACCGTAAACTCCGTAAAAATTTAGGAAACAAAAATTGCGAACTGGCGGTTGAGCATATCCATGAGATTGAACAAGTATTTACTCAAATGTCAGCAATCGAAGCAAAGGAAGTTGCGATTGAAAGTAATGCTGGTGTCCTCTCATCCAAAGTTTTTGACAATCATGATTTTGGCTATTACAAAGTTACGATCGAACGCCCGAAGCGTTTGAAAGCACAGTTTACCGAAGAACGCATCGCGGAATTACGTTTTGACAAATCGCTTCGTGAACCGATGGTTTGGGCCTACGAGCAGTTTGGACAGGAAGTTTATACGAATCTGGCCAAATATGAAAAATCGATTTTGGATTGGGCTGAAAAACAAGAGTTAAATCTGAATTCAAAACAAAGCAGGGCCCTGGTCAATAAAGAAACCTGGAAGAAACAACTCGATTTGCTAACTGCTGCAAAACAGTTAATGAAGGCCATTGACACAGCCGAATACAATGATTTTAATCTATTTCGCGATAAGGTTGATGCTGAATTAAAAACATCGAAATTATCGGCCTCTGAAAAGAACGCGATTCTGAATGCCGTGAGCTGGTACGATGCCAATGCCGAAAAAGTAATAAAAGGGACCACCAAACTATCGGGTGAAAAACTGGATCGATTGCTCGATCATTTGAGCTGTAAAGAAAATCAGTTAGCTGATTATGGCTATTTTACCACCAAAAAGAAAGGTGAATTTCTGGAATACGAAACCGAAAGTGATCTGCGCGATACCGAAAATATACCATTAAAGGAAAGTATTTACGAATACTTTTTGCGTGAAGTAAAACCTCATGTTCCGGAAGCCTATATAAATCTGGATGCCATTAAAATTGGTTATGAAATCAGCTTTAACAAATACTTTTACCACCATAAACCACTTCGAAGCATTGAAGAAGTAAGCGCTGATATTTTGCAGCTCGAAAACGAAAGCGATGGTTTAATCCGTGAAATACTAAACCTAGCCTAATGGAATCAGTTTTAGAAACGGTACGGATCGAAAGATATCCTGCATACAAATTTTCCGGAGCGGAATGGCTTGGAGAAATACCAGAACATTGGGTAGTAACAAAAGTAAAGAATGTATTTAGATTAGTTACAGAGCCTTCTCCTAAAAATAATGATTTTGAGTTATTATCAGTTTATACTGATATTGGAGTGAAACCAAGAAAAGAATTGGAGGAAAGAGGGAATAAAGCTTCAACTACTGATGGTTATTGGTTTGTGAAAAAAAGAGATATTGTAGTAAACAAACTATTAGCCTGGATGGGCGCAATTGGTGTCTCGAATTATGATGGTGTTACCAGTCCAGCATATGATATTTTGAGGGCGAAAGTTCAACTTGAAAGCAATTTCTACCACTATTTATTTAGAAATGAAGCTTGTATTTCAGAATTAAAAAAGCACTCCCGTGGAATAATGGACATGCGGCTAAGACTGTATTTTGATAAATTTGGGGATATCATGATTCCTTTTCCTGATTTTTCAGAACAGCAAAAAATTGTTTCCTTTCTCGACCGCAAAACTGCCCAAATTGATCAGGCCATTGGCATAAAGGAAAAGCAAATTGAACTACTCAAAGAACGTAGGCAAATACTCATTCACCGTGCAGTTACCCGTGGTCTAAACCCCAACGCAAAGCTAAAAGATAGTGGCGTGGAATGGATTGGGAAGATTCCAGAACATTGGAAGGTTAGTAGATTGAAAAATCACATTGAGATGCTTACTGGATTCCCTTTTAAAAGTGAAAAGTATACTAATGTTGGAATTAAGTTGGCCAGAGGAATTAATGTGAAAGAGGGTGTATTTAACTGGGAAGAAACAAGATGTTGGCCAAAGGTTGATAAACATTTAGAAAGGTATCTGATCAAGGAAGGAGATATTTTAATAGCAATGGACGGCTCAAAAGTTGGAAAGAACTTTTGTAAAGTTAAAGAGGAGGACTTACCAATGCTATTACTCCAACGTGTAGCAAGATTACGACCAACTTCTAGATTAAATTCGAGTTTTCTATTTAATCATATTGTGAATAGAAATTTCTTGCTTTGGGTTGAAATGACAAAAACCGATCCTATGGTTCCACATATAGCACCTACTGACATCCACAATTTTCAAATCACGATTCCATCTTTGTCAGAACAAAAAAACATTTCAGAATATATAGAAATGAGTGCATCCAAAATCGCTATCGCAATTTCCCTCAAAGAACAGGAAATTGAGAAGTTGAAGGAATACAAGGCGAGTTTGATAAACAGTGCGGTAACGGGGAAAATAAAAGTAAGTTAACTAAAAACCAAAATAATTAATTATGAATAAATTGCTTTATACAGTTGAAGAACTATTCTCATCAAACGGATATTTGTTTGAGCAGAATAAAAAGTATTTTAATATTCCACTTTATCAACGAGGTTATAAGTGGGAGAGCAAACATGTAAACAAATTGTTAGTTGATATAGATAATTTCAAACTGTCAGGTAATAAATTTTATTGCTTGCAAAACATTACTATTGTGCCTCATGACAATGTATTTAACGTTATTGATGGACAACAACGACTTACAACCTTGATTATATTACTTTCATACTTAGGTGAGAAACAGATTGTTCAAAACAAAGTGTGTTTCCCTGACAATTCAATTCGGAAAGAAACAAACTCCTTTTTGAATGAAATTATAACCAAAAATGGTGGGATCTTTCCTCAAGTAACTTGGGAGAATTTTATTAAGGAATTTGAAAATTACGATCATCAAGATATATCTCACATATTCAATGCTCATCAGGTTATCGAAAAGTGGTTTCAGCAAAAAGAAAAGGATGGTACATTCAAGAAATCAGATTTTCTTGATAAAATACTGAAGAATGTCAAGTTTATTATAAACAAGGTTGAAGATAAAACTAGTGAAGAAAAGATTTTTGGTAATTTGAATTCTAAAAGAGTACCATTGGACGGATCTGATTTAGTAAGAGCTATATTAATTACTGACGTTGCAAATGAAGAAGGTAAACGAGAAGCAGATATTAAAAACATTGTTCGTGTAAATGAAAGAAGAGTAAAAATAGGTTGGGAATTAGATCAAATCAACGCCTGGTGGAGTAAAAATGAAGTTAAAGGATACTTTAAAAGTTTCATTCGCGCCGAATCAGAAAAAACGGGTAAAGGAATAAAGCTTTTTAAGGATGAAAAATATCCAATTAATCTTTTGTTTTTATTGTTCGCAGAAAAGCGTGGAGAAAAATTATTAACTCTTGAATTGATTGAAAAAAATCAGGGAAATGCTTTAGGCTTATATAAGGAGATTATAAAGCTACATAGCATGCTTCAAGATTGGTATCAAGATCGAGAAATATATCACTATCTGGGTTTTTTGTTTAACAATACAAGAAAAGAACAATTAAACTTTACTCACATTTTTAGTCTTTGGGCAGATTGTGATTCAAGAATTACTTTTAAGTTAAGTCTAAAAGAATTGATAAAAGAAAAGATATTTAACAATGAAATTCCAAGTTTTGAAAACGAGAATTTAAATTGGTACAATGATCAACAAGGTATGCTAATTAAAACACTGCTTTTAATTGACATAATTCATTCGATAAAAACAAATCAATCCTTTTTACCTTATCATGCTTTTACAAAAGTAGAGAATGATATCGAACATATTTTCCCCCAGAATCCTGGCGAGGTTGAAAGAAAGAAAGAATACATTGAGTTCATCAATAAAAATGTTTTAAAAGACAAAGAAAAGGAATTCAATTTAACCAATTACGACGAAAATATTAATAATGAAGCATACTTATTAAATGTTGAAAATTTCATTAAAGAGCAGATTAAAGAAATCAATATCAATTCTATAGGAAATCTTGTATTGCTATATTATTCGTTGAATCGAAGTTTAGGCAGAATTTCTTATTCGAAAAAACGTGCCAGAGTCATAGAATATTTCAATGAAGAAGGTAAATTCATTCAGCCACATACTTTTCGAGTATTCGTACGATATTTTCTTGATGAAAATGAAGGAAATAAAGATTTGGAGTACTGGACGAATAATGATATTAAATCCAACGCAAAAGCTATTTCAAAATTAATTGATACATTCTTTAATTCTTAATAAAATGAGCGCAAATAATACAATGGAAGAGTTATCAGTAAAAGAGCTGATGACTAAATATAACCTGATAGTTCCAGAGATTCAACGAGAATACGTATGGGGCAATAATGAGTTTGACATATTGGATGTTTTCATTCAGGATATTAAAGATGGGTATGCAGAATATTTAAATCATAAAAATAATCCAAGTAGTGAATTGAAGAATCTCATATCTCTGATGGAAAATTCGCCTGAATCTACTAAGGATGCTTTTCAAAAGGCAATAGATTGCATATTATACTCTAAAAATCTTAATATTGGATTTCTATATTCTTACAGACCTGACTATTACGTATTTAATGACCGAAATGAAGACGTCTATTTAATTGATGGGCAACAACGTTTTACTACCTTATTTTTAATTTTATTCTATTTTGCAATTAAGGAAACGAATAGGCTGGAAGACTTTAAAACGATATTCAGATTTGATGAGAAATTAGAACATGTCTCCTTTGATTATCGAGTAAGAACACTTACTCATAATTTTATCATCGATTTAATCAGTAATACAAAGGGGATTGACGATTTGTTAAATATTACCCGGAAAAACTGGTTTTTATCTAATTACAATCATGATGTAACTGTAAAATCAATTGTTGGAAACTTGAATGAAAAGGCTGTAAATGGCGCATTCCCAATAATCCATAAACATTTTTCCAATGATACAAATAGCTATTTTGACTACGTTTTGAATAATATTAAATTTTGGCATTTTAAGACTGAAGAAACCTCACAAGGAGAAGAGTTGTATATTACAATGAATTCCAGAGGGCAGCAACTTGCTGACAATGAAAATATCCGAGCTAAATTATTTGAATCAGAGGAGGCAGTTAAAGATCCAATATATTGGAGTGAACAATGGGAGAAATGGCAAGATTTTTTTTGGAAAAAGCGTGATAAAGAAGATTCTCAGTCAACAGCAGATGCTGGTTTAAATGAATTTCTAAGGTGGATTCAAATTATAAAAATGACCGAATCCCAAGTTATAGATGTTCAAAATGACGACGAAAATACACTTGACAAGAAGGCAATTACTCAAATGATAAAGTGGAGTGATGGTCAGAAATTAAGTGTCGAATTTCTACAACTATCTGAGATTCAAAAATATTTTGAATCTGTACAATACCTATTTGTCGAATTTATTGATTCTCATCAATCACTAAGTGAGCATTTTATCGGGTATAAACGATTTGATTTGATTGAACAAAAATGGCTTACACAAACTAATAGTCAGATTGATTGCTTTAGATTATTGCCAATTCTTTTTTACCTAAGAAGAACTATTACAAAGGACTCCCAAAAGCCGAATGTCAATCCTTTAACAACTTTTAGAATTATTAGATTTTTCTATAATTTAAGACAAGACGACACTATATTCAAAACCGCTGCAACACAATGCATTAATGGTTTGAAACTTATACAGAAATTGTCAGTAAGTGGAGAAATCAACGAAATTTTGGAATTAGGGGACATCTCAAAATCGATATTAAATTCAGAAGAGAAATTAAAACTCATTAAGCTTAAAAATTTAAATAGCGCTGTTATTGAAGCATTCTTTTGGCGGTCGGAAGATTTGAAAATTAATAAGGGAAAAATTATCCATTTAATTGAATTAGCCGAAAATATCTGCATCGACACAAATCAAGATATGAACATAGATATGTACGGAAAATTATATCATGTTTATAAAGAACAGACGAATAATTACGAACAGATATTGGGCGATTTATTACCCACAGATGTTTATATTGAGAATGATTACGGTGCTTATAAAAACGGGAATTGGTATAAATCAAAAGATTTTTTGAGCTTAATACGGGAGATTTATGAAAAGGACAATTTTGATATTCCACAGTATTTAACTTTGAAACGCAAAAATTTCATAAAACAATATTATTCAACGACTGAGGATATTAAAAGAGAATCTTCTATAAAAAGACAACTCTATTTATATTTTATAATACATTCTAATATTTTAGATCTCAAATGGGATTGGAAATATAAAAGATTCAATTTCGGGGCTTATTCATATGTAAAAAATGGGGAAAGATCCATTTTTGAAAATTTAAAAATATTTCAACTTTATGATAGGCAGTGGCGGTATAATAAAGGATATAATCCAAATCATGGCTTGTGGATTCAGAATAATTTTGAGGAAGGCCGAGATTACTTCACAGAGCTCATAAATTGGGCCAATAAGTAAAACTACTAAAAACATTGAAGTGGCACGATAATGATTGGATTATGAAAGAACTAAACAATAAAGTAACGATCACTTGGATAGTCTGGAAGTCTTAATGGATGAAGTTTGAAGGCTTGTTAGATAAGGAATAGTAAATTTTTAAATATCTTTAAAACATAAATAATTAGTGTTGTGAAGAAACTCAAAGTATTTATATCGAGCGTACAAAGCGACTTTGCTAGAGAACGGGAAGAATTGGCCCGTTATCTTAGGCACGATCCTTTGCTGGGTACTTTTTTTGAGCCATTCTTGTTTGAAGAGGTTCCTGCCACTACGCATTCGCCTGGCAAGATTTACATCAGTGAGGTAGAAGATTCGGATATCTACATTGGCCTGATTGGTGAAGCATATGGCTATGAAGATCAGGAAGGCATCTCTCCTACCGAGCGGGAGTACGATCACGCTAAAAAGGAGCATTTGCCCCGGTGGATTTTCATCAAAGATGTGAAAGGCATTGTCCGTTACCCCAAAGAATTAGCATTCATCCGGAAAATTGAGCAGGATGTTTCACGAAAGAAATTTTCGGATTTTGATACGCTCAAACAAGAAGTTTACAGGTCGTGTGTGCTGTTTTTAAAGCAAACAGGTAAAATTGAAAGTCACGATTTTGATGACAGC
>Ga0209512_1001331_pt1 | contig 30976 bp, 32 predicted proteins | sample frozenSSSSmetaG_FD_184142 | JGI IMG/M metagenome (GOLD analysis project Ga0209512, IMG submission 184142) | Glacier valley bacterial and archeal communities from Borup Fiord, Nunavut, Canada, to study Microbial Dark Matter (Phase II) -... | ecosystem: Environmental > Aquatic > Freshwater > Ice >...
CCCAAAATAATTCTCCCCTCCCACCTGCTCAAACCCCACACTCTCGAACAGCCCCCTACTCCTAACATTCTCCCTCCCAATCTTAACGCCCAGCCTCAGCCCTCCCTTCCTCAATCCCTCCAACCCTCCCGCCCCCTCCTCCCCAGCCGAGAACTGCGCTATGATGGTGTCCGCGTGTCGGCGAACGTACTCGAAGAAGGAGAGGAGAGCCGCACGTCCAAGTCCCCGCCCCCGATGCTCCAGCGACGCAATCATGAGCTCCGCCTCGCCATTAAGATACGGCCGATCCAGCATCTCCGTCCCGTCCGCGTCCTCCTCATACGCGACGCCGAGGAAGAGATTCACATCGCCGATCATCCTCTCCTCGCCATCGCCTTCTCCCGCTACGACGCTCGCCCCCAAGTCTCCCGGCTCCTGCGCATCCAAGCCTTTCTCGAGGGGCAGACATGCGATAAAGGTCAATTTATCAGCGTCCTCTCTCCACGTACGCTGCATCACATACTCCTCCTCCAAAGTCAGTGGTTCCGAGGCCGTCAGAGCTTGGAGCTCCTACGCACGTCAGTTTCTCTGATGGAGATGCTGGAGTAGGGGAAGAAGGCACTTCTGATTTCATCCACTCGTGGTACCTGGGTACATGCAGCCCCTCGTAGGGTACCAGCAGCACCTCCGGCGTGCATACGGCTGCCATTTCATGATAAGTCAGAGCTCATGCACGACGGCAAAGAACATAGGAAACCTACCTGTATCTTCATTGAGACGCATGTTTGAGTGAAGGCTGCCTGAATTGTAAAACTAGTGAGAAACACTCAGTGCTTGGACGTCGACATTGAGAACTAGGCACGTGACGTGCTATCGAAAACCTGAAAATAGTTTCTATATCACGTGCTGCATGCGAGTGGCTGTCACATCAAATCCATCTGGTCGATCCTCTGAATCCGTCTGTCTTTGGAAGAGAGCCAATAACATAATATCTCTATATATATGTCCTTTGCATGTTATGGGCCATTATTACAGTGTCTGGCCAAAATAACCTCGACAAAACGGGCCCATAGTCCTCTGCTAATGCCTTCACAAACGAAGACGAAAATGGTTGTGTATCCAATCTCATCTGCGCTCTTCTGAGTATAATCTCATGTGGCCCTTCATTTCTGCACAAACTTCCTATATCCAGGCCATTCTGGAGATACTTACCTTGGGCTACAGAGGTCACATTATGCATATCACATATCACATATCACAGACATACTCTTCACATCACATCATCAAACACACAAAGTTTGAGCCGAACTTGTCAATTTCGAGATATCTCAGCTGGAAGACTATCCCCTAATCCCATCGCGTCCATGAGGTTGCCACAGCGTCGTCCATGAAACCATCCACCCTGCAGCCCTCGCAAACGCGCCCACCGCCTTCAGATAAAAGAGGCAGGAGCACTTCCGTAATTGCCATCAGCGTAAAGAGCATTTGTTGCACGCATCAACTCCTTCACATCCTTCTATCCTTCTATTCCTCTAAACGACGGATCCAGAGCTAGAGGACAAGAAAGAAGATCAAAAGAGTAATGCCCGCTGAAAAGACGCCACTCGCAGCGGAACCGCATGCCCAGCTTCTCGCCAAAGATCCCCATAAAAAGTTTTGCTCTTCCCAGAGATCCATCGAGCGTAATGGCATGCCGACGTGAGAAATTGAGAAAATCCACTTTTGTCTAGAAAGAGGGCCAGATATCCGCATGTCGAGAAAACAGCAGCGAATCTATATGCGGAAAAGCATGTCGCAAGTTCCATTGGCTCTCCCAGCGAGAGAAAACACACGAAAAAAAGATTAAAAACGCAAGCATGACGGTCATAATGCGTAATTCGAGATCCCGGATGATTGTCCGTCCGTGTCCTCCTTTATCCCTGTATTGTGAAAGCATCAGATGGCCGACTCTTATGCCACCAAGACGTCTCATGCAGCTGCCTGATATCGCCTCGCACCTTGATGTATTGGGGTATCAAGATAAGGTGAAGAAACAGCCAGAAACAAAAGACAACGCTATCTATCGTCTGCCGGTGGAATGGTCGAGGTCACAAGTCTGCTCCCTGTGCAGCGTGCTCGTGATTGCCGCCATCGTGAAATCGAACGTCGCAGAATGAGATATGAAAAGCAAATGAATTATCGAAGCAAGTACCGAATGTCGAAGGAAATTTATGTTCTACAAGACACGGGCTTGTAGACCGCATGACACCGCCTCGGAAGACAGTCGATGCGCGTCAATCCGGATGGAATAATTACCACCAGGAAGACTGGCCGCCAGGTCCGCTCGGGTTTCCGTAGCTACCACCGCCATAGGCTGGAGCACCTCCGTAAGCTGGAGCGCCACCACCGTAAGCAGCCTGTGGAGGAGCATTGTAACCACCACCGTAGGAAGGAGCTGGAGCTCCACCTGCGAAACCGCCGCCAGCGAATGGAGGAGCACCACCACCGCCGCCGAGTTTACGGAAATCACGGTTGGCAGCACCTCCACGTCCACGTCCACCACCACCGGAGCGAGCACCACCACCACGGCCACCACCGCCACCGAAGCCAGAGCCCTCACGAGCAATGTTCTCAAGGAAAGCCGGAACCTCCTGGTTGGCCTCCTTCAAGAGCTCAAGAAGGTCACGGACAACACCACGGTTGCCACGGTTGAAGAAAGCAGTGGAAATACCGGTGTTACCGGCACGTCCAGTACGACCAATACGATGAACGTAGTCATCAATATCAGTTGGGAGATCGTAGTTGACGACATGCGTGACATTCGGTATGTCCAAACCTTTGTAAGGTAGTTAGCAAATGAATTCTTAAAGTTGTTTGAGAAGTGATGATAGGTCCAAAAAAAAAAACAAAAAAAAAGGGTTAGTCGAGCTTAGCGCTGGACAAGCCCAAGTAGGACAGCTTCTTGGCATGCCTAGGACCGTTCAGATGAATCTGGAGCCGCGAAGCAGAAGCGGCAGCATGCTGGCAGGGCTCGCACCAGAACTTCTTAGAGACGACAGCTATCTGCGAACCGCCGCGGCCTGCGGGGGTTTTGATGATTCCAGCCTCCTTTCTGATGTGTATGGGGCGTTTCTGGTGCTCCAGGAGCTTCGCATTGCTGCGGAATGCGAGTTCGCAGACGGTGCAATCGTATCTCTGTTCTTCCAAGGCCTTGCCGCCATACTTCTTGGTATTCGCAGCATGTACTCCTGGACCTTTGTTGGCTATGTAAAAGCGACTCTTGACTCGCTTTCGCTCAGAATCGACGCGGTCGATTTCCTCTGGTGTAGCGTCCTCATCATGGCCAAGTATCTGTTCGTTGATCGAGAAGTGTGTGCAGCAGCCATGGTAGGTGAGGCTATCGCGCGGCCAGGGGCAGAGAGCAGGCATGTAGTAGTCCTTCGTGAGACTCTTCATCGCCCAGAAGCAGAGAGTGAAGACACTTTCGAGGACGAGGATGAAGCAGCGTAGTTTATATCTCGCGGAAGCACGTGGTAGAGGAGTCCAGGCAAGTAGACACTTGTGAACAATGGCGTATCCCTCTTGCAAGGACGTCTCGACATAGTAAGGCACTACAGAAGACCATCTCCCAGTGCGAGATCTAGTATCATAGGACGTCATCCTCCTTCTAACACCGCATTCAGAATCCGTTCCACTGCCGATATAGATTCTTGGACAGTGACCATCTTTCTCAAGTACCAATAGGTAGACGGCCCAGAGCTTTTCTTTGGGGTTGTCGAGAGGCAGAGGCAAATTCTTGAAGTCGGATATTGTAGGAGCCGTGCTAGACTGAAAGATCTGCATCAGACCAGGCGCAAATTCGTGTGGTGAGCTATGCATGACATTTTCCATAGCACTCTTGGCTGGAAAGGCGGCGTCCACGTGGAGGTTCTTGAGAGCGCGGTTGGTCTGAGACAGACATGCCCAAGCCAAGGACAGTACATGGGCTGAGATGTCACTTGTCGTGGGCTCCATCCTGGCCGTGATGGAGATTGCGCTTGTCGTAGGCGTCGACTGGAGATTTCGAGGGGTCTAGCAGAGAGAGATGCCGCCGTATGCCCAGGTGTCGAGGTGTCGAGGTGCGGTGGAGAAGGGAAAGGTGAGGATCCATCATGACAACACCAGGACCCTGTGTAGCACTTGCTACATTGGTCTTGAGTTCTGAATGTAGAAGGAACGAAGGTGAATGTAGAAGGAACGAAAGGACAAATACATACCTCTGGCAGCAACGGCGGTGGCAACCAAGATTGGGCAACGACCGTTGCGGAACATCTCGAGGGCACGCTCACGCTCGCGCTGGGTACGGTCACCGTGGATTGAGGTAGCCGGGAAGTTCTGGTTGATCAAGAAATCGGACAGAGAGTCGGCCATGCGCTTAGTCTCAACAAAGATGAGAGTGAGACCACCGGAGTGGGTGTGGAGAATATCCAAGAGAACGGAGCGCTTGTCCATATCCTCAACGTATTCGACCTTCTGGGTAATGTTCTCAGAGGTGGAACCAACACGACCAACAGACAAGAAGACATAATCCTTCAAGAAGTCGCGAGCGAGCATCTGGATGTCGCGTGGGAAAGTGGCGGAGAACATGAGAGTCTGACGGCCCTGGACGCCTGGCATATCCTCGCCCTCAACAATGCGACGAATTTGTGGCTCGAAACCCATGTCCAACATACGATCAGCCTCATCGAGAACAAGGTACTTGATGTTCTGGAGGGAAATGCGGCCACGCTCAATCAAGTCGACAAGACGACCTGGAGTGGCAACGAGGAGATCGCATCCACGCTCGATCTGGCGAAGCTGAGATCCAATATCGGCACCACCGTAAACAACGCATGGTCTGACCCAAGATCTGTAGGCGAACTTACGGGCCTCTTCGTAAATCTGAGAGACCAACTCACGGGTTGGTGCAAGGATGAGGGATGTCGGGTATGCCTTGCGTTGGCGTCCAAAGCTGGCACCAGCGCCAGCTGGAGATGGGGATGGACCGTTGATGAAAGCCTGGGACAGGATTGGGAACAGGAAACCTCCAGTCTTTCCGGAACCAGTCTGGGCACAAGCCATCAAATCACGCCCACCCATGACAATTGGGATGGAGTACTTCTGGACTGGTGTTGGGACCTTGTAGTGAGCAAGCTCAATGTTGCGAATGAGATGGTCGTCCAATGGTGGGTTGGTGAACTGGAGGACTGGCTCTGGGACATCGTGTCCGGAAGCCTCGACTGGGATATCGTCGTACTTCTCGAAGTTGATACCAGTCTGTTGCTTGGTTGGGTCATCGGGGACGCCAAAGAGCTCACGCTCAACACGTGGGTTTGCTGGTCCGGCGATGTGCTTGCCATCTTTCCACTGTCCATCACCGCCACCGCGAGCGATGGAAGAGCCTCCGGAGGGAGCAGCAGGGTTCCCGTATGCGTTGGAATCGAATCCTCCAGAGGAGCGGGCATCCTGCCATCCGCCACCACGACGAGGTGGAGGTCCACCACGAGGAGCGAAGGTCGGAGCATCAGCCCAGTTTCCGCCTGGGCGAGGTCCATCGGCAGCGAAGCCGTTGGGAGCACTAAATTCTCATGTTAGCACTGTACTGTGATATGAAGATTCAGAAAAGGACGTTGTAGACTTACGTGGTAGATGTAGCAGCCCAGGCACTGGCGTTCAAGCCGGAGCCGGCACTGACAGCTGGACCTGGTCCATCCATCGGTGGTGGTCCTGCTGGTGGAGCGCCGCCCATCTTGCCCCGCATGTGAGGTGGGATGTAGGAGCGCTGCTCTCCGAGGGAGAGTCCATTCATGTTGAGTTGCTCAGCCATGTTGATGAAGCTGAAGTGGCGATAACGTGGGGTCTTGTTTCGTTTGCTTGTGAAGCGATCGGTCTGAGCGTGCAGATGATGTCGAGTATTCTGTCGGGATCGTGTACTCTTTCAAAGATCGATATCTGATCGACAAAGAGTGAACGAAACGCTGAAGAAGAAATCTAAAGGACGGAAAAGGTTGATACAGAAACGGATTCTGGAGAGAAAAAAGAGTCGTCTAAAGCACGAATCTATTCTCTAAGTGCAAGGCCGTTGATGTAAAAAGACAAAATTAGTTCTCGTCGAAGTATAATCCCCGTGAAAGAAAGGACTTTCGTAAGGAATGAAAAATGAGAGGAGAAGTAGGATGGTTCTGATGTGGCGGAGGGTATTGTGGGTTTATGTAGAAGTTTGTTGATGGGAGAGGGAGAGACCTTTGAGATATGGTGGAAGGGAAGGCGAAGGGGAATTTTAGTAGGAGGCGAAAAGGAAAAATGTAAAAGCCGAGAAAATTCGAAGTGCGGTAGCGTATGATCAGGTGACTGCCACTTCACTTTTGGCCTTTGGCAGTGGACGGAGCACTAGCCTTTCTCCTTTGCAGTGGCTAGGCGATGTAGGTACTAGCACAGCACCAGGACAGTACCACCACAGCACTACTACAGCACCAGCACAGCACTACTACAGCACCACCACAGCACTACTACAGTACCACCACAGCACTACTACAGCACTACTACAGCACTACTACAGCACCACCGTCAGCACTGAAACCAGTGGACATAGGGCACTGTTTTGACGAGCATGCTAACGGATTACAGTACTACTAAGTATACTTACTACGGCTATTTGCCACTCTGGACACTACTGTGAACTGTGAGATTGAACTAGAGAGAACATAAGAGAACATAAGATATATTCTAATCGTCGGACCCAAAACTGAGCTCCGCTCAGGGTCGGAGGAAGCGATTTGGGTCGGCGGAAGCAATTTGGGTCGCTTCACCAAAATGCAAGAACATGAACTTTATAGGTAGTATAATGAATAGATGTCACTTTACACTTGATTTACTATGAAAATGTACTAAATATAATTAAACTTTAAAAGTATAATGTGAAATCTGGTTCCCAATCCTGACTAACACTTTCCTGTCGGTCGCTCTCGCTCTCGCTCTTAGCTTCAGGATCAGGAATTGGATCCTGAAGCTCCTCTGGTATCGTAGCCCCAGCTTTAGTCAGGGTAGCTACCCTTTTCTTTCGGTCCCTCTCAGCCCTACGGGCCGTAACACCAGCCTGGTGTAGGGCCTGTTTAGCTGCTGTCTGTAGCTTTTTATGTGCCCGGGCTACTTTAGCAGCTGCTTTCTTAGCTGCTAATTGAGCCTTTTGGTCAATTTTATCCCGGGCTTCCTCGACAGACAGATGACCCCCTTTTTGAACAGTGCGTCTATTAGTAGCCTGCTTTTTTCGCTGTTCAGTCTCTCTGCGTGTAGCTAAGCCTAGGTCTAGCTCAGTCAATTGAGCCTTTGCTAGCACCTGTTCTGTTCCAGCTATAAAGTCAGAGTAGCGGCGGCGGGACGGGCTACTTAGTAGGACTGGAATACGGGCCTTCCACTCGTTCAGCTGTGACTCTGTCTGCTGTAGAGTTACTGATGGGAGGTCTCCAGCTATTTCAGGCTGCTGTGGTGCTGAATACTTCTGGACCTTAGACAGAGCTTCCTCTCTGTCAACTGGCCAAATACCACTGTTCCGGAAGGCGTGGATGACTGTAGAGGCTTTGAATGTATTTGCCCTAATCTCTGGTAAGTCCCTAATAAAGGATGAAACTGTATAGCTAAGATCTAGCTTCCGAATTGATGAATGCACTGCTTCTTTATGCCAATGCTTATAGGGTTGAAATATTCCTACATCTAACGGTTGTAGGACATGTGTTAAATGAGCAGGCAGAGTAAATAAGTGTATATTGTACTCTGCAGCTATGAGTCGGAGTTCTAGTGTTGTATGAGAAGTATGAGAATCCAAAATCATTAACTTCCATAGAGAATTCCCATCGCTCTTTGTCTCCTTTATAAAATGCTGAAGCCAAATAATGGCCAATTCGTCATTTGAATACCCACTCTCAGAGAGTAGAATGCGTTCTGTCCCTACTAGATTCTCATGATACCATGATTCCATATGTGTTTTACTAGGTATAATAAGTACTGGTGCAATGATAGTACCATTACTACATACACTCTCAATTACTGTAATTGAGATCCTATTCTCAGGACTAGGTGTATATAGCTCTGTCACATTGCGGGGGACAATTACTGTCTGTCCACCAGGTATGCCAACCCGGAAACCAGTCTCGTCCATGTTCCATATGTCTTCTCCTTTGATTCCCTTCTCTATAAGAAACTGCTGGTATTTATGAAACCAGTTTATAATCGTCTCATAATCTTGTGCAGCTACTCGTTGTAGTGCAATTGGTTTCGTCTTTATCATATGGAATTCGTCATGTAGCTCGCTTTTTATAAACTTCGTAAGCCAGCTCATTGATGGTTCTGGCTGTGGGTGTCGTAGGTGGCAGACAGCGGCGTACACCATCTTTTTGGTGGCCCCTAGGCCCTGTATGCTCTGGGCTTTGATCCAATCCTTTAGAGCCTCTATTTGAGCCTTTGAGAGTACTCTGTTCTGCCCTCCTCGGTCTTTGACAGTCGTCTTGCCTCGGGCAATTGAGTTGCGGAGGGTAGTTGGGCTTAGGTGGTAAAGGCGGGCTGCGACAGCCATGCTTTCTGTCGGGTTCTCATTTAGCCATTCTTTAGCCATAGAAATAGAAAGGCTTCTTTGCGACATTGTAATTATGAATGTTAAATTCTAATACTAAATACTATAGACAAGTAACAGCTAAAGTTACAGTAGAAAATGTGAGGCTTCACCGCTAAAATGGCACATTCCGAAGCGACCCAAATTGCTTCCGCCGACCCAAATCGCTTCCTCCGACCCTGAGCGGAGCTCAGTTTTGGGACCGACGATTACATATTTCGATTTTTTTTTAAAAGAGTTAAGGTTGCTGAATTAATTCATTGTATACCTATCACATTTGGACTAGCATGACTAATCACCTTCTCCTGAAGCCGCTCTCCTTCTTCGACTCAGGCATCACGTGAGCACATCTTCAGAGATTATGGTCACGTGGACACATCATGAGAACCATCCCTCGTCTCGTCCAAGCCCGTGAAAAGAATCAAATGCCCAACTCTGCATCCTAGTAACTGTGAGCCCTGTTATGCTGCTGAGTGGCTGAATCCTTGAGTGACTGAGAGATAGACGGAAGCACTAACACTACCTCGCTGTCGCCGACTTGGCCGTCGCCCTCGTCAGGACCTACGAGGGGTTATGTAGAGTTATGGGGCGCAGGAGACAATTATGATTATCGAGGCCATGAGAGGGGAGAGGGGGAGGGAAACGAACAGTGTCTAGTAACGATGATGACGGTGACGGCGATGCTGTCTAACACGTCTTACCACGGAATGGATCAGTAGAGGGTGGGGTATTTGCATAGTTCTCCTGCTAAATGGCTGTTCTGGATCAACAACAAGCGGAGATTGATAAAATACCCATCTGTAATGAATCAAGATAATATCTTTCGAGAATCAAATGTGCCAGCAGGAACAATTCGATCAGGACTTGGCACCACTTTCAAATCATAATACACCTGCATTCTATCCCGAATGCTATGCTCTGGAACACCAAAGGAAATCAATCATACCGACTCATCTCAAGCACTCTTGACCACGGCATCATCGTCGTACTCCACCTCCCTGATACCATCCTTCGTGATCACCTTCACCAACATACCCTTGAAGTCCACCGGTAATCTCCTCTTCAGCTCATCCGTGCACAATCTCAGGATCTTCATTCCTTGCTCGAAATCAATATCTGGGTGATGATGCTTGTCGAGGATGGAGAGGCAGTAGTATCTGTAGAAAATGTTCCATTAGTCCTGGCCTTCATGAATCCATTGAACGTTCTGATGAGGAACACACTGTGCGTAACCATGTGCAGCATATGGTAACGGCGCCAACGCTGCTAGATAATCCAACCAGTACAGACTTGGCTTTCCTGTAATCGGATCGACGCCTCCCAGCAAAAGATTGACATTATACGGCTTCCTCGATCTCAGGCTCGATGCCAGCTCGCCGCGAACAAAGTGTGCGATTGCCGACGGTGAGAGGTCGATTTGGTTGCGCATCGAGTACAGTTGGGCATTGACTTGGATATATTCTGCGAATTGCACTGCGCGTGTGTGTCAGATATGGCCGTCCATAGTTGAACGAGATCTCGTACCAGTATCACCAGCTTCGCCGGAGAAGGCCATCAGGGTGTGCTTGTTGAGGGAGCGGGTCTTGTCATCGGACGCTTTGAGAATTGTCGCACCTCTCATGGCCGCTTTTGAGGCTGCGATGAGAGTAAAGTCCTTTCCGGTAATACCAAGGAGAACCTCCCTAGAAGATATGTCGTTAGAATTCTGAATGGAGCTTGATGGATGGATGTCAGAATAGCTCGCAACTCACATCTTGGCGGCTTCGTTGTGCGGGCTTCCTGCCTGTGTATGTGCAGAAGATGGTCAAAATCCAGCGAAGATAGAGTCGCAATGAAGGGTCACTTTATAACAAGACAATGAGACGTTATCGGGGTATAATGGTGGAGTGCAGCTGTGAGTGAAGGTGGAGGATGAGGCTGTTAAGGTTACGCCATGAACTGCCTTCACAACAGAGCTCCCTGGAGCTCAACCTGACGCGTCGGATTCTGCCTGGCTCGCCGCCTAAATTTCGCACACCGCCTTCCTGGCAAGAAACTCTTGGCGAAGAATTTATTTTGACTTGCGCATCGAAATATACGGCAATTGCTATTTACGACGGCGAAGTAAACGCCAAACATACTTGCGGCGAGATAATGGTACGATAATTTTATAGAGGGAAAATATTATCGCCAACCATAGAGCACAGCATCGCTCATCCCAACGATGTCCTCGTTTTTCACTGTCCCCGCGTCGCAGAAGAAGAGGAAGAGACCTGAGGGTTCAGAAGCTCCGAAGAAGAGAGTCGCAGGGTCTGCTTCCAAGAAAGAGAACACGACGCCAAAACGGAGAGCACAGCGAGATGAATCTATATCCGGTAGCGAATCTGAAAGCGACGACGGACCTCGAGACAATGCTATCGACTTAGACGATGCGTCGAGTGCCTCTGGCTCTGAAGGCGAGGAGGAGACCGCCGCCGAGAGGAGATTACGATTGGCAGAGCGTTACTTGGAGAACATTAGAGAGGAAGTGGATGAAGTTGGCTTTGATGCGGAGGCTATCGACCGTGATCTGATCGCAGAGCGGTTGCAGGAAGATGTGGCAGAGACGAAGGGCAGAATATATCGGAGTCTGGCGAAAGAGCTCTCTTTCCAGACAGCCTCACATACACTATTCCGCAACAATACCCAGGCCGTCACATCGATAGCTACATGTCCCCCATACGCATATACAGTCACAAAGGATATCTGCCTCGTCAAATGGAGGCTCCAAGATCTGCCAGCGCACCAATGGCTTCCGAAGGCGGGCAAGAAGAAGTCGAAGAAGCCTCCGCCACCTCCGAAACGAAGACCTGAGAGTGTTGCATTTGCAAAGGGAAACAAGAACGAGTCAAGCAATAACGGCTATCTCGGGCATGTAGACGCAATCCTGTGTGTCGCCGCCTCCCAAGATGGCAAGTTCGTCGTAACAGGAGGGCGAGACCGTCGCATTGTAGTCTGGGATGCAGCAACGCTCAATCCTATCCGTGTATTCTCTCAACACCGCGACGCCGTCACCGGCCTCGCCTTCCGCCGCGGCACCAACCAGCTCTACTCCGCTTCCAAAGACCGCACAATCAAGATCTGGTCCCTCGACGAGCTCGCCTACGTCGAGACTCTCTTCGGCCACCAAGACGAAGTTGTTGACGTGGCCGCCCTCGCACAGGAACGTTGCATCAGCGTTGGCGCGCGCGACCGCACGGCCAGATTGTGGAAGGTGGTAGAGGAGACACAGCTCGTTTTCCGTGGTGGCGGTGATGGTGGCAAGAAATCGCGCAATTCGTCGGCACCGAGGGTTATGGAGGGCAGCATGGATCGTGTGGCGATGATTGACGAGGAGATGTTTGTGACGGGCTCGGATAATGGGTCGATCGCGCTGTGGGTGATTCATAAGAAGAAGCCAATCCATACTATTTCGCTGGCTCACGGCATGGAGCCGGCTTTATCTCCTGATGAGGCGTCTGCGGAGGTCAATCCAGATCCGGAGAGAGTGCCGCAGCCGCAGCCGCGCTGGATTACGGCGCTGGCGACGATTCCTTACTCGGATGTTATCCTCTCCGGTAGTTGGGATGGCCAGCTGCGGGCGTGGAAAGTCAGCGATGATAGGAAGAAGATCGAGGCGCTGGGTGTGCTCGGCTCTGCGGGGTTTCCACACGGTGTGACAAAGGCTGTTCCTATGGCTGAGGATGCTGCCGCTGAGGATGTTGAAGAGTCTACGGCGGTTGTGGCCACCAGCAAGAGGGAGGATCCAGAACCGGTGGTTAGGGGTGTGATCAATGATATCTCGGTATTTGAGCGTGGCGATAGGGGGAAGGAGGGTGTATGTGTGGTTGTGGCTCTGGGAAAGGAGCATAGGCTTGGAAGATGGGAGAAAGTCGCTGGTAAGAATGGTGCTATGGTGTTTGAGGTGGCGAGGCACGGAAAATTATCAAAGGAGAAGGAATGAAGCGAGTCTGTTGAAAGGTTAGATGTATGATGTACATATTGCGGCGACGTGCATAGCGGGCAACATCGCATCTCGATTTGGAGTCTCTAGGAATACTGGAGCTCAATGAGAACTCATGTTTCAAGGCAACATGTTCATTCTTATGTGATTGAAATTATTAGTGACGGCGATATTAAATGGCTACTAACTCTCTCTCTTCCTCCTTTTCTTTCTTTCCTCTTTTACATTAAATGCAGCATTTTACCTTTATATAACTCACTTTATATGATTATAATAATAGTAAGATTAGTTATACGACGTGGAGATCGATATTTGAGAAAGGGGTTGATGTCACGTGCTGGCTCGTCGCCTCAGGCGCAAGGCTTCAGCCTTCTGAATCGAAAAGCTTAGGTATATGACGCCCCAGTTGTAACGACGCGACGAAGATATACATAATACGCACGCCGAAGACAAATATGGCGAAACGACTAGCTGTGGATGCTCTCGAGGACATAGCAGGAACAGACTCACCGGCGGCGAAGAAATACCGCGGCGACAACCATCCCGAGTTCCAGAATGGCTACGTACCTACAAGATCGCTGGTCCAAGAGGGTGCAGAGACGGCAGAGAGAATCGAGACTGGAGCTGCGATAGATGAGGATGAATCGGAAGAGGAGCATATTATCACACGAAACATGAGGCAGGAAGGTCCTATAGAAGGCTACGACGATTTATACCTCGACACAATCGACCGACACGTTCTGGACTTCGACTTCGAGAAGCTCTGTTCAGTCACACTCTCCAATATTAACGTCTATGCCTGCCTTGTCTGTGGGAGATATTACCAAGGACGAGGCCCAAAATCTCACGCGTATTTCCACGCTCTAGATGTCGGCCATCACGTCTACATCAACATGCAAACCCAGAAGATCTACATCCTCCCCGAAGGCTACGAAGTCAAGAACAAATCCCTCGACGACATAAAGTTCGTCTCCGATCCAAGATATACGAAACAAGAAGCTATGGCGCTGGATCGTTCTCCAAAAGAAGCATGGGCGTTGAATGGAAAGAAATATACTCCCGGTTTCGTGGGCATGAACAATATCAAAGACAACGACTATTTCAACGTAATAATCCAAGCGCTGTCTCACGTTCCGCCGCTGCGGAATTACTTCATGCTCGAAGACTTCACTTCCAAACCCGAGCTCGTGAAGCGCCTCTCCACCCTCATCCGCAAGATCTGGAACCCTCGCGCTTTCAAGTCCCACGTCTCCCCCCACGAGCTCCTCCAAGAAGTCTCCCTACGCTCAAACAAGAAATTCGCACTCACCCACCAATCCGATCCCGTCGACTTTCTCTCGTGGTTCCTCAATAACCTGCACGTCGCGCTCGGCGGCTCCAAGACCAAGCCCGGCAGCAGCATCATTCAACAAATCTTCCAAGGCAAACTGAAGGTCGAATCGCAAGCCATCACCACGAAGGCAGACGCCGGCGACCGATTGCGCTTCGAAGAGGCGGCGGAAGTGAAAACTGACGTCTCCCGCTTTCTCTTACTTACTCTTGACCTACCCGCCGCACCGCTGTTCCAAGACGAGCTCGAGAGGAACATCATCCCGCAGGTCCCTCTCACGTCCATCTTATCGAAATACGACGGTCTGAAAGCACAAGAGCAATTAAATCACCGAAAACGATATAGATTACTTCATCCGCTTCCGCCGTATCTATTATTTCACGTCAAGCGCTTCAGCCAGAACAAATTCATTTCGGAGCGTAATCCCACGATCGTGACTTTCGACGCGAGGAATCTGGATATGGGTCCATATGTGGAGCCCAATCCCCAAATTGCGCCGCCGGGGGAGCCGATTTGGTATGACCTCGTCGCCAACGTAGTGCACGAGGCGGTGAGAGGGAGGGAAGATAGCGTAGAGGGAGAGGAGGAGAAGAGGACGTGGAAGGTGCAGCTGAGGAGGGGTGAGGATTGGGTGCAGATCCAGGATCTGTTTGTCGAGCAAACGCAGCGGGAGTTGCTGTATTTAGGAGAGACCTATTTGCAGGTTTGGGAGAGGCGGAGGGCACCTAAAGGGAAGGGGAAAGCGACTGTTAATGGTAGATAGGAATTGGTGACTGGGCATCTGGAGCGGACTGTGTTGTGTGTACGATTTATGCGAGAACTGCCGAAGAGTGCGTTGGGCGCTGCTACGAGCATATCATGACGACCTTTGCGCGATGAAATAATCGAAAAAGGTCTAGACTAGAGGATATGAATACAATGTTGTACCGACCGGCGACATCTCCGGAGCCATAAATCGTGGAACAACTCCTACCACTGATATTGGAATTTCTCTGGAAATCGTGGAGAGCCATGTGAAACTATTCATTTTCATTGTTCTTCTATCATCCATCTCTGGTAGCACAATTTCCTCCGACTTCTTCCTGCTACATATGGACGCGATTTCTCAGATCTGCATATTTTATCTTCTACTATCAGCCTCTGGAAACTACTAGGCTCTGACATACGCTTTCCCTATTGAGTCTCGGCTGGCGTAGAAAACCCGAGTGTACAAATAGGGAGTGGCAATCGCGACTTTCATATTTGCGCAACATTATTTCCGACGAGTTGGAATTGGTTGTTGCTCCCTTCAAGCCTGCATCATAGCTGGAATTTTCCTTTCCCAGGATCATACTTTTTGTGCCCACAGCAGCGAGCATGTTTCAAATGACAACATTGATATATAGCTTTCAGACCACCTCATCTCCTCTGATATAGCACTTCTCGATCTCAGAAGATATTTACCCCTCCAAAGTCCTCTAGGAATGCCGCATCGTGGTTCTCATACAGAATCACCGACTACATAACTCTTCTGACAAAAAAGTCTCTACATCTTTCTGGCATATAACTTCCTCATCTGCCTGCTCGGACTCAACCACGAGCTACCTTGAGCTCACCTGATCTCCTCTTATATACTGGCATCATTCCTCAGTGCCCGTTCTTATTTATCATCCATCTCGCAGCTCTCATATAACACAGCTTGAGGCACGTCTCACTTTGATTGGCATTCTTTATCTCGTTCATCTCATCTACTGCTTCAACCGATTCTAAGTCTCTCAGTAACTTGAGCTACTCTTCACTTTTGAACTGGGACTCTTTATCCCTTTCATCCAGCATACCTTGCCTCGGTCCATGACCATACTCTCAGGATCTTGGGCAACATCTCACTATTGACTTCTTTTCTACGGAATTAGTCAAGCCAACATCTAAAGACCTCTTGCCTCTTTTACAGTCTCACTATCCTGCACCAGGCTCCTAGAAAGGCAAGAGCTGCGACTATGGCTCCTTCATCTAGACGCACGAAGAAAGTCTCCCAAGCGAAGGTAGCAAAATCAAAAAAAGCAACCCCCAGAGTTGGTCTGCACGACCTCCTGTCTCAAAGGCCGCTTCCAAAGCCAAAAACGTACGAAGAACTCTGTGACGAGACTAGCATCCCTCGAAGAAGAGGCCGTCGGAGCACACTCAGACGAGACGACATTCTCTCCATTTCAGAGGCAGCAGAAGAGCAAGGGGAAGCTCTGAAAGACTACGCTGATGACTTTGCGGCTGACTCAATTGTTCATCTCACATGGGGCAGATTGGAGTCTGGACCTGTCAAAGCGATCGTCAAACCGAGGAGACATGCGGGTATGTCTCGTCTCAGGAAAGTCAAAAACCAGGGCACAAGCCTCGTGAGAAACCAGGCCAGTGAGCCAAAGCATTCTATGCTTCTGTCTCTCCCTAGAGAAATTCGCGAAATTATCTACGGATATCTTCTTACCCATCCCACACCCATCCTTATCCACTGCGACTGGTACGCCATTCAAGGCAATTCTCCACTTGACCACGCCATCTTGCGCGTTTGCTGGCAAATCACCCTTGAGGCGTCATGCTTCATCTACCAGCATAACGTCTTTCATGCTCTTGTCCGCGACAGCAATCCGAGCTGGAGATATGGCATTGAGAACAAGTACGTCCCCTTCTTCAGAAACGTGGTTATCGAGTGCCTCCTGGAAAATTGGAGGGCGAAATGGGTTGAAAAAACAGCTTTATGCATTTTGACGCTGGTGAAGAGTGACACGGTTCTCGACTCGTTGACGTTGAAGATTAGCCCGCAGAAAGTGGGAATGACGGATATGTTGCTGGGCAGGGAGGCAAACCCAACAACCTTTGCGGACTTCTTCTGGGCAAAATCAAACGTAATGAAGGCGCTGGTCAGGCTGCAGTGCAAGGTATTCAATCTGGTATTGAAACTGCCAGGCAGGGAGGAGAGGGTGCTGATTTCGGTGGATGTCCGTTTTCTTGAGTGCAATTACGTCAAGAGCTTGTTTACGGAGGACGAAATTGCCAAGGAGACTAGGCTGCAGCGGGCAGAGGAGGTGAAGAAGACTCTAGAGGGCTTGAAGGAGAAGGTCGAAAAGGTTGCGGAGAATTGGGAGGATGCAGTGCGTCAGGGCATAGGAAGGCTGATGGGGGAGGACGAGGAGCTGGGTGATGGAATGAGGTTGATGAAAGTTTGAAATTTTAAGATGGGCAATGAGTGGGGATTTACTTCAACCACGGGCGTCCTCTGGGAAGGAGATTGACGCGCTGCTCCGGAAACAGAGACACTCACGAGATTTATCGACTCAATACCATCTGCGTTATCGGCTGAAGTTTCTCGAGCCTTCGAACCTCGATCTCGCCCAAAGAGTCACGGTCTGACGATTTACTTCACAAAGTACGATAAGATTTTCACAGCGCGTCTCAGCAATGCTGTTCGTCGATTTCATACAGCCTTGACCTCCAGATCCAAACTTCTGACTGCTCTGGCCTCGGTGGATGCAATCTAGGAATACAACCCCCACCGTTGGGAAGCTCAGCTGGTCCGAACAGAGCAGGGTGTCCCGAGGTTGAAAAATGGGGGCTGAGAGGCTCAGCCTACTATGATATATATTTTCATTTCGATGCAATGTGACTTGAATCATACCGAGAGGCAGAAAATAAAATGAATCTTCGCATAGAAAAATTCGATTTAAATGATTGTACCAAATATGTATCATACTTGTGAAATATGCATGTGTTTCTTCAACAATAGGTTGTCAAATATGTCAATCGAAGTCTTGTCCAACCGCTGCCTTCGTGTCAGGTTATAAAAGAGGATGCTCGAAGCTATTAGCACGGATCGCAGCACAAGAGCTGGAATTGAAAAATCGGGCAGCAGACATTCAAGCAAAAAGAGAAGCTCAGGGACTACGAATCGCAGATTCAAACACAGGCTGTCAGAAGTGGGTGGCTCGAAGCAATCAAGAACAACTGGAGCACTTCGCATTGTCTTCACAGTTGCCACTTCCAATTCGGTCAAGGAAATGGAAATTGGCCTTGGTGCCCAGGATAGTTACGGCGATGAACGCGAGGGCAGATATCACGCCTACTTGGACTTTGAAGTAGAACGGGTGTGGGTAATTACCGTCTTCGTCTCACAACGTTTTTCTCAACTCTGTTTAAATAAATAGGCATAATTGAGAGAATCCGACTATATATCTCTTTAACTATTAAATTATTAATTTCGCCTATCTACATACTACAGCATGAATTTAGGCGCATACCACTGACCTACGAGATGTTGGCCGTGGCTTGCAGCAGTCAAACAGTTCGCGTCGGGGGCTGGCTTATAAACTTGAGTACATTGCTCAGCCGCAAATCGCATCGTGATGGATCGATGCTATTGCGCAAGACAACATGAGACATGAGACAACATGAGACAACATGCGAAATACCGTTGTGGAGCACTTGGATGGTCATGAGGATCTCTGTCATGAGGATCTCTGTCATGAGGATGTCTCCTATTCATGCAGACGTTTTTGTTACCCCGTCATCGGATTTGAATACCATCGTCCCCAAAACAAACAGCGACACTGAGATTCTACGCATTCAATCCACAACTCGCCCATCCACGCCTGAAATTGAAAAACACAAGGTTTTATTCTTACCGGCATTTTTATTGGCGAACCCTGATCCTAGTGCTGGTGAGGCTGAATCCGAGACCATTGCCTATTCACGTCCGTGACAGCGGTGACTTGTCACTGCAGCCGCTCACCGGTCAGCCACGGTCAGCCGCGGTCGACAGGGTGGGTACCAAGCCCGTCTTCGCTGATGGCGATGATTTGTCCATTCTGCTCTTATTAGCTCATTATTATGGGAATACATGTTATTGAGACGTGTCGATGTGCATTGGGATCATCAGGGGCCAAGGCAGACAGCAGATTAAGCTTAAGGTACTGTAGATCAAAGCCAAGTATTCCACGGCAAATTCCACAGAATCTCATTTCCTCTTGTCGGATGCTTCTCCTACTTTGCTGTCCTCTGTCCTCTGTCGTTTTTCATTTTTCATTTCCTCATGTCCAGTTAGTGCAGAGCGCTTCTGCATTGAAATATGCAATTTTTAATTTCAATCTGGGTCTTCATTTTCTCAGTGCTGTCGGGATGATACCCCTTGTTCGCCTTGGCCAACAATGCCTCTACGGCGTACGTCCATAGGTACCTTTTTGACAATAACTTTGGGGCTTGCCGCTTGCGCCCTGCAGCGACATGCTGCTTGACCGGTGCGCCATCATGCTGCCATCATGCTCCCATCATGTCTATTTTAAATTCCTATTGTTGTTATTGGTCGCCTTAGAGACGAAGATGCTTGATTCGACGGCAAAGATACCAGTCAATAAACGATCAAAGGCATACAAGGTGGTGGCTGAGGCAACATTTCCCGTCCTCGACTCGGGACCTTGTTTCTTCGCGACGTGCGTTTCCCAATCGGGGTATATCATTGAATCCTTCAAGCAACTTGCCGTGTGATTGTTCTCAGCTGTGTGCCTGAACCTGGCATTCGAGCCTTGTTCGAGCCCAGCCTGCCTCCATCATGGAACCATGCGATCGCGAGGACATCCCTGAGTCTCATATAATTCACTTCCTCCCCCCGCCCCTGATTCCTCAAATTCCGTCTCTTCAATTTCATCCTCGAGCCGCAATTCAGAGCAGCAAGGACCTTTACACCCATCGAACTCCAACACGAAAATATAGCTTCGCTCGTTAAGCATCGCTCATTGCTCCTCATAGTTTCAAGAACTCTCTGCCTCCATCTACCTCGCCAGCCCGCATTTAACTCATAAGCACATCCACAATGTCGGACCCGCGCGCACATGTCATAATTATGCCCAAGAACTTCGTAGTTCTACGAAGCTTCCAACTCGCCATCGCCGTCATCCTCTTCGCTTTTGGTGTCTTCGGTGCTGTCGTTGCTCCTGTTGCTGGCATCATTATCCTCCTTGTCACCGTACGTCCCATATCCACCCCCACAGACAATGCAGTCTATTAACATCCTGCTTAGTCGATTTGCACCATCATCATAGCCGGCTACACCATCGGTGCGCAGCGCGCCAAAAACGGAAAGGCCTACAATTACTGGGCAGTCCTCGCTCTCGAGATATTCCTCGTCATTTTCTGGCTTCTGTCATTTGCTATCCTCGCCTCGGCAGTTGGCCTTATCGGATCTTTGTACTACAGCTTAAGCTACGATTACAGCGGCTATAGCTACACCTACTATGTCAAGCGTGACAGTTACGCAAGTGGAGCAACCGCCGCCATTGCCATTCTCGGCACGGCTGCTGGCCTCGGTGGTCTTGAATTGTGCGCATTCCTCCCCTCTTGATGCTGACCTGAGAAATGCTAATCATGCTCCTAGCGTCTTCTACATCGTCTCCCTTGTCATCCTCAGCATCAGGATCCACCGCCACCGCAAGGCGGGTGGGCACTGTAAGCCGACAGACATTGAGCATGCTGCTCCGCAGGCCTATAACCCGAATGCAGTGGAACAGGCTGAGAAGATCTCCGTGCAGCCACAGACTCAAGCATACCCAGTACAGACTGGCGTTTACTACCCTCCGCAGTAGGGTACTCAGTCTGGGAAGGATGAACTAAAGCAAGCTCTGGCTCCGAGTTTGTTTTTAAGTCAAATGAATGACAGAAGACGGGATTGGAGTTCTTTGAGTGGAATGAGTAAATGGCTATGATACGACTTGGATATATATTTATGAGAAATCTTAATACATTGCTAGAATAGTTATTTTATGCTGCTTCATGTGAGAGATCCCACACTACATTAAATTTTTATCTCGACCATCTTCTTGCTTTATCTTGAGCTATGACAGCTTTCTTTTCGGCATTGAATGTTATTCTGCATGGGGCTTAATACTAGAAATAACCGGCCAATAAAACCGGAGAAGCTCAGGTGTGGGAAAAGTGAGGAGAGAGGTCAATCTAGAAGCTGTGAGAAGACTTGTTGGATTCTGTAAGATCTCGGATTCTGCAGGAGCTCTCAGCCAAATGTAGCATTCCAAACGCTGTTGTTAGCACCTGGTAACTGACCTTATGTGATATGATCACATGGTAGATGTATGTTATTTTTATCGGATAGATCTCATAGCACCAGCATCACTTTATAACGAACCCGTGAAAGTAAAAAATTACCATTCTCCACAGCTGAATGGGAGCCGATTAAATGCTAACGCCCTAGACGCGTCGCCAAATGAGGGAAAGAAGAGGCCAGCCGATCCAAGAACGAGTCATCAAAAGCCAAACTTCACCGTCACTCAAAATTCTTTTTGTGTCTCAATTCTGACAAGACTGCTTCTTTCCTCCAACCTCCCTTCAGTTTCTGTCACATACACTGGATTACACCACCTGCATTGGACGGCTCCATGTTTTACCCCACTTACTATTGGAGGGAATATCAGTTAGCACGATTGTCCCAAGGCATATCGATTTTGGTCAAGCACAATCCGTGAGATTGGCGCTTCGCCTTCCTCAAACTGATGACTACTACTTCTCCACGTACTACCTCAGCTGCTCCTCCCAGGCCTCCTTGGTCATCGTCCTATTACTGCAGATTCTGCATAGGCACGATGATGCTCTCTCGACTCCTTATGTTGTCGTCCTGACTCGTCGCTTAGGTGAGTGCCAGAGAGAACGTTGCGGGCTCGGGGCGCGTTCCTCGTCCCACGAAGCATTGCTCTATCATCTTCAAAGTTTGTAGAATTTGTCAAAATTCATGTTTAGGTTGCAACGAACGAAGGGCGCTTACTGGGGTTTCTATTATTGGCTTAAGAAGTCGAGTGATTGCCAGCACCTCGCGCAAGCCACACGTTTCGGCTTCTCAGCCTCGCCCCAGCCGCTCTGATGCTCAACGTCAGCCTCATGGATGCGCTGTCCAGAACATCCTAAATATTAAGAGTGCCTTCTCCGTAAGCCTTATTTCAGTATCACAAATAGTATGTCTTCCGAAGCAGACTTTGAATGCGATGGGTATGCACTTTCTCCTCCAAAATGCATGTGCGATGCGCCCTTCCAGGCTGATGCCGACATTGCTGGACCTGGCGTAAGTTGGTATCTCTTTCATCCATCGTTTCCCATCGCGAATTTCTTGAGCTGACTCGTTATTATTTTTGATACAGGTACTTGCGGCTTTTTTAGCCACAGCCTGGATTACGTGCTTCATTGCAGCTATTTCCGCTTGGTATGATATTCAAGAGACTTGCGAGAAGAAGATTACAGGCGTTTCGGAGCCTGCCGTTGTAGAGGTAGTCATCGCGGCGGGCGCGAGCAGCAGTGTGAAGGCATCCATGCCAAATCCAAGACCCAAGGTTGCATCTCGAAATTTACTTCTTCTTCTTTGCGATCTTCAACTCATGACCGGAACGGCAATAATCATCGCTGGACTCGGCCAGCTTCCGGAAATATCTTACTATCACGAGGCGCTCATCGTCCAATACTGGCAGCTGACACTAAATTCCTTCTGGGCTGCAAGAGCCAGTCACCGGCATGAGAAGAGCCCTCGCTCTCATTCAAGCCTCCTTGGGCCCCAGACTTCAAAACTTCCCAGACCGATAGATTACCTCCACCTCCCCAAGCTGCCGTGGCCGAATCCTCCCGATTTGTCAAAACCGAAGATGACAAGAGAAAACATTCCGAGACCCTCCGCAGCAGCACAATCCTCGTCAGCGTTACTCTTTCGCTCGCATTCCAGGTCATCGTCGTCCTGCGCGAAAATTATACCTGGCACGGGTACGAATGGGACATTCATGCCTCTGGACGCTGCTATCGCTTTAATGACCGCACCGACATCGCGAATTCGTGGCTCTGGATTGCAGGTTTACTCGTCTACGCAGTTTTTCTACTTTTAGAACTGCGGGAGACCTCGCGGGCCATGGTGCGGATTGTTAGAGAAAATTTGATTTGTTGGCTTGACCTTGTTGGGAAGAATGAGAGGTGGAAGAGCGGCAATGAAAGAACGTTTAAGCCGTTATTAGAGACAGCTGACGAGAGGCCTTTGCTTGCAGTGCTTGGGATGATATGCTGGTGTATTGCTGAAATCATACGGTACTCTCTTAAAGCCATTGTGTTTCTAGTGCTGCAGTTCGTGGCGGTCTGGTCGTTTGGGTCAGGAGGCTATGGAGTGGAGGTGCTGATATATATTGCGTTTGCAATTTGGAGTAGTTTTGATATCATTGATTTGAAGCTGATGAACAAGACGCTCGTGATAGGAGAGGAGTCGAGTTGGGGGTTTGGGCAGATTTTGCCGATGGTTTTGCTAGCAGTTTTGGGATTCGGTTTAGTTGATATTCTTGAGAAGATCGAAGTGAAAGAAAGGTAGAGATATTTGTCTATAAGGCTTTGATTAATAGATGTTTTTGTTAAGAACAAAGGGTGATGCTAGTAGGGACTAGGGGATTCTTAAAAGATTAAGGACCTATAGAAATCTTTAGGTTTGTGCATAAAATCATGCATAGAACACTAGCCTTTACGGCTTTGTTTAAGCCACTCTATATTATAAGAGACTTTATAGCTTAGAAGGTAACTTATAAAAGAAAGTACCTACTTAAGAAACTACCTCTTAAACTTCCTCTTAACTAGTTAAGGATAATATAAAAGTAAGATAGTAAAAAAGGTAAGAGCATAGATAATAATTTAAGTAACTATACGTTCTAGCTTTATACCTTGCTAAGAATAAAGGCTCATTTCTAAAACTGATAGAAAATATAACTTATAAGCAACGCCCCTTACTCCATCTCAGATTTTGTAAGATGCATGTTCATTTCTTTAATGTTAGTCCATGTGTTGTATCCACTTGGCGATGAGGCTAAGAAACCTCAACAGAACCACTTTCCACCTCTGGACAGATCTTAGCTTCCTCGCACAGCAGTTGGACACTGCAGTAGTACTGCACGAGTACCGCATAGAGGTGTCTGCCCATCGGGGGGTGGAGAGTATGGTTCTGGAGGGGGGGAGGAGATGAAGGAGGGACGGGCCCGGATGACGTAGTCTCGAATCGACTTTCAATTAGCGCAGCTATATTTGACACCGCCGCAGCATTCCCGCCAAGGCAAAGCCAAATGACTACTCCACGGAAAAGACGAGTTTTTTTTTCAGACAGGAAAATCCATCCAGATGCTCTCGGTCCTAGTCCTCTAGTAGGAGAGCTCTTCCACGTGATGCTATCTACTTATATCTCGTTCAATAATGCACTCTCTTCCAATTCCACCTGTGACGAACCTCGACCGGTGAATCCTGAACTCGTCGTAGAGAACGAGACCGAACCAGATAGACACGAAAACGCCGAGGAGGACGTAGTTTCTGATATACGCTCCGGTGGACACTACGACGTTAGTCCGGGCGAGCTGGAAACCTAGACCGCTGTTGATCATGCCTAGGATGATTGCACCACGTCCTATCCATCGGTGCAGGTAGGCGAAGATGCTCTTGTCCCCTCTCTTCTTAAAATGCCGGTGCTCGAGGATCCCCATGATGGGTTGGAAGATGATGATGGTGCAAACAACGAGGATGCCGATGACCACATGGGCATGCGCAGGGTGCTCGAGGTAGCCCAGATCGTGACCGATTCTGATCCCGAGGGCCATGCCGCCAACCATCATGACGAGGGCTGTCGTCTGGATAGGGACGTGCATCGCCATGACCTTATTCTTAAAGCAAGTATTCTTCAAGTAAGGAACGCGTTCGATGGGCAAATGGATGGAGATTGCGCCAAGGGGATAAAGGACGATGAAAACAATCGACATGATGAGGGCATGCGCGTTTCGTTCCCGATTGAAGGTTTCGAAGGTATCAGAACTCTGCCTTTGATGTATGTCTTTTGCATTGAGCTGGCCATGGACCTCCTGGCCAAGGATTACCTCCGGTGCTTGATTGCAGGTCAGACAGTCGCTCCCATCTTCATCCGTTCGACTCACTGAATGCTACGACGAGCGCCGCCAGCGCGAGTCTGTGAAGCCTCATGACAACTGACTTTGTTAATTAGATCCCAGAGTTCTCAAAATTCAAACAACAAAATGGGAGGGAGGAAAATTGACAGGGACTAACTAGATCACCACAGGTGACCTCTTGGGCTCGCATTCGATGCGTGATTTATCGACTTTCGTCGGACACGCTGTCATGAAACAGATAACGTAGTCTTCGAAGGGCTGACGTGCTGTGCTGATGAAATGCTAAAGACCAAATCCAATGCGTGGTGAGACGAGCGCTGACTGGTTCGAGCAACGAGCTCCATTATTTGGTAAAGCGGGGAAGCGGGGAAATGTAAGAGCTAACTACTACCGTATGATGGCACCGCTTGCTGCTTTATCAAGGAACCTCCAAACTCCCAAAATGACGCACCTAGGTAGGATATATATTATAGCTCAGATGAAAATACATCATCATTCCTACGTAATACGGGGCCCCGCATTACTCTGCTCTACCGTATATTGGAAGTGGCGGTATGAGAGTGAAGGGATGTGCGGGGATATGGGATTATCCCTTATATGCTTCCTCTTGCCAAGATGATCGTAGGCATACAAAGTTCATTTCGCCTACCAATGTGATAGGAATTTGGTTCGCTCGTAGTCCGTTATATGTGAAAGGGATGGCTGGAACCCCTTCTCTTTGGCGGTTTTCTTTGGGCGGCAACTGGCTACCCAGTAATTAGGTATGTCGGTAACATGAATGGAGGTCACTTCAACGTTGTGTCTAGTCCGCTCGAAGACTACCTACGTCACCCAAAAGCGATAGAAGAGGGATAGAGGGAGGCCTAGGTATGGTGAGAATATCCTAAATATCTGTTCAGCTACCCTTCTCAGACATAAAAGTCCTCAACTTGCGTCGAAACTGTGAGAGTTCTTTTTACGTCCATTAATCAAGGAACTTCGAAAATCCACCTTTCCAGCTACAAATAATATCGTTGAAAAATGCATTTCTCAAGCAAGCCACTCTTGCTCTCTCTAGTTCCATTGACCCTCGCGCAGTATGGTGGAGGACCCGCAGGTAGTTCCACCTCGACAACCTCTGCAGCCTCTGCAACAACAACAACATCCTCCTCCACTCCCGGGGTGCAAACTGTAACCGTTGGTAATAACAATGCGCTCGCATTCTCGCCAGACACTATTACTGCGGCTGTTGGATCCAGCATTGAATTTGTATTCTTCCCGCCCATCCATTCTGTCACCCAGTCCACCTTCGAGTCTCCATGCGCGCCTTTTGCCAATGGAACAGGATTCTGGAGTGGAGCATTTACTACTACAAGTGGAGAAAACGCCAACGTTTTTACTCTCACCGTCAATGATACAAATCCAATTTGGTTTTTCTGTGCAACCCCAAGTCATTGCCAGTCTGGTTTTGCTGGGGTCATTAATCCTTCGTACGTTTCGAATGTCGCATTCCTCTTATATCGACGACTAATAAGATCATGACTTAGATCCAACGGTTTAGAAACGCTCGACCAATACAAGGCTGCTGCTACCAAAGTTTCAAACCCCCCTACCCCGTCGGTCGTTCAAGGTGGCAGCATTGGGCCACCTAAAGCCGCGAGCAGTGGCTCACCAACCTCATCAGCCTCTTCAGCAGCCACTACGACCCCGACACAGAGTGCTGGGGTAAAGGGCCTTGAGAGTAGAGGTTGTACTCAATGGGTTCTTATGGCACTGGCCGGTCTAGCAGCTGTGGGGGTTGGGGGTTTGATCATTTGAGCATAGCCCGGCAATTTAGCCTGGAATACGACCTGGATGTTAAGTTGAATTTGGCCAAGTTTAAGAAAAAGTACAGTCCATACTGGGTGATTATAACGGAACTCTCTTTATACTGGAATGGATCTGAAAACCCATCGATTTTTGTATAGGTATAACGGAAACACAGAAACATGGAAACCTCTTTATAATGATATAACATACAAATCATTTGCAATACAGTAGTACAGTTAATTAAGACTTAGTTTTCATCTTCAACTAGATTCCTTATTATCTCATCATCTGTAAAGGTGTTTGTACGTGAGTTTGCCAACGAGTGTTTGCTTAATGCATGAGAATGCTTGATGCATGAGAATTCTCATGCACCATTCTCCGAATCCGGGGTGTCCCCGGGCGAGCCATCCGGCCCGAGCCCCCGTCCCTATTCAACATACAATAAGAGGTAGAAGAGAAGAGATAAGAGGTCGCTCCCACAAAAGCACACTAAGAATTAAACTTCAGTACGACAAATCGGTACGCATCGCTACGTATCCAACGCACTTATTCGACTCCAGACACTTTGAATTGAAAATGTCCTCATACTTAATTACAGGAGCTGGACGAGGGCTAGGACTCGAACTCGTGAGACAGCTGAGCCAAAGGTCTCCACGCGAGGTCTCTGCAGTCTTCGCTACTATTCGTGGACCGCCTTCCGAGGCTCTTCAGGAGCTCGTGGCTGAGGCACAGGGCCGCATAATCGTGATGCACATGGTCGTGACGGACAAAGACAGCATTGCCGCCGCGGTGGGTCAGGTGAGGGAGAGACTTGGTGGACGGGGTCTAGATGTCCTCATCAATAATACTGCGATAATGGAGACCTCCCTGGACGGCGTGGCGTCAATGGACAACCTGCGGAATTCATTTCAAGTCAATGTCGAAGCCGTGCACGATGTGACGGCTGCCTTTTTGCCACTGCTAAGAGAGGGAAGCCAGAAGAAGGTCTTGAACTTGTAAGAACTTGCAAGGACTCCGACACAGTGTAGTCAACAGTTAGCCAGTTAGCCAGTTCAACTGCCAGTTAGTTAGTTAGTTTTAACATCTCACAGTTCTTAGCAGTTAGTTATACAGTTTTAAACTGACAGTTTAACGGCCATTAAACTGTGACACTAGCAGTTTAAACTGACAAACTGTCAGTTTACAGAGCCTCAATTTATCACTTTTAGAGCCTCATTTACCACGTGATGATGTAAAGATCTGTTCAAATAGCGGTGAACCTCTTTTTAAATTATGTAAATTCATGAATTATCAATTAAATGACGTCTGAATTGCAGTACTTAGACACCCTGTCAACGGTTGACAGCGAGCAGCTCTACGAATATGACAACTCATCTCGATCCTCCCTACGCCTTCCATTAAAAAAGCGACCCCGTACAGCACTAATTTGGGCTCATTCTATTAATGGACAGACTGTATATACGAATAGTGCAGGGAAGTCATTGTGGCATTGCAAGCACTGCAGTTAGCAATACTAAGAGTCGTTAGGAACAAAGGTGGCTATTGATCACCTTGCTAAAGATCATAGCATTTAGTTGATAGGTGCTCCTAACACACGAATTGGACTACGACAGCTACGAATTGACGATCTTCAAGACAAATCCACTAGCAATAAACGACAGCGTTGATATGCAGCCATCTCACAAGCTACATCTAAACACCCATTAGATCCTCAAATACTCTAAGAACTCTACGTCAATTGGATTACTAGCTGTGGAGTTAGTCTTCGAATGGTTGAACGAGATGAATTTCGAGTGCTGCTCCAATATCTAAACCTAGAGACGAATGTGTAGCTTCCTAGTTCTCATAATACAGTCTCATCCTAGGTCATCGAACAGTACGAGGCAAAGAAGAAACAAATACGTTAGAACCTTTAGTCTGCAAAGTCTAAGATTCATTTTACTGTGGATTTATGGACGTCTCCTAACTATCTTGCTATTCTAGGCGTCATTAGCCATTATATCAGTGAAACAGGAGAGCTACAACAGGCCGTACTTAGCCTACTTAAGCTAGATGGACCACATAGTGGGGTCAATATGGCAAGCAGCGTCTTAGGAGTCATTAAAGATTATGGGATTGCAAGCAAAGTAGGATATTTCATGATGGATAATGCGGAGAGCAACGACACAATGATTTAGGCGATTTCTAAAGAACTCACAGAGCAATATATGTTAAATTAGGACCTAATTCAGCACCGCCTTCGCTGTAATGGCCATATTATCAACTTGACAGCCTACGCCTTTCTCTTTTGTACGCTAGAGGAAGCCTTAGATGACACCCAGAACTCTAAAAGCATATACGAAATCCCTACTGAAGTAGAGATGCTTAGGTAGCGTCAAAAAGGACCCCTTAGCAAGCTTCATAATGTCGTTGTTCATATCCAACGGAGTGTGCAGCGTCGCACAGAGTTTTAGGAACTTAGTAGTGGTCTCAACCTTACACGTGATAACTCAACCCGTTGGAATTCATGGTATACAATGCTAAAGAGTGCAATGAGGCTAAAGGCCCAATTGGCATTAAAGAAGTATTGTAAACAGCATGAGTTAGATATAGGGGGGGATCGTCTCCTAACTACAGATTAGGAGGACTTGACCCACGTACAGTCGTTCCTACGCTACTTCTTTAATGCCACTAAAGCTACAGAGGGTCGTACAGCAACAATTGAGCGAATACTTCTAGCTATGGACTTCCTACTTAAGAAGTTTGAAGACGGCAAGGCGCTGTATAAGGAGAATCCCTTTATAGGACCATGCATTAATTCAGGATGGGAAAAGTTAGATAAGTATTATAACTTAACTAATAGATCTCCTGTTTATATTGCGGCAATGGTTCTATGTCCTACAATCAAATGGGGCTATTTTTAGGCAAACTAGGATCATGTGCACCTTGCGCCCTCAAAAGCGAAGGTACTAGCTCTTTGGAAGGATGAATATCAGCCAGTTATGTCAATAATTGCTCTAGCACTTGAGGAGGACTTAGAGGAAGACGAGGAGGAGGTGAATACCTTTATAGCATAGGAGAAAATGTTGAACACAGTATCGATGGACTGTGTGCACGGAAGCAAAAGTGTGATAAAGCATGTAGAATAGAATCTAGCTAAACTATCAAATCTATCTACTATTTATATGCCTCTAGCCTCAATAGGCAACAGTAGGCATCAGTTGGCTATTAGACTGCATGCAGGTGAATATCCTGCTCTGATGTTCGGTGCATGTGAGACATGCATGAAGTGAGAACTGAATCCCTTCGACACCCCCCCTCAATAGCTGACTCAGTAAATGTTGAAAAATATTAAACAGTCTTAGTCTAATCCTTAAGGCTAAGTTGTTGGAGAAATCGGTCATGCTTAACGGCTAGTAAAGGTTTAGTCATGCCGTCAGCTACCATTTGGGCCGTAGGGATGTAGGACAAGTGGATGGTTCCGTTCTCCACCTGTTGGCGTATGAAGTGATATTTGATATTAATATGCTTCGTGCGCTAGTGGTATTCCGGATTCTCAGCTAATGCTAGACTACTTTAGTTATCCCCATAAATGTGTGTAGGGACATGTTCTTTTCCATGGTAGTGCAATTCCGTGAGGAGAGTTTGAAGCTATATAGCTTCTTTAGCGGAGTTTGTGAGGCCGTAGTATTCGGACTCCGTACTCGAGAGAGCTATTGTATGCTGTCTTAAGGATTTCCAAGTAATAGGGGCACTAAAGAGAAAGAAGACGTAGGCGGATGTTGAACTCCGAATCTTAGTATCCCCGGCCTAGTCTGCGTCCGAATAGCCCTAAAAAGCCCCGTGTTCCGTGTGCCCATTGTAGGTAATTCCAAGATCCCGAGTATGCTTAAGATATCTAAGAACTCGCTTTGCGGCTCCCATATGGGCCGCGCTCGGATTGGTCGCAAATCGAGAGAGGAGAGAGACAGGAAAAGCTAGATCTAGTCTAGTTTGTGTCATGGCGTACATTAAAGATCCAATAATGGATTAATATAGTCAGATATCCTTAGGGGTAGCTTGTCTAGTGTTTTTAATGAGAATTTTAAGAGCATTTAGTTCCATTAGCGTGCTCTTGCTAGCGGCGTTCTGCATTCCGAAGGTCTGTAGGACTTTGTCGATATAGGCAGTTTGAGTTAAATGAATCTTCTTGTTTGCCCAGTCTCTAATAATTTGGACACTAAGGAATAGCTTGCATGGGCCTAGGTCTTTCATCTTGAACTTTATGCTTAATTGAGACTTGAGATTAGATAGTTCTGTAGATGATGGACTAATGAGAAGGAAGTCATCCACGTGGGTTGCAACATATATTCGTAGGTCCTTGTGAAAATAGATGCATTCGTCTGAATGCAACGGGTGATAATTGAGCT
>Ga0209512_1001333_pt1 | contig 30943 bp, 35 predicted proteins | sample frozenSSSSmetaG_FD_184142 | JGI IMG/M metagenome (GOLD analysis project Ga0209512, IMG submission 184142) | Glacier valley bacterial and archeal communities from Borup Fiord, Nunavut, Canada, to study Microbial Dark Matter (Phase II) -... | ecosystem: Environmental > Aquatic > Freshwater > Ice >...
GCCGAGCCCGCGAAGGCGCGAATCGTCATCCGTCCGCGCGCGATCAATGAGAAGGACTTCGTCGTGCGCGTCGAGGGTGGCACGTACGGCAACCTGTACATCGTCGAGGGCGCCAAGCCCGAGCGATGGGTAGCTCAGACCGACTTCAACAACGACGAAGCGGTGGGCTTCCTCGCCGACCGACTCGCGAAGCTCGGCGTCGAGGAGGACCTCTTCAAGGCCGGCGCCGTTCCGGGGGCGAGCGTATCGATCGCGGGCCGCGAATTCGACTGGGAGCCGACGCTCTCGTCGGCCGCGGAGCTGATCACGAGCCCGCGCGGCACTGACTCCCGCCTCGACGACAACCAGCGCGACACTAACCGCAAGCGCCGTGCGACCTATCTCGAGCGCATGGATGCCAAGGCCGAGGCGCGCGCCGAGCTCGAGCGTGAGCGCGCGGCCGGGATATGGGTCGATGACGAGGGCTTTGCCGTCACGAAAACCGAGGACCTGTCCGCGATCGAGGCGAGATCGGATTCCAGTGAGTGAGCGCGTGACGTCGCGTGCTGGCATCCCGACCGCCGGTCGAATCGTTGTGAAGGTCGGGTCATCGTCGGTCAGCGGCGAGAATGTCGGACAGATCGGTGCCCTCGTCGATGCACTCGCGGTGGCCCACGGTCGCGGCAGCGAGGTAATTCTCGTGTCGTCGGGTGCGATCGCCACCGGTATCCCGTTCCTCAAGCTCGACAGCCGGCCCACGGATCTCGCGACGCAACAGGCGGCCGCGGCCGTCGGGCAGAACGTGCTCATCTTCCGTTATCAGGAAAGCCTTGATCGCTACGGGATCGTCGCCGGGCAAATCCTGCTGACCGCCGGCGACATGGAGAACCCCACCCACCGCAGCAACGCGCAGCGCGCAATGGAGCGGCTGCTTGGCTTGCGAATCCTGCCGATCGTCAATGAGAACGACACTGTTGCCACGCAGGAGATCCGCTTCGGCGACAACGACCGGCTCGCGGCGCTCGTCTCGGTGCTCGTGCACGCCGACGTGCTCGTGCTGCTCAGCGACATCGATGCGCTCTACACGCGTCCACCCCGGGAGCCGGGCGCGCGACCGATCTCGTCCGTGCGATTCGACGACGATCTTGCCGGCATCGAGTTCGGCGACATCGGGGCGGCCGGCGTTGGTACCGGGGGAGCAGGAACAAAAGTTGCCGCGGCGAAGCTCGCCACGGCGTCCGGAATTCCCGTGCTCCTCGCGGCAACGGGCGCAGTCGCTGACGCACTCGCCGGCGCCGAGCTCGGAACCTGGTTCGAAGCCGCCGAGTAGAGCCGGCCACTACGCGGTGCGCGGTAAACTCGGCTCATGACTCCGGCCGCGACCGCTCTCTCGCTCACCGATAAACTCATCGCCGCACGCGAGGCCGCCCGGGTGCTCGCCCAAGCGACGACCGCAGAGAAGAACGGCGCCCTGCGAGCGATCGCAGGCTCAATCATGCGCAACGAGTCACGCATCCTTCCCGCCAATCGGCTCGATCTCGCCAACGCGCGCGAGAACGACATGGCCGAGGGCCTCCAGGACCGCTTGAGGCTCGACGAGAAGCGTCTCGCCGCCTTATCTCACGCGGTGCTCGCGATCATCGCGCTGCCCGACCCGGTCGGTGACATCGTGCGCGGCTCGACTCTCGCCAACGGACTGAGGCTCACCCAGGTGCGCGTTCCGTTCGGTGTCGTCGGAGCGATTTATGAAGCCCGACCCAACGTGACGGTCGACATCGCCGCACTTGCCCTCAAAAGCGGCAATGCGGCCGTGCTGCGCGGTGGCTCGGCTGCGGAGAACACCAACCGGGTGCTCGTGGAGGTCATTCAATCCGCGCTCGTTGAGGCCGGGCTGCCCGCCGAAGCCGTGCAGACGATCGACGAATTCGGTCGTGATGGTGCGACACAGCTCATGCGCGCGCGTGGCCTCGTCGATGTGCTCATCCCGCGCGGCAGCGCCGGACTCATCAACTCGGTCGTCGCGGAGTCGACCGTTCCCGTGATCGAGACGGGCGCCGGAGTCGTGCATGTCTTTCTCGACGAGTCGGCCGATCTAGATGACGCGGTCGCGATCGTCCACAACTCCAAGGTCCAGCGTCCCAGCGTCTGCAACGCGCTCGAGACCCTCCTCGTCCATGCGTCGGCAGCGCAGCGGCTGCTCCCGGCGGTGCTGGGAAAGCTCGCGGCATCGGGAGTCACTATTCACGCGGATGACGCGACTCGCGCGATCTTTGCCGACTCGGTTGCCGCGGTCGAGGAGGACTGGTCGACCGAGCACATGAGCCTAGACATCTCGGTGCGCGTCGTGGCCGGGCTCGACGCCGCCCTTGACCACATTTCGACCTACTCGACCCACCACACCGAGTCGATCCTCACGAATGACGTCGGCAACGCCGAACGCTTTCTCGCCGAGGTCGACTCTGCGGTTGTCATGGTCAACTCCTCGACGCGCTTCACTGACGGTGGCGAGTTCGGCTTCGGCGCGGAGGTCGGCATCTCGACGCAAAAGCTGCACGCGCGCGGGCCCATGGGGCTGCCTGAACTGACAAGCACCAAGTGGGTCGTGCGCGGCACGGGTCAGGTGCGCGGCTAGGATGAACTACCGTTCGAATCGGAGAAGATGATGTCATTGCTCGCCACGGCCGTCGCCGCGACCGAGGAACTCGCACCGCTGTTCCTGCCGCCGCTCGTCTTCGCTGGGATCGCCGTTGGCCTCTTTGCACTCATCGCTTTCATCTCCTGGAGCTTCCGTGATGTGGCCAACCGCCACAGCAATAAGACCTCGAACAAGTCCCACGGCGCGGGCCACTAGGGGCCGTGCCGAGCGTGGCCGATGTTGCACAGCGACGTGCGCGTATCGGGGTCATGGGCGGAACCTTCGATCCGATTCACAATGGTCATCTCGTGGCCGCGAGCGAGGTTCAACAGCAATTCGACCTTGACGAAGTGATCTTCGTCCCCACCGGTCAGCCGTGGATGAAGAGGGTCGTCACCGAGGGCGAGCACCGTTACCTCATGACCGTCATCGCCACCGCGGCGAACCCGCGCTTCACGGTCAGTCGCGTCGACATCGACCGCGATGGGCCTACCTACACGATCGATACCCTGCGAGACATCCGTCGTTCACGTGCAGATGCCGACCTGTTCTTCATCACAGGAGCCGACGCGGTAGCCCAGATTTCGGAATGGAAAGACGTCGAAGAGGTCTGGAACCTCGCTCATTTCATCGCGGTGTCACGTCCGGGGCACCGCCTCACCATTAGTGGATTGCCGGAGCAGGGCGTAAGCTCGCTTGAAGTGCCTGCGTTGGCGATATCCTCAACGGATTGTCGAAGCAGGGTCAGCCGGGGCTTCCCGGTCTGGTATTTGGTTCCCGATGGTGTAGTTCAATACATCGCCAAGCACCACTTGTATCGGAGTATGTCATGACCACTTTCCAAGACCCGCAGCCGCAGTCACGGCGTGCGGTTAGGCAGAGTGAGCGCGGCGATGGCCTCGAGAGCCAATCCGAATTCCCCGAATTCTCCCAATTCCCGCCCGCACAACAGGCCGCGCCGCAGTTTTACCCGAACACGCCGCCCTCGGTAGACATGTGGGATACCACCACCCGTCGCGCAGCGCAGCTCCCGCCGGCGAGTCCCCCACCGGATCCCGCGGCTCCTGTAACGGGTCGCAGGGCCGCAGCGGCTGCACCCGCGGGTGCGGAACCGCTCAACTACTCCACGCTCAATACCGGAGCGGCAAGTGGGACGTCACACGGGGCCGACCCCGCAACTCCGACACAGGCACCGCCGACCACCGATCCCCAGTCGTTCCGCAGCAGGCTGGATGCCCGCCAAGCCGCCCAGACTCAAGCCACCCAGACTCAAGCAGCCCAGGCTCAAGCCGCCCAGGCCGCGCCGCCGGCGCCCCCCGCGCAAGTTCACGCTTCACAGTCTCAGCACGCTCGGGCAGAACAGCCCATCGAGGCTTACCGCATCCGCGATTTCAGCCCCGAGGGTCGCCGAGCCGCTCAGGCGGCCGCCGCCCCGCCCGCTGCGGCGGTCGTTTCGCCGCCGAGCGATCTCGACTATCAGACCGAAGTTCGACCCGGGTATGGCAGCCACGCGGCCTACTCGCCGCCCGCCCCCGTCACTTCTCTGCCTCCGTCGATCGTTTCTGCCCCGGTGGGGACACAAGCCGTCCAGCCGCAGCCGATCGTCGCTATGCCGTACAGCGATGCTCCGGGCGAGCAAACAATGTCGCGCCGCGAATTGCGTGCGATGCTCGCAGCTCAAGAGGCCGCTGCGGGGACCGCCCCGCTCCAAGAACCGGCACCGTGGACACCGCCTCGCGACTACAGCCAGCCAACGCAGGCGCAGCCTGCTGTGCACGCCCAACCTGCTGTGCAGGCCCAACTGGTTGCGCAGCCACAGCCTGTCGGCGAAGCCGCGCCAGTCGCGTACGCCGAGCCGCTAGCCCAAGCGGCTCCCGCTCCTGCTCCCCAGATATGGGAGGCAACGCGCATGCCCGAGGTGGTCATGCCCGCGTCGGCGCCCGCGCCGGTCAGCGGCGCAGCGTTGTCGAGCGCCATGGCGGAATTTGATTCGCTCACGGCTGCCCCCGTCGTGCAGGAGCCGACCGGGTGGTCGCCGCCGGTCGGCCATTGGTCGACGCAACTTGACGCGGGCGACGCTGGCGATGAGTACGACACGACCATCAACCGGCGTGTCGGAAGCGGACTTTCGGCGACGAGCGCGTTGGTCTTGCCAACCGTTCCTCCCGGCAGCGACATTCGTGGGCCGCTTACACGCACCGGTGAAGTGATGTTGACGGGCTCGATCGACCTTCCTCGTGATCTCGGGTCGACGGGTGTCTCAGACCGCTACGACCACGGCGGAATCGACTCACTGTTCGATGCGAATGATCACGAAATCATTGCAACCGATTCGGCCCCCGTGCGGGCCGTAACAGCCGTCAGCACACACAACTCGGGGCATCCGGTCACTCACACACAGAAGCCCAAGGGCACGCGTGCCCTGACGGCGCTGCTCATCTCCGCCTCCGGGCTGGCTATCGTGGTCGCCGGTCTTCTCATCGCCGCCTTCGCGTTGCACATCCTCTGATTCGTGACAACGACTCCTTCCCTCTTCCCTTAAGGACACCGTGACTGCAACTGCGCGCGCGCGCGAGCTTCTGACCGTGATGGCGCTTGCCGCCGACTCCAAGCAAGCCGAGGATCTCGTCGCGCTCGACGTCTCCGGTCCACTGCCACTCACCGACATCTTCTTCCTCGCGACCGGGCGCAACGAGCGCAACGTGCAGGCGATCGCCGGCGAGATCGAAGACAAAATGCTCGAAGCCGGAGCCAAGACGCTGCGTCGCGAGGGCCGCGCCGAAGGCCGGTGGATCCTGCTGGACTTCGGGGATGTCGTCGCACACGTCTTCCACGAGGAGGACCGCATGTACTACTCGCTCGAGCGGCTCTGGAAAGACTGCCCAGCGATCCCGATCGAGCTTCCGGTCGCCCGCACGGCGGACTGAGCCTCGTGGTCGAACTGCGCCCGCGGGCGGGTAAGGCCATCGAGCAGTTCTCGTTTGTCGATGCACTCGTGGCCGGGCTTTTCGAAGGGGCTTTTAGCGCGTCAGCTGTCCACGCCGCGGGAGACTTCGGCTTGGGCTGCGGTGACGCGCTCGATGGCGAGCTCGTGCTGCTCGATGGGGAACTGTTCCGCTGCCCTGGCGCCGGAGGGGTCGTCCGTGTTGGCCCGGGCGAGCTCGTGCCCTTCGCCGAGGTCGCGCGCTTCGAGCCCACCCATGTGCAGTCGGTCACAGGACCGATCGACGAGCGCTCGTTTGAGCAGCTCATCGACACCCTCGTGCCGAGTGCAAACCTGTTCTATGCGATTCGAGTCGACGGGGAATTCGATCGGATGACCGTGCGCGATGCCGTGCGCCAGGAGCAGCCGTATCGCGGTCTCGCCGACGCGGTGAAAGATCAGCGGGTCGCGTCGGTGACGAACACTCGCGGCACGATGATCGGATTCCGCGGCCCCGACGTCTTCCAAGGGCTGAGCGTTGCCGAGTTCCACCTGCACTACCTCGATGAGCCCCGAAAGTTTGGCGGCCACGTGACCGATTACGACCTCGTCGAGGGAACGCTCTGGATCGAGGCGTACGCGAGCTTCACGGTGCACTTGCCGGAGGTGGCGTCCTACCTCGCCGCGACGCTCGACAGCGCGGACACGGATGCCCAGATCCGGTCGGCCGAGAGCACCTAGCCTCGACCGAGCCCCCGCATGAGCCACGGTCGCAGGGCGCGTGTGACTAGGGGCATTGCGAAATAGGTCATCACGGGGGTGACGACTACGACCGTCACGAGCACGCGGAGCGCGAGCGGCCAACCGGAAGTGATCGGCGAGAGCGCCCAATTCGCCCCGAGACTCAGCGGGAAGAACACGATGAAGATCGAGACCATTTGTTTCCAGCGCGGTGGCGCCGCGGTTGCCGCGGGAATCACCTCCACGTGGGCGGGAGCGTCGAACCAGCCCTCGATCCCGGTGCGGTGCTCCTCTGGCAAGTGCTCGATCGCTCCCGGCGCGGTCGTGACCCACCATGCGCGTTCGGGTGAGCTCTGCCAGGTCTCGAGGGACGCGGCATCCGCGAACCGGAAGAGCATGTGCCAGTCGTTGCTCTCGGGATCCGGTCGCACCCATCCCGAGCCGAGGTAGCCGGGGGAGGCGCTGAGCAGATCCTGGCCCGCGCGCGCCCATGCCGCGACCTCTTTGGCCCGGCCGGGTTCGACGCGGCGAACAATCGACACGGTGATGGGTTCATGGTCCATGCGCCCATTGTCGTCCGTCTCAGGCCCCCGGTGAACTGTAGTAAAGTCGAGGAGTCCGTTTGGGTCCATGGCGCAGCCCGGTAGCGCACCTGCATGGCATGCAGGGGGTCAGGGGTTCGAATCCCCTTGGATCCACAAACGAAGAGGGCCCCACCACGGTGGGGCCTTCTTCGTTTGTGTACGCAAGTCGGTTGAGAACCCCGGGGCTCCCCAACGCGCCGGTTCCCACGCATCGCCTTCGCGTACGTTTACCGACGCGCAACCGCGATGTGGCGGCCGCGCCGGTGGGGCGTCGAATCCCTTGGGATCCACTGGCGAAAGAATCCGCAGGGGCCAACCCGCGCCGAAAGCGCGGGCTACACCCGACTGGTCACCGAGTCGCCCGCGAGCCGCTGCGACAGCCACACCGGCACGATCGCCACGATCGTCAGCACGGCCGCGACCACGTTGACGACGGGCGCCTGATTCGGCCGGAACAGGTTGCCGAAGATCCAGATGGGCAGGGTCTGCACCTCCGGGCCCGCCGTGAAGGTCGTGACGACGATCTCGTCGAAGCTCAGGGCAAAGGCGAGCAGCGCGCCCGCCACGAGCGCGCCGCGGATGCTCGGAAACGTCACGTAGCGGAATGTCTGCCACCCCGTCCCGCCGAGGTCGGCCGACGCCTCCTCGAGGGACGTGCCAAGTCGCCGGAGTCGGGCTTGCACGTTGTTGAAGACGATGACAATGCAGAAGGTGGCGTGCCCGACGATGACCGTGCCGATCCCTAGCGCGACGCCGAACGGGCCGAGCACCGCAGAGAAGGCCGAGAACAATGCGATACCGGTGACGATGCCCGGCAGGGTGATGGGGAGAACGACGAGGAAGCTGATTGTGCTGCGCCCGAAGAAGCGGTAGCGCTGCACGGCGAACGCGGCCATCGTTCCGAGGATCAACGCGATGGTTGTCGCCCCGGCCCCCGCGATGATCGACGTACCGAGCGCTTCCCTTGCGCCCGTGCTGTTCGCGGCCGCCACCCACCACTCGAGCGTGAACCCGGTGGGCGGGAACGCGAAGGTCCTCGACGCGTTAAAGGAGTTGACGACGATGAGGATCAGTGGGATGTAGAGGATCGCCAGCCCGATCCACATGCCGATCCGGAGACTGATCCGGAACCCGGGCGAAAACTCCATCAGTACTCCCTCGCCATCAGACGTTCTCCAGTGCGCCCGTGCGCCTCATTGCAACGAGATACAGGATGATCGCGACCAGTGGCACGATCGACAGTGCAGCCGCGAGTGGCTGGTTGTTCGCCGTGACCAACTGTCCGTAGATCAGGTTGGCGAGCAGCTGGGTCTTGCCGCCCACGATTGTTACGGCGATGTAGTCACCGAACGTCAGCGAGAAGGTGAAGATCGATCCGGCTGCCATCGCCGGGAAGACGAGAGGCAGCACGACGGATCGCACGGTCCGGCCGGTCGATGCGCCGAGATCCGCGCTGGCCTCGAAAAGAGAATCGGGGACCCGATCAAAACCCGCGTACAGCGGGATGATCATGAAGGGCAGCCATAGGTAGGCGAGCGTCACGACGGTGGCAGCCAGCCCGTAACCGGGTGAATTCCCTCCCGTGACGATGTCGATGGGGCCATCCGGCTCGAACAGCACACGCCACGCGTATGCCTTGACAAGGTAACTCGCCCAGAGCGGAGTCGTGACCGCTACCAGGAAAAAGGCTCGGGTGCGCGGCGAGGCAATCTTCGCCATGTAGAACGCCATCGGGAACGCGATGATGGCATCGATCACGGTGACGCCGATCGCGACGAGCAGGGTGCGAAGTGTCACAGTACGGTAGAGCGGATCGGTCAGAACCGTCACGATGTTGCCGAATTGAAAGGCGGGTTCGGCTTTACCGGTGAACTCGTTTACCGTCCAGAATGCCGTGAGCAACAGCACGAGGATCGACCCGAGGTACGCGACCACGAGCCACAGGAGCGGTGGGGTGAGCAGGAGGCCCAGTCGGATCTTCGGCCTCGTGGCAAAGAACGCCGATACCCGACCCCGCCGCGACACGTCGGAACGTGCCGCGGCGGGGTCGGTGACGGGGCCGGGTGCTAGCCCTTGATCTGCTGCCACTTGGTCGTCCACTCGGAGTACGGCGTGCAGTCGGTCTTGCCGCTGCCGTCGACGCACGTCGTCTGCGGGGTCGTCCAGTAGTGGATGTCCGCCGCGTAGGCCGCGTCGGTCGCGTGGTAGGTGTCGCAGAACGTTGGGTCGGACGTCTCCTTGCACGACAGAGTCTGGGCGGGTGCTTCACCGAACCACTCGGCGACCTGCGCGTTCACCTTGGGGGAGGTGATCCAGTTCATCCACTGGTACATGCAGTTGGGGTGCTTCGCCTTGGCGGCGATCATCCACGTGTCTGACCAGCCGGTCACGCCTTCCTTCGGGACGACCGTCTTGACCTCGACCTTGCCATCAGAGCCGACCAGGTTCGCGATGACCTGCCACGTGGTGCCGATCACGGTGGTGCCGGATTCGAAGGCTTGGACCGCTTTGGTGTAGTCGGACCAGTACTCGCCGATGTTGGCGTTTTGCTTCTTGAGCAGTTCCACCGCCGCGTCGAGCTGCTTCTCGGTGAGCGAGTAAGGGTCGGTGATCCCGAGCGAGGGTTCCGTGGACTTCAGGTACAGCGCCGCGTCGGCAATGTAGATCGGCGAGTCGTATGCGGTCACCTTGCCCGCGTAAGTCGCGGAATCACTGAAGACAGCGGACCACGAGTCGGGGGCGGTGGTCACGACGGCGGGGTTGTACATGAGCACGTTTGCGCCCCATCCGTGCGGGATTCCGTACATCTTGCCACCTGCCGAGTTCCAGGCTTTCATCTTCAAGAACTCACTGATCGTCGCATAGTTAGGCACGAGCGCGGTGTTCACGGGGGCAACGCCGCCGCCGTAAATCAACCGAAGCGTCGCGTCACCGGAGGCGGAGACTCCGTCATACTGACCGGTGCCCATGAGCTGCACCATCTCGTCTGAAGTTCCCGCCGTCTTCGCGTTGACCTGACAGCCGGTGTCCTTCTCGAACGGGGTGACCCAGTCCACCGTAGGGTCGTTCGTCCCGTCCTCGGCGTATCCCGCCCAAACGACCAAATTGAGTGAGGTCTCGTTCGCCCCAAGCGCCTGTTGAGCGGCGATATCGGGCAGGTTTCCGGCAGCGGGGGTGCTGGCGCCGCCTCCGGTGCCGCTCGAACAGCCGGCGATGGTGACGGCGATTGCTGCCGCCAACGCAACGACGACTCCGAGTCTGATTTTCTTGGTCATGACGTTCCTCTCTTGTGTGTGCTGTGGTGCATTGGTGGGTGCCGCTGCTCAGACTGTGAGCGGCCGCAGGGAGCTCTCGTGCCAGGCGACCGAGATCGGGTCGCCGCGTCGCAGTGCGGAGGTGTCAGGGGTGTCCGCGTTGAGCACTGTCGCTGACAGCTGCAGTCCCGCGGGCCCTTCGACGACGATCCGGGTGGTTGGCCCGCAATAGACGACTTCTCCGACGATACCGGTCACCCGGAGTTCGCCGGCCGAGGGCGTCGCGTCTGTCGCCGAGGCCCGAGAGCCGAGCACCCGGATCTTCTCCGGGCGAATAGCGAAGGTGCCGGCCCGCCCCACGATGGTTGGTGCGAGAGCCGCCGGGATCACGTTCGACGATCCGACGAACCCAGCCACGAATCGGGTGGCCGGGTATTCGTATACTTCGCCGGGGGGACCGACCTGCTCGATGCGCCCCATGTTGAAGACGGCGAGTCGATCGCAGAGTGTGAGGGCCTCGTCCTGATCGTGCGTCACGAAGAGGAAGGTGATGCCAACGTCGCGCTGGATCGCCTTCAACTCGAGTTGCATCTGTTCGCGCAGCTTGAGGTCGAGGGCGCCGAGCGGCTCGTCAAGGAGCAGGACCTTGGGGCGCGTTACGAGCGCTCGGGCGAGTGCGACGCGCTGTCTCTGACCGCCGGAGAGCTCTCCCGGCTTGCGGGCACCCAAGTCGCCGAGGCGCACCATCTCTAGGGCCTCACCGACGCGGCGGGCCCGCTCGGTGCCGCCGACGCCGCGCACTTTCAGGCCGTACGCCACGTTCTGATTGACGGTCATGTGCGGGAACAGCGCATAGTCTTGAAATACCGTGCTGACGTCGCGCCGGAAAGCCGCAACGGTCGTCTGATCGATCCCGCCCAGGATGACCCGACCGCTCGTCGGACGTTCGAAGCCCGCGATCATCCTCAGCACGGTCGTCTTGCCGGATCCTGAGGGGCCCAACATCGCGAAGAACTCACCGTCGCCGATCTCCAGATCGACATGATCGACGGCTACCACTTTCCCGAAGGTCTTGCGCAGACCGTTCAGCGCAATCTGTGGCGTGCTCACGGGGGGCATCCATCTCCTACTCTCGATTCCGCCAGCGTAGCGGGTCTCGAGACTTCGGAATCAATCGTTTTTAGCGCTCCGGCGGAGGAGCACGCCCGTCACGGGCCGCTGTGGGCATGAAATCCCTTGAAAAACAGGGCTGTGACGAGCGTGCCACCGATCAGCGGCGAGAGCCGATGCTCCGCATCAGGAACGCGATAACCGCGATCACAAGCAGCACGATCCCCACCCAGAGCAGGAAGTTCAACGACTGCACGAACCCGCCCGTGACGAGCAGTACGACCGCGACGACGATGACGACGATGAGAAGGATGTTCATTGCTGTAGAGCCTTTCAGTATGCGGTTCTAGACCGTGTCGTCGCGCAACTCGTGCTGCGTGACCTTCTCGCCACTCACGGAGTCGTTGCTGACCCGAGTCGTGGCGATGCTCTGCCGCTTGCGCAACGTGAAGAAGATGCCCAAGCCGACGACGACCGCTCCCGCGGCCATGAGGATGCCGCCTACGAGCGCGAGATCTATGGATGCGACGGTGACGTGGATGGCGAAGGTGAGGATTGCCCCCACGACGATCAAGAAGATTCCTAAGCCGATACTCATACTGCTCCTCGGTTTGCGCGGATATTTCCGCTGCCGAGGACTGGAGCAGCTACTGAAAAGCTACGCCCGGTCTCAGCGAAAGTCAAAGCGCGCGGGACGGGGCTGAGGTCTTAGCCGGCGCGAGCGGCGGCGTCCGAGGAGGTCGCTGCCGCGGCATCCGGCGTCGCATACGCCTCATAGAGCAACTGCGTCAGTGCCGCTGCGGCTCGGTCGGCGGCGATCTCGGCCCGGCGGATGGGGTCGTGGTAGCGACTCGTGAAGCGGTCGGCGTCCATGGCCCCAGAATAGGCGTCGTTTTCGCCTGTGCGTGGCAGCTAACGTCTGGCGTGTCGCCCCAGGAAACCTAGGCCGTCGGCCGCGTCGCGGTGCCCGCGTTCGGTTCGCGGCCAGAAAGAAGTTTCCCGATGCCGAGGGCCGCCGCGAAGAGGACGGCGGCGAGGGTGCGGCGAGAGTTGCTCATGCCATGAAGGAACTACGCAGCGCGTGTGGCACGGGTCCGCTCATCGCCCCGCGTTTACGCGAAATACGCTTTCATGGGTTCGAAATAGCTGTCTTGCCAACCGCCGAGCTCGTAGCTCGTTTGGTCGCCCGGCACCCCCCCCGTGCCTGATTCACGGTGAGTCGGATAAGCGAGCAGACTGTTACCCACTGGGTGCAGGAAATGGGTGGATCGTGAAGCAGTCGAACCGGTTGTTGGGGCTGAGGCCCGAGTTGCTCCTCATCGCCGGCGGGTGTTTCGGCGTGGCTGGTGTACTGCAGGGCTTCATCCAGCTGGTTCTGATCGTTGCCGGCCTCGGCATCGCCCTGGTCTGGCTCTCTGGCCGGTTGAGCGCAAACAGGTACCTCAAGCAGCGAATCCGGCGCTGGCGCCGTACTGACGACCCAGCGGCATCGCCCGATAACTCAGACTGACTGCTGCCGGTCGCGTGCTCAGCCGGCGCGGACGACCGCGTGGCAGGGGTCCGCTCATCGCCCCGCGTTTACGCGAAATACGCCTTCATGGGTTCGAAATAGCTGTCTTGCCAACCGCCGAGCTCGTAGCTGGTCTGATCGCTCGGCACTCCCGCATGCCTGATCGTGATCCGAGTGATGTCCGCGACCGGATCGAGGAGCACCTCGATTGTCGAGTCGGTGTCATCCGTGTCGAACTCCGTCGTCCGCCACGACTGGAGGATGCGACGGTACGGTTCGAGTTCGAGGGTGCGCCCCGTGATGTAGCCGTCCCAGACCCGGTACTCGCCGCCCACGACGGGATCGATCTCCGCGTCGCCGCCCGTCATCTCGGCGTGTCCATCGCTCGACATCCATGCGTCGTAAATGCGCTGCGGAGTTGCCGGGATGATGTCGCTGACCTCGAAGTCGTACGTCATGCCGCGAGCCTACGCTTGCCACTCGCTCGCGCCAACGGTTAGGCGGCTTCGACGACGTCGTACCCGTACTTCTTGAGCGCCGTCTCGACGATCGTGAGGCCCTCGAGCCCTGGCATGCGTGAGATGTGCTCGTCGAGCTTGCGGATCTCGCGCAGCCCATCGGGCCCCGCAAAAATGTGGCTCATAACGTGGGTGACTTCGGCCGGCTCCATGACGGATGACCCGACCGGCCCCCACGCGTTTTTGAGCGCGAACCGCGCGAGCACTTGCGCCTTCTTACTGCGGGCCAGGCGATCGCGCGCTTGGGTCGCGTAGAACGCGACGTGTCGCGCCTCTTGTTTCGCGATGCGCTGGAGCAGCACGGCGAGCACCGGATGCTGCTCGAGTTCGGCCATCCGGTTGTATGCGGCCACCGCCGACCACTCGTTGGCAGCACCCCAGATCATGTGCACGGCGATGAAGTCTTTGCCGACGATATTACCGAGCAGCGACTGCTTGATCGGGTCGAGGCGATCTTTCCAGCCGAGCTTGAGGCGCGTTGACTTGAGCTCATCGAAGTCGAGCGTGATCCCGTGGGCGGCGAGCACAGCGGCGAGGGCCTCGCCGTGCCAGAACTCTTCCCGATTCCACATCGTCATGAACGCGCTGACGTCGGCCTCTCGGTGGGACGGCGTCACGAGCAAGTCGCGCAGGTAACAGACCGTGTGGTACTCGATATCGGCCATGTATCGGATGCTACGCAGCGTCGACTCGGGCAGCGGGTTGGTCCTGAACGTGTCAAAGTCGAGGTCGCCCCATTGCACCCCCTTGGAAGTACTCGTGTACCTATCGATGTCGAATGCCATGGATGCCGCGGACTGACCTAGCTGGCCTGCCCGACTCCTTCCTTGAGTGCTGGTGCGGTGGGTGCTGCGGTTGCTCGGCGCTTCCAGTCAAGCACGGTCCAGTGCTTTTCTTGCGCATGGCGGTAGAGCTGGATGTCGGGGTTGACCGCACTCGGATTACCGAGCAGCTGCAGCCAGACCAGGTCGGCGTGGCTGTCGCCGTAACCGTAGGAGTGGGCCAGGTCGAATCCGTTCGCGTCGGCGTAGTGGCGCAGCCACGCGGCGCGTGCTTCATCGACGAGCGGCGGGTCGGCGAGGAAGCCCGTGAGCACTCCATCGCGCTCCTGCATTCGCCCCGCGACGACCTCGTCGAAAAAGGGAAGGAAGGGCTGCACCATGAGGTCGATCGTTCCGGTGACGAGGATCGTGCGGTGACCGGCATCCCGATGCTGCTGCACTCTCGTCAGAGCGTCCGGCAGCGCTCGCCGCATCATGGCGCGCCCGAAACTGCCGCGCACGAGGCGCTGGATTTCGGTCACTTTGAAGCCCTTATAGCGGCGCATAAAGGTGCGGATGAACTCGCCGCGATCCCGACGCTCGGCCCGCAAGTATTTCGGCAGCGAGAACGCAAAGTTCGCGAGGTCGCTCGCGACGCGGGCCCTCGGAACACTTCCGGCCCACAGCAACAGGTATTGCTTCACGAGGTTGGATTCGAGCACGGTGCCTTCGAGATCGAAGATCGCGACGACATCAGTGCGTTCGGGGAGGGCGCGCACGGCGCGTTCCTTGGCCGCAGGTCGCTTGCCGAAAGCACGCGTGAGTGTGGTGACCGCCGGGAAGTGCACCGCTTGCAGGTAGTGCTCCCAGTCAATTTCGGTGACGTCGAAGCCTTCGGTGCGTTGCACCGACTCCGGCAGCGACTTGAGTAGCGCGCGAGTCTTGGTGTCGTCGAAGATGATCTCCGTCTGCACATACGCGCGGTAAAGCTCGGTGAACGCGCGCAGTTGTCCGAGCCCGTGCTTGCCCGTGCGCACCGTGTCGAGCCATTTGCGACTCCGCGGTGTAATAGGCATCCGCTCGATGATGCGCTCGGCCCGTGCGGCCTGTCGTTCGCGCTTGGCGAGAGTCTTTTCGACCTTCTGCCCGCCGGGGAAGCGCCAGAGCGGCACCGTGATGTCGCCGTTCTCGTCGGGGAGCGGGTTCGCGGTGAAGTACTCGTTGACGTTCTCGTACATGCGGTGGAACGGCAGCGGATTCGTCTTGCCCGAGACCACCTGAAAGTACTCGGGCACAGCCGGGATCGCGGGGCGCGCGGCAACCGCGAGCGCCGCGTTGACAACGAAGTCGACGGGGATCACGTCGAGGATCGAGTCGGGGAGCCCGGGGAAGTCGGGCAATTGCCCGCGGCCGTAAGCGATGATGAGCGGGTCTGCGACCTTGTAGCCGTCGATCCAGCCGGGGAACGGATGGTACAGCGAGCTCTCGATGATCGAGGGGCGCACGATCGACAGCCGGTGCCCGCTCTGTGCCCAAAGCTCTTCCGCTGCGCGCTCGGCGAACGCCTTCGTGAGCGTGTAAACGTCCGTCCAGCCGAGGCTCTCCGCGCGAGTGCGGCCATAGTCGACGAGCCGCTCACGCACCCACGCGGTGCGTGCGGCTTCCGCGAATTGCGCGACGGCTTGCGGACCGGTCTTGCCGTGTCGTGCTTTGGCTTTCGCTAGTTGGGCTCGCAGTGCCTCCGGTTGGCGCGACTCCTGCTCCACTCTCAGTCGTGCCGACTTGGCGGCCTCGTACTCGGCCCGCCAATCGACGCTGTGGGTGAGGGATGCCTCGGGCGCGATGCCTTTGCGAATGCCGCCGACGTACGCCGTGGAGATGTGGACGACGTGCGGTGTGCTCTTCGAGTTCAGAAGTGCCCCATACACGCCGTGCGCGCCGCCGACGTTCGTATCGAACGCTTCGTCGATGGGTGGGTCGAAAGACACGGTTGACGCGCTGTGCAGCATGACGTCGATGTCGTCGGGCAGCGCCCCAACATTGCTCAGGGAGCCATCGTGCGCTAGCACTCGAGCGGCGAACTGCCGCTTGGCCTCGTCTTCACCGATCCCTTCAATCCACCTGCCGAACACGGGCTTGCGCAGGAGCCCCGCGAGCCGAGCTTCGCCAGAGACGCTGCCCTTGCCTCGCACGAGGACCGTGATGCGGGTACCCGGATGCGACGACAACAGTCGCTCGAGGATCGCCTGACCGAGGAATCCGGTGCCCCCCGTGAGGAAGACGTGCTCGGTCGTGAGGACGGAAGCGGTGGGCGTCGGCGCCGTGCGCACAGCGGTCTTCGCCGAGGTCGGCACAGCCGACTTTCGCGGTGCCTTGGGCATCACGGAGCTCACAGGCGCGCTGCCTTCTGCATGAGTTCGAGGCCGGCCTGCCCGGGGAGGCCGTCGATGCGGGCATCCAGTTCGGCCAAGAGTTCTCTCGCCGAGCCGAACAGGCGCTCGAAGAAGAACTGCGTTTCGCGAGCGGGCTCGGCTTTGGCGCCGAGCGGCCACGGGGTGTGCGCGATCCGGCGACGCGTGATGCGTCGCGCCTGACCCGAGTCGACGAGCCGGTACCGCGCTTGCGCCTCGAAGAACGTGAGCTGGCGCTCTTTGAGCGCGAGAAAACGCTCAAGGGTCGCCGCGAGTTGGGTGCCCGGCTCAAGTGCGATGAGTCGCGTGTAGAACGCTTGGCTCAACCAAGTGTCGATCGTCCCGAGAGTCATATGCACGGCGATCATGGGGATGCCGACGATGTTCGCGAAGATCGACTCTCTGATGGTGTGCTCGCGGGGAGTCGTGAACAGCGCGCGGTTGACGTCGGTGCCTTCGGGCTGGTGAGCGAGGCCGATCTGCTCGAACGCGTCCGCGATCCAGTACTTCTCGAACGCCCAGGTCGTCAGAAACGCGGTGATCCTGGCATCCTTGTGCGTCGCTGTCACGAGCACACTGCGCAAATGGGTCATGGTGGCGCGCTCGATGATCTGCAGGTAGCGCACGAGCCTCAGGGTGTCTGCGCTCAGCGGAACTGCCCTGTACGACTCGAGGCCGAGCTCGTCACGGTGGGAGTCTGCCGCCGTGCGCGCGTACTCACGCACGTCGAAGTCCGGCGCCGGAAAGCGCATGATGTCGAGCTCGTCGCGGGGGGAGGCGTGCGCCTGATCCGGCATGGGTACTCCCTCCGTGTGCGCTAGCGGGTCTGAAGAAGTCTACCCAATCGTCGCTACGGTGCCCGTAGCGTAATGTATCCCCATGGCAACGGCTCTCATCACGGGCGGAACATCCGGCATCGGTGCCGCGTTCGCTCGGATTCTTGCCGCCCAGGGCTACGACCTTGTGCTCGTTGCTCGCGATGCCGAGCGGCTCACAGCCGTCGCGGCCGAGTTGCATGCCGCTTCGGGCATAACTGTCGAGACCATGAGCGCCGACCTCGGCGTGACCGCGGATGTCGCAACGGTGGCCGCGCGCCTCGAAGACCCGGCGCGCCCTATCGAGATCCTCGTGAACTGCGCCGGCTTCGGAGTGCACACGCCCCTCATCCGCGAACCTGACCGTCACGAGCGCGCATTCGACGTCATGTGCCGCGCGATCCTGATTCTCGGTGGTTCCGCTGGCCGGGCCATGAGTGCTCGCGGCCACGGCACGATCATCTCGATCTCAAGCCTTCAGACCTTCCTCACGACGGGGTCGTACGCGGCGATCAAGGCGTGGGTGACCGCGTACAGCCAGGGCCTCTCCAACGAACTGCGATCCAGCGGAGTCACGGTCACAGCCGTGCTACCCGGCTGGGTGCGCACCGAGTGGCACGAGCGGGCGGGGGTGCACCGCAGTTCGATCCCCTCGTGGTTGTGGATCCAGCCCGATCTCGTCGCGAGGGTCGCACTCAAGGATGCGGCGCGCAGCAAGGTGATCTCCATACCGACGGTTCGTTACCGAGTGATCGGGTGGTTCGCGCGTCATTTGCCTATGCGGACAGTGCGGTGGATTTCGGCTGGGCTAACCTCTTCGCGACCGGAGACGGCATGAGCGGTATCGATCGGTTTACCTCACCGGGTGTCGCCGGCGTCCGGTTTGTTGCGCAGCGAGGCCTACTCAAGCCGCTCGTGTGGTCGCTTGTCCGGGTGACGGTGCACACTGATGGCTCCCTCGATTCTCTTCAGGCCCCGTTCATCGTTGTAGCGAATCATTCGAGCCACCTTGACGCCCCGCTCATCATCGGTGCCTTGCCCCGGCGGCACGCCCGCTACCTCGCCGCGGGTGCCGCCGCCGACTACTTCTTCGACGTGCGGTGGCGAAAGTGGCTCACCACGCTCTTCTTCAACGCGTTCGCGATCGAGCGTCTGTCCGAGGGCAAGCGCAGCGGGTCATCCCGGTCGCTGCTCGAACGCAAAGTGCCGCTCCTCGTCTTTCCCGAGGGTGGCCGGTCGAGGTACGGTGCCCTCGGACGGTTCAAGACAGGGGCGGCCGCTTTGTCGATTGCCACGCAGGTGCCATGCCTGCCCACCGCGCTCGTCGGAGCGAGTGACGCGATGCCGCGCGGGGTCAACTGGCCCAAGCGCGGGCGCCTGCCCGTCACGGTAGTCTTTGGCGCGCCGATGATGCCCGCCGAGGCCGAATCGGCGGAAGATTTTTCGCACCGACTCCACAACGAGGTACGACGGTTGCACGAGACCGTCGCACCGATGCGTGTGGCAACGCACGCCCAGAAGGGAACAGCATGACCGAGGTCAGCACACGCGAGTCCGTCCATCACATGAAGTGGTGGGGCTGGGGCAACGATGGCGTTGGATTCCACTACGAAGACAAGCCCGCTTTCGCTCCCTTCGTGCTCAACGCTGTTGGCCTCGACTTGGTCACGGCCGAACGGGCGGGCGAGCCCTCGTTCGCCGACCTGAAGGTCCCCAAGAGCAATGCGACCGAAGCATTCACGAAGGCTCTGATGGCGATCGTGGGCGAAGACAACATCACGACGGATGACATGAGCCGCGTCATCCACACCTACGGCAAGTCGATCCGCGACCTCATTCGCGTTCGCGCCAACCAGATATTACGTAGCCCTGATTTAGTCGTGTACCCAGGCGACGAGGCCGAAGTGCAAGCGATCGTGGATGCCGCGGTCAAGGCGAATGCCGTCATCATCCCGTTCGGTGGCGGAAGCAACATCGCGTCGAGCCTCGAGCCCCTCCCGACCGAGAAGCGCACGATCGTCTCACTCGACCTCGGCCGCTTGCGCAAGGTGCTCGACATCGACACCGACTCGGGCCTCGCGCGCATCCAGGCCGGCGCGCAGGGACCCGACCTCGAGGAGCAGCTCAACAAACGGGGTTGGACGATCGGGCACTTCCCCGACAGTTTCACCCATTCGACCGTCGGCGGGTGGGTCGCGACTCGCTCGTCTGGCATGCAGTCTGACAAGTACGGCGACATCGCAGATATCGCTCGCGGACTCCGCGTCGTGCGACCCGGCGCGGTGCTCGTGCTGCGGCCGCTGCCGTCGACCTCGAGCGGCCCGAGCGTTCGCGAGATGATCCTCGGCTCGGAGGGTCGCCTGGGCGTCATCACCGAAGTGACCGTCCAGGTACACCGGGTGCCCGAAAAGCGCGACGTGTTCGCGTACTTCTTCCCGAACTGGAAGGCGGGGATCGCGGCGATGCAAGACATCGCCGAATCCGATGCCGCTCCTTCGATTACTCGTGTGTCTGACTCGCGCGAGACGGGCTTCTCGCTCGCGACCTCGAAGGACCGCAAGGGATTCGACAAATTCCTCGCGGGCACCGTGCTGCCGGGTCTCATGAAGTCGAAGGGCTGGACGCTCGAAGATATCTGCCTGTCGTTCATCGGGTACGAGGGCGGCACGGCGCACGCCAAGCGCCAAAAGTCGCTCGTCGACGCGATCGTCAAGAAGCACGGCGGCATGGGCGTGGGCAAGGGCCCGGGCATCCTCTATGACCAGAAGAAGTTCGACACCCCGTACTTGCGTGACTTCCTGCTCGACATGGGAGCGGCTGGGGATGTCTCGGAGACCGCGGCACCGTGGTCAAAGCTCATCGCCCTGCATGAGAACGTGTACGCGGCGGCGCAGAAGGCGTTCGACGAGATCGGCATCAAGGGCTGGATCATGTCGCACCTGTCGCACTCGTACCACTCGGGCGCGTGCCTGTACTTCACCTTCGCTTTCGTCTTCGACAAAGACCCGATCGCCGAGTACAACGTCGTCAAGCGAGCGATTCAGCAAGCCTTTATCGATTCGGATGCGACGATCTCGCATCACCATGGGGTGGGCCTCGAGCACGCGCCGTGGCTGAGCAAGGACATCTCTCCGGAGGGCGCCAAGCTCACGATGGGGCTTTTCGCGAGCGCGGACCCGAACGGAAACTTCAACCCGGGCAAAATCGTTCCGTTTGCGGACTGAGCGGGGCAGCCGGCCGCGTTTACCGCGCGCTCACGGCGACGCCCGGGTGCTGCTCAGGCGGCGAAGGCGGGCCAGAGCAGCGCGAGAACCGAGTCGACCCAGGCTTCGTCAGTGGTACGTCCGCGAATGAGTTCGGCGACGACGACGCCGAGCAAGATGCTGATCGCGAGCTCGATATCGAGTCCGGCCTTGACCTCCCCGGCCGTTGCGCGGGCGCGGAGGTCATCGCGCAGCGGGCTAGACGCGGCACGAATCATCCCGAGCAGCAGTTGCGTGAACTGGGGGTCTTCGTCGGCCATGACGGCGGCTACCGTCCCCCGCCCCACTACGTGCTCGATCGTGTCGCGGGCGTGGCGCAGCACCCAGCGCAACGAATCTTGGGCCGATAGTCCGCTCGGGTAGTCGATAGTTGTGGTCGCCGACATGATCGCGGCCTTGAGCAACTCTTCGCGGTTGTCGTAGCGCCGGTAGATGGTGGTCTTTGCCACGCCCGATGCCGCGGCGACCGACTCAATGCTCACGGCGAGCGGTCCTCGGCCGCGCAGGATCGACAGCGCAGCGGCGAAGATCCGCTCGTCGACCGCGGTGCGCCGGGAAGTGGTTGCTTCGCGCTGCACGAGGTCCGTGTCTTGCATGAAGTCTCCGTCCTGCTCGGGCAAATCGCTACGGTGAACGTATCGGTCCATGATAGGGCGCGCGCCGGGCAGCGCAGGTGCCGCCAGTGCCGCGTGTGACGCCTGCCATCCCCGAAAACCTCCCCGGACGGCGCGCCACTTTTTGTATGTCAGTTCGCGCGAACGTTCGGATGAACTGACATACAAAGATCGAAGGTGCCCAGTTCCAGGCGGGCGCTTCCAGAAGGGCGCCTCCATGCGGGCGGCGCGATGGAGGCGTACGAGGTCAGGCAGGTCGGGGCGTGGCCGCGGGTTCAGCTCGAGCCGGGGTGCGGGTGGGGGTGGCGGTCACGGCGCGGCGTGGGTGGCGGCGGAACCTCCTTCGCGGCGATGATGGCGGCGATCGGCACCGTCTCTGCGCCGCGCTTGGTCTCGACAGTGCAGTGTGTCGAGGTGACCGAGACGAGCATCCCGAGCGCGTCCGTCGCTTGCCCCGACTCGAGCGAATAGCGAATCACGACGCGCGTGCCGGCACTCAACGGGAAACTCACCAGTTGCCCGGGGCGTAATCCTTGAGGAAGACGCCAAAGACATCCTCGCCCGCCTCGCCGCGCACGATCGGGTCGTATACGCGCGCCGCGCCGTCCACCAGATCGAGGGGCGCGTGGAAGCCCTCCTCGGCGAGCCGCACCTTCGTCGGATGCGGACGCTCGTCGGTGATCCAGCCGGTGTCGACGCTCGTCATGAGGATTCCGTCGGTCTCGAACATCTCGCGCGCACTCGTGCGAGTGAGCATGTTCACCGCTGCCTTGGCCATGTTCGTGTGCGGATGCCCCGGGCCCTTGTACCCGCGCCCGAACACCCCCTCCATCGCCGAGACGTTGACGACGTACTTGCGTCGGGCACTTGAGGCGGCCATCGCATGTCGCAAACGCGATACGAGGATGAACGGGGCCGTCGTGTTTGCGAGCTGCACCTCCAGCATCTCGAGCGGATCGACCTCGTCGACATGCTGAGTCCAGGAGTTCTCGTCGTGGAGATCGGGGACGAGCCCGCCCGCGTCGATCGCGGTGCCAGCGGCGAGCCGGGCGAGCGAACTCGAGCCCGCCGTCATCGCTTGCTCGGTGAGCTCGTTGGCCGTGAGTTCGTCGGGGCTCAGGTCGGCGGCGCCCACGCCGCTGGAGGCGTCCGCGGCCGCCGCTAGGATCGGGTGCGACGAGACGGAGCGAGCGAGGGCCTGCGGGTGCGGGTCGTTCGTGTGGCCGAACGTGACGAGTTCGGGAAGCGGGCCGTCCGGAAGCGGCGCGAGCTCGCCATCCACGAGCGGTTGGTAGGCGCCCGGAGACCGGCGAACGGTCTGCGTCGCGTTGTTGATCAGGATGTCGAGCGGGCCTGCGGCCGCGACCTCGTCCGCGAGCCCGATTACTTGGGCGGGGTCGCGCAAATCGATTCCGATGACCTTAAGCCGGTGAATCCAGTCGCCCGAGTCGGGCAACGAGGTAAAGCGGCGGACGGCATCGCGCGGAAAGCGCGTCGTGACTGTGGTGTGCGCGCCATCCCGAAGCAATCGCAACGCGATGTACATGCCGATTTTCGCGCGGCCGCCGGTGAGCAGCGCGCGCTTTCCCGTAAGGTCGGTGCGCGCATCGCGTTTGGCGTGGCTCATCGCCGCACAGTCGGGGCAGAGTTGGTGATAGAAAGCGTCGACGACGGTATAGGGCTTCTTGCAGATGTAGCAGGAACGAGCCTTGAGAAGCGTGCCCGCGCTGGGCGACGTGGTCGTCGTCGAGATCGCGATGCCTCTGGTCTCGTCATCGATGCGGTCCGGTGCCCCGGTGGCGGTGGCCGCGATCACGTCGCGGTCGGCATTGGCGATCACCGCGCGCTTGGCGAGGCGGCGCTCCTTCTTGACCGCCTTGAACATCTTCGCCGTGGCTTGGCGCACTGCCACGAAATCGGAGTGCTCCTGGTCGAGTTCCGCGAGTTGTGCGAGCACTTTGAGTGTGACTTCGAGCTCGCGCGGGTCGATGCCCTCGGCTTCCGGGTCGGAGGCGGAAACCGCTGAGGCAGGAGACTCCGGTGAAGGAGGCTCGGGCGCAGACGAGTCGGAGGGCACACGGAATTGTACGTTGCCCGCACCCGCCGACTCGATTCGCCCGGAAGTGGCACGCTTGTCGCATGCAGCTCATCGTCGACCGGCTCCGCGCCGCCGGGTGTGTTTTCGCGGAGGACGAAGCCGCGCTCCTCATCAAAACCGCGCGTGACGAAGCGGAGCTCGAGGCGATGGTGAAGCGTCGGGTCGGCGGCCTCCCCCTCGAGCACGTTCTCGGTTGGGTGCAGTTTGCGGGGGAGCGGTACGCGATCTCCCCGGGCGTCTTCGTTCCGCGACCGCGCACCGAGTTTCTTGTGGAGCACGTCGCCGCGCTCGCACCATGGGCGCGGTTGTGCTCGACCTGTGCTGCGGTTCCGGCGCCGTGGGGGCAGCGGTCGCCCGCCTGATCGGCCGTCCGAACTGCACTCCAGCGATTCGGATCCCACCGCCGTCGAGTGTGCACGCCACAATGTCGACCGGGTCTGCGAGGGTGATTTGTTTGGGCCGCTCCCGGAGACACTCTTGGGCCGGGTCGACGTGCTCGTCGTCATCGCCCCCTACGTGCCGACGGATGCGATCGTCCTCCTCCCGCACGAGGCGCGCGACTTCGAGCCGCTCCCAACACTCGACGGCGGACCCGACGGGCTCGACGTACTTCGACGGGTACTGCTTTCCGCTCGGGAGTGGCTCTCCCCGCGTGGGTTTCTTGCGACGGAGGTGAGCGGCCGGCAGGTGGATGCGCTCGTGAGGCTTGTCGCGGCGGCCGGGCTCGTGCCCCGGGTCATCCCTGACGCCGAACTCGACGCGACCGTGGTGCTGGGTCAGTACCGTTAGCACTATGTCCCACAAGCTAATTCTCGATTGCGACCCCGGCCTCGACGACGCCCTTGCACTGCTGCTCGCGCACGGTGATCCGAACCTTGAGCTCGTCGGAGTCACCACGGTCGGCGGCAACGTGAGCCTCGACAACACGACGCGCAACGCGCTGCAACTTCGCGAGTACTTGAAGTTCCCCACGGTTCCCGTCTCCGCGGGTGCGGCGGGCCCACTTATCGGCGAGCTTCGGGATGCCGCCCACGTGCACGGCGCCGGAGGGCTCGGGTCGGTCGTGCTCCCGCCGACCACACAGAGTGTCACGGGCATTCACGCCGCCGACTTCATCATCGACGCCCTCAAGGCGACGCCCGGAACGATCCACCTCGTCGCCACAGGGCCGCTCACGAATATCGCGATTGCCCTCGAGCGCGAGCCGGCCATTGCCCGTTGGGCGGCGTCATTCACGATCATGGGCGGTTCGTACACTCGCGGCAATGCGACGGTCGCGGCGGAGTACAACATCTGGGCCGACCCCGAAGCGGCTAGGGTCGTCTTCGCGGCCGATTGGCGAGTGAGCATGCTCGGGCTCGACCTCACCCTGCAGGCGCAGGCCAACTCACTCGTGATCGACCGGCTAAAACAACTGGGGGCGCTCGCCGACGAGCTCATCGTTCCGCTCGCGACCTTTTACTTCAATCCGAACATCCCGGACTGGGATGGCCAAGCGGTGCACGACGTGTGCGCGGTCGCCTACGTCGCGCGTCCCGACCTGTTTCTCGCCCAACCGGCCCGGGTCGAGATCGAGACGACCGGTGAGTACACGCGAGGCATGACGGTCGTGGATTTCGCGTCGGCTGAGCCCAATGCGCTCGTCGCGACGAAGCTCGATGTGAACGGGTTTTGGGGCTACGTGGAGAGCGTGTATGCGCGGGTCGCCGCGGAGCACGCGCGGTAGAGCCGGGCGAGCCGGCAAGCTCGGTTCGCCCCAGTCAGCTCTGCTCACCCCAGCCCGCGAGTGAGCGCTTGAGCGCATCGACCATTCGGGCGTAGCTGCGGTCAACGTCTTGCGGCAGCCCGAACCCTCCGGCGGCCTCGAGGGCGACGAAACCGTGAAGTGCCGAACGGAACATCCGGGTCGCATCGATCGCGTCGGCCCCCGTGAGGCCATAGCCCGCGAGAGCGTCGAAGATCACCTGAATTGCGGCACCGCTCGCGACCACGGACGCCTCATCGTCTGCATCGGGAGCTTTGAGCGTTGCCGTGTACCGACCGGGATGCCGCTTCGCCCAGTCGCGGTAGGCCCGAGACAGGGCATCCATCGCGTCCCCACCCGCAACACCCACGGCAGCCCGCGCCACGGTGTCGGCGAGCTCGGACTTCGCGCGCGCCTCGACGAGTCGGTGCAGTGCGTCAAGACCTGCGATGTGCTTGTACAGGCTCGGGACGCGGATCTCGAGTCGATCGGCGATGCGGGCCAAGCTCACATCCGCGAGTCCGACTTCGTCGGCGAGCAACTCTGCCTCCTCAACAACGCGGTCGGTCGTGACACCCGCTCTAGGCATGCTTGGTGGTTTTGGTCAGGAACCCGGCGATCGCGGGTGCAACGAGGTCGGGAACCATGAGAATCTCGCCACCGAGCTGCTGCGTGATCCACTCCGCCTCGCCCTGGGGTGAGGCAAAGTCGGGGTCGAGTTCGCCCATGACCACGAGCACGGGCGTGTGAGCGCGGTCGAGCGCAGCTTCAGCCGACCGGTGGTCGGTCTTCATGGTGCGCGAGACCGCGGCGGCGTGACCGGGCGAAGTGATTTCTGCCGTAATGGCGGCGCGATACTGCTCGAAGTCATCAGGCACGCGGCCCTTGTTGAGCGAGGGGTAGTAACTCTTCCAGGTCGCGGCGACAAAGGGGCCAGCGAGAGCGATCTCCAACAGTGCAGCGAGCACGGGCGAAATCTTACCGTTGCGCACGAACGGGCCGACGAGCACGAGGCCAGCGACGAGTTCGGGTCGGGCCGCGGAGGTCGACGACGGCGACTCGATAGCCCGCCTCGACGAGTGCGGGGGCGAGGAAGCGGAAGCTGGCGCGAGTATCGCCCATGCCGGGAATGCACAGCACGAGTGGTCCCGATCCTGAGACTTCGTAGGCGACCGAGCCGGCCTCGACGGGGAGCGTGAGAAGAGTTGATTTATCTATAGCCGTGAAGCTAATAGCATTAGCTTTAGTTGTCAAGTGACCAAACGAGCGTCCCAATCTGTGACACGGTTGAGCCATGGCATCCCTCCTCGAGCGCGCTCCGTCGCCGTGGAACCCGGATGCCGCATACACGGCGTTCGTCGAGTGGAGCGAGTCGCGCGGCCTGCCGCTCTACCCCGCACAAGACGAAGCGCTCATCGAAATCGTCTCGGGCGCGAACGTGATACTCAGCACGCCAACCGGCACGGGAAAGTCACTCGTGGCAATCGCCGCGCACTTCGTCGCGCTCGCACAGGGCCAGCGCACCTACTACACGGCGCCAATCAAGGCTCTCGTCAGCGAGAAGTTTTTCGCGCTCGTTGACCTGTTTGGCGCCGAGAACGTCGGCATGGTCACGGGCGACTCGTCGATCAACTCGGATGCCCCGATCATCTGTTGTACCGCCGAGATCCTCGCCAACCTCGCCCTTAGACACGGAGCCGACGCGCCCGTCGACCAGGTCATCATGGACGAGTTCCACTTCTACGCCGACGCCGAACGCGGCTGGGCCTGGCAGGTGCCGCTCCTGATCCTGCCGAAGGTGCAATTCCTAATCATGTCGGCGACGCTCGGCGACATGTCCGCGATCGCGGACGATCTCTCGCTCCGTACCGGCCGCGAGACGAGCCTCGTTACGGGCGTCGAACGGCCCGTGCCACTTCACTACTCGTATGCCACGACTCCCGTGCACGAGACGATCGAAGACCTGTTGAGCACGGGGCAATCGCCCGTGTACATCGTGCACTTCTCTCAAGCTGCGGCGCTCGAGCGCGCGCAATCGATGACGAGCGTGAAAGTCATCAGCCGCGAGCAGCGCGACGAAATCGCCGAGGCGATCGGCGACTTCCGCTTCACGACGGTGTTCGGGCAGACCCTCAGCAGGCTCATCCGCTCCGGTATCGGGGTTCATCACGCCGGCATGCTGCCCAAGTACCGCCGGCTCGTCGAGCAACTCGCCCAGCGCGGGCTCCTTCGCGTCATTTGCGGCACCGACACGCTCGGGGTCGGCATCAACGTCCCGATTCGCACGGTGCTCCTGACCGCGCTCACCAAATTCGACGGTACCCGAATGCGGCAGCTCAGTGCGCGCGAATTCCACCAGATCGCGGGTCGGGCCGGCCGCGCGGGGTACGACACTGCCGGGACCGTCGTGTGTCAGGCACCCGAGCACGAGGCCGAGAACGCCCGGCTCGTTGCCAAGGCGGGCGACGACCCCAAGAAGGTCAAGAAGATCGTTCGCAAGAAGGCGCCGGAGGGCTTCGTGTCGTGGGGCGAGCCGAGCTTCACTCGCCTCATCAACGCCGAGCCCGAAGCGCTCACCTCGCACATGACCGTGAGTCACTCGATGATCCTCAATGTCATCGCGCGGGAGGGCGACGCCTTCCAGAACATGCGCGACCTGATCTTCGGCAGCCACGACTCGTGGCACAACAAGCTCCAGCTCGCTCGTCGCGCCCTCAGCATCTACCGAACCCTTCGCGCGGCGGGGGTCGTTGAACAGCATCTGGTCCCGGTCATGGCGCTGTACGACGGGGAACTCGTTGAGACGCTCGAAGACCGAGTCGAGATCCGGCTCACGGTCGACCTGCAGGCGAATTTCGCCCTCAACCAGCCGCTCTCGCCCTTCGCTCTCGCGGTCTTCGAGCTGCTCGACCCCGAGTCACCGACCTACGCACTCGACATGGTCTCAATCCTCGAGGCGACGCTCGATGATCCGCGTCCGATCTTGTCGCAGCAGCAGTTCTTGGCCCGCGGCGAGGCCGTCGCGGCGATGAAATCGGAGGGAATCGAGTACGACGAGCGTATGGAGTTGCTCGAACACATCACGTGGCCGAAACCGCTCGAGGAGCTGCTTGTCGCGTCGTTCGAGGCCTACAGCGCGACGCAACCGTGGATCGGGGACTTCGAGGTGAGTCCCAAGACCGTTGTACGCGACATGTACGAGCGGGCGATGACCTTCGCCGACTATGTCGGGTACTACAAGATCGCGCGCAGCGAGGGTCTCGTGCTGCGCTACCTGTCCGACGCCTACCGCGCCGCACGCCAGACGATCCCGGATGATGCCAAGACTGAGGAATTGCTCGACGTCATCGAGTGGCTGGGCGAACTCGTGCGTCAGGTGGACTCGAGCCTGCTCGACGAATGGGAGTCGATGATCAATCCCGTCGCACCGAGCGCAGCTCCCGTGCTTCCACCGGCCCCACCCTCCGTCGTCACTAACCTGCGGGCGTTCCGCGTGCTCGTGCGCAACGAGATGTTTCGCCGCGTGCAACTCTTAGCTCTCGAGGACTGGGACGCGCTCGGCGAACTGGATGCCGCGGCCGGCTTTGACTCAGAGGCGTGGGCCGACGCGATGGACGGCTACTTCGAGGAGCACGACACCCTCGGCACGGGCGGGGACGCTCGCGGACCGGGGATGATCGCCGTGACCGAAGGGCCGAATCAGTGGACCGTGCGACAGACATTCGACGATCCCGCGGGCGACCACGACTGGGGGATAAGTGCAACGGTCGACCTCGCCGAATCGGCAGAGCTGGGCATCGCAGTGGTACGCGTGACCTCGGTGGGGATGCTCTAGCCCTCAGGTGTTTCGGGTTCCCACAACTCGACCGGATTGCCCTCGGGATCGAGGATGCGCGCGAAACGACCGACGCCGGGCTGGTCCCACTCCGGGTTGACGCTCGACTCGCAGGTTGAGCATCCATTGCTTCTCTAGCGAAAAATAGTCGCTGTCTGCCGGGAATGGGGCAAACACGGTCGGGCCGGTCTGCTGGTTCCCCAGGCCCCAGTCGCCTCCGCCGACGCCGAGGTGCGTCGAATACCACGCGGTGAGCGCCTCGGGGTTGCGCGCGATCAAGAAGAGCCCGCCGATGCCGGTGACCGCCATGCCGCGAGCATAGCCAGCACACCCCGCGCGTCATCCTGGCCGGTGTCGCCTTCTAGAAGACGTGACGTTCGAGGTAGTCGTTGCTGAACTTGCCTGCGGGATCGAGTTCGTGCGCGAGCGCGACGAAGTCGGGCAGTTTCGGGTACAGCTCTTTCCGCACCGAATGAAACAGCTTGCCCCAGTGCGGGCGCGCATCGAATTGTGCGAGCGCATCCTCGATTACCGGTAGCAAGGCAAGAACCGCCCCGGGCTCCTTCTTCCAGGTGAAGTGAATGCCGATCGCGTCGGTATCGTACGCCCCGCTGAGCCACAGCGAGTCGGCCGCCATCGTGCGCAACTCGGAGATGTACAAGTGCGGCGTGATCCGGTCGCCGAGCGCTCGGACCGCCTCGATCGCCGCGAGGGCGTGAACACGCGGAACGATGTATTCGGTTTGCAACTCGTCGCCATTGCTCGGCGTGAACTCGAGCTTAAAGTGAGGGAGTCGCTCAATCCACGGCCCCGGCACTCCACCCTGCGGTGTCGTGCTCGCCGCAGGCTGTCCGGGCAACGGGTGCAGGTCGAAAGCCGCGCGCCGGGCGCCGTAGAGCTCCTGTGGCGGTGCGGCGGCATCAGTCCGGCTCTTGAGCCATACCGTGCCGACGTCGTCGCCCGTCCAGCCCGTGAACACGCTCACGCTGTAGGCGCGTGAAGTGATTGCGTCATAGTGATCGAGAAGGTTCGGCCAGTTGAGGCCTTGGTAGACATCCTGCCTGACCTTGAAGGTCGGCTCGATGTCGAGCGTGATTCGTGAGACGACTCCGAGCGCGCCGAGTGAGACGACCGCGCCGTCGAACTCTGCGTCTGCGGGAACGATCGTGCGCAGGCTTCCGTCGGCGGTGATGAGCTCAAACCCGGAGACCGCGCGCGCGAGCGTACCGTTGCGGTCACCCGAACCGTGCGTTCCGGTCGCGACGGCGCCAGCGACCGAGATGTGCGGCAGTGATGCGAGGTTTCGCAACGCCCACCCCGAACGCTGCAGCACGCTCCCGAGGTCGCCGTAGCGCAGGCCCGCAGAGAACGACACCGTCTCGGTTTCGGTGTCGATCCGGATGTCGGGGTCGAGCCCGGCGAGCGTCACGAGCTCGCTCGAGTCCGCCAGATCATTGAAGGAGTGGCGCGAACCGAGTGCCCGAATTCGCGGGGCGGAAGCGACGATCTCCTGTAATTGCTGCACCGTCGCCGGCCGATGAACCGTCGCGGCGCGGTAGCGGTGATACCCCGCCCAGTTCGACCCGACGGATTCGGTTGGTGCGATCACGGCAGCAGTACTGCGATCACGAAGGTCGCTAGTGCAATCGCGCCCGAGAGCCCCGCGATCAGCAGGGCCTTCTGCTGGTCCTTGCGACGATATGCCTTCTCGTGCACCGCTTCTTGGGCGCCGAGCGATCCGAAATTGAAGAGGCCGGTCATCCCGAACGCGGCGCAGAAATGGAATGCGGCCTGGAGGAACCCCGCAGCACCGAGGCCCGCGGGAAAGAGCACGATCGCTCGCCATGGATTCGGGACGCTGAAGACGACAAACACCACGATGAGCGCGACTGAAACGACCGCGCCGGCAATGCCGGTGTTGCGCCGGCGGCGAATCTCGGCGGGGCCGATGTTGCACACGCCCGGTTGGTAGCTGGTGGCAGTCGTCATGGCTCCATTCTCCACCAGAGAAATGGACCTCATGCAAAGCGACCGAAACGCTCGGTGGGGGCCCTCGTGATTTACCCGAGCAGTCGTGGGCCGGAAAGCACGAGCAGGGCGACGTCGATCATTGCGCCGACAATGATCAGGCGGAAGACAAGGCGACTG